>JAAUYA010320162.1_pt1 | contig 61394 bp, 52 predicted proteins | sample 7278161 | NCBI WGS metagenome assembly JAAUYA01 (sample SAMN14350120, study PRJNA611818) | marine sediment metagenome | isolation source: surface marine sediment (3m) | place: French Polynesia: Moorea | collected 2018-08
ATAGTACCAGTAAGGCGTGAGAAGAGCAAGTCTAGGTGAACTCGCCAACACAGCTTACTTTCTCCCTATACTCCCAACATCGAGTTCCCCAGACTTATTGAGAAGGTTCGTTGTTGGGTAGTATCTTCTTCCGTTAAGGTTTTTTGAATAGCTTCTTTTCTTTCTTCTTTTGGTAACTTTTCATCTTGATCGCTTTTTCCTTTATACCCTTCATTTTTACGTTTTTGAGTAACATGGGTGGCTATTTTAATCGGTTTGTGGGTGTCATGACGTTTTTGATTTTTACGACTTCCTTTTGTTTGTTTGTCAAGCAAACCACGGATGAAACTGAGTTGACTCTCTATTTTTTTAGCCATCTTTAAAAGAGGCAATTTAGGATCTTCCTCTTGTCTCATTTCTTCTTCTATTTGAGTAGAAATTTTTCCATTTTCCAGTAAAGATTTAATATCAAGTTGTAGAATTTCACTAAAGTTACGAGCCGACTGTTTGTTGTTAGTGACACCAAATAAATCATCAAGAGCAGGAGGGAATTCTACTTCAACTCCCCACCATCGTTCAGTAGGATCATAATTATTAACCAATGTTTGATCTAATTCCAATTCCCGTCCAGCACGAACAATGGAAATACCAACATTTTTGGCAGCGTGTTTTCCATGAGGTAAACTACCTGGATTAACATTGGGTTTCTCAGGAGAAACTTGACGGGATTCCTCTTTGGCGTAAGAAAAACGGACTTTAACCTCGTGTTCTTTCCCTTTGAATTTAATGGGAAAAGTAGCTTCATAAGTCCCTGGTGTTTCTTCCCAAGGGTTAAACATAGAGGTATTGTCAAAAGGTTTAGGACAGGAAGTTTTTTCCATTAAATAACCCGGATCATTAGCTAAAGCAGATTTTTCAGTCAGAATCTTAAAATTCTCTAAATCAAATGCCATCATCCGAATTTTGACTCGATCATCATTGAGAAATTTGCGATACATTCTGCCAATGAGTAACTCTGAGTTGTCGATGATCGCTTTTCCAGTTCGCCAGATACAACGATCTATTTTTGACCAAACGACTAATGTGCCACCTTGACCGAAATTTTGACCTACTTTTGTCCACATAATCGGAATGGGTTTGGCAATGGGTTCGGGTACTTCGGTCATGTGACGACGTTTAATTTCTTCTAAGTCGAGGTAAGTGTAGAGTGCATTTTCTACTCCATTTTGCCATGACCACACATCTACCCGTTGACATTGGGAAATAGAAGAAGATGGTAAACCCATGCCAAAACGACCGATTCCAGTATGTTTATCCTCGTCTAAATAAGTACCATTACCAAACTGAAGGGCTAGACGCAAAACAGTGGCATCCATTCCACAACCATTATCTAATACAGCAATTTGTTCGATGCGCGATCGCCTTCGTTGTCCAACCAGTTGTTTTCTTTCACCACAGAGTAATTCTACCTGAGTTGCATCTGCTTGAATGGCATTATCCATTAATTCGGCGATCGCATAGGCTGCATTTTTATAACCATTATCTCGCATGGCTTGAACGGCGAGATGAGCTGGAACAATATCATGGGGATTTGTATTCATGGTTTTTTCCTCCAAACGTCTTCCCAATTGTGAAAAGCGGATGCTACTGACTCAAAACCAGGGAGTTGAGCGTCAACAACGGTAATAATTTCAGCAGTTGCATTACCGCCAGCTTTGAGTCCTCGAATCGCCCGTCCGACCATTTGGCTATAGAGTACGAGGGATTTGGTGGGACGAGCAATAACGGCTGCACTGGTTTTAGGTGCATCGAATCCAGTGGTTAAAACACCATAGTTACATAAAATTTTCGTTTGGGGCTGTTCGTCTTTAAAGCTGTTAATGATACTTTCTCTTGCTGATTTAGGGGTATTGCCAGTAACAGCATCTGCATTAAATCCTCTTAAACGCAGAATTGAGGCGAGCAGTTGGGCGTGTTCAACAGAGGTGCTAAAAACGATAATACGTTGATGATGTTGGGCAAGTTCTTCTAATTCAAGGATAATGCGGAGGTTACGCTGTTCGTCTTCTGCTAACCGATTGAGGATATATTGGGGAATATCTAAGTCCTTATTAATCCGATTTAGGTCTTGAGGACTGATTTCTATACCTGTTTCATAAAATAAGGGGCGATATTTAGCTTTAGCGAGGTATTTCTGGTCAACGAGATAATCAATCGGGTTGTCATAACCTTCGATTTCTAAGGTAACCTTCTGTTGAGCAAAGAATTTAGCTAGTTGTGCATCGGCGTTAATATCAGCCCAAGTGCGTCCGGGTGTAGCGGTTAAACCTAATAAGGCGGTTTTTTCGTAGGGAATTACTAAGGCATCAAGAACCAGTTTATAGGTTTGGGCGATCGCCTGATGTGCCTCATCGATAATCACCAATGAACAACGCACGCCGAGTTGATTAATAAAGCGAATACTCTTTTTGGCAGCGTTATAGACTTTGGCTAATCCCGCTACGACTAAGCCATCTTGAGCCTGTTCTAAGTCTAAATCATGACTACCCCAAAAGCGATAAGTTGAGAGGGGGCGATCGCCTAAATAATCCCATGCTTTTTGAAATTCTGTGACGGCTTGTTCACAAAGTTCTTCACTATATGCCAACCAAATGACTAGAGTAGGTTCATTATTTCTCAAGTGATCTGCAATAATATTCATCGCAGTACGAGTTTTTCCCGCACCTGTAGGAAGGTGGAGAAGGACACGGCGAGGGGATTGACTTAGATAATTTTTAACTTGTTTAGCTGCGTGGCGTTGGTAAGTAAATAAGGAATATTTAGGAGTATTTTCAATAATTGAAGGAGTTTCAATCGTATTTTGATTTCTAGAGGGAATAGTCAATTCAAAGAAATTGAAAAGATATTTTTTGGCTTCTGAATTGCCACTAATTTTCACTTTTTTTAATGCTTGATAGGGGTCTTGATGTTTAGGTGCTTCTAAGACGACAGTGAGAATTTTAGCTTGTTCAGGGGTAATTAAATCAAGAAGTAAATCTCGCTTTTCTTTAGATAATAATAGTTGTTCGGGGGTATGGAGAGTTAAAAGAATTTCTCTGAGTTTGCTGGGATGGACTAAATTAGGTTCTAGGAGTTTAAGCAATTGAAAAGTTGCACTACCCAATAATTGTTGTAGTGTATCTTCATCTGCTTTTGATAGTAAGTCATTGAAATTCAAATTTAGATTTCTTAGTTAACTTTAATCTTGATCAATTAATGATTCAAGCTCTGTTTGAATGACTCTTTTAAGAGTATCAAACCGCTCCTTAAGAATTGATTGATAATAATCTAGCTTAAACGTCTCTGGAAGTGATGATATTAACTTAATGAAACTGGGAGAGATTTCATGACCACTTAAAGTTGCATTTGTCAATTTAGTTAAATAAATTTTTGGCCTCAAATCACTTATTGTTCTATTAGCTTCTCTAGAAATATAGCTAAGATTAAGAGGGCTGTTTAGCAAATGATTTTTATCATCTCTCATTCTTTTGCTACTTTCTCCAATGGTAGTCGCAGAACTAAGAGGAATAATATGATGTTCTTCTATTGTTGTATTATCTTGAGCTATTTTCCAAGGCTTTAGTTTTGTTATAACACTCGTATCATTATTAGAGCTTTGTAAAATGAAGTCTTTTGGTTCATGACTTAATATATACTGCAAAATTGCATATTTAATACCTTTTTGAGGAAGATTATCTTGGTTTTTCATCAATAGAGTTGATTCATCAGAATATTCTTGTTTATTTAAAATATTCTGAGATATTAACTGAAAATGAGAAGTTATTTTTTCTCTAGATTCACTAGCAATATCATCATTGATAACCCAATGGTAGAGATATTGTACATCTTGAATACATCTCTCATTTTGTTTTTCCTTGTATCTTCCACTAAATAAACTTGACCAGTACCAATATTCTATTTTATTTATAAGTTTTTTATCATTCCATACATCCGTTTGTTCGTTGTTGATATATTTGTCACTGATCTCACTATTTTTTTCATCGTTAGTTTCACTTAAAGAGAAAAGATAAGCGATAGGTAGTATCATTAATCTATATCTGATATCGTTAACTTCTACAATTCCGCATCTATACTGTAGAAAGGCAAAAGCTTTTCTTAAAGATTTAATAGTTCGTCTAAAATTATCATTTATTTGAGTTGAATCTAAACTAAGAATTTTAGCTCTCTTGATATGCTCAACTGTAATCTTATCAATATTGTTATCTAAGTGTTCTTGGTAACAGAGTATTGAAAGAAGATTGAGAAACTCATCTGTTACAAAACGAACAATCGAGTTGTCTTTAATTGCCTTCATACTAGACATCTTCCAATTATCTTTAGAATCAGAATCACTAATACAAAGAGGAATTAGCATTTCTTCTTCTATATAACTTTTGAAAGTTTTAGCTAAAGATTCTTTTCCAGTTTTAGCTGTTTTTGCTACAATTAAATCAAAGTTACTGAGAGGAGTTCCTCCTTCATTGATAGTTTCAAAGATTGATGCCGCCCTCGCTATTTCGCTAGATGGTAGTACCGTCTCTAGAATTTCCTGCTCTAATAAGTCTTCTAAAGCTTTTTGAACCTCTGTCGCCCATTTAGAAGAAAGTGTATACCAATTCTCATTTAAAGTTTCTGAATTATTAATAGTTGCTATATTAGGATTAATCTCTTCTAATACCTCTTCTATAGAAAATTTTTTATCTTGTACTTCAGCTTTAAGCAGTTCTCTGCGATTATTAGCAATTTGCCTTAACGAAAGGCTATGTAATGAACTTGATGTATTGTTTGAAAATATTTCAAATAATGGTACTAAATTTCTCTTAGAATATTCGATAGCCAATTGATGTCTCTTTTGAGAGTCACCTGTTATTTCTTGTTGACAATCATCATAAATTTTATATGCTGGATGATACCAATCATTATGCTTTTCTCCCTTTACTAACACTTGATGGCAAACAATGAAATCTAATACTTGTTCAGGATCGTAGTTGTCAAGATTATTTGCAAATTTCAGTCTTTCCCAACCAAACACATCTTCAGAGCTACTGTCTGATGGTGAAACCCTCAAAAACCATCTATATCTTAATTGTCCATATAATTTATTCCAAACATCTCTCCATGATGTGACAGAAGGATATAAATCATCAAAAATACTTTTTATACAAGATAAACGTTGTTGACCATCTAAAAGAAATCGGCATTCTTCTTTAGGTGTACTTATCTCGGTAAAACCTAGGCGACGGGCAGGAAAATTATCTTTCTTTCCTTTTATAATGAGAAAACTTCCAATAGGCAAGCCTACTAAAATAGAGGCAAGTAGTTTAGATTGTTTATCTTTTTTCCAAACAAAATCTCTTTGAAAATCAGGCAATACTAGTTCATTATTTAAGTCTGCCTCAAAAACGATACGCAATGTTTCTCTATCGTACTTCATGTTTTATTCTATTTTTTTAGTTTACAAATTATAAATTAGACAAGGTAAATCTGAGTCTTCTTCATCTAAAACTGCTTCTAATCTAATGACTCTGATAAAGGTCGATTAGGAGATGCTTTTTTCTCAGGAGCGATTGATCGCCTTAACACTCAGTTTGTGTCACTATACTTAATATTATTCCCAAATCGCTTCAAAACTTTGAGCACATCATGAAGCTTATTCTCTAAAGCCTTCTTCCTTGAAGTTGAGCAAACAACAGATTCTCAGTTTAAGATCAAAGAGTCAATCAATTTGACATCCTCACCCGATAAATTGGGAGACTTCCCACTCGCCAAGTTAAACCATAATACTATGACATCCTATTCCGTCAACTTACCACTCAAACTTCAGCAAGAAGCAGAGCAATGGGCAACTCGTCAGGGAGTACCCCTTGAGCAGTTTATTGTAGGGGCAGTAGCAGAAAAAGTTGCCTCTCTCCGTTATCAACTCAATGACCCATCTTTTGCCACAATCACCTATCGTCAAGGAGCTAGTGGTCAAACTATTGCAGTCATCTGTGGTACTGGGATTCGAGTCCAGACGATTGCGATCGCAGCCCATCAATGGAAGCTATCTGCCCAGCAGCTTGCAGAAGAGTATGGGCTTACTGAAGCGCAAGTTAGTGATGCCCTGGGTTTCTATGAGACGCATCAAACTGAGATAGATAGTGCGATCGCCACAGAACAGGCGATCGAAGTTGCTAATCAGGAAATTCTGGTTGAGGCAAGGAAATTAGCCCAGGCGAAATGCCTGCAGTAGGGGCGCAAGGCTTGCGCCCAGAGTAGGTAGCTCCACAGAAAAATTGCCCGAGAATTTTCAACAGAATTTACACAGAACAACATCCCAGTAAACGCCGAATTAGCTTTCTTTGTTCTTTGATCGTCCTCGATTATCATAGACGCTGTTGACATAATACCTTTCCAGGCTATTTTCTAGCTACACCTTTTTGGGCATAAGCCTTCATTGGTGTCAATAAACACGAATCAAATTATTGCTATATCCCGCCTTGCAATGAATTGACAAGGCTAATCATAGGCGTTCATTGAAATGAACTAGGCGCTCAAAATGCAGTTTAATTTATTAAACGATATCTATTAGCCGTGAATTTCAATTCACGGTGGGATTGAACAAAGATTTCAGATTGGTGATTGAAGATTGGTGATTGAGTCAATACAAGCCGAAGCAAGTAGCATGGGTATAGCAGAATGTAGAATCAAGACGTGCAGAATTAAGAATTAAAACTCCTCTCATCAATCTACTATCTACCCTCTACAATCTACAATCCCTTGACAGTATTCATTTCATGTTAAGTTGACACGAGTGGCAAGCAAGAGCGCCCCTACAGTTGATCTGTTGCATGATTAACTGAAAGTGTTTCCATTTTTCTTGATTCCTTATTTTTCCATTGATTAGAAATTTACAAGTTACACACTAAACAAGGTAAATCAGTATCTTACTCATCTAAAAATGCTTCTAAAGCCTCAGCTAAAGGACGATTAGGAGATGCTTTTTTTTCACGAGCGATCGCCTTAACACTCAGCCTGTATCACCATACTTAATATTATTCCCTAATTGCTTCAAAACTTTTAGCACATCATAAAGCTCATTCTGCAAAGATAAAAGGGAAAAAATGTGAGAAATATCATATTGGGGTATTCCCTGACGATTTAGCTTGAGAAAAAAGAACTCTCCTCCATTCGTCACCATAGCAAATACAGGTTTTTCTGTATCAGGATTAGCCATCATATAAGCTAAAGTTTGGGGAATTGCCATATCGAGGTTAATTTCTGTTTCCTTAGATTCCAATACCGCTATCCATAATCCATTTGACACCACTAAAAAATCAATTCTTCCCCGCAGGATTTCCTCTGATACTTCACTGGTAGCTACTGATGTACTGACTTCAACCGTAACTTCTCCTTGTATCTGAAAAGGGGGATCATAAAAACCTGCTAACTCCAGTAACGGCGATAAAACTAACAAATTAACTAAACCTTCAGCTAAATGCCCATTAGCTCGGTGATAGCGATATCTTGCTCTAATTCTATCCAATACCGCTTTTTCTGCATCGGTTAAATTAGCTAAATTTTCCTGCCATTCTGGGAAAAAATTAACATCAGCAGTACGAACTAAATTAAATTGCCTTTCTGCTTCCCCAATTGTGGTGATTTTTTTGGTAATTGGTGTAACAGTCATTATGACTCCCAAAACATTTCGGTGAGTATTCTATCTATATCATCAGAAAAAGGACAATTTTCAGGAAATACCATACTTGGATAAATATCTTTAACATCCGATAGGGCATCATCCCAAATCTCTCCAAAAATCTTGGCAAAATAATTTTTTAAACTAGGAGATGAACGCAGTAAACGTCGAATTTGCTTTCTCTGTTCTTTGATTGTCAACTCCCACCCTCGATTATCATAGACACTGTTGACGTAACACCTCTTCAGCAAATGCTCCAGTAAAACCTCTAGGCGATTTTCTAGCTCATGTCTCTCACTCCTTCCCAAAGCTAAAATCTCCTCCTCAATATTATCCCAGTCAATAGCTTTAAAGTTACGTTGCTGAATTTGTCTAGCTTGTTGCTCAACCCAGAGCACAAAATCCTTTTCATAAAGTGAGGTTTCCATTAGTTGATTACTCATAATGTGTCCACATCCGGATTATTTTAATTGTTTTTTCCTCTTCTAATATTTGATACACTAAACGATGTTGAATATTTATTCGCCTAGAATAATATCCTTGTAAATCGCCTGTTAATTTTTCATAGGATGGATAAGGTTCATAAGGATTTCTTTTGAGCAAATCAAGAAGTTTATTGACTTGTTTACCCAAACCTGTTGAGGCAATTTTCTTCGCATCTTTTTCAGCTTGCTTGGTAAATAATAGTTGCCATTCATCCATTTAAAATATCCCTGATAGTCGATTCATCTACACATTCTTTTAAGGGTGTTTCTCCCCCTTTTTTGATAGACTCAACCATACCAGGAATAGAGTTTAAGTAAAGCGTCTCTTGAATAGCGTTCCAATCTTTTTCAGAAATTAACACGGCATTCCCAGTTTTTCCTTTTAATAAAATTGGCTGATTATTTTCAACCGCTTGATTAATTAATTGCTCAATTTTGTTGTTATCTTGATTCACTGAAATTGTTTCCATTTTGCTTAATTCCTTATTTTTCCATTGATTAGACTTTTTCATCTTTTCCCCCCCTGCCCCCTTTTGAAGGCTACCGTGTACACATAAGTCTGGTTGACTGATATTCACGGCGTTTCCGCCCCCTAAATCCCCGCTGAAAAACAGCGAAGCATCCATTAATTCCCCCCAGGATTGGGGGGCTAGGGGGGCTGGATGCAGTATTTGGGGATCGATCAAGAGATGTGTGTACACGGTAGCTGGGTTTGGGGGGCTAGGTGGGCAAAATTCAGACATAACGATTTTGTTGTTTTCCATTGATTAGAAATTTACAAGTTACACACTAAACAAGGTAAATCAGTGTCTTCCTCATCTAAAACCGCTTCTAAAGCCTCAGCTAAAGGACGATTAGGAGACGCTTTTTTTTCACGAGCGATCGCCTTTTCATGGTTAGCAATAATTTCCTCTTTTCTGGCTAAAAGTTCTAATAAAGTTTCCCCCTCAGTCCATGTATAAGTTCTGCCATCTCTATGATTAGACTCATACTCCACAGCCTTTGCAAACAAATCAGGATGCTCTTGTGCCAACATTACCCACTCATATTTGCGTTGAAAGAAACAGAAATAACAACCAGAGCGACTTCGCCAGCAATAATAGTTAGGAAGCCCTATACCACTATCTTCCAGTAATCGGATAATATCGGCTTTCACTAACCCCCTTTCCTTAAAAGGATAAATAGGCTTAATATTGGGTTTAGTGGAGATATAACCCTCACGATTTTCATCAGCGCGAATCCCAATATAACTGATAGCCTCATCATCCCCCACAAACTCCTCAAAAGGCTTAATTTTCATTTTCACCGTACACCAACGCATCTGTGGAGAAGGTAACAAACCATCATGAATTGCCAACCAATGATCGAAGCCTCGTTTTGCACTTAAATAATTAATTTTAATGCCTAAACGGGCTTTGATCCGGTCAAGATACTCATAGGTTTCGGGGAGTTCCTTATGGGTATCGCAGAAGAAATACTCCATTTCTGGGATCTCCTTATGCAGCAATACTGCCAATGCTGTACTATCCTTACCGCCACTTAAACCCAGAACATGCCTAACTTTCTTCCCTGTCATCTAATGATAATTGCTCAAGAGCCTATACTTTTATGATTGCCCAAAATTCTATCTATTAAAAGTTTTACCAAAAATTTTAGGAAATTGAAGGAAGTGATGGAAAACTTAACACAGTTGACTTCAATTAATTAGCGTTATTTGTCGAGGGTGAGTTCCGTTATTTTTAACCCCTTACCTGTCTCAACCCATCATCGACTGGTAATCAACCTTAACAATTCAACAAAAATCTAGGTTTTTACTTCCGTTATTTGAGCAACTAACTTCCCTTATTTTGGAAAAGGGCGCTCACCCACTCCTGGGCTAAGGTATAACTACGGATTCGTTGACCCGAAGCGGTTAAAACAGGATGGACAAAGCCTGTTTCTAGCCATTCTTTGAGCCATTCACGGGCAGTTTTATCAGAAACTCCAAACCACAGACTAACATCTAAGGGACTGATAACAAAGGGATTTTCCACTTCATCCAGAACTCTTGCCATTAATCGAGTCAGCACTTGCTGTTGCAGACGAGGCAAATTTTCCCAAGGTGGTGCTTCTGGCGTTATCCCTTGATAAAGAGAGATGGCTTTTTGTTGAAGTTCGATCGCTGCTCGTGCCATTGTCTCTACAAAATAAAGTATCCAAAGGGTATGGTCGGGGTCATGACGACCTTCATAGAAATTCACAGGAAGCCCCATCTGTAAATTTTGATAATATAGCTCTCGGTCAGCATTAAAATATTCTTCAAAGGAGAAAAACCCTCGCATTCGGTAGCCTGAACGCCACAGTTCTGACGTTGCTAATAATCTCCCTGTACGACCATTCCCATCATCAAACGGATGAATACTCAAGAAACGATGGGTGAGAATCGCAGCGCGAATGGGGGCGGGTAATTCTTTTGCCATTTTTGAGGATAACCATTCGACCAATTCTTGCATCAATTGTGGAACATCTCCTGGTTCGGGAGGTGCATAGTCAATTCGACGGGTTACGGTATCGACAACAGGACATTCTGTAGTGCGGTATTGGCTACGACTGCCCCGCCGACCCCGACCCCGTACTATAACAATACGGTGCAGTTCTTTGATAAAGGCTTCGCTAATTGGCGTAATTGCTTCGGCAAATTCCTCTACTCGGTCAAGTGCTCGCCAATAGTTACGGACTTCTTGTTCTGCGTCGCTTCCCGTTCGTTCACTTCTAGCGATCGCTCGTCTAACTGCCAGAGCGTCGAGGGGATTGCCTTCAATTTGGGTGGAACTACGGGTACTTCGTTGTAAAGCGTCATGACGCAAACGCAGTGTTGTATCTGGTGGTAAGGGTAATACTTCAATAACCGCCTTCGCTCCCTCGATCTCCCCCAGATGCTTGACGAGCGTATGAGTATAGTTGAAGCGTGGAACAAATGTCATGGTTTAACTGCTTATCTTCTTGGACTGATTCTTGTTCGACTTTCCCTTTTGGTGACTTGATTGCTCCATCAGCCGAGTTACTCCTTCTGTTGAATCTGAATTTAAAATTCTCTCCGTTAGTTTAGCTAAAACAGCCTGTTTTAGTTGTTCATCTTGGGGCAGTTTTGCCAAAATCTCTTCAACAATTTGCTCAACTTGTGCTTCCTTACTATTATCCACCCAAACCAGGCGATGAGTTTCCTCTCCATCAGAACGAGTCACGGTAATTCGTTTCGCCTCAAATCCTTCCCCTTTTGCGACAACATCTTTTTGCAGAGCCTCTAAATTCTTAAATCTCCGTGCTATATCCGATAGCTTAATCTCAAACCCGGTTACGTCCTCATCTGTCCATGACTCAGGAGGTTTATCCCCAATCACCATCACCAAGGCTTCTAGCCAATCGGTATCAGATTTGTCTTCATCAATGGCAGCTTGAACAAAACTTCTTAAATTTCGCTCCACACATTGCCCTGCTAAATATTTCGCTCTTACCCGCAAATCTTCTCGCAATTGCGTCTCATTACTTCTAACCCCAAAAGCATCATAAAGTAATCCTTGAGCGTCAGTTAATAGCTGATCATAAGCAGTATTAATTTCGCGTAAGGCTTGGACTAACCTAGTCCTTAGAGTTTTTGCCCTGGTTTTATCATCCGCTTCTTCTGTTCCAATCGGGGGTAAATTACAGGCGATCGGAAGCTGAGTAAAAATTAATTCATCTGGTTCAACGGTTTCTTGTAACGCTTTGAGTATTCCTAATGCTTCCTTACTCAGTCGTTTAGTTTGCTTAGTATATGCAGGGAGTTTTTTGACAAATTGATAGAGGGGAGTCACCACTGTTAGTAAGGTAGCATTTCGCAGTTTACCCGCCTTCTTAAGATGGGAATTGCGTAAAATAGACTCTAATTCTTTAAATACCTCTGAGCGTAAGCCAACTACCTGAAAATACTTCACGGCAAAGCGAGAGGGGTTTTTAACCAATAATTCAAAGTGTTCTGCTCCTAAAATAGGAATAAACGTTCCTTCTTGATAAACTCCCACATCATCAATGTGATGGAGGATCACTGCCGCAATTAAGACAGGAATAGCCCCTTGTTTGATACCATAGGGAGGTTGGGCCAGTTTTAGGTAGAGTTGGTCTAGAGTATGGGGTTGATCGTAAGCATTTACACAAAAATCTTCAACCGCTTCCCAAAATGAATAAATATCGGATGGCGGTTCTGGCGGATACATTCCCCAAGAGTTAGATCCTTTCTCTGTTTCTGATTCAGATTCGGAAATCTCCTCCTCCGATACTTGACGATGAATTCCCGTTTCTTCTAATAAGGAGTAGTACATACTCACTTCAGGACCATAACCGGATAATCCTAGCCTGAACTGCTCAGAATGCTCAATCATTGCTGTTATCAGTTCCCGTTGTGCTTTTGCTCCTTGAGAGGTTAATTCTCGACGGTTAATCAGTTCATTCCACAGGATAGGAGTTTGATGATAAACTTGGTCACAAACTTGGGAAAGAGTAGCATTAAAATCAGCGACTGAGTTAAGGGTTTGTTGCTTTGCTTGTACCCAACAGGGATTAGGATTAAAAGATAGGTCAAAAGCTTGGGTTAAGATATCATCAAGGAGTTGTTCAGCTTCACTCACCCGATACCGCACTTCTTTTCTTGCCACTCCATCGGTGTGTAATTCTGGCGCAGAAGTTTGAATTTTCTTCAAAGCTGCATATTCTCTGGCACGAATTCGCAGTAAATCTAATTTATCCCCTATTACCAGTAAAAATGGCTTATCCTCAAAAGTCTTTGCCGGAATTGTTTTGGGCACCTCTTCATCTAACCAATAGCCAATTAACCCATCACTATCTTTACTTTCTAGCTCCATAACCTCTAATTCCTGAGTATTGTCTAAATAGCGACGTTCAAAGTACCGTAAAGTCCCTGTTTTATAAATATGACGTTGAGCGATAAGGGGATTTAACGGACGCAGAGTGGTTAATAATTGGACTAGAGAGCCTCTTTCCTTTTCAATTTCAAGACTTAAGGCACTATCAATGTTAAAATCTGAACCTTGCCAAATTCTTAGTTCATCTAACTGTCTAAAATGAGTAATGACTGCTTTTTTTAACAGTTCATCGATAAGACTACTCCAATAGTCCCTTTGCTCACTTTTAGTTGGGCGATCGCACATCGCCAAAGTCACTAATTCACGGGTTGCCCGATTTGCTCCAGTCGTCGTAATCAGGTTTAAAATGCCAATCGTCTTTAATACCCTTAAACTATCGGGATCTAACCGCTTAGAATCGGTGATTAAGTCTTGAATTTCTACCCATCGCTGTAAATGGGGACGAGAGGCTAATCCCATTCCTGCCGCTTCAATAAAATAGTCATAAACTCGATCGAGTTTGAGGTTAGGGAAGGGTTCAGTGTTTATAGTTGTCCGATCGAGAAAGTTTCTCAACCCATAAGGTTCACTGCTGGTGAGGAAAGTAAATAAGGAACGGTCATTTTGGGCATAACGCTGGCAAAGGATGGGTAAGACTAAGGCAGTAACTGGATGTAGGGGATAAACGCTTGCTAAAATGTCTAGGGTGAGTTCTTCCCCTTGAATGGCGTTTTTTAGGGCGTTAAACCAATCTTCTGCCGTGTTATGGATAGCACATTGAAATGGTTCGGCTTGGCTTTTATCAATCGCTTGTCCCATTAACCGCATCATCGCCGATGCTGACTCGGTAAAGGGAATGTCTTCAAAACGTCCTTGAATTTTTGCCCATTCGTTCCTTTGAACGGCTGCTAGGCGTTGGCTATAATCAGCGAAAGCTTGATGGAGAATGCCGAGAATATAAACTGGATTAGCTTTATTTTTAGGCAGTTCAGACAGTTGTTGCAATAAGTATAAGTCTTCTGCGCCTTGGTTATAAGCTGCGTATTCGAGGCTTTTACCTAATTCATCGATAATAATAAAAATACCTGTTTTAGAAGCTTGAGCGAGTTCTTGGACAATTTTAAGAATATCTCGACTGTTAATTGTGCTGCCTCTAGTAATTTCCGCTTCTAACTCTGTCAATTTAGCGATAACAGGGATTTTATGCCTTTGAGCTGTTGTCCAATAGGCTTCAACCCCTTTGCTTAAAGCACGAATGAGGGTGTGGCTGATGGGTTCTCTTTGTGCAGTAGCGACAGCGCGAATGTAACCGTTTTGAGGAATAGTTTCGGTTAAAGTTTGATAGTCTGCGCTTTTTGCTCCTAAAGTGTCCTCAGCAATATTTAGGGCTTTGAGCCGAAGTTGATTTTTCCTAGCTGCTAATAATGAGCCAAGGTAGTGAGCAAAAGCGGATTTCCCTGTGCCGTAAACACTGGTAAGCGTCCAAGCGCGGTTGCCTTCTGGTGATTGAATTCCGTTAATTATGCGTCTGAGAGTAGTTAGAGAGCGTTCGGTGGGAATATAGCCTTCTAATGCCTCTAAGTTCTCTATGTCCCGTTCTAGGTTAACGGAACGAGAGTAGCGACGGTTGAGACTGATGTATTGAGAAAGGGGTTTAGTCATACCATTGTCAGGAATTCAAAAATTAACAGGCAAACAGACTATTTCATCATTTTTAATTGCTGTTGCCATTAGAGGAGTAATACTTTTCTAGAATATCATTAGCTAATTCTAAGGGCTCAGAATTAAAGGAAAATTGAATTAATCCCGCCGTATCCGACAAAGCTATCTGATGATTTTGCTTCGCTACCTTTTCAATGGCATCACACAATGCTTCTTCCGTCAGTTTAAATACCATCCCCGGACTACCCCCATCATACAACAAGCGAGAGAGAGCAAGGGTTTTCGTTCCATAATTTCCCCAACTAGCATAGTCTAAACAAGTAGCGACAATAATTTCAGGCGGTAAAGTGGCTTTTGCTCCTACACGGAAAGTATAGCGTTTGGATTCTCCTGCGGTGTGGATCAACCCTAGCTTACTAAAAGGACAATCGATAGAATCTTCAATTAGACCTTTGGTAGCTGGTTTTTCGACGTACATTCGCAAAATACAGGTAACATCTTTTTTTAATGATGAATCAGCCGTTAATTTGCCTAAATTCTCTCGATAAGACTGTAAGCCTTCGGTTAAGTCTTCGGCGTAAAATTCACCTCCTCGAAGTAAATTAAAGGTGTAATACCATGCCGCGGCATCACAGGTGGGTTTGAGCAGATTCCAATGGAGTAACCATAGAGAAGCCGGATTTTCTAAATAGGGGTCATAACCCTGCTCAGAGAGAAGTTGTCTGCCAAATTTAGTAGGATGGTCATTTTCAAGAACTTTAAAGGCATTACACCAATAACGGATGGATCTAACCATATTTTTTCCCACTCCCAGTCGCACAGTAGCATCGTCAGCATTGAAAATTCCTGAATCTTGAGTGGCGAGATCGAAGCCTTTTTTCAGCCATCCGTATCGAGGGTGAAAGGTTTCATGACGGGCAAACACCCGGTTAACTGTCGGAAGGATAGTGGGTGAGTCTGTTGCTAAGTTAGTTTCGAGCACGGTTGTTGAATTAGTTAACTGTCTTAATATTAATTATGACTGTTGTTATTAATTTGAATAACTCATGGAATTTTTAACTATCCTGATGACGATTATCACCTCTTTTTTATCTTCTGGAGGCTTGATCTTAGATAAAGTTTTAGCTAATCTAGTTCAAGCTCGTATCGAAACGGCAGAAGAATTAGAAGTAAGAGTTGACAACGTGCCTAGTTACCAAATTCTGCAAGGCAAAGCACAAAAGATTAGAATTGCCAGTCGGGGATTAGAACCTATAGAAGAGGTTAGAATTGCCGTATTAGAATTAGAAACTGATCCCATTGAGCTGGATTTTGGGCAATTACAACAAGGCGATCGCCAAAATTTTCGCCAAGCTTTAATAAAACCATTACAAGGAGGAATTCGCCTAGTTTTAAACCAAGAGGATTTGAATCAAGCTCTAAAATCAAAGCAAATGCAGAGTTATTTGCAGAAATTAATCAGTAACTCTGACAAAGTTACTTACCAACTAATAAATCCTAGTTTAGAATTAAAAGCAGATAATCGAGTGGCTGTCGCCGTAGAAGTTAAATTATTAAATCAAGAGCAAGAGGAAAACTTAGATATTACTCTAGAATTTGGGTTAAAAGCCGAACAAGGACATCAAATAAAAATTTTGGCGCCAATGGGAACATTAAACGGCAGAAAACTATCGAGGAAACTATTACAAGGTTTTGCTGACAATATCAGTAGGCAATTAAATTTGCGTACCCTTGAAAAAGATGGAATCATACTGAGGCTATTAAAATTTGATATAAATGAAAATAAAGTTAACATAGTAGCTTTTGTACGTATAGCAAAAAATCATAGTTCAAATTAGATATAGTTCAAATTAGATAAGGATAATTTCTATGCAAGGTCAAAACAAAAATCGTTCTGGGTTTCCTAAATTAATTATCACAGTGACTGCCGTAGCTTTAGCGGCAGGAGGAGTGACTGCTTGGTGGGCTAATAAATCACTCAACTCTTCTCGACAAGTAAAAACTAATACTATTCCTTCCCAAGGAACAGAAAACCTTGTACAGCAAGAAAATGTTAAGGTTTATTGGCTGAATAATGATCTAGAGCTTGTGGCTACCTCTGTAAGTCCTCAACCTCAAAAAGCTAATGGGAAAGAAAAGTCTCTAGAAAAGGCGATAAAACTCTTATTAGCTGGTCCTTCTGAGCCTGCCAATGGTACTACTATTCCTGAAGGGACAAAATTACTCAGTTTAAATCTTGCTAACAATGGTATTCATGTTAATTTGTCTCAAGAGTTTACTACCGGCGGAGGTAGTGCTTCAATGAGAGGACGTTTAGGGCAAATTATCTATACAGCAACCAGTTTAAATCCTGATGCTCAAGTGTGGATTAGTATAGAAGGAAAGCCTTTAGAAGAGCTGGGCGGAGAAGGGCTATCAGTAGATCAACCTATGACTCGTCAACTATTTGAGCAATATTTCGGCTCGTGAGCGTGAGGTACTACTCTGTCAAAATTAAAATGAGAGATAGGACAATGGGAATGCGTGAGGTGCAGAATGCAGAATGCAGAATGTTTGCCGAACCAGAAAATCCAAAATCCTATCAGGATTAAAGAATTTACAGGATTTCAGGATTATCTGAACCTCCTTCAATCCTGAAAATCCTCAAAATCCTGGTCCAAAATCCAAAATTATCTTAGCCAGTTCCTCAAAACTATTTTGACGGACCACTATTGCTCTGTCAATGTTAAGGTGAGGTAAGAGAACGATTCTCTCTCTCTTTAATTGATCAAGATCTCTGTATTAGGTTATTCTTCTGTTTTTTCTCTGGGAAATTCAAGTATCGGAGATGGAGATGATTGCTCAATGGTTTCAGTTTCTCTGTTAACTGGTATTAGTTTTTGAGGACTTATTTCTAAACTCAATTCAGGATTTATTTCTAGTGAACCAAATTCGGAATTTATTTCTGGTGAAACTAGCAAACCAAATTCGGAATTTATTTCTAGTGAAACTATCGAACCAAATTCGGAATTTATTTCTAGTGAAACTAGCGAACCAAATTCGGGATTTATTTCTGGTGAAGCTAGCGAACCAAATTCGGGATTTATTTCTGGCGCATGAGATACTGGATTAATTTCTGGATTTACTCCTTCCAAGGAAGCTTGGATATACTCAATTTTTTCTTGAGCTTTTCTACGTTCTCGCCGTAGCGGTTTTTGTACTGCTTTGAATGGCAATTGTTCTACTTTTTCTAAAGCAATATCGTAATATTTTATCGCTTCATTTAAAAATAATAAATCTTCATTTTTTTCTCCTCTTTTTCTTAAAATTTGTCCCTTAAGATAGTATAATTCTGGATTATTAGGAGTACTTTCAATAGCTTTTTCTGTAAATTCTAAAGCTTTATCATAATCTTTTAGATCGCGATAGGCAAGAGCAATTCCCCGATTAACTAAATATTTAGGGGCTGCATATTCTTCTAAACGTTCAATTGCTTCTTCAGGACTAGAAAAAGGTAAATTAACTGCTAAAATTAAGTTTAAATATCCCTTGATTAAATTTAGTTCCGGATCTTTAGGATTAACAGCTTCTGCTTCATCAAAATACTTAAATACTAGTTGAAGTTTATTAATAGCGGCAATAGGACCATCTTGCTGAAAAAGATAAGCACCTTCTAAAAAATTGCCTACAGCTAAATATAAATTACTTCGTAAAGGATCCTCAAGTTTGATTTTTTCTGCTACCTCTATAGTTTTGCCGGCATAGGTTTTCATTGTTTCCCAATCTTGCTCAGTATAAGCTAAAGATGCTCGCAGAGCAAAAACCATCGGATCGTTTATTTCTATCTCATCTGCTTCAATTAAATAACTTTTAGCCTGAGGATAATCTCCATCTTCAAAAAGAGCTTTAAAAGCTGCTTCGGCTTTTTCTCCGATATTATGGGGATCTTCACTGCGAAAGGGATCTGCTGCTAAACTAGGATTAATCCAGAGATATGAAGACAACAAAGAAAAAGCCAAGGTAACACCCAGACAAGAGCAATAATTTTTCAGGATTGATAGAATACCTGATGTCAATGTAGTGCTCCCATAATTTTTTTTATTTAAGCTAGTTTTCATAGAATTGTCAAAGAAATATTATTATGAATGTAAGGAAAAGTTAGGCGGATTTGGGTTTTGTCTCAAGAATCAATTATACTCTTGAGATGTTCTTGAGTTTGTAGGTTCATTGATCATTTATCATTTATTATTAATACATGCTCTATCTCAAAAGCGTCTCCTATCATCCTGCTGCTACTCCAACACCGATTCTCAAAGGAATTAGCCTGGAATTAGCACCCCAAGAATTAGGATTAATTATTGGTCCGAGTGGTTCTGGAAAAACCACTCTTCTAGAAATTTTAGCAGGATTAGCCGAAAGAACGGGAGGAGATATTTTGTGGCGCGAACAGGAGCTAACCTCACTACATCTGCAACAATTGGGAGGGATAGTTTTTCAATTTCCTGAACGGCATTTCTGTGGAGGTTCTATTTTAGAAGAATTGCGTCTTGGTCATCCCGAATTAAATTCAAATCGAGTCAAAGAAGCTCTTACCGAAGTAGGCTTAAACCATCTCTCCTATGAGACTCCGCCTTTTGCCCTCAGTGGCGGACAGCAACGCCGTCTTTCTCTGGCGGTTCAGCTGATTCGTCAGCCGAATATCTTATTATTAGATGAGCCTACAGCTGGACTTGATTGGTTAATGCGTCGTCAATTAACTACATTACTGGCAAAATTAAAAAAACATTGGACTCTTTTAATCGTAACTCACGATCCGGGAGAGTTAATTCACATTGCCGATCGCTGTTGGCGTATTCAGGAAGGTGAATTGACCTCAGTCGATCCGGCCATATTTCTAAGTAAAGAAAGTAGTTAGGAGTTGGGGCTAATCTAAAATCCTATGACTGGGAGCCAAGCAGATCATCCTAGATAACGTTTCAGAAAATTTTCTAAAGATTCCAATTTCAGAGCGTAAATTGATTCTAAATTGGCAATCTCCTGTTCAGTACAGAAAAATTCGTTGTTCAGTAGTGTCCGCAAAGTACCCAGAGAACTTTGCAGTTCAGGATTAAATAAACCAATTCCTGCTCTTAAAGTATCTAAAACCATGAGAGGGGGATTGATAGTAATTGGTTCTCGTTTAAAGATACGGGCGAAAATCTTAGGAATATCTTCTCTTTTAAGAATTTCTGGACCTCCCACAGGTAAGATTTGGTTTTTAGCTCCCTCAACTTTTACTGACTCAATGGCAATTTTGGCTAAGTCGTCGGTACTGACGATCGATAAACGGTTGTGAGCATCGCCAATTAGTAAGTAAATACCTGTTTCTCGAAATCTTTCTGCTAGGGGTAAAATACTATTGGCAAAACCGGAGGGCCTAAGAATAGTATAGTTTAAACCACTTTTAACTAAATATTTTTCTACTTCACGCTTCGCCTTAAATACGGGACTATCTTCATATCCTCTATCGACACCTAAAACGGAAATATAAACGAAATGTTCTACTTTGTTTTCCTTGGCTCGATCGATTAGTTCAATATTGGCTCGATAATCTATGGCTTGAGCATCATTACCAGAGCCATGAGCACTAATAATATACCTTACATCTCGACAGGCTTTTTCGATGTCTTTATCTTGTCGTAAGTCACCGATAAAAATTTCCGCACCTCGATCTTCTAAATCTTGATAGTGCGATAATAACCTCACAAAAGCACGCACTGGAATTTCTTGTTCTCGAAGTTGGCGCACAATTCTGCGTCCAAGAGCTCCAGTCGCACCCGTAACTAAAAACATTGATTACTCCCTTCTTAATTCAGATCTGCTTATCATTATTATAATTAGCGGTAAAGCTCAAGTCACAATTGTTAACTTAACTCGTCTTGGAGATAATTAACCAGAGCCTGTAATCCTAAGCGATAACTCTCTGCCCCAAAACCACTAATTTGACCGATGGCTACCGAGGCGATGTAGGAATGATGGCGAAAACTTTCGCGGCGATAGATATTACTGAGGTGAACTTCCACTGCGGGAATGTTCACCCCTGCTAAAGCATCTCTTATAGCAATACTGGTATGAGTATATGCACCAGCGTTAATTACAATCCCTTGGTATTTTCCCAAGGCTCCGTGAATAGCATCTACTAAAACACCTTCATGATTGGACTGCAAGCTAAAAACAGTAACTCCCAGTTTATTTCCTTCTGTTTCTAGGAGAAGGTTGATATCTTTCAAAGTTAAAGAGCCGTAAATTTCAGGTTCTCGCTGTCCGAGAAGATTTAAATTGGGACCGTGTAGAACCAGAATACTGATTGGAGACTGGGTAGGAGAAGACACGGAACTGACAATTTATGATGCTAACGACGTTGAGGGTCTTTGACAGGAATCGGAATTAGCTCTGCCTCTGGTTCAGCTTCTGGCCCTAGAAGAGTCTCAATTAACTTTTGTGCCCAATCTTTAAGTTTTTCTAAGACTTTTTCGATATAGTCCATCAAAGGGAAGGCTCCTATACAAAAATTTTTTTATTTTGTATCTATCATAACCCCTCTCTGCATTAAATGCAACTTTGCTGAGAACAAAGCAAAGACCTTAGCAAAAATTAACATAAATTAAGAGCCCAGATAATTGGGATGTGATCCCCGACTCTGATAGACTTTTGATGATAAGGTTAAAAAATTCTCATAAATAAAAATATCTTGAGAGGATTAATTTATGGAAAACACTCTAGGTTTAGAAATCATTGAAGTTGTCGAACAAGCAGCGATCGCCTCTGCTCATTGGATGGGGAAAGGCGAAAAAGATATCGCCGATCAAGTAGCGGTAGAAGCGATGCGGGACCGGATGAATCAGATTTATATGCGGGGAAAAATCGTGATTGGGGAAGGAGAACGAGATGAAGCTCCCATGCTCTATATCGGGGAAGAGTTAGGTATTTGTACTCGGGAAGATTCCCAAGACTATTGTAACCCCGACGAGTTAGTAGAAATTGATATTGCGGTAGATCCCTGTGAAGGAACGAACCTAGTTGCTAAAGGACAGCCTGGTTCGATGGCGGTATTAGCCATTTCGGAGAAAAACGGTTTGTTCCATGCACCGGACTTTTACATGAAAAAATTAGCCGCTCCTCCGGCAGCTAAAGGTCATGTAGATATTAACAAATCAACTACCGAAAACCTGAAAATTCTCTCTGAGTGTCTGAATCGTTCCGTTGAAGAATTGGTAGTAATAGTGATGGATCGCCCCCGCCATAAAGACTTGATCGGGGAAATTCGTGACGCTGGCGCTCGGGTTCGCCTGATCAGCGATGGTGATGTTTCCGCGGCGATCTGTTGTGCTTTCTCTGGCACTAACATTCATGCCTTGATGGGTGTTGGGGCAGCACCAGAAGGGGTAATTTCGGCTGCGGCGATGCGCTGTCTGGGGGGTCATTTCCAAGGACAATTGATTTACGATCCCGACATCGTCAAAACCCCAGAAAGTGAGAAGTGGACGAAGGAAGATAATTTGGCTCGTCTGAAAGAAATGGGCGTTGACAATCCTGATAAACCCTATGAAACCGAAGAGTTAGCTTCTGGCGATACGGTACTTTTTGCTGGCTGTGGTATTACTCCCGGTACCCTAATGGACGGCGTGCGTTTCTTCCATGGTGGAGCAAGAACTCAAAGCTTAGTTATTTCTACTCAGTCTAAAACTGCTCGTTTTGTGGATACCGTCCATATGTTTGAGCAACCCAAAAACATCCAATTGAGATAGATTTTGTCGAGAGGACAAGGCTGTTAAATATTCACTTTCCCCTCCTTAGTTTAGGCTCAATTAATTCAAGGTGGGGATGTGAATAATTACCACGCGCGATTAGCGACTTTTGCCTACCTGAGCAAGTGCTTCTTCCCTAGCTGCTTTAAATTGAGGCAAAGCCTGGGAAATCATATCTTCATTAGCAGTCAGAGAAATGCGGAAATAACCTGGTATTTCTTGGGGTGTTCCAGGAAAGACAAACACGCCATGACTCGCCAGTAATTCGGCAAAACTACAGTCATCTTGCCAAGGAGATTTTACCAACAGGAAGAATGTTCCCTCGGGAGGTTGTACTTCGTAACCCATCTGCCTAAGTTCTTTGACCATCCAATCTCGCTTCGATTGTAAATGCTCAATATTGAGACTCAGTTTTTCTAGAATAGCCATAGCTCAAGAAAGAAAAGGGATAAAACTGGGTAGGGCTGGGACAAGGGCGGTTATCGAAGACAACACGGCTGAAGGTTTCATCAGAGATTAGATAAATGGGTTTGCCGTAACGAGCTGAAGCATCACTGAGCAGACTCAGTCCCAAGATGGACTAACGATTGGAGTGCAGGTGGTGGGGAAACGGGGAAGCGATCGCAGACTTCTAGAAATTGCTGAAAAACTAACTCAAGTAACAGGACGTTTTCAAAGTCCACTAAAATATATAGAACACAGGAGGTTCTAAATGAGTAATTTATTAAGTCAGAACTGGGAAAAATTCCTCAAAATTCAGGCTGTCGGTGATTGGAATGGCATCTGGACTCGGCTAGGAGCTAATGGGAAGTTAGTAGAACGTTTTCATGGAGTCAGGAGCTATGTAGTTTATCCTCATAGGGAAGCAGTAGTTCAAAAAAATCACTATCGATATGAAGATGGTTCTAGTGAGTCTAGAACATTCGGTCCTTACAAAAAAGGGGAGCTAACAACTCCCTTCCTAGACTATGCCTGGACTTGGGGATACACACCTAAGATTGAGCGGGGTCAATTATATCTTTTCGAGACATGCCTCAAGCACGAAAGGTTAGGAATGAGTAGCGGCTGTAAGTATCTCGAAGATGGCTCGTTATATCATGTTACCTCTGTCTGGGAGACACTAGACTTCTTTCGAGGAGAGCCTAAAGAGATAGAGTATAATTCTTCTGGCAACTGGAAAGGGAATATGATTTTCACTATAACGCCAGACTTAATTATCACGACTTCCAGTGATTGTCAGTGGAAGTCTATAGATGAATTAGCACAGAAAAATCTTATAGTCCGCTTCTCCAATGGAGTAACTGTTAGTCTCCCAGAAACTGCTGCCTATGATAAAGAATCTATGATCATCACGGATTGGTTAGTGAATCCGAGTCTTTTAAAAAGGGGAATCCGTCACTATAACAAGGAAGGAAAATTCTCTCACTTTTCACTAATGACTTTTATTCAATAGTCAATTAGTTATACGATATTAACTCAGGTTTACGATCGCTTCGCCTTAAGCATCAAGTTACAGGTAGAAGTCTACTCCACTTGATGGTGTGGGCAGAACCAGTTAACGAAGGTTTAGAAATGACTCCTTTAAAATTAGTTGCCTAAGTTTCAACACAAATGTAGACCACCATCAACAGGAAGTGCAACACCAGTAATAAATGCGGCTTTGGGTGAACACAAAAAGGCGACTACTTGACCAATTTCTGTAGGTGATGCCCAACGCTGCATGGGTGAGTTTTCGATCATCTTTTGCATCGTCTCACTCTCTACTCCTCCATATTTAGCAGTTACGAAGTTCCAAGCTTCAGTTTTAGTAAAACCCGGAATGACAACATTGATGGTAATTTGTCGTGGCGCAAGCATTTTGGCGTAGTATCTAGTCAGGAATTCGACCACAGCTTTAGCCTGTCCTGGTAGAATATAGGATAACTTCGGAGTTTGGTTACTATTGCATCCTGGAGAGGATGTAGCTACGATATAACCGTTTCCATCTTCCATATAATTAATGGCTTTTTCCACACATCGTATCAAGCATTTGGGATAGACATTTTGATAGTAGTCATATTGTGCAAAGCTGGTGAATTTGCCATTACCAAATAACTGAGTTGGGGTATTTGCCGCTAATTCTGCCTTGCTAGATGTAGGAGGTGTAGTCATACCAACATATAACCCAGCATTATGCACTAGTGCTGTCAGTTTACCCTCAAAATTTGTTTCTAGACAAGCAAATATTTTTTCAATAGTGGACTCTTCGGCGACATCACCTCTAACAGTGTCAACTTTTACCCCATAAGTCGATTCAATGGTAGCCTTGGCGGTGAAGGCTGCCTCTTCATTGGTATTAAAGCCTAGGATCAGGTCATATCCATCACTAGCTAGCTGTTGCGAAATTCCCAAGCCAATGCCGCGAGTTCCACCTGTAACTATTGCGCTTTTGAATGACATAATATTGATATTCAGTTTATTATCTTCTACTTAATTATATGGAATTAAAAGACCAAAACTGGAAAAATTTTACTGCCAACCATTTGCGGGATTGGTATGGTCTTTGGACGAGATATACTCCCCAAGGAGATATCAAAGAGTCATTTCAAAGTGTCAGATCTTTTAAGAGTAATCCAGAGCTTACGCAAATCCATCAAACTAATCGATACATTTACGATTCCGATCAGATCAAGGAAGAAAGTTGGAGTTATAATCAGCAAGAGAATAGTTTAGCTGATGGAGTGTTTCATCCTTCACGCAGCACGATGAGGGGCTTTTTCTTGCCATCTGGTCATGCAGTTTGGCTCTCAACTCAGTTAGAAGCAGGGACAGAAAAACTATGAGCAGGGGCAGTTGGGGACAGCTGAAGAGAATTATTTGAGAGCCATTGCCTTGAATCCCGATAATGTTTATGCTCACTACAATCTGGGCAATCTCTATGAGGACTTGCAGGAATTTGATAAGGCTCGTAGTGAGTATCTCATCGCGGTCAAAGGGGATGTTCCAGAAGCCTATAATAACTTGGCTCGCTTGTTTATTCAGACAAAAGAATATCCCCAAGCTGTAGCCCTGCTACAGCAAGGTCTTTTACAAGCAGGCAAGCAAAATAGCTTTCCTGAAGTTAAGTACAATCTCTTTAAAAATCTGGGATGGGCGAGGTTTCAGCAAGGTCGAGATACAGAGGCACAGCAGGCACTACAAGCCGCCATAGGCATTGCCAGTAACCCAGAAGTCGCTAAATATCTAGAAAATCGAGGTTCAGCCCATTGTTTGCTAGCCCAGGTGCTGGAACGGCAGAAAAAGCCCTCAGCAATTCAACAGTGGCAGCAATGCTGTCAGTTGGGTTCTACACTCAATCCCGATGAGGATACTTGGTTACATCTAGCTCAAAAGAAGTTACAGGAGGCAGGAAAATCATGCAAGCAACCCTGAGGTTTAGAGTTCTAACAGGAGTCTTTCTCAGCCTGATGTTGTCTGGGTTAATCTCTACTGGTTGGGCAAATCCAACAGCGTTAAATTTTATCTCGGAGATTAAAGGTAACGTACAGCTCAAGCGGAGTCAATGGAAAGACTATCAAAAAGCCAATATGGGAGATTTACTCGATCCTTCTGACCAGTTACAGCTAAGAGCTGGGGCATCGGCTACGGTTATGTGTAACAACTTAAGTGTCTGGGTCGTTCCTGCGGGAAAAGTTTCCCTAGTATCTGATGGCTGTCCTTCAGTACCGGCAAGGGAAACGCGACCTAACAGTCGTCGGAGTCGTTCTCGCCCCCCCAATGAGACAATTCCCTACATTATCAGCCCTCGAAATACCGCTCTACTGACTAACCGCCCCATATTGCGCTGGAATGCGGTTCCTGGGGCAACTCGCTATCAAGTTCGAGTACAAGATGCTGGTTTAACATTAGACTGGCAGACGGAAACGAGCAACACACAAATCGAGTATCCTGGTGAACCTCCCCTACAACCAGACTCCTATTATCTCTTAATCGTAGAAACCGACAAAGGAGACTCTTCTGAAGAAGAACAGGGAGTTGATCTCACTTTTATTCTGTTGGATGAACAAAAAGCTGAGTTAGTGCGAACAGAAATGACCCAAATAAAACAACAGCAATTAACCCAAGAAGCAGAAGGGCTGGCGTTAGCTTATTTGTACCAAAGTTATAACTTGAAGGCGGAAGCCATAGAGTCATTAGAAGAGTTAGTGAAACGGGGAAGTCAGACAGCAGCAGTCTATCAACTTTTGGGAGATTTATATCTACAAGTGGAATTGAGCCAGCAGGCGAAAAGTCCTTATTTACAAGCTTTGGAACTAGCCAAACGCACTGAAGATGTGGAAGGGCAAGCTGAGGCACAAATTGGACTAGGACAAGTAGAAGGCAAAAAAACTGCAGCAATAGAGTGGCTAACCCAAGCACAAACGAATTATCAAAAATTAGGTGATCGGTCGAAAGTTGAGGAGGTGCAGCAATGGATCGAGGATTTTCAGTAAAACCTGGTCAAAAGTTGGGCACATCTAACCAGTATCATCTGGGATTAATCCTGTCGCTGTGCCTATGCTTCTGCTCAGAAACCGTCAACGCCCATCCCCAACCCACTCACCTAAACCCACCCCCTCAACTCATCGTCCAAACCGACACCCGCACCCAAGCGCAACAACTTTTGGCTGAGGGGATGCAACTATTTCAACAAGGTACAGCCGAATCACTACAACAGGCAATTACCAAATGGGAAACAGCAGTTCCTCTCTGGCGTGAAGTGGGAGATAAATCAAAGGAAGCTCTTACTTTAGTTTGGATAGGTTTTGTTTACGATAATTTAGGATTCAAACCCAAAGCCCTCGAATACTACAATCAAGCATTACCAATCTATCGAGCGATTGAAGATCGCGCTGGAGAAGCGGCAACCCTCAACAATATTGGTCTTGTCTATTCTGCCTTGGGGGAGAAACAGCAGGCTTTAGAATACTACCAGCAAGCGTTACCCTTATCCCGGGCGGTGGGCGATCGCACTGGGGAAGCGAGAACCCTCAACAATATTGGTCGTGTCTATGATGCCTTGGGGGAGAAACAGCAGGCTTTAGACTACTTCCAGCAGGCGTTATCCTTATCCCGGGCGATTGAAGATCGCGCAGGCGTTGCTACAACCCTCAACAATATTGGGGTTGTCTATGATGCCTTGGGGGAGAAACAGCAGGCTTTAGACTACTTCCAGCAGGCGTTATCCTTATCTCGGGCGGTGGGTGATCGCACTGGGGAAGCGAGAACCCTCAACAATATTGGTCGTGTCTATGATGCCTTGGGGGAAAAACAACAGGCATTAGACTATTACCAACAGGCCTTACCCTTATCTCGGGCGGTGGGCGATCGCGCAGGCGTTGCTACAAAACTCAACAATATTGGTGCTGTCTATGATGCCTTGGGGGAGAAACAGCAGGCTTTAGACTACTTTCAGCAGGCCTTACCCTTATTGCGGGCGGTGGGCGATCGCTTTGTGGAAGCGGTAACCCTCAACAATATTGGCGTTGTCTATGATGCCTTGGGGGAGAAACAGCAGGCTTTAGACTACTTTCAGCAGGCGTTACTCTTATCGCGGGCGGTGGGCGATCGCGCAGGCGTTGCTACAACCCTCAACAATATTGGGGGTGTCTATGATGCCTTGGGGGAGAAACAGCAGGCATTAGACTACTACCAGCAGGCCTTACCCTTATTGCGGGGGGTGGGCGATCGCGCTGGAGAAGCGAGAACCCTTGGTAATATCGCTTTCCTAGAAAGAAGTAGAGGCAACCTGCAAGCTGCCTCTACTTCTATGGAAGACTCTATTAAGATCATCGAAGATTTACGCACTAAGGTTATCAGCCCCGAACTCCGTCAAACCTACTTTTCTACCGTACAAGGTTATTATCAATTCTACATTAATTTATTGATGAAACTCCATCAACAAAACCCCTCGCAAGGCTACGATAAAGAGGCATTTAACATTAGTGAGCGTTCCCGCGCTAGAACTTTATTAGAATTACTCACCGAAGCCAATGCCAATATTAAAGAAGGCATAGAGCCCCAATTACTAGCCCAAGAAAAAAGCTTACAAGGTCAACTCGATGCCACCGAAAAGCAACGCTTAGACATCTATAACAATCCTAATAGCACAAATAAACAAAAAACAGCTATCGACCAAAAACACCAAACTCTTTTAGAACAATATCGAAACTTACAAACCGAAATTCGCCGAAAAAGCGCTAAATACGCGGATTTAAAATATCCCCAACCCCTCACCTTAGAACAAGTCCAACAGCAAATTTTAGATGAAGATACGGTTTTATTACAGTATTCTCTAGGCGAAGAACGGAGTTATCTCTGGGTAGTTACCAAAGAGGGGATGAACAGCTATCAACTTCCCTCGCAGAAAGAGATAGAAAAGCGGGCAAAAAATCTACTGCGGATTATAAAACAAGGGAATCCGAGAACTTTGGCTCAAGCAGTTCCTTTACTCAGTCAAGTTATTCTCGACCCTGCTAAGGATAAATTAACCAAAAAACGTATTTTAGTTGTTGCTGATGGCGTATTACAATACATTCCCTTTGCCGCGCTTTCCCTCTCAGAAAATCAACAACCCCTAATTACGAACTACGAAATTATCAACTTACCTTCTAGTTCCAGTTTGGCAACTATTCGCCAGGAAACTCAAGCCAGAAAACCAGCCCCAAAAGCCTTCGCTATCCTAGCAGATCCTGTCTTCAGTCCCGATGATAAACGGGTACAAAAAAGTAACAATATCATTTCTCAACAACCAAAAGAAACCTCGGATTTAGGGTTACTTGCCCTTCAGCGTTCAGTTAGAAGCTTAGAAGATGACAAATTTAACCCTCTACCTGGAACTCGCCAAGAAGCAGAAGTTATCCTGAAACTCGTCCGAGAAGACACTCAAAAAACCTTCGCTTTCGACTTTGATGCTAATCTCCCTACTGCGACTAACCCCCAATTAAGTCAATATCGCATCGTCCATTTTGCTACTCACGGCATCCTCAATACTGAGTCACCAGAATTATCAGGGGTGGTGCTTTCGTTGGTCGATAAAAACGGCAATTTTGTTAATGGTTTCCTGCGCCTCAATGAAATTTTTAACCTCAACCTCCCGGCTGAGATAGTAGTGTTAAGTGCTTGTCAAACTGGATTAGGTAAACAAATCAAAGGAGAAGGTTTAGTCGGATTGACCAGAGGATTTATGTATGCCGGTTCGCCTCGTGTATTAGTCAGTTTGTGGAAAGTTGACGACCAAGCGACAGCAGAAATTCTGACCAGATTCTATCGGTTGATGTTAGAGAAAAAATTATCACCAGCAGAGTCATTGAGAGAAGCACAGTTAGAGATGCAACAAGAAACTGAGTGGAAATCTCCCTATTACTGGGCAGCTTTTGTCCTTCAGGGTGAGTGGCGATAGATGTCGTGAAAACTACCTACAACATCAAAACTACTGTCACCAAAAAATTCTGTTAGCCGAGCATTATTGAGGCGGGCAAGATGCCCGCACTAGGAATGACTAAATTACACTAAAAGCAATCACAAATCCCAACACCGCTCCAAAAATAATTAAGGCGTAGAATTGGGCTCGACCATTTTCTAGGTATTTCAATCCTTCACCACTAACAATGGTAATTAAACCAGTTAAGTTAACCGCACCATCGACTACTTTATAATCCACTTCCATGATTGCCCTAGCCAGACGGCGACAACCTTTGACAAAGAGGAAGTCGTAGATGTCATCAAAGTACCACTTATTGAGGGAGAATTGATAGAGAGCGGGAAATTTAGCAGCGATCGCACTGGGAGAAATTTTACCTTGTAGGTACATCAAAGAAGCAACAGTAATACCAATTAAAGCAATCCCGACAGAAGTGCCGCCCATAATTAAAAATTCAGTCCAGTTAAAATGTTCTGCTGTTTCTAATACTTCCTCCACAACTTCTCCAGGAGGAAAGATAAAGGCTTCAAAGCGATTTTGCCAAGGTATCCCTACTAAACCAATGACCACTGAAGGTACGGCTAGAGCCATCAGCGCAAAAGTCATGGTAAAGGGTGACTCATGAGGTTCATGACTGTGGCTGTGAGTATCATGGTGAGCATGGTCTAATTCTTGCACGCTCATTGCTCCTGGGCCAAAGGCAGGTTGAGGTTCAATTCCTGCTCCTGCTAAAACTTGATTCCGAATGGAGAGATCGTTGCCTCGGAAGTCTCCTTCAAAGGTCATAAAGTACATCCGAAACATATAAAAAGCGGTTAAACCAGCCGTAGCCCAACCAATCAACCATAAGGAGGGGTTAGCTGCAAAAGCCAGTCCGAGAATTTCATCCTTAGACCAAAAACCGGCAAAGGGAGGAATACCACAAATAGCCAAAGTACCGATTAAGAAAGTAATGGCAGTAATGGGCATATATTTGCGTAAATTGCCCATCAAACGCATATCTTGGGGTAAAACCGGGTCGTGACCGACAACTCCTTCCATGCCGTGAATGACCGAACCGGAACAGAGGAACAACATCGCCTTAAAATAAGCGTGGGTCATCAGATGAAACAATCCAGCACTATAGGCACCAATGCCCATGGCCATCACCATGTAACCTAATTGGGAAATAGTTGAGTAAGCCAAACCCTTCTTAATGTCATTTTGGGTCAGAGCAATAGTTGCCCCTAAAAAGGCGGTAAAAGCACCAGTCCAAGCAATGACATCCATAGCCAGAGGAATAGGCTCAAAAACAGGATACATTCTCGCGACTAAAAACACTCCCGCAGCTACCATGGTTGCTGCATGAATGAGGGCAGAAATGGGGGTAGGACCTTCCATGGCATCCGGTAGCCAGACATGGAGGGGAAATTGGGCAGATTTAGCCACAGGGCCTAAAAACACTAAGATGGCAAAGAGTGCAGCTAACCAAGAACCGATCGCCCCGGAAGCAACTAACTCTTGGAGGCGATCGCCCATCGCTGTGAATTCAAAGCTACCAGTGGCCCAGTATAAACCAAGCATGCCGAGTAATAAACCGAAGTCACCCACTCGGTTAGCGACAAAAGCTTTTTGACAAGCATCAGCAGCAGCTTTGCGGTCGAACCAAAATCCGATTAACAGGTAGGAACACATCCCCACCAGTTCCCAGAAAATATAGACTTGCACTAAGTTAGGGCTAATTACTAAACCTAACATGGAAGCACTAAAAATGCTCAAATAAGCATAGAAACGTACATAACCGGCATCGTGTTCCATGTAACCATCAGTATAAACCATTACGAGGAAGGCTACTGTGGTCACAATTACCATCATTAGGGAACTGAGATGGTCTATGGTGTAACCCATACTGAGGTGAAAATCTCCTGCTCTAGCCCACTCTAGCATAAGATTGTAGGGTTCATGTCCTTGCAGTTGACTCCAAAACAGAGCGAAAGACAACACCATCGATGCGCCTAACAAAGAGACAATCAAGATAGAGTTTAATTGTCTTAGTTTATTGGTTGCTTGGTTAAAAGAGATTAATCCAGTCCCAACTACCATTGCTCCAACCAGAGGTAGCACTGGTACTAGCCAAGCATATTGATAGATAGTTTCCATGAGAATTGTTTGATTTAACTTAAGGGTCTAATTTTACTAATACCGCTATTCATTGTTACACACCTTTACAATCAATTATCAATTATTCCTCTGCTAATATAGAATTTCCATAAGATAATTCCCCACTGCTGGGATCGAACAGGAATAAATGATTTAGATCTAAACCGACATTGAGGCGATCGCCTCTTTTTCCTCTCCAATAAGGATGGGTGTGAAAATAAATCGCTGTTTGTGAACCAACAATAGTTGCTCTAATTAGTATTTCTTTTCCTAAGGGTTCAACTATATCTATTACTACCGTTAACTTAGCTAAATTTTCTGGAAGATCGCGCTCATTTTCTCTGAAAATCTTCACAAATTCGGGACGAATACCTAAATCAAAAGCTTGTCCTGGTTGAGGATGTAATTGGTGCAGAATTTTTTGATTGATGGGGAAAGATTGCTCAGGATTAAGCATCAAATTCCCCTCTAAATAAGTTACGGGTAAAATGTTCATCGGTGGACTCCCTAAAAAAGTAGCCACCATCTGATTAGCTGGGTGATTATAGATCTGTTGTGGTGTACCAATTTGCTGAATTCGACCTTCATTCAAGACCACAATTTTATCTGCTAAGGTCATAGCTTCTACTTGATCGTGGGTGACGTAAATAGTGGTAATTCCCACTTGGGCATGAAGTTGTTTTAACTCTGTTCTGGTTTCTTCCCTCAATTGTGCATCTAAATTAGACAGAGGTTCATCTAACAAAAATACCTTTGGCTCTCGAATAATTGCTCTCCCTAATGCTACCCTTTGTTGTTGTCCTCCCGAGAGTTGTTTGGGTTTCCGTTTTAAGAGGCGATCGATATTCAGCGATCGCGCTACAGATTCCACCTTGTTAGTTATCTCTCTTTGAGCTACACCCTGCATTTTTAAGCCAAAACCCAGATTTTCTGCCACCGTTAAATGAGGATAGAGGGCATAATTTTGAAATACCATCGCCACATCTCTGTTACGGGCAGGAATTTGATTAACTAAAGTATGGTCAAAATAAAGTTTGCCTTCTGTCATTGATTCAAGTCCGGCTATAGTTCTGAGAATAGTTGATTTCCCGCAACCTGAAGGTCCTACCAATACCCAAAATTCTCCATCTGGTACAGTAAAACTAATCTCAGCGATCGCTGCAATCTTATTAAATCTACGGCTAATTTTGTCTAATTTTACTGTCGCCATTTAGTCAGTTATCAATTAATCAATTATCAATTCTACAGTTTATAGCTTTTTTCATACTTATGAAGTAGACTCATATTGTTAATTGTTGATTGTTGATTGTTGATTGTTGATTGGGTGTACCTAGGGTGTATCTCATGACTCTGGAAATTGCTATATTTTAATCACGGTAAGGGACTATTAATTAGCTTTGTTTATAATTAAACTATACTTATTTTGAATTTTAAATTAATCACTCCTCTAACTTAACTTGTTACATACCTTAATATTTTGGGGAAAATTGGTGATTTTGCCATTTTTTACCTAAATTTGACAAAAAGGTATTTTTCGTTTATCCTAATACCAATGATATAATGGCTTTTATCTTGACTGTTGAAAGCAAAATCCATTGAAAGCTAAATTTAACAAGGCTTTTATCTAGGAAGAAAAAGTAAGTAACTAAACTTAAGAGCTTAATTTTGCCCTTTTTTATAAAAATTAACAAAAGCTATATATAAATATTTATTACTTTACTCTTGACATTATTGGAATAATAGAGTAAGTATTGATAACTTGTTTTTGATAATGAATTATTAATTCTAATGATGTTCAAAAACCATTTGAATCAGAGCTGGATGCTGAGTCAAATGGTGGAAGCTGCTTTAGGTTTTTTAGCCTATTGACCAAACAGGGGATAAAGAAAAAACGGCGATCGCTCTCCTTAGTTTATTCCCATACTCATAGATTTAAAAGTAATTTCAAAGAGGAAACTAAGACAGGGTGGGTAGAGCTAAGGTACAATCATCGAGCCAATACCATCGTCGGTGAAAATTTCTAACAAGAGAGCATGAGGGATGCGACCATCGATAATGTGAGCAGCACGTACTCCTTGAGCAAGCGATCGCACACAGCAAGTAACTTTAGGAATCATACCGCCACCAACAACTCCTTTACTAATCAAATTCCTGGCTTCTTGAATGTCTAATTTATACAATAGAGTGGAAGGATCGTGATAATCTTCTAAGATACCGGATGTGTCTGTCAGTAAAATTAACTTTTCTGCACCCAGAGCAGCTGCTATCTCTCCAGCGACAGTATCAGCATTGATATTGTGTGCTTGTCCCTTTTCATCGGCTGCGACACTAGAGATAACGGGAACATAACCATTATTGACCAAAGATTCCACCAAACTACTATCAACGTTCATTACTTCGCCGACAAAGCCGACATTTTCTCGATCTACAGGACGAGCTTTAATTAAATTACCATCTTTACCGCATAAACCAACGGCTTTAGCTCCTGCTTGGTTAATTAGAGCAACTAACTCTTTGTTGACACGTCCCACTAATACCATTTCTACCACATCCATTGTCGGAGCATCTGTAACTCGTAAACCTTCTTTAAACTGTGGTTCAATCCCTAATTTTGCCAGCCAAGTATTGATTTCTGGCCCTCCACCATGAACAATTACCGGACGTACTCCTACAGAGAATAAAAAGACAATATCTCTGATGACATTATCCTTAAGACTACTATCTTTCATTGCCGCACCGCCATACTTAACCACGATGGTACGGCCAGCAAATTGTTGAATATAAGGTAGTGCTTCACTTAATACTCGCACACGAGTTGCTTCTGCTTCTCTAAAGTATTCACGTTCACTGATCATATATTTTGGTTTAAATAATTGATTAAATTTTTTCAGGAGTATAGATTACTATCTTAAGCTCTCACTACATTGTCTATTGTGATACCATTTTTCTCGAACCCTAAGTATATTTCAGTTGTCAAAAAATTGCTGATTGATTAGTATGACTATGTCCTCAAAAATAGATAGCCTAGCTTTGCACGATGAAATTATTCATAAGTAGAATAGGACGATCAAAGCTTATTCACTTGTTTGTTGAGACATTTACCAAGTGGCAACAAGATGATTGTTTGCAGATGGGAGCAGCATTAGCCTTTTACGCACTGTTTTCTCTTTTTCCACTGCTAATGATTCTGCTTAGTGTTTCTGGCTTCCTCCTTGGTCCTGATACTAATTCTTACGATCGAATTATATCTTTTTTTGAGAGATCTTTTCCCCTTGAAGCAAGTCAGATTGTTAAAGAGACTTTAGTTAACCTAAATCAGAATAGTGTAGGAGCGGGAATAATTGGTTTTCTGCTACTCTTGCTAACTGCGACTGGTGTTTTTGGAGCTATTAGTCACTCTCTCGACAAAATCTGGAAAGTTGAAAAAAAAGAAACTGATAAGCTTAATTGGTTTGCAGTTGCACTGTCTGTTGTTAGTAAAAGACTTTCATCATTGGGCTTAATCCTAGCAACTGTAGGATTGCTGTTTGTTTCGCAATTGTTAGATATTTCCCTCAGGGTTATATTTACCATCTTAGAGAAATTTAATAGTATCAACCCAATTGATCTTGATATTGATAAAGTTTTTCTCTGGCGAGGCTTACAACTAGGTTCTTCCTATTTTCTTCTTGCTCTAGTTCTATTGGTGTTATTTAAAATGGTCCCCTCTACTCGGATTGCCTGGAATGATGTTTGGCTTGGAGCTCTTCTGACAGCAGGTTTATTTAGTAGTCTAGAGCATTTAGTTAGCAGGGGTATTATCCACATCGGTAGTCGGTTTCAATCCTATGGCGTAATTGGGGGCGTTATGATTCTGCTTTTTTGGCTGTATCTTGCTTGTCAACTTTTTTTGCTGGGCAGTACTTTTACTTATGTCTATGCTCATAAGTTTGGTAGCCGCAAAAATTGAGAGAGTGTGGGAAAAATCAAGAAATGTCAGTTTTTGGTCTCTCCTTTCTCCTATCCCTCTCAAGCCGGTGGCGACAGCAACCTTAATTGGAATGTCACTGAAATAAGCGATCGCAAAGCGTGCTTCCCTTGCGTCTTTGCGTCTTTGCGCGAGACAAAGATTAGTTAAATCAGTGCCATTCACCTTAATTGTTGCTACTCTCGAGAGTATCGATTTGTTCTAGCATGGCTTTGAAATCAGCTATATTTCCTTGTTTTTGCCAAATTTCTGCTGCTTTTTGCCAATCGGCGAGGGCTAATTCCTTTTTGCCTAACTCTAACAAAGCTAGCCCTCGATTAGCATAAGCTTCTGCATAGAGGGAATAGATATTAATCGCCCTGGTAAAGTTAGTTTGGGCGAGTTGAAACTCTCCTCTGTTTAAATGAGCTAGTCCTATATTATTGTAAGCGAGGGCATCATGGGGATTAATCTTGAGAGCTTGCTGGTAATCAGCGATCGCCTGTTGATAATTTTCCAAGTATAAGTAAACGTTCCCGCGATTGACATAAGCTTCAAAGAATTGAGGCTCTCCCTGGATAGCTTGGGTAAAATCTAAGATCGCACTCTCAAAATTGCCCAATTGGCTGTGAGCAAAACCACGATTGAAATAAGCGTTGACATCATCAGGATTTTGCTTTAGGGCTGCTGTAAAATCTGCTAAAGCTTGCTGATAGTCTCCATTTTGGCTTTTTTCAATCCCGGCGTGTATAAGTTCTGAGGAACTTCGCTCTTCCCAAGGTACTTTGGTAGAATCAGAAGTAGCGGACAAAAAAGGGGGAAAACATCCAGTTATGGAGGTCAAAATTAAGACATATAGGCTGATTACCCTAGAACGTGGCAACCACCGGCACAGCCAGGGCTGAAAGGAAAATTGGGCAGGGTAGGAGAGCTTAGATATTATCTGATTCAACATTATAATATTTATTATTTTGCTAAGGTCATCTGGATTTTGGATTTTGGATTTTGGATGATATAGCAGTCGAAGCATAGTGAAAGAACACTTTCAAATGCTAAAGTCTTGTCACAGCAAGTATTTCACTTTTGGATAGAGACAAGGCATGCCTTGTCTCTACTTTGACTTTTGCTGTACCCTGCTTGAAATTTAAGGACTTGTCAGGCTTTAAAAATCCACATTGATTGTTTGATTGTTTTCCACCATCAACCATCAACGAGGATTACTGAATCGCTATTCTAGTTAGAGTCTATCCTACTATAGATAAACCTTCTACTACTATCGAAGGAGTATAACATGAACCACTCCAAGATAAATCATTGCCTAGAGCTTGTACTTGTTTGAGGGCATGATAGACATTCCCTGCCACCATTGTATCTTTCACACGCCCAATAATTTCACCTTTTTCCACTCGATAACCTAAATCAACATTAACGGAAAAATCACCGGAAATATCTGCACCACCACCTAAAATTTGATCGACAATTATGGCTCGATCTAGTTGACTGACTAAATCTGAAAAAGATGCTTTGCCCTCTTCGATGACTAAATTAACTAAATCGGGAGTGGGATAACGGCTTAAACTGGGACGAAAACCATTACCGGTAGTTTGAGTTCCTAATTTTCTCGCTGTGGTGCGATCGCTATAAAATTGCTCTATTCTTCCTCCGTCAATGAGAGTTAAATTTTGGGTAGGAGTGCCTTCATCATCAAAAGGGCAATCATAGGGTTTAAAATCTGGTTTTTGCCATAGGGTAAGATGATCGGCCATTACCAGTTTACCTAAGCTTTCACTCCAAGGGGAAGAGCCTTCTACGACTCTTTTGCCATTTAAAGCATCTGCCACGGTACTCCATAACATCGTGGCAGCATTGGGAGTGAATAAAACCGGAGCTTTGCCAGTAGGAGGTGATACATTAGACTTGGCCCACTCAAGTCTTTTCATTATCTCTCTAATTACTTTCTCACTGGTAAATTCAGCTTTAGTGTATTCTCCATCGTAGATAGCTAAAAAATCCTCTCCTCTTACCCATTCCACTGCCAAGTAATAACTGAGGGAAATATCGGTATGTTCACAATATAGCCCTTTAGAATTAACTAGGACAGTAGTTTCTTCTTCCCATGCTAATTCGGCACTACAAATTACTTCTGGGTAGGCATCTCGAATAGTGGCGATCGCCTCTTTACCCAGAGCAATTAACTTTTCTATAGGGGGCTCTTTTGCTTCTGCGGTATAGATTAAGTTATTCTTGTCTGCTAGTTCGATGGTTTCAGGAGAGTTGAGATGAGATACGGCGATCGCTTTTTCTAGCAAGTCTTCTGCTGCTACTTCTCCATAAGCTACAGCTAAACCTGGACAACCTTCCCGCCATAATCTTAAGGCAATTCCATCTGATTGAGAACTTTCTATTTGTTTTAGCCTATTGGCTTCAAAAAAGATGGGGCGAGAATAGGATTTTACTCGGTATGCTTCTACCTCAGATAGTCCTTTGGTTTGGGCTAAAGCTAACAATTGTTCTAAAACTATATCTTGATGTTTCATAGAATTAGTTAATATCTAATATAGCAATCCTATAACCAAATAGTACTGGGCTGAGGTAATATTTACCAAACTAAAAAATAAATATACCCCTCGCCTTAAAGAAGAGGGGGTTAGCAAATAAGATTGTTTTAGGTGAATTACTACTGAGTCAATTGGAGGCAATCTCTTCAGCACCACTCACTTCACTAGCAAAACCACTAGAGAGAATATCAGCTTCTTTCACGAAACCACTGTAAGCTTCCATGCCATGTTCGCCAATATCCAAACCAGCGATCTCTTCTTCTGGAGAAACGCGAATGCCGAGGGTTGCTTTTAGAGCTAACCAAACTATAGTACTAAAAACAACTGTAAAACCCCCAATAGCAAGAATACCAATGATTTGATGCATAATATTGCCGCCACCAAAGATCCCTACAGCCAGTGTTCCCCAGATACCATTAACCAAGTGAACTGAAATCGCACCAACAGGATCGTCAATTTTGAGGACAGTATCAAACATACCAACTGCGAAAACGACAATAATACCAGCAACTAAACCAATAACTACGGCTCCCCAATAGGAAACAGCATCACAACCGGCGGTAATGCCTACTAAGCCAGCTAAAATACCGTTAATAATCATTGAGAGATCTGGCTTACCATCCTTAGCCCAAGAAGTAAAGGTAGCGGCAATTCCTCCTGCTGCTGCTGCCAAGTTAGTGGTTACGGCAATGTAGGGTACTGCAGAATCGGCAGCTAATTGAGAACCTGGATTAAAACCAAACCAGCCAATCCAGAGAATTAAACAGCCCAAAGTGGCAATACTCATATTGTGACCGGGAATCGCATTTACTCTGCCTCCACTATATTTACCTTGCCTAGGTCCAAGAATTGCTGCACCCATCAAAGCAGCCCAGCCCCCAACCGAGTGAACCACAGTTGAACCAGCGAAATCACTAAAACCCATTTCGCCCAGCCAACCGCCACCCCATACCCAGTGTCCAGTAATAGCATAAGAAATAGCTACCAGCAGCACACTAAAAATTATGAAGTCAGTAAACTTAATCCTTTCTGCTACTGCTCCAGACACAATAGTAGCGGCAGTTCCCGCGAATGCTGCTTGGAAGAGGAAAAATACCGACACGGGCAATCCTACCGGAAAAGGGTCTAAACCATAGGTGGCAGGATCGGCATTGCCACTTACAAACCAACCTGACAAACCCATAAAAGGATTATCTTGACCAAACATGATCGCAAAACCAATCGCCCAAAAAGCAATGGTAGCTAAAGCAAAGACAATTAAGTTTTTAGAGAGAATATTAACTGCGTTTTTCTGACGACAGAAGCCAGTTTCTAACATGCCGAAACCAGCATTCATAAAAATTACCAGAATAGCTGCAATTAGTACCCAGATTGCGTTGAGGGTACCCTGTAGTTGTTGAATTGCGGCTGTATCTACTTCTGTAATCTCAAAAATATTTATTTCTGTATTTTGGGCAGCAACTGCACTGTTCCAAACTATAAAAATAATCGCCGTTAAGAGAATACAGACTAACCAAGAGGGAGAAAACAGCCTCTTCAACTCAGGGAAGAAGTTTATCTTATTACCTATACTTCTTCTTTGAGAAACTTTATTATTTATTCTGTTAGACATTATTACCCTAATAGTAAGTTTATTTACTTAACCACTTATACTGGTTGAGTATTAGGTAAAGTTACTTATACTTTAAACCCTTGATTCGAGAAACCTCCTCATGATCTTATGTTTCGATCTAAATTTTCTGTATAGTAGATTACATTTTTTTAGAAGTTTCACTTACGTATTTATACGTAAGTGAGAGGCAAACAGCTATAATTATCAAACCTTTGGGGCTTCGATATCTATTCCATGGTATAGACAATCTTCATCTTGCCTAAATCAACCTAAAATTGAGACAATAGTATTGGCAAATCCTTGACTAGTTGACGATCTCCTTAGAAAATTTTATGTCACAAACACAAAAACTATATGAAGGCAAAGCAAAAATTATCTATGCTACTGAAGAATCAGAAGTATTGCTAACTTACTTCAAAGATGATGCAACTGCTTTTAACGCCCAAAAACGGGGTACAATTCAAGGCAAAGGAGAAATTAACTGTACCGTTTCTGCAGCTCTGTTGCAAAAATTAGAATCTTTAGGTATTCCAACTCATTACATAGAGCAATTAAGTCCCAGAGAAATGAAAGTAAAAGCAGTGAAAATTATACCGGTAGAAGTAGTAGTCAGGAATATTGCCGCTGGTAGTCTTTGTCGTCAAACTGGGTTAGAGGAAGGTAAAACCTTACCTTATCCTCTAGTAGAGTTCTACTTGAAAAACGATCGCTTGGGAGATCCTCTGTTAACACGCGATCGCCTTTTGTTACTTGAGGTAGCTACTGAAGAGCAAATCAAGCAATTGGAAACAATGGCAAGAGAGATTAATCAACATTTAAGCGATTTTTTTCGTACTTGTGAGATTATCTTAGTAGATTTCAAGCTAGAATTTGGGTTAGATTCCCAAGGCAAATTGCTTCTTGCTGATGAAATTAGTCCAGATACTTGTAGATTGTGGGATGCTCAGGAACAAGATCCCCAAAATAGGGTCTTAGATAAAGATAGATTCCGTCGAGATTTAGGACAAGTAGAATCAGCATATCAGCAAGTGCAGGAGCGAGTCTTAGCTCAAATTAAGCAATAAGATAGCTCATTAGTAAATTTAGCAATAATATACTCATATATTTATTTTTAGGGTGTGGCAGTGAAAAAAACACAAGAATTTAAACTCAAAAGTAATACCCCAGAGTCAACAAACTCCTACGGTAACAACCAGCCGCATTGGCGCCAATTAATGAGGTGGGAAATTTTAGGGGGGAAAATTAGTCAATTTTGGCCGATTTATTCTCTAGCGCTAGGAATTTTAACTACTACCATCATTAGCAGTGCTCCTGAGCAAGCCAAAGCAGAAACAGTTCCCGTCAGCGATCCCATGCTAGCAAAGTCAACTACTTTGGAGAAATCAAAAGCATGCCCTGAGCTGTTCACTACTGCAGAGGGCGAATGTGTCAGAATTATTACCCCATCGATGAATTGGGAGTTTGACAATAACCAAGAAATAATTACTCAAGCACAACCAGGAGAAAAACCTGAGCAGGCAGCGCCGGAAACTCAACCGGAAAATACTTCAGAAGAAACAACACCGGAAACCCCAACAGAAACCCCAGAAGTAAGTGAGCCAGAACAACCTGCTGAAGAACCACGAGTATTGGTAGGGGAAGTGTTAGTAATAGGTGTGGAGGGTGAACTGAAAGATTTAGTTTATAACGTCGTGAGGACGGAACCTGGTCGAACTACTACTCGCTCTCGCTTACAAGAAGATGTTAATGCGATTTATGCTACTGGTTATTTTCAGAATGTGAAAGTAACTCCAGAAGATACACCACTAGGGGTAAGAATTACTTTTACGACTAAACCTAACCCCATTTTGGAAAAGGTAATTATTGAAACTTTACCTAAAGAAACAAGTAAGTCCGTATTACCGCCAGAAGTAGTAGAAGAAGCCTTTGCGGAGCAATATGGTATCATTCTCAACCTGAGGGACTTACAAGATGGCATTAAGGAAATTAACAAATGGTACACCGATAACGGCTATGATTTAGCACAAGTAGTCGGTGCCCCCAAGGTAGCCCCTGATGGAACCGTCACTTTAGCTATTGCTGAAGGGGTACTAGAAAACATTCAAGTCAGATTTTTTAACGAAGAAGACGAGGAAATAGAGGGAAGAACCCGAGATTTTATCGTCACCAGGGAGGTACAACTAAAACCGGGGGATGTCTTTAATCGCAAAACTGCTCAACAAGATCTGCAGCGTGTTTTTAGCTTAGGTATTTTTGAAGATGTACGTCTCTCTTTTAGTCCGGGAGAAGATCCCGCGGAAGTAGTCATGAATATAGATCTTGTCCCCACTAATACCGGCTCGTTAGCAGCAGGTGCTGGTGTTAGTTCTACTGCCGGTGCTTTTGGGACAATCAGTTACCAAGAGCAAAATTTAGGCGGTAACAACCACACTATAGGTGGAGAAATTCAATTGGGGGAACGGGAATTACTGTTTGATGTTCGTTTTACCGATCCTTGGATAGCGGGCGATCCCTATCGTACTTCTTACACCCTCAATGGTTTTAGAAGACGGTCTATTTCTTTGGTTTATGATGGCATTAATACCACCACCATTAGAACCGAGGACGGCAACGATCGCCCTCGGGTAGTACGCACAGGTGGCGGCATCGATTTTTCTCGTCCCATAGCTCCCGATCCTTTTACGATCGCAGATTGGATCGTTTCGGCGGGATTTCAATATCAGAACGTTCGACTAGAAAATGCTGATGGAGATATTGCTCCGAGATCTAGACGAGATTTCGGGTTTCGAAAATTAGCCTTCAATCGAGGTGGGATTGACGATTTAATGATCTTTCGTTTTTCTGCTTCTCAAGATAACCGGGATAATGGTTTACGTCCCACTAGCGGTTCTTTATTACTCTTGGGCATGGATCAGACGGCACCTTTTGGTGGCAGAATCGTTTTTAACCGAATTCGAGGCAGTTATAGCTATTATCTTCCCCTAAAACTGATTAACTTTGAGTTTACCGAAGGACCTCAAGCTTTAGCCTTTAATATTCAATCAGGTACGGTGCTTGGCGATCTGCCTCCCTACGAAGCCTTCGTCATTGGTGGTAGTAACTCAGTCAGGGGTTACGGGGAAGGGGATTTGGGTAATGGTCGCTCCTATTTCCAAGCCACAGCAGAGTATCGTTTTCCGGTTATTTCTTTCTTAGGAGGTGCGATCTTTTTTGATTATGGAACGGATTTAGGTTCTGGCGAGGCTGTACCTGGCAATCCTTCAGGAGTAAGGGGCTTGAACGGGGATGGTTATGGTTATGGAGGAGGAGTAAGGATTCAGTCTCCTGTCGGTCCGATCCGGATTGACTTTGCCGTAAGTGATGACGGGGATAATCGCGTTCATTTTGGTATTGGAGAGAAATTCTAAAACAATTTATGAACAACTAGTAACTAATAATGTTTAAATCTTTTCAATTATCAGGCATAGGACTTCATTCGGGGCAAAATACCACCGTTAAGATCTTGCCAGCAGCAACAGGCGCAGGACGTTATTTTGTCCGGGTTGATTTACCAGGACAACCAGTGATTCCTGCTAAGATCGACTCGGTAGCTAGTACGACTCTGTCCACAGAATTAGCTCATGGTGAGGCCAAAGTTCGCACTGTGGAACATTTACTTGCTGCTTTGGTCGGTTGCGGCATAGAAGATGCTCGCTTGGAAATTGATGGGGCGGAAGTGCCTTTACTAGATGGCTCGGCTAAGTTGTGGGTAGAAGGACTGGAGAAGTCAAAACTCAAAAGTCAAAAGTCAAAAGATAATAGAGATTTATCGATTAAAGAACCGATTTGGGTAAGGGAAGAAGATACTTTTGTGGCTGCTTTGCCCTCTCGGGAAACTCGTTTTACCTATGGCATTGATTTTCCCTATCCCGCCATTGGCAATCAGTGGTATAGTTGGAATCCTCAACAAGAAAGATTTGCCGAGGCGATCGCCCCAGCCCGTACTTTTGGTTTTGCCGATCAAATTGAACAATTACGCGCTGCTGGTTTGATTAAAGGTGGTAGCCTAGATAATGCTTTAGTCTGCGATCGCTCTGGTTGGCTCAATCCTCCTTTAAGATTTGCTAATGAACCAGTGCGTCATAAATTATTAGATTTAGTAGGAGATTTAAGTCTATTAGAGACTATTCCTCAGGCTCATTTCCTCGCTTACAAAGCCAGTCATAAACTTCATCTTGAATTAGTCAAAAAAATTATCAATTATGAGCGAGCAACAACCACCGATAACCAATAACTATTGGTCCCCCGTCGATCTTTCTCAAACTGCTTTTGTGGCTTCTAATGCTACAGTAATCGGGCAAGTTTCTCTGGGTACTGGTTCTAGTGTTTGGTACACTGCGGTACTCAGAGGGGACTTTGAGAAAATTGCCATTGGTGCTTATACTAATATTCAAGATGGAGCTATTTTACATGGCGATCCAGGAAAAGTAACTGTTTTAGAAGATTACGTTACTGTCGGTCATCGGGCGGTTATTCACGCCGCTCACATTGAAAAAGGTTGTTTAATCGGTATTGGAGCAGTAGTATTAGACGGGGTGAGAGTCGGCGCAGGTAGTATTATTGGGGCAGGTTGTATTGTGACTAAGGATGTACCAAGGCGATCGCTAATGGTAGGAATACCAGCAAGAAGATTCAGAGCAGTTTCCGAACCAGAAGCAGAAGGGTTAATTGAACATGCCCTCCGTTACCAGAAATTAGCTCTAGTCCACGCAGGTAAGAGTACCGATTTAGGTTTTGATGTTGCTTGATAGGTAAAATCATAATTTGTTACTTTTGACTTTTGACTCCTGCCCTCTAGGAGGGGCGGGGGTAGGTTGAGTTCCGCACATCGTCGCTAGGCGTTCTTGAGCATACAGTTGAGCTGATCTTCCCTGAGTTCGATAAAACCAGAAGCTACTCAGAATAACCATTACTGCGGCGATCGCGTATCGACAAAAAGTGGGAAAAGTTTGGATAGTTGCCCTAATCCCAAAGAGAAAGACGATATTTACCGTGATAAACGAGCAAACAGAAAATAGATGGTGACGTATCTGTTGAGTAGTCAAAGATCGCCCTGTGCGATGAGCACAAACTTTATAGAACTTTTCTAAACGACAGAAAAGATAGTAACTAAAGAGTATAAACCAAGCCAGGGTGAGAGGAACAGCAATCAGTTTAGGAATAGAAATGGGTTGAGCAAACAGGTAAAATCCCGGGTTTAGTAGTGTATTTAGTTTATTTTCTTCGTGAGTCCAAGCACCAGATTGATAGTAACTCAGAGTACCTGAATAGAAAAAATAGTAAAGATAAAATCCTAAAACTGATCCCACATAACCATAGTGAAAAAATTTACGACCGGGCTTATTTAAGTTATGCCAGTAAGATTTTTCCGCGTCAATATCCATACAAGGAGATTGACAACCCATACAAGCTCTTTTTTCCTTGCCCTGAAGATCCACTGTGCGACACATAGATTGAGTGATTTTCTGCTCGGTATTTTGATGTGCCTCACTTCCTAACAAGGCTCTCGGACCAATGTAGAACATTTCTACTACCCCCATAGGACAAAAATATTGACACCAACTTTTCCCAGCAAAAAGATAGCCAATAGCGATGGAGGCTAAAATAGTTAACAACAGAAAAGAAGCTAAGAACAAACGATGGGAGTCAAATAAGAGAATTCTTAAACACAGACCAATGTAGAGAAATCCAAATTGGAAAAATAAGTGATAGCGACCTAGCCAAGAATCTTTGGTGATTTTTGCAAGTTCGTAGCGAATTTTTCCAGTCTTGGCCTTGAAAAATTGATTTTTTCTTTGAATTCCTAAAGTTTTCGGTAATTGGGAGAAGAATGACAAAGGACAAATACGTCGCCAAGCATCATGACCGAAAATAAAAACGAATAAGATAATCCAGGGTACCATTCCCCAAAAAATTCTCGTTCCCAGGGGATAAGATTGCTCTTCCAGACATTTACCTTGAACAGTTAAAATCTTGTGACATTCTTCCGGGTCAAGCAGATGGGGATGAAGGCGAAAAATACTCCAATGTGTACTAGGCTCAGTTAGATGGTGAGAAATGGGATCGAAAAGTAAAGACAAAATTAAAATTAACCAACCATATACTAGTAGCCTTTGCACGATTGCTATTTGTTGTCCCCTAACTTGGTGAAACATTTCTTTGACTTTGTCCCAATTTTAGTGTGTTTAGTCCTGCAATTTTATGTTTCCCCAATGTGTATTAATCAATAACCGTAAATTTATTGATTTTTATGGCTCTTTCATTAATTTGAACTCTATTGCTCATGGTAATTACGCAAGCAACTCCGGTGATTTCTACCGATAAATTACTTATTTTTGATATCTCTTACTGACCTTTTTAAGCCAAAAAATCAGTATAAACACTCTATATAGAAACTTTCGAGCAACTTGAGAGTTAAAATTGTCCTGATAGGAGCGGCAACAAACAGCTAATTTAGTTCAAAGTTCATCTTAGGTTATGTATCTTTGGCCCAAACAAATTAAAAGAAATGTTGTCGAATTACGTTCCAAACAGAACAATCCCAATAATCAATATGAGATATGATTAAATCATTTTCATCTAACTTGAGTTCGCTTCGGCCAGAAACAGATATACGAGGTTGCCAAGGGAGGGGACTATTCCAAGACATGGTCCACTTAGTGTCAATTTGCTCTTTAGTGCGACTAATCTGATGCAAATCGAGTTTCAGGTTTTTAAACCATTTCGTCAAAAACCCGATCATTTCCTGATAGCGTTTCAGTCCATTAAAATCATAGATAGGATCTTTAAAACGGACGTTTTCACCATAAATGCTATAAGTTTGATTGTGCGGAAAATTTTTATAATCCCTCTTAATAACTTCGACTATATTCATATCAACTTTCTTGATCTTGTTGGTCTCTAGAACCATGTTATAATACCTCCAACTTTCTCAGAAGGAATAAAAGAGGTATAAGGTTAAGCTAAACGGGCGAGGAGGGATTCGAACCCCCGACACCGTGATCCGTAGTCACGTGCTCTAATCCACTGAGCTACACGCCCTTGTAATATTCGGCATCCCATAATCATAACATAAATCAAGGGAAAAATGCAAGAGTTAAACTCAAAAAAATTATCTCATCTCAACCAAGAAGGTGAAGTTCAGATGGTGGATGTTACCCATAAACCTTCTACCTATCGGAGCGCGATCGCCGCCGGAGTTGTCCGCATGAGTTTGGCAACCTTTCAAGCGATCGAAAAAGGTAATGCCCCGAAAGGAGATGTGCTCACCACTGCTAAACTAGCAGGAATTATGGCTGCCAAACAAACTGCCCAACTAATTCCTCTATGTCACCCTCTTCCTTTACAAAAAATAGAAGTTCAGATCGCTCCAGAGCCTCAACTGCCAGGCTATCAAATTAAAGCATTAGTTAAAACCAAGGCAGAAACAGGAGTAGAAATGGAAGCTTTGACCGCTGTCTCCGTCGCGGCTTTGACTTTGTATGATATGGTTAAAGCATTAGAAAAGTCTATTCAAATTGAGTCTATTCGTTTATTGAGTAAAACGGGTGGTAACTCAGGAGATTATCATCACTCATAAATAATTGACGGGACTGCTGGAAAAGCCCAGACTATCCAACAACACTCGCAAAGTAATTGTGAGAAACGAGAACTACCCTGAACTAAACCATTTTAGTTCTTAATTGATCTTGTCTTAGATGATCGGAGTATGTCACAATCAGCCTAGTTGTAAAGGGAGATTAAAATTACTATGCGAATTTTGTTTGTAGCTACAGAAGCTGCACCAGTTGCCAAAGTAGGCGGAATGGGAGATGTAGTTGGTTCTTTACCAAAAGTTCTACACAAGTTAGGGCATGACGTGCGGATTTTTATTCCTTATTATGGTTTCCTGGCTGATAAGTTAGATATTCCTTCTGAACCGATCTGGTGGGGAGCGGCTATGTTTCAGAAGTTCCCTGTTTATGAAACAAAGCTTCCCGATAGTGATGTGCCTCTGTATTTATTGAAACATGATAGTTTTTCCTCCCGACAGATATATCATGGAGAAAATGAGTTTTGGCGGTTTACTTTTTTTTCTAATGGTGCAGCAGAGTTTGCTTGGAACTATTGGAAACCAGAGATTATCCACTGTCACGACTGGCATACAGGGATGATCCCTGTGTGGATGCACCAGTCATCAGATATTAGTTCAATATTTACGATTCATAATTTAGCTTATCAAGGTCCCGGACGAGAATTTTTGGAGCAAATTACTTGGTGCCCCTGGTATATGCAGGGGGATAACACCATGGCAGCAGCCGTTCAATTTGCCGATCTGGTTAATACCGTATCTCCTACCTACACTCAACAAATTCAAACGGCTGAACATGGAGAAAAATTAGAAGGATTGCTATCTTGGATTAGTGGTAAATTAAGAGGTATCCTCAATGGGATTGATACTGATAAATACGATCCGGCAACTGATAAATTTATCGCCCAAACTTTTACGGCTAATAGCCTAGATAAAAGAGTTGTGAATAAGATTAGGCTACAGGAAGAATCAGGTTTAGAAGTAAATCGTAGTGCCTTTTTAGTGGGAATGGTGACACGATTGGTGGAGCAAAAGGGTATCGATCTGGTGTTGCAAATTATGGATCGCTTTTTAGCTTATACCGATGCACAATTAATTATTTTGGGTACGGGCGATCGCTATTACGAAACGCAATTGTGGGAAATTTCCTCTCGCTATCGGGGTCGAATTTCCTTACAACTACTCCATAATGAGGCGATCGCTCGCCGGGTTTATAGTGGTATAGATGCTTTCTTAATGCCTTCCCGTTTTGAACCTTGCGGCATCAGTCAATTGTTGGCCATGCGTTATGGTGCTATTCCCATTGTCCGCCGTACAGGAGGTTTAGTCGATACCGTATCTTTCTTCGATCCAGTTCATGGTAGCGGTACTGGTTACGCTTTCGATCGCTATGAACCTCTAGATTTGTATACTTGTATGATCAGGGCTTATGAAGGGTTTCGTTTTAAAAAACAATGGCAGGAATTACAACAAAGGGCTATGCACCAAGATTTTAGTTGGTATAAATCGGCGATCGAATACATCAAAATGTATCGAGAAAGTATAGGTGAGGTGCCTGAGTTAACTAAAGATGAGCAAGATAAGTTAGTTGCCTTAGGAGTTCATCTGTAGTGAAATTTGTAGTTAGTAATTAGTAGTTTAACTACCATCAACTATTAACACTATCCTCATGAGGGTCTAAGAAAACTTTTTGAGCTTGATATAATTGCTCTAAACCTGATTGATTATCTTCTGTGCAAAATAACGGCAGAATTTCCCGGATAAATGCATCTGCTGCCTTAGAACGATAACGATTAGTATTAATGATTACCGAAAGCACCCTTCTCACTTCTACATCTTCAATATGAACACGATGGAGTATCTCCATTTTAAGCTCTTTTTCAATAGCTGTAACAGAGACGAATGCAGCCCCTAAACCGGATTGAACGGCGTTTTTAATGGCTTCAATGGAGTTTAATTCCATTTTTATTTTTAGCTCGCTGGTATCAATATCACAGCGAGTTAATACTTGATCGATCACTTTACGAATAGTTGATTGATAATCAAGGGTAATAAAATCTAATTGATATAAATCCTCTTTAGCAATAGTTTCCTGAGCTGCTAAAGGATGAGAAGTTGGTATGATTAGGGCTAATTCGTCTTCGGCATAGGGAATAATTTCTAACACTTCTTGTAAGTCTGTCGGTACTTCTCCCCCAATAATCGCTAAATCTACTTGTCCATTAGCTACAGCCCAAGAAGTACGTCTGGTAGAATGAACCTGTAGTTGTACCGAAACATAAGGATATTTTTGGTTAAATAGACCTATCATGCGCGGTAGTAAGTATGTACCTGTAGTTTGAGAGGCTCCGACAATTAATGTGCCCCCTTGAAGGTTTTGTAAATCTTCGATGGCGCGACAGGTTTCTTGACAGAGAGTGAGAATTTTTTCGCCATAAGTGAGCAGTAAATTACCCGCTTCAGTTAACTGTGCTTTTCTGCCGCCACGATCGAATAAAGGAACGCTGAGCTGTTTTTCTAAGTTCTGTACTTGCAGACTGATAGCTGGTTGGGAAACAAAGAGACTATCCGCTGCCCGCTTAAAACTTCCTTCAGCAGCGATCGCTTTCAGAATCCGCAATTGATCTAGAGAAAAAGGAATTTCTGTCATAGGTTTTAGGTAATAAGTATTAGGTGATAGGTGATAGGTGTTAAGGATTAGTTAGTGGTGAAATTAAAAACTACTAGTTTTTTGTTTGTCTTCATCAGCAAACGCCTATAATTTTTTATCCTTACTGAATTTGACAGTAACACAAGAAGGGGATCAATTTTTATTGATATCATTGATTAAGATTGTTAAAGATGATAATATACCTATTTTATTATTTTTTATTATTTAAGCGAAAAATTTTATGGGACAATTTGACTGGTTCACCAGTAGTCACGGAATTATGTTAGCGTTGCTGCTACTGTTTGCGATCGCTCACAGTGGTTTAGCTGCCTTGCGCCTTGGTTTAGAGAGCAAAATAGGTGCGAGATTATATCGGCTCTTTTTTGCTATTATTAGTATTCCCATGGCAGTTGTAATAATTATCTACTTTTTTAATCATCGTTATGATGGTTTGGTTTTGTGGCAACTACAAACTGTACCAGGTATGAAAACTTATGTCTGGATATTATCGGCGATTTCCTTTCTGTTTCTCTATCCGGCCACCTTTAATTTACTCGAAATTGCGGCAGTGGCTAAACCCAAAGTGCATCTCTATGAAACTGGAATTATTCGTATTAGTCGCCATCCGCAAATGGTAGGACAAATTATCTGGTGTCTGGCACATACTCTTTGGATTGGTACTACTTTTACTCTCGTAACTTCTTTGGGCTTAATTGCCCATCATTTATTTGCTGTCTGGCATGGCGATCGCCGTCTAGAAAAACGCTATGGTCAGGATTTTTTAACAGTCAAAGCAAGAACCTCGGTAATTCCTTTTCTGGCGCTACTCGATGGCAGACAAAGCCTAAAATGGCAAGAATTTCTCCGTCCTGCTTATGGGGGAGTAGCTGCATTTGTCTGGCTATTGTGGTGGGGACATCCTTGGTTAATGCAGATGAGTGGGAAAGTTAATTGGTGAACTACCTAGCGCCTTAGCTACGTGCGCTTGCTTAGGCTTCCTACCCAACGGAACGCATGACAGTAGATTTCTTACGTCCTCTGCTGTCTCGTCTTACTTCCGGGCGATAGGCTTTATCCGGCGTTCCGCAGGTCTTAAGAATACGCAGACCTTCATCTCTAATATTTATTGCCGCGTTTATATCTCTGTCGTGTTCAGTTCCGCAGTGCTCACAAGTCCATTGCCTTACATCTAGAGGCAATGACTATCTTCGATTAGGCTTGAGCCTTCTGTCGCGCTCAGGTAAAAAAACTACTAATTATAGTTGGCTACGAACCCAATTAGTAGTAGCATAATGGCAAGATGCAATCATCAATCCAGATAACATAATTTTAAATAATGAAAATGCTCTCAGTAAGTCAAACTAATTTTACCACCGAAGTTTTAGAATCGACTCACCCAGTTTTAGTAAACTTTTGGGCTCCTTGGTGTGGATTGTGTTTAATGCTCGATCCTATACTGACTAAATTGGAGTCAGAATGGCAAGGACAACTCAAATTAGTCAAGATCAATGCTGACCAAAACTTTAACTTAGCCAATACTTATCGTCTTAGAAGCCTTCCCACCCTGATTTTATTTAATCAGGGTTCGCTAATTCACCGATTTGAGGGTTTTCAAGGACGAGAGGATTTATATCACAATTTGAATAGTATCATGCTCACTCTTACTACTCAGTGCCGCTGCGCGGAAGTCAAAACTCAAAACTCAAAACTCAAAAGTTTAATGAATTAAAGCTTTTGAGCTCTTGCTAAACCCCGTTTTAGTTCCGCACTCTACCACTGGGCTTGTTTAAGTTATTGTTTTTGTTGTTTGTCATTGGTCATTTGCTAACACTGAGGTCAATTCCTCTAGCGTTAATTTTTAGACAACTTCAGATAACTTATGCTCTATCACCTTGATTTTCGGGTTGAGTACTCTGCTACCATGACTCAGCAAGATTTATTTGCCATTTGGACTCAAGAGACAGATGCTGCTTTAAATGCTAAATCTCAGGGAGTTGTGGTCGATTTATGGAAGTGCGTTGGGACTCGTAGAGTCATTGCGCTCGTAGATGTTGACTCACTAGATAGCTTAGATCAAATTTTACTTGACTTACCCATTATGAAACTAATGGGACAGCACGTTCAAGTAGAAGTTACTCCTTTGCGTCGTTATGAAGATTTTGCTGAGGATATGAAAACAAGATTGAATTAATGTTAATTGTTGATGGTTGATGGTTGATTGTTAATTCTCTTTAACCATCAACATATAATTCTGCATTCTGCATTCAACTACTGGTAAACTATTTCCGGCTTAAGTTGACACCAATGACTATCCCCTCTTGCCAAAAAAGTCAACAATATAGGATAATAATAGTTTGTGTACAATTTTATCTTTAAATTAAAACGCTCATCCCTATGGCAAGTAAAAAAGGAACTCGCATAATTATTACTCTCGAATGTACCGAATGTCGTACTAACCTTGACAAGCGATCGCCTGGTGTATCTCGATATACTACTACTAAAAACAGACGTAATACCACTGGGAGAATGGAATTAAAAAAATTCTGTACCCATTGTAATAAACATACTGTTCACAAAGAAATTAAGTAAAAAATCACAAGGTAAAGCAAAATTAGCAATCATTATGGCTTATTATCGTAAACGTCTTTCTCCCATTCCTCTGAGTCAACCCATTGACTATAAGGATGTAGAACTACTACGTAAATTTATCACTGAAAGAGGTAAAATGTTACCGCGGCGCATTACCGGTTTGACTGCACGTCAACAGAGGGATTTAACCAGAGCAGTAAAATACGCCCGCATTGTCGCTTTATTACCATTCCTGAACAAAGAAGGTTAAGCAAAGATGATTCAACTAGTGGTCGTCTTTATTACTAGAGGCGTTTAGAGAAAGCGTCTCTACTTCAAGGGAAAAATTGCGATAGATTAAATATAGATTGTACCAACAATAGTCAGCAAAAATCTGGTGGAAAAAGGAACGCTAGTTGAATTTAGATTACAAGGAGAGCGTCTTCTGGCTGTAGCAGAAAGGCCAGAAGGGAAGAAAGACTGGATTGTCATCGACGATCGAGGCAACTCACATAAATTACGTCCCCAAAGAGTTGAATACCAAATCGAAGGAGGACCTTATCAACCATCAGACATCAAAGCTTTTCTTCAAGAAGTCAAACCCCATCTAGATCCCAATAGTTTAGAAATAGCCTGGGAATTATTGGTAGAAGAGCAAGAATCAGTAACTCCTGCTAATTTGGCATCTTTATTATTCTCTAAACAGACGCCTGCCCTATGCTATGCCGCTCATTCCTTGCTCTCAGAGGATAAGATTTACTTTAAGAAAAAAGGAGAACTTTATGAACCCCGCTCCCTAGCTCAGGTAGGAGAAATTAAACATCAATTAGAAGTCGAACAACAGCGGCAGCAGGAGAAAGAATCATTTATACGGCGTGTTAAGCAAAGATTAGCCGGAGAAGCTGTAAAATGGACAGAAAGCGATCGCACTCGCTTTCTCTGTTTAGAAAAATTGGTTCTGCAACCAGAAATTTCCTCCAAACAAGCCCAAGAAATCTTAGAAGAATTGGGCATTGCCAACACTTCAGAAGCAGCGTTTCAATTATTGATAAACTTAGGATGGTGGAGTGAACATGAAAATCTGTTCCTACGCCGTAGTTCTTACCCTCTATATTTTCCGCCAAAGGTACTCGAAGTGGCTCAATTTTGCCTCCAAAATCACCCAAAAGATCCTGATGTTCAACGCCTAGATCTAACCAATCTCAAAGTCTATACCATTGATGATGAAAGTACAGAAGAAATTGATGATGGTTTAAGTATCGAAAAACTAGAACATGGTTTAACCCGCATCTGGATTCATATTGCCGATCCCAGTCGCCTAGTCAGTCCCAATGATCAGTTAGACTTAGAAGCCAGAAGGCGCAGCACCAGTCTATATTTACCGACTGGCATGATTTCTATGTTTCCTCAAGAATTGGCCACTGGTCCGATGAGTTTAGTTCAAGGGCAAGTTTGTTCTGCCCTCAGTTTCGGGGTAATTTTAGATGATATGGGGGAGGTGAAAGACTACACTATTCATGCCAGCTCGATCAAACCAACTTATCGTCTCACCTACCATGATGTAGATGAGATCCTAGAGTTAGACATTAAGGCTGAACCAGAAATTAAGGAGCTAGCAGAGTTAGCTACTAAACGGAAACAATGGCGCACTTCCAAGGGATCGATTAATATTTCCATACCAGAAGCAATAATTAAGGTTAACAACGATCAGGAAGTTATCATTGAATTATTGGATAATTCTCCCTCTCGTTTTCTCGTAGCGGAAATGATGATTCTGGCCGGAGAAGTGGCCGGACGTTACTGTGAAGAACACGATCTACCCGTACCATTCCGCTCTCAACCGCAACCAGAACTGCCTCCAGAAGAGGAATTAATTATTTTACCAGCAGGTCCAGTACGCTCTTGTGCTTTGCGCCGCTGTATGCCCCGCAGTGAAATGGGTATTACTCCGGCTCGTCATGCTAGTCTAGCCTTAGATACTTATACTCAGGTAACATCTCCTATTCGTCGCTATACAGACTTGCTGACCCATTTTCAACTGAAAGCCCATCTCAGAGGAGATCCTCTCCCTTTTTCCAGAGAGCAAATGCAAGAGATTATTTACAGCGTCACTAGTGCATCGGCAGAAGCAACTTTAGTGGAACGTCAAACTAACCGTTATTGGGGGTTAGAATATCTCAGGCGCAATGCAGATCAGATATGGCATGTATTAGTTTTACGTTGGTTAAGAGAAGATGATAATTTAGGCCTGATTTTATTAGAAGAGCTGGGGTTAGAGTTACCTCATCGTTTTGAGCGTTCTGTAACTTTAGGCGATCGCCTACAAGTTCAAGTCACCCGTTCCGATCCCTATCAAGATGAGATTCGTTTTCGGGAAATAAGTTTGTACTCAGATTGACACGCTTGAGAATGCAGAATGCAGAATGAAAAAATTCTTGTACTTCTGTCTTCCCTTTAGGGGCGAACCTTCGTAGTCCTCTGATTTATAGTGGTTGGACAAATGTAATCAAACGAAAGTTAACCTCCAGGCATAAAAGTTATCTGTGGGATGGTTTACTTAATCGTAGTGTTTATCTCAGCTATGTACTGCAAATTGTTTTTCTCTTGATTTTAGGTGCGATCGCTCCTGATCTTTTTGTGACCCCATAATTATCTATAATGATCTTATCTACTCTGAAACACATAGGCGATCGGTTTTACTAGTCGGGTTTTACCTTGTGAGATGAAGTAGATAAGAGATTGGCGGAAGCGAAAGGCTACTGAAAGCAGCTCGCTCTTTTGAATAGTAATTAAAAAAATTTAATTATGACATCCTTCAGTTGGTTACATCTAACAGACTTCCATCAAGGCATGAGAGGTCATAATCTTTTCTCTCCTCAAGTCAAGCAAATCTTTTTTGAAGATTTAAATAACTTCTGTGATAGATGGGGAAAGTTGGACTTAGTTTTATTTACTGGGGATCTCACTTTTCAAGGAAGTTCTGATGAATTCCAGGAAGTTAATGATTTCTTAACAGAGCTAGAGAATAAGTTGGGTTACTTACCTACGCTACTAGCAGTACCAGGCAATCATGATTTAGTGAGACCTTCAAACCTAAACGATGTTCCTTTATTTAAGCTCCTTAAGAGCCAGCCAGACAATCAAGAAATAGAGGAACAATTGAAAGTGGACTTGAGGAAAGGGGAATCAGTTCATAGTCAAAAAATCAGCAATGCGTTTGCCCATTACGTTAATTGGTTGAGATCGTCCAAGCATCAACTAACAAATCTAAATAACGGAATGTTACCAGGAGATTTTTCACATACTTTTGAAAAAGATGGTTGTAAGCTAGGTATTCTGGGTTTGAATACCAGCTTTGTTCAGCTAACTGGTGGAGACTATGAAGGCAAACTTATTCTCGATGTAGAGCAATTTCATAACGCTTGTCGTTCTCATGGGTATAATGATGGTCCAACGTGGGCAAATGACCATCACGCCTGTGTGCTGCTAACACACCATCCATCAACATGGTTGACCAAAAATTCACAGGAAAAATTTCAACAAGAAATTGTACCCTACTTTGATGTCCATCTCTGTGGTCATCTACACGAAGCTGCTTCTCAAAATGTTTCACAAAACTGGGCTAAATCTCAGTTGACTTGGCAGGGACGCTCTTTTTTTGGTTTGGAATATTGCGACAAGCCAAAACAATTAAAACGCCTGCATGGCTATACGGTAGGAAGAATAGAACTAAATGGGAAAAGGGGAGAATTCAAGTTCTGGCCTCGTGAAGCCCGCTTGCAGGGAGATCAAAGAAAGATTGTGCCAGATTATTCCTTTAATTTGCATGATAATATCCCACACACTAAGTCGAATAATTCGACGAAATTTGAACTTAATTTAACAGCTCCTGAAAATGAAAACACAATAACTTTTTCTAATTTAGTTGATAGTATTTTAAATAAAAATAAGCAAATAAAAGATTGGAAACAACTACATCAAGATTTGCAAACAATCTGCTTAGAATTAGTTTTTATGCGAAAACCATTGATTGAATTGACGGAAGAAGAATCACACATAAACTTAATTGCCAGAAATATTAAAATTGATTGGTCAACTTTTTCTAAAAAACTTAAAACAATTGTTCTTTTTCAAGAATTATGTGAAAAAGTAGTAAAAGAAATTGAAGATAAAACTCTCAAGAGTCAATGGCTTAATAAGATAGAAGATAAAATTAATAATGTAGATAAAATTGTTATTGACTTAGATAACATAGAGAATATAGATGATATAGAGAGCAAAAAAACATATGAGAGAAAATATAAAATATCTTCTTACTCTTTAGAACTTCATAATTTAGATCAGACTCTCAACGAATTTCTTAACTTCATTGATAAAAAATTAAAAGATAATTTAAAAGAATTTAAAAAATCATTAGAAAAATTGCAGCTCTTCACACCATATTTTAAGTGAAATTGATTTTTTTAACTACCACAGAAAATGAACTACTATGATGAACAATAAAGACGACGATTATTTTGCTCAAATATACAATGAACATACAGAATTTTTACTAAAAAAAGAAAAACAATACACCTCTGAATTATCACAAGAGCAATCAAAGAAGCTAGCTAGTGAGGCGGAAACACTACTTGCTAAAATTCGCGAATCAGGACGTAGCATAGTAGATAGAAGTCAACGTCTGTTGCTGGAATCCTATGCAGGATCCTTGGGTCTTTTTATCTACGAATTAACTAATGATTATCCTAATACATCTCTAAAGGCATGTGATTCAAAATTTGGAGATTGGGGAAATGCACCTGATGTATCCGTTTTCTTTGGACGGAATAACGAACTGGATACCCTAAAGAGATGGATAGTAAAGGAACGCTGCCGACTAGTAGTAATTTTAGGTATAGGTGGTATTGGCAAAACTCAACTGTCGGTAAAACTAGGTAAAGGTGGTATTGGTAAAACAGACCTTTCACTCAAGGTAGCACAAGGCATTCAGGAAGAGTTTGAGTACGTTATTTGGCGAAGCCTACTTGCTGCTCCACCTATTACACAGATTCTAGCAGACTTGATTAAGTTTGTTTCCAATAATCAAGAAACTAATTTACCAACAACAGCAGAAAGCCAAATATCAAAACTATTATCCTATTTAAGTAAACATCGCTGTCTGTTAATACTCGATAATGTGGAGTCAATCTTACAAGGTGAAGAACGCCCAGGACAATATCGAAAGGGATATGAGGATTACGGTCAATTATTCAAGCAAGTTGGCAATTTATCCCATCAAAGCTGCTTAATTCTGACTAGTCGCGAGAAACCACAGGAACTTGAAGAAATAACCAGCGAAAAAAATAACACTCATGTTCGTTGTCTAGAGTTAGAAGGTTTGGACTATTCAAGCGGACAAAATATTTTTAAACAGATTGGTGATTTTTCTGGTTCAGATGAAGAATGGAGGAAATTGATTAAGTTCTACAATGGCAACCCCCTAGCGTTAAAACTCACTGCCAAGCATATTAAGGAAGAATTTTCCAGTAATATTTCTAAGTTTTTAGAGGCAGATAAACCAGTATTTGATAACCTTCGAGAGTTATTAGATTGGCACTTTAAACGTTTATCAAATGAAGAAAAAAAGATCATTTACTGGCTTGCAATTAACCTGCGTGAGCCATTATCCATTCAAGGATTGCAAGAAGATATTTTGTTAGAAGAAGCTAAAGAAAGAGTACCATCAACTCTACAATCGCTACAACGACGTTTACCTCTTCAGAGGAGTGTAGCAGGCTTCACACTTCAACCAGTGCTAATAGAGTATATGACTGATCAATTAATCGAGCAAGTTTGCGAAGAGATTAAGACTAAGGAACTTAAACTGTTCAACAGCCACGCTCTGATATTAGCTACAGCGAAAGACTATGTGAGAGAAGCTCAAATTCGCCTCATCCTCAAACCAGTTGCAGATAGCCTCCTTGGTACTTTGGGAAGTGAAAGAAGCATTGAAGCTCAGCTAACTCAAATTCTCTTAATGGTGCGAGAGCGATCGCCACTAAAACCTGGGTATGCTGCTGGTAATATTCTTAATCTGCTCATTCATTTGAATACGAAGAAAGATGAGGAACCTGTTTTGAGTGAATATGATTTTTCTAAGTTGACTATTCGGCAAGCATACTTACAAGATGTAAGTTTACATAATTTTAATTTTGCTAATGCTAATCTAGATAAATGTATTTTTAAAGAAACTTTCGGTAATGTTGGATCAATCACATTTAGTCCAGATGGAGAATTATTAGCTATTGGTGATACTAGTAATGATATTCATTTGTGGCAGGTGAAAAATAGTAATAAATTGTATACATATCAAGAAAGGCATATAGGTTTTGTTTCCTCTGTTCTCTTTAGTCCAAATGGTCAAATTCTAGCCAGTGGAGGTGAAGATAAAACAGTAAGACTTTGGAAAGTCCCTGGTGATTGCCTGAAAACTCTGGAAGGGCATACTGATTTTGTACGTTCAGTTGCTTTTAGTCCTGATGGTCAAATTGTAGCTAGTGGTAGTGATGATCAAACAGTAAGACTTTGGGATGTTTCTACTGGTAAGTGCCTGAAAACTCTGAAAGGACATACTGATTTCGTTCGTTCAGTCGCTTTTAGTCCTGATGGTCAACTTTTGGCTAGCGGTAGCGCGAAATACGTCTGGTTATGGGATCTGAATACATCTAAATGTATCAAAATTCTGGAAGGACATACTGATTTCGTTCGTTCAGTCGCTTTTAGTCCTGATGGTCGAATTCTTGCCAGTAGTGGTGTAGACAACAAAGTATTAATATGGGATGTTTCTACAGGTAAATGCCTCAAAACTCTGAAAGAACATACAAATTGGGTCTGGTCAATTGCCTTCTGTCCTGACAGTCAAATTCTTGCTAGTGTTAGTTTAGATCAAACAATACGATTATGGAACGTGCATACAGGTGAATGTCTCGAAACTGTTGTAGAGGCACACAAGAAAGGGATCTTGTCAGTTACTTTCAGTTCCAATGGTAAAATTCTTGCTAGTGCTGGTCAAGATGACATAATCAATCTTTGGGAGAAAAGACCTTGCGAGAAAAGAACAAATAAATATCTAAAACTTGAAAAGTCTTTAAAACTTTTAAGACCTTATGAAAAGACTAATATTAAAGGTGTTTCAGGTCTAACTAAGACACAGAAAGCTACACTTAAAGCTTTAGGAGCATTAGATTAGAATCAAAAACTAGGAGAAAACTTATACCAAATTAAAAAAGAAAAGATACAGATCAATTGATTTCGCATTTTATTCAGATTCTGTAGTGGCTGGCTATAATTAGTAACCTAAATCTGTATTAACCAGATTTTTTAACGGTAAATTAGATTCCATTCGCCGAACTGCATTTGCTACTTGTTCTATAACGTCTTCTGGGATAGTTACTGCTGAAATGTGAGGTGTCACAATAACTCTCGGATGTGACCACAGAGGATTGTCAATAGATAAAGGTTCGTTTTGAAAAACATCCAGACAAGCAGCTGATATCTGACCAGAATCTAAAGATTGAATTAAATCTTCTTCCACTAAGTGTTTCCCACGAGCGGAATTTATTAGAAAAGCGCCTTTTGGTAACGCATTAAAAATATTTTTATTTAAAATCCCTTGAGTTTCTCTAGTCAAAGGAAGTAAACAAACAAGAGCATTACATCTGCATAGGAAAGTTTTTAGTTGATCTTTTCCATAAAAGCATTCAATTCCTTGAATATTTCGAGCAGTTCTACTCCATGCACGAATGGGAAATGAAAAGGTTTTAAGTTTTTCCGCTACATAAGAACCAAGAACTCCAATGCCCATAATTCCGACAGTAAAGTTTTCAGCACTTGGAGAAGGTAAGTATTTCCATTGTCGCGACTTCTGAAGATCAATATAGTCAAGAAGACGTCTTTGAAAAAGTAAAATGGCCAAAGAAACATATTCAGCCATCTGAACAGATAACCCAGAAGCCACAAGGCGGACAACAGGAACTCCCAACGGGATATCGGGATCGTATAAAAGGTGATCGACACCTGCTCCCAAAGAAATGATTAATTTAGTATTGCTAAATTGACTGAGAGTTCCTTTAGGATGATTCCAGGTCAATAATACATCAACCTCGTTTTTATCACAGATATCAGGCCACACATAAATTTCATAATCAGGAAGATCGCTTTTTAATAATTTAAGCCAATTATCAAGATATTCAATATCGCCTAATAAAACTATATTTTTCACTACGAAAACCTCATATATCCCACATTCCGCAGGTTGATAGTGCTGCTCAGGTATTTTATTTAATAATCTATAATCTTTATGCTGTAAGCATTTTACCATATTTTGTCTGCTCAGTAAACATCTAC
>JAAUYA010214625.1_pt1 | contig 57498 bp, 48 predicted proteins | sample 7278161 | NCBI WGS metagenome assembly JAAUYA01 (sample SAMN14350120, study PRJNA611818) | marine sediment metagenome | isolation source: surface marine sediment (3m) | place: French Polynesia: Moorea | collected 2018-08
CCAATACTGCTCGGTTAAGGAAATACAATTGTGGGCGAAGGGAACTCAAAAGTCACGCATTCAAAAGTCAAAAGTCACTCATGTAAGATTTTCATGTTTCTTAAGCAATTCTGAATTCTGTTCACGGAGCGCAGCGGAGTGTACGCCCCGCTTGCGGCAGGAGCGTAGCGACCTCTTTCTGCATTCTGCATTCCCTTCGCCAGGCGTTTTTGAGCCCTTTCCGAGCAGTATTGAGCACACTCCTATTTGAGAAGGGCGATCGCCGTCGTGTCAGAATAGCCTTTGAGCGTGAAGGCATTGCGATCGGTATTCCCAAACAATCATTTTTGGTGCTATTTTTCCACCAAGTCTAACTCAGGCAAAACATCGGGAAGCAAAGCTGGCTCAGAAGTTGAACCGGGGGCGTGATGCTCAAATACTTCTGCTGGTGGTAAGTAAGCAGGAGTTTCTGTTACTTGAGGATCTCCGCTGGGCAGTAAATGTAAAAATGGTAAAGGTAGCAAACTGGAAAGATTAGTAATTATTAACAATAACCACAGATGATCGAAGTTAGTTTCTGTTACCCCCAACCAATGGGTAAGTAAGGCTCCTAATTCATGGGATAAGAGTCCTGATAAGTTCCAGATAGACATTAACAGAGCAAAAAAACTAGCTTCAATGCCCGACGGACAAAGACGGGCTGAGAGTACCAAAATAGGCATAAAGGTAATTTCTCCCATTACTGTAAGGATGAGACTGTCTCCCAAACTAAACCAGCGATCGCCAATCCCGATCGCCCGATTGGCATGAGTTACTAACAACAGGGTTGTCATGCCTAACACGGCAGAAATGACTATACTCCAACCCAAAATAACTCGAAACCGAATCTGTTTTAACCAACGCTGATACAACCAAATTCCTACCAAGGCAGCCACACTGGTGACAAGACGCACTCTTCCTAAAAATTCAGCAGAAAAACCTAATTCATTGGTGGTAAAGAAAAAGAAAGCAGAATCAGCACTAGGTGTAGCTTGCCAGCAAAAAATAAAGGCTACCGGCGCTAAAATCGATTTTTGCTTAATTGTCTGCCACAGTTGTTGAAATTGTTCAGCAACTGGCTTCACTTTTCCCTCTTTTTCCACTGGCTGTTCTACGATTAACCATGCTACTGCTACCACTAACAGGGGAAAGCAAGCCGTAATCAGAAAAACAGTTTGACTGGTTAAATGTTCTAATAACCAACCACTGAGATATGCTGTGATTAAACCCCCTAAGGCCGAACAGCCCCAGGTTAACGATTGTAAAGAACCAGCCTTGGCTAGAGATTCTTGTTTGATTCTTTCTACTACTACCGAGTCAACAATCACATCACTGATGGCGACAGAAAGAGAAGAGCCCAGAATGGCTAAAGTTGCGCCCCAAGCAGTATTAACTATGGTAGCTAGGGCTGACCAAGCGATCGCTCCTAATATACCAGATAGAACTAGATAACTACGACGGCGATAGCCAAAAATGGGTTTTCCGTCGCTGAAAAAGCCAATTAGAGGTTTTGTTACCCAAGGCAGGGCAGCTACACCCATCAAGGCTGCTACTTGTGCCGGAGTTAGCCCTAAATCATCCTTGAGGAAAAAACTTACAGCTAACCTCGCTAATCCTAAAATGCCTTGGACAAAATATACGGTTAAGATGGCCAGTAGTTCAGGAGTGGGTCGGTTGCCAAATAAGAGCTTATCTTGCAACCATTGATTTAACTTGCCTGACTCGATATTGTTAACAATCATTAAATTTATTTAAGTTTTATTACTCTTTTCTATCATAAAGTTAATTATTAATGAGTGGAGTGCTAAGGCGATCGCTTGCGTTACTCAACTAACGATCGACCATCAACTAATTAATCGTAACAACTTGTTAAATTTTCAGGTTCCAAATAGCAGTATTCTTAAATTTAGAGAACGATTGAAATTAAAAATTGAGTTTTCAACTATGCTACAAAAAATCCTTTATGCTGGTTCAGGAACAGGTAATACTCAAGCAATGCTGAAAATCTTGATGGATATACCAGCATTTAAAAATAGCAACATTAATGTTTTGTACGTTGTGCCGCCGCAAATTACTGCTGAAGCCTTAACTGCTAAATGGGAAGAAGGGGGGAAAGTTCTGGCAGAAGTAGTAAAAAATACCAACCTCGATCCCAGTAAAGTTTCCACCATGTTGCGACAAGGAGACCCCAAAAATCTTGTGCCTCAGGTAGCCAAAGAAATTGAAGCCGATCTGATTATCATGGGTTCGAGGGGACTAACAAAATTGGAAGCTTTTTTAGAAAATTCTGTCAGTCAATATGTCTTCCAATTAGCTAGTCGTCCAATGTTACTGGTAAAAGATGATATTTACGTCAAGAGAATTAAGCGAGTAATGGTAGCACTAGATAAATCTGAAGCGGCACAATATGCTCTAGATTTAGCTTTATTCTTGTTAAGGGACTACCAAGAAGCAGAGTTATTTTTAGCAAGGGTTAATCCCGATTTAAAGCCAGGAATGGAATTATCTAAAGTCGAAATGGAAAACAATCCCACCTTGGCACCCGCTGTTACTAAAGTCAAACGTATGGGCATCAATTATCGTTGTCTAGTAACCGGAGGAAGACCAGGGCAAAAAATCTGTCAATTAGTAGAAGATAACAAAATTGACTTACTCTTATTGGGTTCTCCCGATCGCCGTCCTTCTATTGCCAAAAATTTAGTCGATTTAGATCGGCTCCTAGGTACATCTCTCTCTGATTACGTGCGGGTAAATGTTAGTTGTCCTGTTTTATTGGTCAGGAGATAATCTCAAATCCGGTTGAATAACCTCACTTTTGGGTGAGGTAATGCAGAATACAGAATTCAGAATTAAGAAAGTTTGCGAGGAATGTTGCCATGAGAAATTAAGTGTGTTCAATTATCCGGATTTGATATAATTTCTGTTTTAGCTTTAAAGACGATTCATGGGCAAAAAGCAAAGCCTGCATCAGCAGGCTTTTAATTTTTCTCAATTAAGAAAATGATTGCCAATATTTTTAATATTTTGGCTTAATTTGAGTCGATTATTAACATTAAGCTTCGCTTTTCCCCGTTTGAATATATAAAATCAAGAGAAAAACGGTAGGGACAAGCACAAAGAGGATGGTGGCAATAAAGCCAAGATCGTTAACTTCCATTGTGATTATTTATCATAACTTAGCCATTAGTTTCTAGAATATCACATTGTTGAATTGTTAATTATTCATAGTTGATTGTTTTCCACCATCAACCATCAACTATCTAACTTATCTAACTCAAATTATCCAGTAATCTACGGCGTTTTTGCTCAAATTCGTATTCACTCATTAAACCATCTTGTCTCAGTTGTTCTAATGCTCTTACTGCTTCGGCTGTTGCTCCTACTTGCTTAGGATCTAGTTGAGTTTGAGGAAGTAAATCTTCCCAAGCATGATTAAAACGAAGATTGAATTGGTCTCGATCTTGGACTAGATACCAAACAACATCAATAGCGCAAGCAATGCCTGCAATGGGAGTCTGCCAACTCAAGACAAAATAGATAATCCCCCATAGGGGTTGTCCTAAATAAAATTTGTGTAGTCCTACTAGAGGTGTTACTGTACCTAGTAAAGCGAGAATAACAGTTAAACTTCTTTTTTTAGGCTGATTTAAGAAGATAGATAATTTTGACCACATGATTTAGATTTATCTGGCGATTTTGTTGCCTAGTAATACGGAAATCCGTATATTAATCGTAGCCTAAACTAATATAAAATCAAGTTAATGCTAACCCATTTAGGGATATATATTCTTATTATATTATTAGAGAGTTTAATAAAGAACAATGGGATTTTTTGATTCAGAAATAGTTCAACAAGAAGCCAAACAGTTATTTGAAGATTATCAATCCCTCATGCAATTAGGTGGTGAGTACGGTAAATTTGACCGAGAAGGGAAAAAAATCTTTATTGATAAAATGGAAGAGCTTATGGAGCGTTACAAAATCTTCATGAAGCGTTTTGAGCTTTCAGAAGATTTTATGGCGCAGATGACCATTGAGCAGCTAAAAACCCAATTAAATCAGTTTGGAACCACCCCTCAGCAAATGTTTGAGCAGATGCACTTTACCTTAGAGAAAATGAAACAAGAACTAGAAAAAAATCATTAAATTAGCAAACTTATCATGGTCAAGCTCTAGCAACTGTTGACAAAAATTAACACCTTTGGCTCAAAACACTATTGCCTGTTGCCTTCCGCAAAGCGTCATGGCACTAGGGTTGTGGGCGAGTAAACTGAGAAACAGCCGGAAAATGTTTTACTGGTTCATTTTGTAGAGCTTGAGTCATAAACTCTCGCCAGATAGGAGCTGCATGACCTCCCCCTGTTACTCCGCGTCCTAGAGTTTTATAATAGTCGTCATTCCCGATCCAAACAGCAGTAGATAACTGAGGAACATAACCTACAAACCAAACATCTCTTTCGGAAGTGGTAGTTCCTGTTTTACCTGCCGCAGGACGACCGATATCAGCGGCTCTGCCTGTCCCGTTAGTAATCACCGCTTGTAATACAGAAGTTAAAGAAGCAGCAGCCCATTCATTAAGCACTAACTTAGGTTTCGGAGTATTTCTCAGCAAGACACGACCTTTACTATCACTAACTTGAACAATCATCGTCGGTTCAGAGCGCCAGCCATTACTAGCAAAGGTAGCATAAGCCCCAGCCATTTCCATCGGAGTAATGCCAATAGCACCCAAGGGTAAGGAAATCACTGGTTTTAAAGGACTCTCGATACCTAAGGTTCGACATACTTCAATGACCTTATTTACACCCACTGCTTGACCAATTTTCACTGCCGGCACATTACGCGATCGCATTAAAGCTTGACGAAGAGTAATGGTACCAGAAAAGCCACCACCATAATTTTTGGGAATATAAGCTTTACCACTTCCGTCTGCATAGCTCACTGGAGTATCATTAACGGTAGAATAGGCCGTATATTTACCACTAGCAAAAGCAGTGTAATATACAAAAGGTTTAAAAGAAGAACCTGGTTGACGGTGAGACTGCAAAACTCGGTTAAATTGGCTTTCTTTGTAATCGATCCCTCCTACCACTGCTTTAACAAAGTGAGTACGAGGATCGATGGCCACTAAAGCTACCTGATCGGCTCTCACCCCTGAACGCTTTAGATTTCTCTGGGCACGCCGCACAACTGCCTCTCCCTTCAATTGCAGCTCGTAATCAATGGTAGTTTGTACTTTCATTCCGCCTTTGAGAACTATCTCTTTACCAAAACGTTTATTTAATTCTTGAACTACTGCATCAGTAACGTAGGGTAATTTACTACCTTGCCAAGCAGTAGGTTTACCAACTAATAAAGGCTGTTTAAAGGCTTCTTGTTCTTGTTGAGCACTAATCCAACCTAAATCCCGCATTCGTTTTAACACTAATGCCTGTCGCCTTTTAGTTTCAGCGTAATTAATGAAAGGACTATAGAGTTCAGGTGCTTGGATCAGACCGGCCATAGCAGCAGATTCGGCTAAATTTAGTTCAGAAGCAGGCTTATGAAAATAACTTTCAGCAGCTGTTTCCACCCCATAGTTATTGTGACCCCAATAAATATTATTGAGGTACATTTTTAAAATTTCGTCTTTACTAAATACCTGCTCAACTCTAATAGCTAAAACAGCCTCGGCTAATTTACGAGTAAAAGTACGTTCATGGGACAGAAAGATGTTTTTGACTAATTGCATAGTTAAAGTAGAGGCTCCTTCTACCACTTCCCCTTGTTGCCAGTTCACCAACATAGCACGAACGATACTATTAGGATTGATCCCATGATGCTTATAAAAATGACTATCTTCAATGGCAAGCACTGCCCGTTTTAGGTCAGGGGAAATTTGGCCGAGGCTGACTACCTTACGATGTTCTTCTCCATGTAAATTAGTGAGAGGTCTGCCTTTGATATCATAAATCAAGGTGGATTGGGAAGGAACATAATTTTTTAAAACTCGGACATCAGGGAGGTTCCGAAAACTTAAAGTTAACCCCACCATTCCTCCGGCAATCACAGAAGAAGTAAGTAATGTTAAACCGATAATAGTTCCTCCAGTAGCTTTGGCAACCCCTGGAAGAAAGCTTTGCAAGAAACGAGATTGTTTTTGTTTGGGTTTAGTTGTGGTTGTAGTATATGACACAGTATTTCTAGAGATTTTGTTAACTAAAGATAACCAAAATTATAAGTATATCTTTCCATTCTGTATTTTAAATCTTGTTAATGGAAATTGACGTCGATTCTGCCATAAAGATTTTATAATGAATCAATATAAAGAATTGTTAATTTCGTAAGGAGTATTAATTTATACAGTGTTTGTCCTCCATGGCTACGAATATTTTCTCGGTTTTCTGCTTTTGAGCAGTTTAGTTCCCATACTAGCTTTAACTGCATCTAAACTCCTAAGACCAACTGGCGGAGGACCAGAAAGGAGAACCACTTATGAGTCTGGCATGGAACCAGTAGGGGGTGCTTGGATTCAATTTAACATCCGCTACTATATGTTCGCTTTAGTATTTGTGGTTTTTGATGTAGAAACTGTCTTTTTATACCCATGGGCAGTAGCTTTTAATAAATTAGGATTATTTGCCTTCATCGAAGCATTGATTTTTATTGCTATTCTAGTAGTTGCCCTAGTCTATGCTTGGCGAAAAGGCGCTTTGGAATGGTCTTAGTCAGAGGATTGCAGATTGTTGATTGTTGATTGTAGATTGACCGAATTAATTGTAGATTTACCCATGCGCTCAAAGCAAGCGCTTGTGTTTACGCAATCTGCAATCTCCCCTCTTCAATCTAAAATCATAAGGCTTTCAGGCAAAAAGCAAAAGTTGAACAACTAACTAATTGGTAAGAAGTAATATGAGTTCCAAGCCAACACCAGATTTAGCCACATTAGAAAAATTCTCCCAAGAGAAAATTCTCAACCCTATTAACAAGAACCAAGTCACTCAAGACTTATCTGAGAATATAATTCTCACTACGGTAGATGATTTACACAACTGGGCAAGACTTTCTAGTCTTTGGCCCCTACTATACGGTACAGCTTGCTGTTTCATTGAATTTGCCGCCTTAATCGGCTCCCGCTTTGATTTTGACCGTTTTGGTTTAGTACCTCGTTCTAGTCCTCGACAAGCTGATTTAATTATCACTGCTGGCACGATTACGATGAAAATGGCTCCTGCTTTAGTCAGGTTATATGAAGAAATGCCTGAACCAAAGTATGTGATTGCTATGGGTGCTTGCACTATTACAGGGGGAATGTTTAGTAGCGATTCTACTACTGCTGTGAGAGGAGTAGATAAACTGATCCCCGTAGATGTTTATATTCCTGGTTGTCCTCCACGTCCAGAGGCTATTTTTGATGCGATTGTGAAACTACGCAAAAAAGTGGCTAACGAGTCCATCCAGGAACGAGCAGCTACTAATCAACAAACTCATCGTTACTATAGCACTACTCATAACCTGAAAGTAGTATCTCCGATTCACACCGGGAAATACCTCCGTAGTGAGGAGCGCTCCTCGCCACCTTTAGAATTAACTGAAGCCATGGGAATGCCAGTTTCTCCCGGATTAAAAACTTTAGCTCAACAGAAGGAGGAAATTGAACGTGGTTGAACCAAAAACCTCTGAAAACACTAATCCTACTGAAAATAACGAAAAGGTAGAAAGTAGTGAAATTGTTCAAGCCGGTCCCACTTCTACTTGGCTCACGGAAAATGGTTTTGAGCATCAGTCCCTTGAAGCCGATCACTCAGGCATAGAATTGATTAGGGTTGAACCAGAGTACCTGATTCCTATTGCTACTGCTTTGTATGCTTATGGCTTCAATTATCTTCAATGTCAGGGAGCTTACGATCTAGGACCGGGCAAAGAATTAGTTAGCTTCTATCATCTAGTTAAGGTGGGAGATGACGTTACTCAACCGGAAGAATTACGTTTAAAGGTATTTTTACCTAGAGAGAACCCCAAAGTTCCTTCAGTTTATTGGATCTGGAAATCAGCTGACTGGCAAGAACGAGAAAGTTATGATATGTATGGAATTATGTATGAGGGGCACCCTAATCTTAAACGGATTTTAATGCCTGAAGATTGGGTAGGTTGGCCTCTAAGAAAAGACTACATTTCCCCTGACTTTTATGAGTTACAGGATGCTTATTGATAGGTATTAGGTGTTAGGTATAGTTCTACCTACTTTAATATCTGCTGACTTTTGACTTTATTTCTAGTCTCTTTGTCAAGTAGGGGCGTTAAACCTTACGCCCCTACTTCAAGTTTTGAAGTTATCAAAAAAATTGTTAACCTCAATTAGCGAATCTGTTGATTATATGGGCAAAATAAAAATGAAACTCCATTAAAAAAACGGAGGTAAAAAAAACAAATGATACAGAGGGTACAAAAAATCTTGCGAGAGTCGGGTATAGCTTCTCGTCGTGAAGCAGAAAGAATGATTCTTGCTGGTAGGGTAAATCTCAATGGTATTCCTGTCCAGTTGGGAGATCGAGCCGATGCTCAAAAAGATAAGATAGAAGTGGATGGGGTACAGTTAAATTATCGTCCGACCTCGATTTACATTTTACTCAATAAACCCAAAGGAGTAATCTCGACCTGTAAGGATCCTCAAAAAAGAAAAACAGTGATTGATTTGTTAGATTCTGAGTTAAAATTGGGGCAAGGAATACATCCTGTAGGTAGGCTAGATCGAAATTCTAGTGGAGCTTTGCTTCTTACCAATGACGGTACATTGACTCTCAGTTTAACTCACCCTCGTTATCATTTGCCTAAAACCTATCAAGTGTGGGTTGAAGGCTGCCCTTCTGAATCTAGTTTACAACAGTGGCGTGAGGGAATAGTTTTAGATAGTAAAAAAACCTTACCTGCCAAGATTGATATATTGACTAGCAAAAAGAGCAAAACTCTTTTAAAAGTTGTGATTAAAGAAGGCAGAAACCGACAAATTCGTAGGGTATGCAAACTTTTAGGATTTCCAGTAATTAATTTACATCGTACTGCTATTGGTTCAATTAAATTATCTTTTTTACCTAGTGGTAATTATCGTTTTTTAGAAAATTGGGAATTAGATAAACTAACAAAAATAGTAACTGGAAGTAAGCAATATTAAAGAGGGGATGAATGTTGAATGAAAAACTTTTGGCAAAGAGAAAGAGTAAATATTGATTTTGAAAAAGAGAGACAAGAAAAACTTAATGAGATAGGAATATATCTCCAAGAAATTCGTAAAAAAAGTCAATTATCTCTGGATGTAATATCTAATCAAACTCATATTCCTATGAGATTATTAAAAGCGATAGAAGAAGCAAAAATAGAAGAATTACCAGAGCCTGTTTATACTAGAGAATTATTGAGGAAATACGCCAATTATCTTGGTCTAAATGGAGATAATTATGCTGAACGTTTCAATGTCAAAGCTGACCAAAAGAAAAATATTGTTAAAAAATCAAAGTTTACTTGGAATGTTTATAGAATAGAAATAAAACCAATTTATCTCTATATCACTTACATTGCTCTAATGTTAATATCTGTAAAAAGTTTAGGTGATTTTTTGCAAAAATATCCTCTTGCTATCAAAAATGTCCCTGAAATTAAAATTAAAAAAATTCAAAACTATCCCAATTTATCTACTAAAACAGAACCATCTTATATCTGGATACCAGTAGTAGAAAAAAACGAGTAGCTCTGGGAAATAAAAGTTTTGAATATGATGGGAGATGATCGAAGAGTTTAAATAGCATTATGGTTTTAATTGATAACCGCAATGGGAACAATAGCGATCGCTTGATTGCACTGGGGAACCACATTGAGAACAAAAACGAGGACTCTGAGATTGAGATTTATCTCCCATGGTCATTTCCATATTACCCATTTTCATCTTCATGGGGTTCGTATTCATTTCCATATCACCCATTTTCATCGGTTGCATGGGTTGCATGGGTTGCATGGGAGTAAACGAAGATGCAGTTTGAGAACTAGCTTGAGTAACAGAAAGACTTTGACTATCATTAAGAGGGGGTATCGTGCTAGTAATGTTGGTCCTGTTTCCCTGAATTGAAATATTAGTTTCTCCTCGATCGGCTTTAATTTTGATGATTAAACCACTAGCAGTTTGGTAAATTTCCGGTGGAGTAATCCAAGTTCCAGTACTAAAATTACTACTAGATTGTTGTTGTTGCCCTATATTTTTAGTGGCAATTGTAACGATGGTTTGATTCCCTCGATTATCTAAAAATATTGTTTGACCATTTCCTAGTTCACATTGATAAGCCATTGGTACAACTCTATGGAAAAATTTTTACTGTTGACCTTTATCCTAGCAAATACAATAATAATTTCTGGCTCTCAATATACAAATCAGATAATTCGCCAAACCTACTCACTAAATCATTAATGAAACAAGCATTTACCCCCTATCAACCCCTAGCAGCGATCGCCGTTACTACCACCACCGCTAAGCAATTACAACCCCTGTGTGAAAATATTGGTGCCACTTTATGGATACCCCCGACAGTAAAAGTCAAGCATGCCAATGTTTATTTAGATTCACTACCACAACATCTGCTTAAAATTTGGAGTCAGTATAAAGCCATAATTTTTGCTCTTGCTACTGGAGCAGTAGTACGCCTAATTTCACGATTGTTGCAAAATAAACATACCGATCCAGCGATTATAGTTATCGATCCCCAAATGCAATATGTAATTAGTTTATGTGGTGGTCATCACAGAGGCGCGGATCTTTTAAGCCAATTAATTGCCCATCAATCAGATGCTATCCCCATAGTTACTAGTGCCTCTCATAGTTTAAACTTACCTGGAATTGATATCTTAGGTATTCCCTACGGTTGGCGCAAAGGGGAAGGTAACTGGACGGAAGTTAGTGCTACTATTGCTAGAGGTGAGAAAGTACAAGTAATTCAAGAAGCAGGTTCAACTTTATGGCAAAATCATTTACCTTCTTATCATAGTTTTTACTTTAGCACCTCTCCCTTAGAATCTACTGCTCAAGTTTGGATTAGTGCAGCTAAAAGAACTTTGTCATCTAAACATAACTTACCAATGGTGCAGTGGCATCCTCGTGTCTTGTGGGTAGGTATTGGTTGCGAAAGAGGCACGTCTAAAACCCTGATTGAAGCTGCGATTAAACAGGTTTTGAGTAAGTATAATTTAGCACCAGAAGCGATCGCCGGTCTTGCCACCATAGATATCAAAGCTGACGAACCAGGTATTTTAGAATTATCTCAAGAACTCAATTTACCTCTATATACTTTTACCGCCGCAGAATTAAGTCCCATCAAAGTTCCCCATCCTTCTGATGTTGTCAAGCGAGAAGTCGGTACCCCCAGCGTAGCAGAAGCAGCAGCCATTAAAGCAACTCAACTAACTCCCCATCAATCGTCCGTAGCAAACTTTAATGAAAATCCGATCGCAGGGGGAGCTCACAATACTCTAGTTGTACCCAAGCAGATTATCAGACAAGATGGGGAAAAAGGCGCACTAACAGTGGCGATCGCCCAATCAACTGTTGAATATACTGGTCGTGGTGGTAAGATTTATCTAATCGGCATAGGACCGGGCAATTTAAACCAAATTACCCCGGCGGCAAAAACAGCTATTACTCAAGCAGATGCAATTATTGGCTATGGTCTCTATATTGACCTAATTTTGCCCCTATTACGCCCTGGACAAATTGTCGAAGCATTACCCCTTACCCAAGAGAAACAAAGGGCTCAAAGGGCGATAACATTGGCTCAATGGGGTTTAACAGTGGGGGTGGTATCTTCGGGAGATTGTGGTATTTATGGTATGGCCGGGTTAGTCTTAGAACAATTAACTGAGCAAGGTTGGCATGGGAATACACCAATAGTAGAAGTATTTCCTGGGATTACCGCCATGCAAGCAGCAGCAGCAAAGGTGGGTGCCCCTTTGATGCACGATTTCTGTGCCATCAGTTTGAGCGATCTGTTAACTCCTTGGCAAATCATTGAAAAGCGTTTGATCGCAGCAGCCACTGCTGATTTTGTTACTGCTCTTTATAATCCGCGATCGCAGAGTCGCACTCAACAAATCATCAAAACCCAAGAGATTTTTTTAGCGCATCGAGATGCCAATACTCCGGTGGCGATCGTTAATTCCGTGTACAGAGAAGAGGAACAAATTACTCTTACCACCCTAGAGAAAATGTTCGATTTTCCAATTAATATGCTCACAACAGTAATTATTGGGAATAGTAGCACCAAAAGAAACCAAAACTGGATGATTACTCCTAGAAAGTCCATTGTTGATTGTTGATCTCCGATTTTCATGTTACGAAAAGAGTCTAACAATTGACCTCAAAAAAGCGATCGATAATCCAATTCGGCGATCGCGATCTTTTTCTTTAAGATTTAGATTATCTTGACGAATGCAATCAAAAGAAACTAATGAAATTGTGGATAAGAAAAAACAGAAACTTTATAATTTAGCTATTAAAGAATTAAATGATTAAAGTTAGGTAAAGTAGCTTTATGAGAAGCCATGAGTCAGTCCCTCAATGGAATCAGGAAAGTCTCAACCAGTTGTCTTCACCAGAACTGGTAACAATTATTTTAGAGCAACAGAAAATCATTGAACAGCTGAGCGAAGAAATCGAACGCCTCAGAGTTAGTGGGAACTTAGCTTTGTCCATCCCAGAAGGCGAGAGCCACGACCAAACAGTCCAAGCAAACAGGTCTGCTCTGGTTGATGCCTTGACCGGCGTAAGCAATCGACGAGGCTTCGAACAAGTACTACAGTCACTTGACAACAACCCATTAAAGAAACCTGTATCTGTCATCCTATTCGATCTCGATCGGTTCAAAATTATAAATGACCACTTCGGTCACCTCATTGCCGATGAGCTGCTGGCACGAGTCGGAAAGCTCCTCCAAGAACAGGAGGCTGGGCTGCTATCCGTTGCCAGGTTGGGCGGAGACGAGTTTGCGATCATTGCTCCCTTTGACCAGGAACAAGCTGCTGCACTGGCAAATTTCATCCGCTTGGAGCTCCAAGATATCTCAGTTGGCGAGGCTGCAATCACTGCTTCTTTCGGCGTCGCGACTAACAACGGAGACTGCAATATGCAGACAACACTACAGACTGCAGACATAGCTGTCTACGCGGTGAAGGAGGCTGGTGGCAATGCGGTGATTACTCATGAGAGGTATGCCGAAGAACTAGCCTTGAAGAATCAGGACGAGCTTCTAGTAGACTTCGAGAACCGGGTTCGAACCTACACTGAACGCATGCTATCTGGACTCATGCTCCGAGCACGAGTTCTAACAGCTACTCTGCGAGAAGCGGCTGAACGCGATGCACTGACAGGTCTGTATAACCGTCGACATCTTGACCGGGTTCTCAGCCGTGAGTTCGAAAAGGCGCGTCAAACGAGCCGAGAGCTAAGCGTAGCGCTCATCGACCTAGACAATTTCGGAGCAATAAACAAGACCTTTGGCTTTACAAGTGGCGATCGCGTTCTGGCTACAGCCGCAAACGCGATCGCCAAATCAATTCGCGCGAACGACTGGGTAGCCAGATATGGAGGAGAGGAATTCTTGGTAGTTATGCCCGACACACCTTTAGAAGACGCCAAAGGCGTCGGGATGCGTATAGTCACTGCGATTCGTCAAGCAACCGCGAAGTCATATGGTGGAGATGATATTCGGATCACCGGCACAGTGGGGATCAGCTGCCTGATTCGTTTTGACGCCCGCGTAGAGGATCTCATTGCCAGAGCAAGCGAGCAGGTGAAACTGGGAAAATCATTGGGAAAAAATCAGGTCAATTAAGCTATACAGATTTATCTTACATTAGAGCAACTCAATATCACCTATCAATTGCTGTAAGTCGCGGCCATAAACCATTTCACCATAATTATCCCATTCTTGTTGTCTCCAGGTGTAACTTTTTAAGTCACACTATTACAGCCAAGGAATATCTAGCTTTAACTGTTCTGGCTCACTACTGCCTGCCTGACGCAATACCGGACTACTAGCATTCACAACACTGTTGTCTCGACGATAAGTCAACTTCAAACGATATTGACCATCTATCAGTTCTGAGCCTATCGGTGAATCTGTGGGAATTGTTATGAACAAGCCAGTCCCATCAGCCTTACGTAAGACTTTTGCTGACCCAACAAAGGTATAGAGTTCATTAGGTAGAAAATGTCTGGAATGGCCGTTTGTAGATCCAGGTGCTAATATTCGCAGATCAGTGCCATCGGCAGACAAGCGGAGTTGGCCATGCTCATCAAACGATGCGATGAAGCGTTGGATTACGCTAGGTTCTGCTGGAGATGCATCGTTCAGATTACTAGCATTAACCTGCAATTGCGTACCACCCGGTAGTCGCTTTTCTTGGCCAAAGGTGTAATAAGGAACCCAAATTGGAGCAGCAACTCGCACTTCTGAGAAGTGGGCGTCATCGTTAGCCCAGCAATAAAGACCGATGCATCCGGCAGTTAAATCGCGATCGTCCACTGAGAAGAGCTTCACGCCATCTAGGTATCCAACAATCCGATCGCCTATACAGTCCAGGGTCAAGATATAGTCACGTCCTTCAATATACTGGAAGGGTTGTTCCCATAGAGCTGTTGTGGTACCACTCACCTTCTTGATCAGGCGAATATAACTGAGTGCTCGATCCATAGAGAGGCGATAAAAATTATTTTCATCTGTCCTGCGAACCGTCAAACCAATTCCGTCATTGTCATGCGATCGCAAACGGACACTGGTGCGATAATTAGTCCAGGTTTTGTCGCCAGCTAGGGCAGTGGTTCCTGGTTTATTGAGCTCGCTCGGATCGTTACTACCACCGACGATATTGCTTGTCTGTATCAGCTCGCCATTGCTCACTTGCCACTGAGAAGGCCCGTTTCGATCGCCTTCGTCCACAAAAGTCCAACGTGTGGAGTCAAGATAGGCAAATGACTCGTCCAGTAGCCAATTGTTGAATACTTGGTCGGCGGGATATACCCGCACTTTAGAGAACCGAGCATCCTGGTGAGCCCAGCAATGGAGAGCAATACGGCCTGTGGGTAGATCACGATCTTCCACGACAAAGACGGGGACTCCATCCATGTAACCCCGTAGGGTATTGCCAATGGCAACTACGGTGAACTCATAAATTTGTTCAAGTTCATAGATAAAGTCATCCTGCCACAATAGGGTAAACGTACCGCCTACATTCTTGACCAAACGGCGATACTGCCGCTCGCGATCCATCGACCAGCAGTAGTAATGATTTTCGTCGACATAGCGGAACATGAGGCCGAGCATATCGTCGTCCTCGACGGCAAGCAACTGAGCACTCACCACCACATCACTCCATGAGGGATCTCCGGCGATCGCCTGAGTGCCCGGTTTACTCAACAAATTGGAGTCAGTGGGCTCGGAGTGAATGTTGCTGGTTTGCCGCAACATCCCCTCAACGATTTCCCAATTGGAGGGGGCAAAGTCCGTTCCTTCATCCACAAACTCCCAGTCATTCGCATCGCCAGCTAGGAAGCGATCGAGCAGCAACGCGTGAGCTTCTAAGGGTAAGCGACGGACTTCGACCCGATCGATCTGAATGCCCGTATTGGCATAGCTGTAAACCCCAATTTGCCCGCGAGCATGGCTGTCGTCTGTAATGTCAAACAGACGGACATCTCCCATGTAGCCAACTAGCCGTGACCCCATGGCATCGAGGGTCAGGGTGAAAGGCTCACTTTGGACAAAGGTACCATCCTGTTCCCACAGAACGCTAACAACCCCATTGTTTTTGACAATTAAACGCTGTTTATTGCGTTCCTTATTGACAGACAAACGATAGTAATTGTCGTTGTCTGAATAGCGGCAAATCAGACCGATTCCATCATCATCATCAGAGCGCATTTGGGCTATCAATCGATAGTTAGTCCAAGCTGGATTGCCCGCGATCGCATAGGTCCCAGGAGCAGCGATCTGGGCATTGGCGTTGCCACGGGTATTGGCAGTTTGCAGCAACTGACTTTGGGCTGTCCACCAGACTGAGGGCATATTTATGGGTGTCTCGTCATGAATGGTCCAGCGCCCTAAGCGTCGTGTGTAATCGACCACCACCACTTCCTCGAAGGGTGCTAGGGATTGCTGAGTGAAAGTCCGATTGTCTTCAACACGAGATGGAATGGGTAGAGTTTTAGGATGTAATTCATCCTCAGAACCACCAGAACCTAGGGGTAAGTCTTCTCGATTTTCCGAGGTTGAGAACGCAATTCCACCCTGTTTCAAGCTATTGTCGTGCAGAGAAAAGAGGAGAGTCCCATCTAAATAGGCCAGTAATTCGTTCCCTATTGCCGATAAGGTGAGTTGATAGCTTTGATTCACTGTAAACGTCTGGCTACTTTGCCATATCACCGTCACAAAATCGCCAATCTTCTTGTACAAGCATCGATAGCTATCCTTTTGACTCTGGAAAAAACAATAATAGCTATACCCTTCTTCTTCTCCTGATGGACTAATTCCTGGAGAGACACGGAACATGATACTAATGTCGTGATCTGGATCCGGTTGCAACCATGCTGAGATTTTTAGATCTTGCCAGTTGTTAGCGCTCTTGAGGGCAAAAGTCTTGGGCAGCTCAGGTGAATTGCCTGCTTTTTGAAAGTCTAAATTCTGCACCAGGGAACCCGTTACAATCAATGAGCCTTGAGCATTACTTTCCTCATTACTTTCCTCATTGATCATCTCAAGTTCACTCAGATCAGCAAAGGTGGAGTGCCAGAGGACTGGCTTGGCTTCCAAGGTTTCGACGGCTAGTGCTTCGAAGTGAGCATCTTTATTGCCACTACAGTAATATCCAACTTGTCCTGCTTTGATGTCAGAATCGATCAGACTAAACAACAATACATTGTCTAAGTACCCCAGTAATTGGTTGTCGTAGGCTAGGATTACAAGCTCATAAGTGTGACTGAGTTCGTAAGCGATGTCATTCTGCCAAAGAACAGAGACAGTACCATTCACTTTCTTAATGAGGCGTCGATAACTTTGGGATGAGCCGCCTAAGGAAAAACGATAAAAGTTATTGTTGTCTTGATAGCGAAAGACAATACCGATCGCACCATCATCACTCCCAGACCATAACCGAGCACTAAGCTGTATATTCCCCCAGGTGTGTGAGCCTGTCAAGGCTAGTGTTCCTGGTTTATTGGGGGAAGCACTAAATGGGTTACCACCAAAAATCATGCTGGTCTGAACAATATGACCGTCAGTGACGTCCCACCTAGAAGGAGCAAAGTTCCCCCCCTCGTCAACAATGGTATAAAGATCTAAGGCGTTGGAACCAAACGTCTCTTGGAAAACCAAGCCCTTAGCTTCACCCTCAAATTCGTCTACAAACAGAATCAGATTTTCACCAGATTCACTGAGGGGTTCTGGTAATTGACGGTATTCGAGCCGATATCCCGTCAGCTCTGTGGCTTGGCGTAGGAGTAGTGATACGGATTCTTCATTCGGCTGGGTCGTTCCCAAAGAGACATCTGTTAGTTTGACAGCCCCAGGCACTTCGAAAACAGAGGCTGAACGCGGTGCTCGCAGCACTTCTATGGCAGTTCGGTGCCAATCAATGGGTTCTGGACTTTGCACCAGAAAGGCAAAGGCTGTGCCATTGCGTTCCAGACGCATGACCTGCAATTCAGGTGGATTCTGGTGTGCAGATGTCCCCAGTACGTGCTCCGCTAAAGCCTCGTAAGCCTTGGCTTCAGCATCTTGAATAGCAATTTGTGCAACATTAGTTGGGTTAAGAATCGGTGACACTGCTGCATCCAGTAGTTCGGAAATGGTAGCATCGGCAGGCTCTCCTGGTGGTAAGTCCACGACCCAGGTTTCGTCTTGGAAGCTGTGGAGGTGGTGGAAGAAGTTGGAAAATTGAGAGGTTGTGAACTTGAACCGATAGACGATGGGTGCTTGCTGTCTAAAATCATCCACCCACACATCACTAAATCGGGTTCCTTCGTTGGCGCAACAATACAGGCCGATGCCTCCATTCTCTAGGGATTCATCAACGACACTAAACACCGGTTCGCTATCCTGGTGGACTCGTAGAGAAGACCCAATGGCTTCGATCGTAATCAGGTAGTCCTGATCTTTGCGGTAAACAAAATCGTCTTCTGCCAGAATGGTATAGGTGCCCATAACCACTCTGAGCAAGCGTCGATATTTAGCCTCGCGGGTCATTACAAAGAGGTAATAGTTGTTCTGATTTTGGTATCGGAAGACAGCTCCCATAAAATCGTTATCACCTGAACGGAGATAGACGTTGAATCGGTAGTCAGTCCAGTTGGTTGGCTGTTCTAGATGTTCGTCGGGTAGGTTAGGGGTATTACCATAGAGCAACATCGTTCCAAGTTGTACTGGAGAGGCAAGATCTCCGCCTCCCCCGGTAATGTTGCTAGTTTGAACGATGTAATGGCTCGTAAGCTCCTCTGTTGCCTCAATCCTCCAACGGGAGGGACCATAGCTACTTCCCTGGTCATGTACCTGCCAGCGTCCTAAGGTGTCGTCAGGTCCATCAGCTATAGTCCCTAGCTCATAGTCGCTGAAGTCTTCGTGAAGCAACAGCGGAACAAAGCGGGCTTCATACACGGTATCTGGGTCGAGCACTTGTTCTGGAGCTGCTGAGGTCAGGGTCTTATTAAAGGGAATCATCTCCGTGTCTAAGGTGGCACAAGTACTGGCATTGATAGTTTCAATCCAATACTCAGCACTTTCTGTCAGTGTGAGTTCCTCAGTTTCTCCCCAGCGGTTGCTGAGAACGATCAGCCGTCCTTCGGCGTCGCGGACAGGGCGGTTATTGTTGTCGTAGAGGTATAACCCTAGATCGCGGCGATCGATGCGATACATCAGGTCAACATAGTTTTCGTTGAACTCTGCACCCACGTCATAAGCACGGTAGACGGGGCGAGGTAGGGGCTGTTTCTGACCTGCAACAGGAACAGTAGCAGGGATGGTTTGGCACACATAGCGCTGAAGATCCTCTAATCCGCTGTCGAAGTCATCTGGATTGGGATGGCCAATGGGTGTTGATAGTTCAACCAGACCGGGTGGTCCCTCCGTGCGGAAATAGGCGTACTCTGTTTGCTCTCGGGTTTCGGAATAATCATCCAGTTCTCTCTCACCCTCTGCTTGAATGGTGGTTACCACCTTAAGTCGGTAGGTGGTATGGGGTTCAAGAACCTCACCTTCCTGGGACCAGCGGGCCATTTCTTCAATTAAGTGTTCTGCCATTTCTTCCCGTTGGATGACTTCATCATCGCTCAATCCAACGGTGTAGCAAACTTCTAGTAAGGCTTTAGTGCGAAACTCAACGATCATAGACGCCAAACCCTCACTGGAGAACATTACCGTTTGACTTGCAGCTGGTGCTTCAACAGATCCCAAAACTTCCCCTGCTTGGTTAAAACCAGTCAGCGTGATGGTACCACTTGCGGTCACAGTAGAGGCAACTTCGACCAGAGTCACTCTGACTTGTTTGGCAATCTGCGGTAGCCAGATGCCGATTATTGTTTTTCCAACAAAAGCCAGGGCTTGGGTTTTGTTATTGACTGGTAGAGATAACTTGACGATGGTTGGGGGTGACTGACCTGTGCTCCAAAGGAACGCCAATTTGGGTTCATTAGGGTGAACACCGGATCCCAAGGGTGCCCCAAATTGAACCCCTTCATTAAATTCCTCAAAGTCATAACAAAACTCTTGCTCGGGGGGGATGGGGATACAGGGATAGTTAGGGAAGTGTTCAGTAAACCACTCATCCCAGGCTCGGCCTGTATGGCGGGTATAGTCGAAGGGCGTGATGGACCATAACCAGAGCTTGACGTTGGCGATCGGTGGGTCAGATCCTGGAGCAACATCTCCTTCGGGTAATTGTGGTATCGGTGCCCAGGAACCAAATAGATCTTTAACGCCAGGTGGGTTTTCTAGCAATTGCCACTGTTGCGGGATTTTCTCTGAATCCACCAGTTCAGCAGATTTGCGGGCCACTAATTCCCACCCATTATTAACGTGCTTGTCTAGGGCAATTTCCTTCAATCCATAGCGAACTCGAACGGGTCCTTCGTTCTTGTCTGGATCGCCGATGCGCTCCCACCCTTGAGGATCGGCATCTGGGAAAACTAACTGCGGATTGAAACCCACTACTGCGTCGTCATGAACCGTGCGACCAAAGGTGATGTGGGGTCGGCAATCTAAGGGTACGACGGGAATATTAGAAGGGGTTTCAACTGCTTCCTCAGCGGATTTATTTAAGAAACCTTCGCCGTCATCGTAGTTGGGCAAGAGCAATTCGCCTCGGGGTAGCGGCCAACTTGTCGTAACTTTGAAGTGCTCAATGGCAATTTCCTTGAGGGGGAGTGGCAAGGGCGGAGTTTCTGGAGTGGGTCCCCACTCTAGGGTGAAGTCTACTGACGGATCTGGTAGCGGCCACGGCAGATGCAGGGTAACTTCCAACTGAGCCATAATATGCAAGGGATCGAACACACCAGCTGCCAGACGGGCATCCACACTCAAGCCCAGCTCAAAGAAGAAAATCTTGATCAAGACTTTGCCATGGAGCCACAGATCACCGTAGAAGTAGGCAGGTTTCCAGTTCAACAAGGCGTTGCCTTCAATCCAGGCTTCCAAGGTGAGGCCAAGTCGCCCAAAGCCCCAACTCGAACCCCAGCCACTCCAAGCTCCCATCGCAAGCTGTTTGGCGTCCAGCATGAAATAGGACTCAGACCGAAACAGCGTCAAGACAGAAGCACGGATGCGATTCTCACGGGGTTCTTTTTGACCGATGTAAAGGTGCCAGAGGCTGGCATCACTAAAACTGAAAAAGGCCTCGACACTACCGCCGATTTCTATGAGTTGACCCCCTTTGCCAAACTTATACTCAGCGTCTAGCCCAATCAGGAAGGTGCCCGCACGACCGTCCAACACGACCAAAGCCCGGAATATGGGTTCTTCACTCAGCTCAGATCTTCGCTTGAGTATGTTACCTTTGCCTTCAATCAGGACAATGGGGCCAGGGAATACGATGACAAAGAGCATGCGTCCAGCGAAGGTGAAGCCATTGTCGTATACGGTGCCAATGGTGATCCCAGCTCCCAGTCCCAGACTGTCCTTACGGTTTCCCCATTTATTGGCCAGGTCGGTGACACCAATCTCGGGTCGCTTGTACCAGCCATCTGTCGGCCCAACACCATACCATGGTTCATCTTCCTGTTTGTCGGGTTCAAATTGCATGGCAAACAGTCCGGCCAGGCCATACAGGGCTAGTCCTGTAGCCCAGAGGGGAATGCCAGCAGGCAGCTCAACACCGAGGTAAATGGCAAAGAAGGTATAGGGATCTTCACCGGGACAGTCTGCTGAACCAATGACAAGTTTCGAGTCCATCTCTAAAGCTAGCACCAACAATTCCAAATTGATGTCGGCGTCAAAGCGATGGACGATACAGCCGTCAACTTCTAGCTCTCGATAGGACACAGCACCCTTAAAGCGTAGTACCTTGGGGATTTCAAATTCTATGCCGATGCCGTTGAAGGTAATTCGGGGGTCGCGAACGTTGTCGTCGTACCAAATGATCCGCAATCCTTCTACGGAAGCACCAGCGGTTAAGCCGTCAAGCAATTTGAGTCCACCGGAGAAGCCAATCCACTTACCGCCATCTTCGGTTTTGCCAAAGCCGAGTTTTGTGATTTCGACTTGGAAGCTGTGGAAGTCGAAGCTGTATTGGTCTCGCAGATCTAGCCAACCACCTTGAAGACGGACATTGCCTTCAGAGTCGATCGAGAGTTCTTCAACGGTAAATGAAGGCCAATCTAAATCCTGCGCCTTTCTAAAGAGAGGGGTGATTTCACCACTGAGTTTGACCGTAAAAACGTCATCATCAACTTCGAAGCCCAAACCCTCTAACTGTAGGCTTAGAATATTTTCTTTTGTTAAAGTATAAAGACCATCGGGATCTGCTAATCTGACAGCAAAGCCACCATCAAGATCAATGCCAATTTCTATATCGACTGGCTCATCAAAAAATGGTAATAGAGCCGTTCCTGCAATACTCGATTCGGTGAATGCATTTTGGATAAATGTAAGAGCAACAGATTGAAGTTCGAACTGTAAACCAAAGAAAGTTGCAGGAATGGTAGGAGCCCAGTTGTTAGAAACTGTGCCGGAAAAACCTCCGTTACCAATATAGGCGTCTGTTACTTGTAAGCTACCAACAGTGCCACCTAAATCTCCTGGCAGGTAGAGAGCAGTATCAGCTAGATATATGCCACGCCAGCCTGCTGGCTTACCGGGAGGTGGAGTATTGTGGTGAAGATATATCTCAAGACCAGAGACTTCAAAAACAATACCAGTTTCTGCAACCATACATGGAGGTAAAGAAATCTCATTATCCAGTTCAAACTGGATATTGCCTTCGCCATCTAGTATGAGATTGGTCTTTCCTAAAGCAATGTAGACATATTCTACTTCTGTATCTTCTTCAAAGACATCTGGATTTCCGGGCGTATTAGAAGGTATTCTTTTGGCAGCTCGAAACAAAGTTTTGCTTAATCGAACAAAAACAGGAGAATCAATTATTCTGATTTTAAATGTTGGCCAGAATTCAATTTCGATCGGGATGATCGTTTCATCACCTCCTCCATATGCTAAAGATAACGCGAAGGCATCCACTCCTGGGAGAGTGAGTACAAGCTCTTTCTCAAACAATAGATGTGATTCAAGCTTGATTTCATCTGGAGATGTCGTCAATTGAGGCGGTTCGATCCAAACATGGTCTAATACATCAGGATCTGACCACTGCGGTAGTGTAGCAGGCCACTTATCTTCTATATAGTCGTTAAGATTAACAAATATGGTGTTCATTCCCATACACTCCATACTTCTCGTGAATCTACATCAGTAAATTGATCATATCTTCTTTGCTCAACTGGTAATAGGGTAACAGGAGATGTTAAAAATGAGTCGAGAGAAGATTTCTTGATATTTGCAGGCAATTGTATAGGAAGAGATGGAACGGGACCTAAGGATGAAGACCATTCTTGACTTCCTGAATCCCACAGAGCCAATGATGGATTCAAATCTCTCAATATCTCTCTTTCAAGAATATTTAACCCAAAATGTCCGCCCCACAAATTCATGCGATAAGTTTGTACCAACTCATTATCTGGATCTAAAACAGATACTGAATGCTCATAGTAAGTAAACAAACTAGCACGCATACAGTTAGCTGAACCAATCATTGCCCATCGATCATCAATCAAAGTTGTCTTTGAATGGACCAAATACTCAACATTGTATAACCTGACTTGAGCTTCTATTTGCAGGTTGCTTAAATTGCCTAATAGACTATCCTGTAGAGCCACTTTCTCATGGGGAGGAGTTTTTGGATCTCCTGGGTCTTTCTTACCGATGAGCAGAATGACCTTTAAGTGAGGATTATGATTAATTGCTTCGTTAATCCATTCCATTACGTGAGAAGACCAAAAGTACTGATCCTCAATATAGATATACTGCTTGGCAGCTGCAATAGCTTTTTTCCAGGCCATGGCTATCTCAAATGCCCCATCTGAGGCAAATGAAAAGGTGGAGAAATCGGTTCCTGGACTCCAAAAAGAAATCTTATATTGAGGAACTGTGCGGAGAGATTGAACGTGATGCGCTCCAGCTGGTAAAGATGGTAGTTTCCTTGTGGGCACTTCTGGGGTTCCTGGAACTTGAGCAGGAACTTCCTTTCCTTTTGCTTTTTCTTTTTCCTTGACCATTCTAAACTTCTTTATGCTTTTATCTTTGTGATAGTCAAGAATAAGTTTCCACATATCCTTAAAATAGTCATATAAGCCTTGAACTGCTGGCCCTTCAATTTTCATTTGAACATCATGCCACCAGTTTTTTGTTGGTGGATGTCCTGGAGCTGGCACTGGCGTATGAAATAATTCGCTGCAGTACCGATCTTCGACTAGATCTATACCCCCTGTAAAACCTACTGCCAAGTCTACGGTACCAATGACAATCATTTTGACGTGAACCGATGCACTTGGATGCCCTATAATGTTTAAGAGACACTTCTGCGACATTGAAGAAATTTGACGAAACGCATCGATATTTTCGATATTTTTTCGGCCCACAAATCGAAGAAATCTCGTATCTTTCTGATCTGTTTTTGACAGGAGGTCGTTTTCTTCTGCGAGTTTTAAATAAGGATTTAACGATGCCATAATTCGAACATCAACACCTGCCTCTGACTTAGTCTTGAGCAGGTCAAAAAATTTGGGACTTCCACCTAGTCCATCAAGAGAAAATCCATTTAATAGATCTAGAAACCATCCAGAAATATAAATAAAGTGATCCTTATTTTCCTCTGGTGTCCCTGTTCCGACCATATTCAACACATTTGACAACTCTGAGAAATAGTTTTCTCCATCTATTAATGGGGTAACTCTAGAATTGTCAAATGTACGAGGTAGTTCCTGCGGTAACAAGTCAGGAAAAATTGAACTAGCTGCATCCAAGTCACTTGGTTGCACAAAGTAGTTTTCTTTTAAAGTATTGATGTCCATGTTAGATCTACTCGTTTTCGTTGGCTGATACTAAACTTATAAAGTTGCTAATGGCAATTGTTCCAGTTGTCTTTCTCACCCAAAGTCGGTAATCATATGACTGGTTTGATTCGGCATTTTTATCATCATAAATATGCTCTCCTGGCTCCATCCAACTTGCGATTGCTATCCACTGTTCAGTAGCTGAGATTCGGCGTTGTAATAAGGTTTCATGAATGCTAGACCAACTGAGTCTACTTCTCAATATTCCCTCACCAATATCTATCCATTCAGCTGTTACTATTGGTACTTCAGGAGGTGTCTCATCGAATGCTCTTGCTGCTAAAGATCGGGAGGGTGAAGAAATATTTCCGTCCTCATCTACTGCCACAATTCGATAGTAAAAAGTCACTAGTCCAGGCGTCGATTCATCAGTCCAAACCACTTCAGCAGGACGTGTTAATGGATCACCACTTGGAACTGATTCAGTATGGACTAAAGTCATCAGTCGCAGATCCCGTGTTGCTTGTTTTGTATCAGTGCGGTAAATACGATATTCAGATAGATCAGGCTCTCGGTTTGAAGCCCACCGGAGTGTAATCTGGCGCTCTCCTCCCAACACCTTAGTCACAACTGGCGCACGCGGCGGCACCACATTTGGCAGCCAAATTGGCGGACTCGACAAGCTCAAATCACTGCGATTATTCGCCCCATCCACATAGGCTGCCCGATAGAAATAACGGTTTCTCGATCGCCCATCCAACGTATCTACATAAGCCCGTAAACTCGGATCAACTATAAAATTGGTTGGATTATCCGGCCCGACCCGATTAGCACTCTCTGGGTCATCCGGCTCTAAGGGCTGAATCGTAATTTGTGTAAAGGCCTGCTCATTCCCCGGCAACCCCGCCAACACCCGCAGTGCATCATTCGACAAACCGCGATAAACAGCCATGGCTTCAGTTTTCTGATTGGAGCTAAACCCATTGAGCTGATTCAGTTCATTGGTAACCTGGTCACATTTGAGGGCATCCCAACGAGGGTCAATTTCCTGATCCGGGAAAAACTCACTGGGAATGTCTGTTGAGCGCGGGCGTTGGGACCAATCTACCTTAAACAAAGAATCATCCAATGCCCGCATGATATGGGTTTTCAGGTGTTCGCTGGGTTGCCATCGGTAGGTATAAAACGAATGGCTGTGGTAATCAGCAGGGGTGGCAAATACCCGCTCAGAGTCTGGGGGTGGAATGGGAGGATTGGGCTTCTGCCGCCAGACCCGACAGATTGTTGCAGGTGAACCGATCGCCCCTTCGTTGCCAAAGCGCTGTGGTCCGCCCCAACGGCCACTGGCCCATTTTGGATCATCGATCGTATGGTTTTTATCGTCTGCGGCACTAATGCCAATCTGGGCATAGACCACGGGATCCGCCAGGGACGGTTCAAGGGGGAGATCCTCCCGATAGGTGTCTCCCGTTGCCGGTAAAAACACCTCATACTTGCGGAGCACTTCTGGAATACCGATAATCCAGGCAGATGGCTCACCGCCAAGATTAGGCGATCCATCTAGCGTCAGGGTTTTCTCCCCATTGTTAACCGCTAAAATTTCGTAAAGCTTACTGGGGCGAGCCGTATCATTCTCTAGATACAACAGATTGAAATTCGCCTGCACCTCTGACAAGTCTGGATGGTTGGTGCCCGGATTGTTATTCCCCAAAGACACTGAGGCCCCAGATGCTGTGGCAGAATTACCCGCCAATTCATAGCCCTCTGCATCTCGTTGGGCAGGAATCATCTCTTTGAAATGCTCGTCATAACCGACGACATAGTAGCGTTGCTGCCATGCGATCGATTTTGTATAGTCCACAAACGCAGCATGACCCGGTGGAATTGAAACCGTACAATTTCCCTTGCTGGGGGGTCGGATCTGATCGTTAGCACCAAGATTCTTAACTCGTAAAACCAGAGGACTCCCGACCTCGCTTTTTAGAATGGAAAAAGAATCCGCGCCAACTTTCAAATATGCTCCCACGTAGGCATTAGCTGGCAGTCCATTGCTTAGATCGGTATTGACAATGGACTCCTGGTCGCCTGCTGCTGTTACGCTGACGATCTCTCCCACCTCAGCATTGAAGTGATTCGGCTGGTAGTAAATCCGAAACTCACGGGTATCAGGGGCTTGTAAAAAATGACTCAACCGCCACTGCCAACTCACTCGCAGCCCGACCAACGTTTCTCGCTCTGAAGGACTCAGGCTGTCTCGCCAAGCATTGTAAGCCACATCCTTCAAGACGTAAGGATCCGCTGGATCCAGCGCGTACGCTTCAATGGCAGTGGGGGGTGGCGGTGGAATTTTGTCCAGCAATTGGATTGCAAAGGGATGCACGATACCCTCAACTGCCGAGTCTTGATAGTACCAAGGCTTTGGCTCGGGTGCGGGCGTCCACTGATGCCAGGTGGCTGGTTTACTATTCGGGCTATGACGACCAAAAATATCAATGCCACTGACTTGATAGCTATACCACCCATCCGGTAACGCTCGATCGATGACATGGAGCGGAAAAGGCGGCCAGTTCGATGGGGGAGTTGGCCCCTCATCTTCATTGACAGGCTCAAAGACTAAGGTCGGTTCCTTCTTAGCAGGCACCAAAATCGGTCGGGGTCGCCGTTGATGGGGGGGAAGTGCTGGTGGGTCCGGTGCTACTGTAATCGGGACATGGGCAAGGGCGGCGGATATAGGGGTCTCTACTCCCAACTCAGCACGCCAAAGATGGTACATCACCGCCCGATCCACAGATAGCTCTCCACTCTGATTTAACCCTAAATTCCAGGTTAGACCTGCATTATTCGTGGCATCCAAGATGCCCCCGTCCGGCTGGTTAATCGTTCCGCCGGGTAGGGCATAAGCCCGAACAGACTCCGGTGCAGCTAGGGGTGGTGCAGGCTGCCGACAGATGTTGAAAAGGATATAGATGTCAATCTCAACAGGTTTCTCAGGTGGGATTCCTAAGATATTGTCGATGTTCGCGGTGGCAGGATTTTGAGTTGAATCCTCTTGATCTGAGCTGGTCACCTTGCGAAACACATCGAGGATTTTTGGAGATAGGGACAATTGTTCTAAATCGGGCTGATCAGGGCGGACAACCGATCGCGTTGTTTCAACTTCTAGAGAGTTTGAGCGACTGGATCCTGACTCTGTTGGAGGAGTAGCAGATTGGGCAGTACTCAAATCCTCTGACAGTTGATCCAAATTCAAAGGGGATTGGAAGTTAGGATTGTTGTTAATCTGATCTCGTAACCAACTCAGATCGCCTGAATGATCTGCCAAAAGAAGGTAGTCATAACACACCCCAGGTTCAGCCGTTTGATCAACCCAGTAAAGCCCCAACATCTGCGCCACCGCCGGATGCAAAGACGCCAATAACACTAGGTCTAGGGGGCGTTGATTTGGCATTCTCGGTGGCTCTGCATCCGAATCCGGGGGATCTGGCTCACCAATAACCTCTTCCCCTTGATTCGCCAGCCGCTCTGCCATCGGTTCACTGCCAGGACCGCCAACCACCAACTGTAACAGTTGATCTCTCAAATCTTGGAACGCTGATCCCCCCCAGTTTTCCGGTGGTCCATATAGGATGCGATTGAGGGCAGTCTGGAGATCACCGGAAGTTGCCTTGCCCAACAAACGTGATTCAAAGCTTCCAGGCCTCGCTGATCTCCTACCACCACAGGGATAATCTGGATGAGTCACCGGTAAACATAATGGATACGGAAAACCGGGTATGGCCTGCCAGCCGCCTGCATCGTCACCATCTCGCAGAACAATAGTTTCCCAGCAAATATCGATCAGTGCACCAGATCCAGAACTAATTTCAATGGCCGACATCCCATCGGACTCTAGATTAAGCTGGACACGCCAAGAAGTCGCACCTTCTGTGCTAGCTTCAGCAACTACGGTATTCCCCCAGAAAGCCGTGACTCGAATGTCCTGCCTCCGTCGAGCTAGCACTGAGTCAAAGCTAACGGAGCCAAGAGACTGCCTCGTCGTAGTCCCTGGAGTCCTCAAGCTATCCGGAGAACCGCCAGATATTCCAGCAGGTCTACCAGGATTCTGAACTTCTCTCAACCCAATTGTCACAATAAAGCGCTTAGCCAACTTCCCTGGTTTCAGGTAAAACCTCAAATATTGACGGTTCTGCAAATCAAATTCAGGAAGACCCTCCAGCATAAAACCAAAATGTGGGGGAAAGTCATCCGTTAAGACTAAATTTTGATCACTTATCAGTTGTCTACCTTCAAAATCTAGGGAGTTAGTATCTAAAGAACCAGGCTGTAGATGTTCATATTTAGGATTTTTGAGAAAATTACTGAGGCAAATTATTCGCCCCTCGCGATGGGGACGACGCAAGAGATAGTAACCATACCAGGGAAATCCACGGCCAGAACCAAAAGCCCAACGCAAATGAATGCCATTTTTTAGGGTTGGTTGGAGTTGATTGGGAGGTCGATCTCCCTCAATACCCAACCCAACCATTGCTAAATGCTCTCGTGCTTGAAATGCCATCTCTCAACACCTCGCCCCTAAAGTGTCAACTTCTGGACGATCAAGAAGAATGGTATCGGAAGGAATGGCACCTTTGTATTCACTGAGCTCCGTGACCATATGGATGGGCAGGAACTTTGCCGCCACCTTGGTGCCTTTGCATTCATCATGGACAGCCTTATCAATCTCATTCCAGGTTTCATCATCCCAAGGCAGTTGACTTTTATTGCCTTGTTGGGCACTCATAGCATATTGCATTTCCATGGGTGACTCCTTGTTTTAGGTATAATTACTGACAATAAAGGAATATTAAATGCGTCTAAGCTTATCCTAGTGCCGCTATACTAGAGAAAGCATTTTTTTATAATACTTCCATAGTTGTGGTTCGGCAGATTTTCCTGATAAATATTTACAATTCTTAATTTTGTAACTGACACTCCGTACTTCATAGGCGATCGCCCTCTATTTAGGGTAACTTTTCAGTCATGATGATTTGTCAAGGAGCGCAAGGAGCGTTGGTTAGCAGACGCGGTCCCTTCATTTCTCAGAAATCACCTTAGTTGTCATCGGAACTAAACATCTTGCTGAGGAAACCAGATACTAGAGAAACTAGAATCGAACCAAATAAAGCATTCCAAAACCCATTAACTTCAAATCCAGGGGTAAAATATCCTACTAAAGAAAAACAGATGGCATTAACAATCAATAAAAATAAACCCAAAGTCAAAAAAGTTAATGGTAAGGTAAAAATAACCAGAATGGGTTTGACAATGGCATTAATTAAACCGAAGACGATCGCACCAACAGCCGCAGCCTGTATGGTACTAATGATAATGCCCGGAATTAGATAAGCTGTAATCAGCATGGATAATGCTGTCACAATCCAAGTTGCGAGAAACTGTGGCATAAATTCAATCTCTGATCTACCTGAGTTAATCTTTATTATAATTTACCCTCTCGACGATCCCAAAGGCAATCTACTAGATTTGCCTCTAAAATTAAAGTTTACTCCTTCCTCTAATTGTTCTAATACCAGCAAAGGTGTAGGTTTAGCATCTTGATCCCAACTTAAATTCACTACTTGTCCTTGAATGGCACCTTGCCAGTTTTCTTGTCCCTCTTCGGGAGATAAATAATGCTCAATACAATCAAGAATCTGATTAATAGTAGAAGAACTAGACTGAATAGGTAGTTTAGTTAATTTTATTTGTACTCTAAACAGAACTCTCGTTTTCCATTCTCCATCTCGATTTTGTAGTTCATAAGTCATATCAAAAATTTCATCAATTTGACGACCGCTACCAACAATGCCTACGGTATTTTTCTTGGCAGTATCGGGACGAAGAATAACAGAAATAACTTGACCAATGTTGATTTTAAGTCGGTTAACGACTAAGGAATGGAACATTTCCTCATCCATCCGCATTCTCAGATAGTCAAGGTTAAACTCCCGTGAGTGAATCAAATCGGGGTTAGTTTCCATCTTTTTAATCGTCACCAAGGCTAATTTTAGTTTTTTCTTTAAATCTTTGTACTTGAATTCCTCAAATTTTAATGTTTTTCTAAATTTGCGTAGTTTTAGCTGTGTATAAACTACCACACCAGTAACGATTAAAATCATTAGTACGTTGCTAATCATCCAGAAGTTAACCTTGGAAACTTCTGTGTTAGTTGGCGAAGGAGTAGGAATTTGATCTTGTTGTGTTAAAACAGGTTGAACGGAATCCATTTTTCCCCATTGATTTAAATTGATTGTTAATTGTTAATTGTTAATTGTTAATTGTTGATTACTCATCGATGGTTAATTATTGCTCTTTGGTTTTATCCCCCCAAATAGAGCAATCTCAAAAATTTTGAAAAAGCAATCAACATGGATAAATCCTAGTTCTCTTAACCATGAACACTGTAATTCTACAGGTGCTAGAATGTTAGCTTTTTTATCGGCTCGATTATAGTATTTTCGATCTATTTCTTCTCTAGATTCTTGACTATTTAAGTTTTGATGGTAAGTATAAAGAGAATCAACAAACAATTCATCAAATAATTTCTCGCCTAAATCTGACCTAGAAGCAACATGTTCTAAATTGAGAAAAATTCCTCCTGATTTTAGGAGATGGTAGATTTCGCCATAAAGAATCTTTTTGCGTTCATCGGGTTGATGATGAATCGAAAATCCTGAGACAATGACATCAAAAGGTGCATAATCTTTGACAGAATTAACCCATGTTGAATCGCCAAAATCTTCCTGAATATAGAATAAATTAGATTTATATAAAGAGCATTTCTCTTGAGCAGTTTTTATCATAGTTTCAGATAAATCTAATAATACTCCTTTACTATGAGGATAACTTTCGCAGATTGCCCGTCCTAAAACTCCATCGCCACAACCCAAATCTAAAAAATTGTTAAGCTCCCCTTGAAAAATCTTAATTATCCGCAAAAGAATCTCAATTTGTTCCGCAGCTAGAGGAATAGCACCTCTTACTCCATCCAAGAAATTGCGGGAAAGTTCTGCTGTTTTCCAAACTTGATAATCTTTTTCCATGATTATTGATGATTAATGTTTTATTTTGAGTCCAGTTGACTCCCTTATCTAAGATCTTAAGCGATATAATCAAGTTGAGTAGATATTAACTAGTGATGGAGTATTGAGTGTGTTTTCCCATCCTATAATATAAGCGATCGCCGTTAATATTGTCTGTGTGAAATTGTGAGGTATTGTGTAGCGATCGCTTCGCTATATGTTGAATACACCTAGAATTAGCTCTAAATCCTCAACATTGTACAGATAAGATGCTTCAACATTGAGGACATCACTTGGAGCTAAAAAAAATTCCTGGTTTAGACACGCCAAATTTTTTCGAGAACTTGTTCAGAAGGTATATCGGCAATGGCTTTACTTAGTGACTGAAGCCCGATAAAGCGATCGCTTTCTGGAGGGAGAAGTTTTTTAGCCTCTCTCGGTCCAAATAAGGCAACAGTATAAGTACCTACTGCTACAGATAGATGCATTGGTAAGCTATCAGTACATAGCATCAGATTGGCACCAGCAATAGTAGCAGCCAATTTACCAATATCTGGAGGGCTGACGACCTTGAGATCAGGACATACTGCTAACATCTCTGAAGTCCATTCTCCACCCTCTGGAGTTTTGAGTAACACCACCGGAAGTTCTGATTGCCGTCTTTGGATATCCTCCACAATCAGCTGCCATTTAGGTATGGGATAAATTTGATTAATTCCTTGGATTTTTGCCAATTTACTCGAGCCGTCATGAATGAGAATATAGCCGCTGTCTTTAATATTTAGGGTTTTTTGGGTTGCTTCTGCCCAGTCGATGTCTTCTTTCGGAAGACTAATTTTAACTTCAGGACAAGGTGTTTGAATGTCTAAACCTTTCACTAGGTCATGATACATATGAGCAGCATACTGTTCTGTTTTGAGAAGTACTCGGCGATCGATAAACCAGGAAGTATTACTCTTATACCCTACTCTAACTGGAATACCATCTAACCACAATAAAAATTCTATTGTCCAATTACGTCCTAGATTTAGAGCAATATCATATTCGCGATCGCGGATTATGCCCAATAAATTGAGATAATCAGCCAAGCCATTACGATCCTTATAATCAAAGATGAGAACATCATGGATATGGGGACAAACTCGATAGGCACTTTTCGAGCCAGGTTCAACTAAGACATCAATTGCCGCCTTGGGATATCTGTGCTTAAGAGTTTCTAGGGTAGGAAAAAAGAGAATTTGATCTCCTATGCTGCCGGGTATGAGAGCTAATATACGCATTTGAATAAATCAACTATACATATCAGCTTAATTTTAAGGCATGAGATAACCAAACAGATAAACAGCGCCAGGAAAATGTACGATGAGTTGAGCTAGAAGTTAGTAGTTAATAGTTTGTTTCATTTTGTATAATTTCTTAATGTTAAGATCAATCAAGAGTAATCAAGAGGAAACTAACTAGATGGCAAATATTACTTTTGTCAAAGAAAACAAAGAAATTATAGCTGCCGATGGTGCTAACTTGAGGGAAAAAGCCTTACAAAACGGAATCGATCTTTACACTTTCAAGGGTAAGTTGACCAATTGTGGCGGTTACGGTCAATGCGGTACTTGTATTGTTGAGATTGTCTCTGGAATGGAAAACCTCTCCCCTAAAACTGATTTTGAGCAAAGAAAGTTAAAAAGAAAGCCAAATAGCTATCGATTAGCTTGCCAAACTCTTGTTAATGGGACTGTTAGCGTCAAAACGAAGCCTTGAATTATAGTTGTTACATAAGTTAACATTCAACAGTAATCAGTTACCCATAATTACTGATTACTGACCACCCAAACTTATGCTGAATCCTCTATTAGTTTTGATTAAGTATTTTTTGCTTGAATAATGCTCCCAATCCTAATGCTGTCAATGAACCAAGTATGGTTAGAGGTTCGGGAACATCTTGGGCATTGGGAGAACTAATCCCAGAAGTAAAGGTTAGTAAGGCTCCTTGTTCTTCCGGTATGGTGTCATCATTAAGTAAAACAGCCGCTAAACTAGCTGTATTATTGCTTTCCACTAAAGAGCTGGCCGAAAATGATCGACCAACATCATCTAATTAGGTTTTATCTTAGCTTTTGCTTGGGAAATTGAGGGAGGGAAACCAAGCGTGAGTTGTAATTGAGTTAATTTTTTTTAAGCTCTCCGAGATTATCGGTAATAGATAGGTGACTGGGTGACTATTGATACTATAATTAAATTAAGAATTAGTTAAGATATTAATATGATTAGATCTTTTGTCACTGTTGTTAATGGAACGAAAGCACGCTTCTTTACTCTACAATACCCTGAGTTACCTGAATATGAGTCTGGACCTAATTTAATTGAAATCGAGTGTTTCACCCAAACAGCCAAAGAACTTCAAGGAAAAGAATTATGGGCTAATACCAAAACGGGCGGGAATCATGGTTCGGCTCATCAGGGACATGGTTATGACGATCATCGTCAAAATCACCTGTTAGAATTTGAGCGTAATTTTGCTAAAGCTATTGCTAGTAAAATTAATAATCTAACTCAAGAACATCAATCAGAACAGGTTATTCTCGTAGCTGAACCACAAATTTTAGGTATAGTACGTGATGCACTAAATGGTCAAATTCCCAAGTATCTCAAAATTCAAGAATTAGCCAAAGATTTATGTAAACATAAACCCCTAGCTATTCAAGAATATCTTGCTTCTAAAAATTTACTTCCTCACCGTAAAGTAGTTTCTCCTAGATAGCTGGTTAATTATAAAATTTTGGAGCGATGACTAACCACTAACCTCCAGCCGCTCCCCTCCTGGCTTGTTTTAGCATCTCAATTAGAGTGTAATGGGCATCCTCAGCATTTTGTAGAGGAGTACTAAACTCAATTCTAATATCTCTCTTCTCCCCATCGATTTGAACGCATAAATTCATTCCTTGAGGATCGATAGAAAGCATTTTTGCTGCTTCTGTAGATGGGACATTACCAAATACTTGAGCATAGAGAACTAAAGCTTCAGCATGATCTTCATTCATGTGTTGACAAATGCGATCGCTTACAGCAGAGTTAATAGCTTCAGACATATTGATCACGGTTGGGATTATTGACAAGAAAATTCTACCACTATCAATCCCACTGGCGATCGCCTACATTTATTTAAGTAACAAACTGTTACAGTTCTTGACAGAGATGACAAATAAGGATTGACTCAATGGTAGCATTGCCTACATAGCACAATCACGCAATATCTCTATGAGCGAACAAATTCAACTTACTGGTCAAATGCCCCAATTCGGCGGCGGCACAGGCGGCTTATTATCTGCTGCTGAAAGAGAAGAAAAATATGCCATCACCTGGACTAGCTCTAAACAGCAAGTATTTGAAATGCCCACTGGTGGTGCAGCAATTATGAATGAAGGAGAAAACCTCCTCTATTTTGCTCGCAAAGAGCAGTGTCTCGCTTTGGGAACTCAATTACGGACTAAATTTAAGCCCAAAATTGAAGATTACAAAGTTTATCGTATCTATCCCAGTGGCGAAATTCAATATCTCCATCCTGCTGATGGAGTCTTCCCTGAAAAAGTTAATGAAGGTCGAGCTTTTAATGGTAAGAAAGACAGAAGCATTGGTAAAAATCCTGAACCAGCTACTCTCAAATTCTCTGGGAAAGCTTCTTTCGATGTTTAGTGTATAAACCAAAAGGCAAAAGGAAAAGAGCCAAAAATTCTTTTCCTTTTGCCTCAATGGTAAAATATGAGCGATTAGCTTTGTTTGTTTTTTAACCCCTGTATCACGTTCTGAAGAGATGATTTTTCCGGATTTCCCTGAGTTTTCTGCTTTAGCTGCCAAAGGTAATTTTGTTCCCGTTTATCAAGAATTGGTTGCCGACCTTGAAACTCCCGTCTCTGCTTGGTATAAAGTTTGTGCTGGTCAGCCTTACAGTTTTTTATTAGAATCAGTAGAAGGAGGCGAAACTTTAGGTCGCTATAGTTTCCTGGGTTGCGATCCAGTATGGGTATTACAAGCTAGAGGAGATGAAACCACCCAAAAGTATAGGGATGATAATGGTAAGATTAAGGTTTTTCAGGGCAATCCCTTCGAGATTCTGGCTGATTGTCTAGAATCAATCAAACCTGTCAACTTACCTCAATTACCTCCAGGCATTGGTGGTTTATTCGGTTTCTGGGGTTATGAGTTAATTCGTTGGATTGAACCCAAAGTACCTATATATCCCTATCAGGAAGGGGATTTACCTGATGGTTGCTGGATGCAGGTGGATAATTTACTGGTGTTCGATCAGGTAAAACGCAAAATTTGGGCGATCGCCTTTGCTGATTTACGTCCCGAAAATATCACTTTGACACAAGCCTATCAACAAGCTTGCGATCGGGTGACAAAATTGGTGGTTAAACTACAACTTCCCATTCCTGTGGAAGCAAAGCCGTTGGAGTTAAATTATCATTTCTCTCAAGAGAGCTTATCAGGCTTAAGCTATCAAAGTAATACCGATGCCTCTCAATTCTGTGCTAACGTCAACAAAGCCAAAGAATACATTCGTGCTGGTGATATCTTTCAAGTAGTACTCTCTCAGCGTTTAGAAGCACCATATCATGGTAATCCCTTTGAGCTTTATCGTTCCCTAAGGCTGATTAATCCCTCCCCCTATATGGCTTATTACAATTTCGGGGATTGGCAAATTATTGGCTCCTCACCAGAAGTAATGGTGAAAGCGGAAAAAGCTAGCGAAGGCAAAATACAAGCGATTGTACGCCCCATTGCTGGTACTAGACGCCGAGGAAAAACTGCCCAGGAAGATCGGGAACTAGCAGAAGATTTACTGCAAGATCCTAAAGAACTCGCCGAGCACGTCATGTTAGTAGATCTGGGACGCAATGATGTCGGACGGGTTTGCGTGCAAGGAACTGTTAAAGTGGATGAGTTAATGGCCATCGAGCGTTATTCTCACGTAATGCACATCGTCAGTAATATCATCGGTGAATTAGCACCGCAGCAAACGGCTTGGGATCTGCTGAAAGCCTGTTTTCCGGCTGGTACCGTCAGTGGAGCACCTAAAATTAGGGCAATGGAAATTATCCATGAATTAGAACCAGAACGCCGAGGACCTTATTCTGGGGTCTATGGTTATTATGATTTTGAAGGTCAACTGAATACGGCGATCGCTATTCGCACCATGGTAGTCCGTCCTCAATCTGGTCAACATAATCATCTGGTTTCTGTACAAGCTGGGGCGGGGTTAGTAGCTGAATCTCAGCCTCAAAAAGAGTACGAAGAGACTATTAATAAAGCAAGAGGGCTATTAGAAGCTATTCGCAGTTTAAGCTAATAACTCAGGTTATTACCGCTCTTGATTATGATAAGCTAGTACACGACGGCGTAAGTACTTCTACCATTCAAAACAAGGGAAACCCTTACTAAATCATACTTTTGAGTTTTGAGTTTTGAGTGCGTGACTTCCGCGTAGCGGTACTAGTAGTTAAACCCAAGCCTAGACACATTTAAGTTACATATTTATTAATTATAATGGGGAGAAAAACTTAAAACCCGATCTCATCCTTATGAGGTATAGTTGGAGATCCTGGTTTTTAAGTAATTTTTACATTTATATTAAATTTATTAGACAATGAATAATAGACCACTTTTACTGAATAAAAAACTACGATTACTACAAAAACCTTTAGGTTGTCTTTTAGAAAATGCAAGTTTAATTTCTAAATATCAACTGCAGGTTGCTTTACTAGATCAATATAGAGTAAATGACATTGAAGAATTTCACCTAAAAATAGGGGAAATTTTAGCATTACGAGGTTGGATCAAGCAGAAAACAGCTGATTTTTTTGTAATTGATTTTCCGAATTTGCTCATGTCTCCCAAAAAACATCTGATCGGCTTGTATCTACTATCTGCTGGCTTATTGGAGAAAGAACAAGTTGAAATTATTCTTGATGAACAAAAAAAAATCTCAATGAAATTTGGGTTAATAGCTGTCGAAAAAGGATGGTTAAAAGACAAAACTATTGACTTTTTTATAGACTGCTTTCATCCCTCTGATACTATTTTTCTTCCTTAATATTTTTTGACTGAATAGGTAGCCAAATAGTGACAGTTGTACCTGGGAAAAAATCATTTTCTTTTAACAGAGAAGGACTAACTAATTCAATTGTAGCTTGCATTTTATCACATAAATCTTTCACTATAGCTAATCCCAAACCAGTTCCTGAAATATTCCCATTGGCTTGCACTCCCCGATAGTGGCGTTCAAATATGTGCTCTGTATCTTCCTGGGGAATACCATAACCAGTATCACTAATTTCTATGGCTAACATTTTACCCTGAGAAGTGGATTTTTGTTTGCCTACTTGAATGTGGATTTTTGCGCCAACGGGAGTATATTTTAAAGCATTGTCAAGTAGATTATTGATTACTTCTCGTAATGCTTTAGCATTGCCTAAAACCAAAGGTAAATTAGCAGAAAAATTAGCTGTTAAATTGATATTCTTATCTTTGGCGATCGCCTCTGCACTTACGATTAAAGGTTGTATTATTGCTGTGATTTCTACAGATTTTAAGGGAAAAGAATCACCAGCCAGCAAAAAACTGGTGGGGGTTTGATTAGAGACAAGAAGCTCAGATTGAGTGCTGAGCATCTGGAAATCTTTACTGAAATCTTCGATTAACTCTTTAAGACGATCCCCTTCTCGTAAAATATTTTGCGCGACTTGATAATTAGGATCTTGCGGCAGTAACTTTTTCAGCAGAAGTTTAACGAAAGTGCGTAGAGCAGTTAAGGGGTTACGTAGTTGGTGGAGAAAGTCATCGAGGCGATCGTTTTTTAACTGATGAAGTTTTCTCTGTTGGGTTAGTTGTTGTTGGATTAATAACTCTCTTTGATCTAGAATCCTAGCAATTGCGATCGTACGTGCAATTTTTTCTACTTGAGCTAACTCTTCTTGATTCCACTCTCCCTCCTTACGTCTAGTAGCCAGTAAACCCATGACTAAATTTTCATGAATTAGGGGAACAACTAATTGGTGTTTGTGTTGCCAAAATTCTTCTTGCTCTTCGATATTTTTTTGATTAATTGGTCTATTTTCAGATATCTTAGGTGAGAATAAACGAGGTGATGGTTCAACCATAGAGGAGGTATCTGGTAATAGTGATAAAGTTATCTGTTGTTGCTCAAGAGTTTCATTAGGAGGATATACTACTACTGGAATCAATTGGGTATCCCCTTCTTCCCCAGTTTCAGTTAGATAAATAGCACTCCAAACTGCTCCTAAACTTTGAGATAACAAAATAACTTGTGCTTGACATAAAGCCACAAACTCAGCACTAGTACAGATCGATATAGAATCAGCCTCGGACATAATTATTAGACATAATTTTTGGTGGTTTAGTTATGAATCCTTATGTATTTCCTTAAACCTTGCAGTATTGCCATAGGTTAAAACTTAACCTATTAATATTTTTTCACAAATAGTCTCTTTTAGGGGGTTGATTTTCCTCGGTTAACAAGATATAATTACAGAGAATTTTGTATCAATTATTACAGGCATCAGCAGAAAGAGGAGGTAACTAGGTTGGCTAGGAAACGGAAGCGCAAAAGTCGCCGCCGCCTTGAAGGACGTAAAATTCTTGAGTTAGTATCTCACTATAATATCGAAAGTGGTGAAGATAAGCCAGTAACAGCAGCACGAAAATATATCAAAGCGATAGGAATTACTCCTCCGGCTTTGTTAGTTGTTAAAAGAAACGAGCATACAACCGATAGATATTTTTGGGCAGAGAAAGGACTATTTGGAGCTCAGTATGTAGAAGAAAATCATTTTCTCTTTCCCAGTTTAAGAGCTATTAGGCCCAAGGTTAAAACAAATGTTCCTGTTGTTGCTACCCGTTGAAACTTTGAGAGTAGTTACTAGATAGAAGTACTATGAAGTAATCTTTACTAACCCCAACTATCTCAGGTTAATCAATCTCTTCCCTTGGTAAGAATAACTCAGTATCGTAGAAATTGAACTTAGGACTCCTAACATCCCTAAGTATCAACATCTCAAGCCGTCCAGGCCATTTCAACGAACAAGAGATTGTGTAACGATCTCTCCATAGCTTAAAGACCATACCCATTTAGGGTTGGTCTTTAATTTTGAACTTTTAAGTTATTAAAAGTATTGTAAACATTAGTTAAGATAATACTCCTTTATAAGGCCAATTAATAGCTGTTAATTATAAGCACTATATAATAGTAAATAACGAATAAGTTCTCAGTAGCATATTTTACAAAATATAGGGAAATTTCTCATTTAGTAAACGCACTTATGAAGGACAAGCGGATTATGGTAACTGGTAAATCTGAACAGAAGTCAAAGCATGAGGGATCAATTAATCCTAAAGATGAAACCTTTAATTTTGATCTTTGGGCTAAAGCAGTTCGTTCACGAATGATCAAAGTTTTAGAAAAAAAATTAGAACCCAAAAGTTTAACCACCTAAAAGCTTTACCCGCAAGCTACCCAATTCGCTATTGGTAAAGTGTAGAAATATAACGGGAGTTGACAAGAGGTCAAAAGCATAAATTGATCGTACTTTTGACACATTCTTCTTCACAGAGGTTAAAGGTGAACCTGTATACTTTCCCCTAAGGGAGAAGGGATTACCGGGCTGCTTCAAATTTGAGGAAGAAAGAGTTCAGATATTTCACTTTCGGGTAGAGACGATCAAAAATTAAAAGAAGTAATAAAAAAACCCAGCAGAAATCCGGCGATGGTTGAATAGGCAACGGAGCTACCACCTAATTCGTAGGCTTCGGGCATCATGGTACTGGCTAACATGGCTAAGATTGCGCCTCCTGCGATCGCTTCAGTCAGAGCAACCCATAGCTCAGACATAGTATTTTGTAAAAAATAGCCCGCCATAGCAAAAAAACCACTCAATAAAACGATTCCTATCCATAAACCAAGAATCATACTTTTGGCAGTTCCTGCCTGCCTCATCCCTGCTGCACTAGATAGTGCTTCGGGAAAATTAGAGATAAAAACCGCCAGTAAAAATGACCAAGTAAATTGCTCGTTGCCAGCATTAATACCTATTACCGCCGACTCGGGAATGTTGTCGAGCAAAGTACCAACCAGAATAGCTAGGGGAGCAGAGCGTTTCACTAATCCTTCTATGGTTAAAGGATCTTCGGCTAGTAATTGATCGATTTCCACTTGTTCCATTAATCTTTGTCGCCATCGATCTAAATTTTTTTCGGCTACCACTCGCGAGTCAGTTGAAGATTGAAGTCGGTGTGCCAAGGTACGACTCAATGCTAAAGCTAAATAGGGCGATGATTTTAACACTCGACCAAAATTATCGTGGCCAAGTTGATATAATTCCATCGGTGTCTGGGCAATCACGGTTGCCGAGCGTGGTTCTCCAGTTAGCAAGGACATTTCCCCAAAAATATCTCCCTCTACTAGTTGTCTTAAAGATTTTCCTTTTCTAGTTACGTCAGCTTCACCACTGACAATCAGGTAAAAGTAATCTCCCAAATCTCCCTCATGACAAAGAATATCTCCTGGTTGGGCATATGAAGGCGTCAGCATACTAGCAAGGATTTTTTTCTCTGCCTCAGGCATATGTTGCATTACCCCTACATGAGCGATACGCTCTAATACATCTCCTGTTTGCTCCTGACGATGTTCAAAGAAATAGCGACGAGACGAAGCTTGTTTGCGCAAAAACCCACCGTGCTCATCAATGTATTGACTGAAGCTCGTAAACAGAAAACCGCCGAGCACAAACCCCACTAGTAGAAGCCCAAAGTTTGATTTACCATAAACACTCAGGGTAATTTCAAAAGCGATCGCTGAGATGAGAATGCCACTCCCAAAAGCCATAATAGCGGCTGATAAGCCTCGGCTAGGTCGGGAAAAAACTCCAACTAGAGCTCCTATGGCTAGACTAGAAGCTCCTAATACACCTTGTAAAAATACACCAATTGTCATGGGTTATTGTTTTCTTTCTTAAATTTTATTTGATCTATCAACGAGATATAATAAGAAAAATTAAGAAATGTAAAGAATTGCCAGAAAAATTGATGACAGTAAAGGGGAAAAGAAGCTCCCGGGTAGTAGTAGTTGGTGCGGGAATTGGTGGTTTAACTGCTGGAGCCTTATTGGCTCATCGCGGTTATGAAGTAATTATTTTCGATCAAGCGATCGTACCGGGAGGATGTGCTTCTACCTTTCGGCGTCGTGGGTTTACTTTCGATGTGGGTGCCACTCAAGTAGCAGGTTTGGAAGCAGGCGGTATTCATCACCGCATTTTTCAGGAATTAGAGGTAGAGTTACCACCAGCCACAGAATGCGATCCCGCTTGTGCAGTGTTTTTACCTGGAGAGAAGCAGCCTATCAGTGTCTGGCGAGATCCCCAAAAATGGCAAGAGGAAAAGAGCAGACAGTTTCCTGGAAGTGAGCCCTTTTGGCAGTTAATGGGTATGCTATTTCGAGCGAGTTGGCGATTTCAAACTAGAGAGCCTATTCTACCACCAGGCAATTTATGGGATTTGTGGCAGTTAATTCAAGCAGTGCGCCTGGATACTCTTATTACTGGGCCATTTACTCTGATGACGGTGGGAGATGCCTTGCGTTTATTAAGGTTAGATCGAGATCTACGTCTCAAGACTTTCTTGGATATGCAGTTAAAGTTATATTCTCAAGTAGATGCAGATGAGACTGCCTTGTTATATGCAGCAACCGCCTTATCTTTATCTCAGTCCCCTCAAGGATTATATCATCTTCAAGGCAGTATGCAGGTCTTAAGCGATCGCCTGGTGGAAGCTTTGACAAAGTACGGTGGTAAATTACTGATGCGTCACAAAGTCGAAAAAATTCACACCGACACAGAGGGAGTGGTAGGAGTAACCATCAGAAATGAGAAAACTGGGGAAGTATGGCAAGAGAAAGCCGATCAAATAGTAGCTAATGTCACGGTATCCAACTTAGTAAACATGGTAGAAGAGAAAGCGATACCTTCTCTGTATAAACGCCGTGTAGACAAACTCCCTGATGCTTCAGGTGCATTTGTGGTTTATTTAGGAGTAGATCGCAGTGCTATTCCCGATGGATGTCCGCCCCACCTTCAATTCCTCTATGATTACGATCGACCCATAGGCGAGAATAACTCTCTATTCGTCTCTGTTAGTAAACCTGGCGACGGAAGAGCACCAGAAGGCAAAGCCACAGTGATTGCTTCCTCCTTTACCGATACCCGTCAATGGTGGAGAGGCACTCAAGCAGATTATGAACAGTTAAAGACAGCATATACCCGAGAGGCGATCGCCCGTTTAGGAGAATACTTTCACCTCAGCCCTGAAACTATCATCCATCAAGAAGCCGCAACCCCCCGCACTTTTGCTAAATTTACGGCTAGAGATAGGGGTATAGTGGGGGGTGTAGGACAAAGAATCTCTACATTTGGTCCTTTTGGCTTGGCTACCCGTACCCCTATTAAAAACCTCTGGTTAGTGGGAGACTCCACCCATCCCGGTGAGGGAACTGCGGGTGTGAGTTACTCCGCTCTAACTGTAGTCCGACAAATTATCAATGGTTGATGGTGACAAACAATCAACTATCAACCATCAACAATGAACATACTTACTAACAGCGAATACGCTCGTAAGCCTCTATATATTTTTGTGTGGGATTATGCCATGAAAAATCATATTCCATACCCTGTTTTTGTAATTGTTTAAATTCTTTGGGGAAATAATGCCACAAACCAATTGCTCTTTCTAAAGCTGATTCTAGGGCATGATGATCGGTGTGGAAGAAGACAAAACCGTTACGTTTTTCTTTGGGACAATCTTGATCGTTGTCTTTATCAAAGACGGTATTGACTAAACCACCTACACTACGTACTACCGGTACTGTACCGTATTTTAAACCAATCATCTGGGTTAGTCCACAGGGTTCGTAATTACTGGGTACAACAATAATATCTGCACCAGCATAGATTAAATGTGCTAACTCTTCATTAAAACCAATTTCTATATGACAATCAGGGTTATGATTTAAGTGGTGTTTTTCATGCCAGAACCAATTATTAATACCAGCTTCGGTAGCTGAACCTAATAAGACAAACTGAGCATTACGGCGTAAAGCATAGTAAATAGCATGATGCACTAATTCTACACCTTTTTGGGGGTCTAAACGGCCAATGTAAGCAACTATTGGTTTATTTTCCTCTCTTAATAGTAGGCGTTCCCGTAGTGCTTTTTTATTCTTCTCTTTGCCGCTTAAATCATCTTGACTGTATTGATAGGGTAAGTGAGTATCTTTAGCTGGATTCCAAATATCAGAATCAATTCCGTTGAGGATACCACCAAATTTGTCATGATGAATCTCTAGGGTATGTCCTAAGCCGTAGCCAACATCACTATACTTTGCTTCCCAAGCATGATGAGGCGAAACCGTATTGACATAATTAGAATAAACAATCCCTCCCTTCATAAAATTAAGTCCAAAGGGATTAAAATTATCCAGCAGGCGATCGTATTGGAAATAGTACCCTTCATTATTCAATCCCGTACCCCAAAGTGCATCGGCACCAGCAATACCTTGATGTTTAAAATTATGAATAGTATAGCATACCCTTTGATTCCACATTCCATGCCACTTATAGATCTCAAATAGCATAACTGGTATCAGACCAGTCTGCCAATCATGGCAATGAATAATATCAGGACGTTTGTTACTGACTAACAAAAATTCTAACGCTGCCTTACTAAAGAAAGCAAATCTCATGTAGTCATCGTTACAACCATAGTAACAACCCCGGTTAAAGAAATTATCCCCAGAATGAGGTTGAATAAAGAAACATAATGTTCCGTGTACCCAACCGCAAAAAACTGAACAATGTATCCTTCCACCATACCAAGGTACCCATAAGTCGCGATAAGCATCATGGAGTCCCCAGATATGGTCATATCTCATACAATCATACATGGGGAGAATGATTTCTACATCATTCCCTTGAATCCCTAACTCTTTGCTTAACCCATAAACGACATCTCCTAATCCACCTGCTTTGATGACAGGAGCACATTCTGAAGCAATTTGGACAATATACATATAGAGTTATAACCTCTTAAGCATTCACTAAATTGATTTAGTTGATATCAAACCTCTGTGATTTCGTAAATAAATGTAACATATCTGGTTAGTAGTCACATCAATTATTTTAAAAGTTGAGGTGATGGGGGGTATTTTCCTTTCGAGGGTAGGGTTTTTAGATTCAGGGTTAAGATGAGCAGGGGTAGCTACTTTAACCTTATGATCAGGGGATTAATTCTAAGATGTTCAAGATTCTTTAAATAGGTGAGTTTGGTGGAGCCAAAACGATTTGGCGATTTAGAATCAAATCTTGCTCTTCTGGCAGTTCTTCCTTGAGCACCTTGAAGTTGAGGGATGAATAGTTACTACTTTTTTCCTTGAATTGATCTAGATTTTAATTCCTAACTTTTGAGAAATTTCAGGATTATATATTCTTAAATAATTCCAATAATTACCAAAAACAGTCTCCACATAGCCCTTAGTTTCCCGAAACGGAATATTTTCCACAAAAACATCAGGATCTGTTAAATCATATCTTTTAACCCAACTAGCAACATTACCTGGACCGGCGTTATAACTAGCTATAGCTAACAAAGAGTTGTTATTATAAGTTTGATGGGTATAATCAAGATACCAAGTCCCAAAATTAACGTTATCGTTCGGATTTGTCAACGAATAATCCTTAATATCTATCTTAGAGCTAATCCATTTTCCCGTGCTTGGCATTACTTGCATTAAACCGGTAGCTCCTACCGGAGAGCGTATTTCCGGCTCAAAGCGAGATTCTTGGCGAATTAGAGAGGTAACTAACAGAGGATTAAGTTGACGTTTTTTGGACCAATCGAAGATCAGCTCTTCAAAAGGAAAAGGAAATAAAGCTTGCCAATATTCCGGACTTTCTCTTAAAAATTCCCATTCTTTAACTGCTTGTGGCTCGTCTTTTTTCTTTAAACTCCAAATCAAATTAATTCCTTTTAAATTATGTCCTTGGGCTTGTTGTAATAAACCTTCTGTAAATTGTTCGCCAACATTTAATTCTTGTTTATTCGCAGTTTCTGCCGCAAATAAATCGATCGCATCTCGATCTTCTCCTAATAAATAAAGTTCCTTAAACATTAGGGAGCCAGCAGGAGGAATAGATCGAGTTTCTGGTTTAATCACTTCCGGCTCAAGTTGACGAATACTGCTAAAATCTCCTACGTCTAGTCCTAAATGTACTGCCGATCGCCAAGCATAGTAAGATTGAGGATGATTAGCTACTACATACTCGAAGGCTTGTTTTGCTTCTTGTGTTTGTCCTAATTGTTTTGCCCATTTCCCTACCCAAAAAGCTGCTTTTGGGGTAACATCACTATCTGGATTATTATTAGTAATTTCTTGAGCCCATCGCCATGCACCGACTAAATCTTGGGATTTGGCTAAACTTTTAGCTAATTGCCAGCGATAATTGGCAGCTTCATCTGATTGGGAATAAGTGTTCAGAAGGCTGGCTCTGGCTTGTTTTGCTGCTTGGGTTTTTCCTAAACGATTTAAAATGCGAATCTTTTGTGTCAAAGCTATAGGTGCTTGGTCAGGAAATTTAGTAATAGCCTGGTTAAGATATGATAAAGCTTGTTCGCCTGAAGATAAGCTGGCTAAACGTCTCAAGGCGATACCAGTTTGGGGTGCCTCAGGAAATTGAGTAATTAACTGCTGATAAACACTCCTAGCCTTCGCTCTATTATTAGTAATCTGATAGCTTCTAGCCAGACGATAAAGGTTTTGAGGGTTAGCTACGGCATTTTGATAGGCAGCAGCAGCTTTGGAGTACGAGCCTTCATCCCAATAACCGTCAGCGATAATCTGCCAATCCTCAGAAGTTAACTCTTGTCTGTATTCTGTTACTAGGCGATCGCGAATTTTCTTGCTTTTATGAGAGCGATCGTATTGGGCTAAGAGTAACAGTAAATCTTTTTGCTGAGGATCTTCTGCCAACAATTTGTAGGCGATATCATGGGTACGGGGGTGTTGGGGAAATAAGGCGATCGCCTCTTGCCAGTATTGGGGCTCTTTCATGCCTAGTTTATATAAAGCTTCTGCTACTACTAGAGAGTCAGGATAGTTTTCGATTAACTCTTGCCAAGTTTTTTGGGCCTTAGTATTTTCATTGGTTAATTCATAAGCCCTACCTCTTCTGAGGAGGATGTAAGGAGCGAGAGTGGGATACTCTTGTTCTAACTTTTGTAAATAATTTAGAGCTTCTCCTCCTCGATATTGCCTAATTAAATCTGATGCTAACAGATAACGAGCTCTAACACGATCGAGGGTTTTTTCTTCGCTATTGGCAATAGCTTCTAACTGAGTTTTTCTGGCTTCGGGTTCAACTAGGGATAAGGGTAATACATCTGAGGGTGCATCCAGTCGATATTCTATTTTTGAGTCTTTCTGAGATATCAACAAACTATCCCAGGTTTCCACTAATTTAGGAGTCAGCCAAGTAGCACCGACAATACCGGCAATAATTAGTGTCAAGATCAAAATGGGGGAAAGATTCTGTTTTCGTTTCATTAACCTAGGCAATGTCCAGTAAGACTAATAAAGATGTCTTCCAAATTAGAAGCTCTTACCATCATACCAGTTTTATTTAATAAAGAGTTGAGGTCGGCATTGGCTTCTTCTAGAGTAGGAAAAAATTGATATTCTAAGTGTTCCCTCATTTGTTTAACTTCGATCACTTGACCATATTTCTGTCTAAATTCTGCTAAACTACCCAACTCAATTAATTATTCGTTATTCTCCTGATACCTATTATCTAGTACTTAACTCATTTAATGATAGCCAACCAGCTTGCCAAATGTAAGGATCTTTAAGTTGTTTAGCGTTAATCCAGAAACGAACTTGGGGATCGCACGAAGCGATCATTTCTGCAAATACCCACTTACCCTCATTTTTTCGATTAACTACTTGAAAATGCCGCCATCCCCAAGTTTTTTGTTTTGCTGTCCATTTAGAGCCAACTAAATGAGGAAATTTTTGTTTTTTAGCCATTCTCATCATTCAATAGTTGTATGTTTAGCAAGTTATCATCCACAATTCTTTACAAATAATGATATAATAATGTGTCTATAAGATAATATCTAAAATAGCTAATTAATATGATTTCTACTTTTACGCTAACTATATTATTGATGGTAGGATTGTTCTTTTTTATCCGGGCCTCAGTTAAAGATCGCACTCAAGTGATTACTTTAGCATCTCCAGCAACAGAGGATAGAGTTTTAGAGCACCTCAAGCAATATTTTCAACAAAGAGCTTATGAAGTAGTTGCTATAGATGGAGAAAAAAACCAAGTTACCTTGGAAGGTTTTGTGTCTCCCAGTCTATTTATGGCAACTTTCTTGACTATCTTAGCTGCGTGTGGTTTATTTTGTTTAGCATTAGTATTATCTTTCCTCTTTCCTGCCAATGCCAGTATTTTTCTGTGGTTAATTTTACTAGCCCCCTTAGCAGGAATATTTTATTGGCAAAAAGCAGGGCGCCTCGAAAAAGTTGCCTTAAAATTGGATTCACAAACAAATAAGACCGAGTCACAAGAGAGTATGGTCACCATTACTGCCCATCGAGATGAATTAATTCAATTACAAAAATCATTTCCTTTTACGGTGAAAACTTTGCCATAAGCTCATTAACGCTTTACCAGGTTGGGGCTTTAAAGTTGATGGTCAATTGTTTTCTACCATCAACCATCAACTATCAACGATCGCAACCTCTTATTTTCTTAAATCTTTCGCCATATTACGGAACATATCCATGCTACTATCTGAACTGCGACGCTTTTTGACTTCTTCGCTAGTTTTGCTTGTTGATTTGGATACTGTAGCAGGAGCAGAACTACTAGTAGGGGCAGGGGCAGACTGGGAAGCTTGATTATTAACCTTTTTACTTCCCAAAGCAGAAACCTCTTGGATTAACTCACCGCCTCCACCACTTATACTTTTAGCAAAGGTCCTCCTCACAGTTTTTGATTGACGCATATAGTCAATATCGCCTAAGGTTTTGGAATCATCTGAACTCAAAAAAAAGTCTTCCTTTTGGTCAGATGCAGGTGTAGTTGCGGTGTTATCTGTATCAGTTTCATCTACATATTTGGTTTTACCACCAAAAAGTCCAAAAAAGCCAGCCATAATATTGATTCTCCTTTTAAGCTTAAATTTTTATTAAATTGATTATTAAGAATTATAACAAACTTTGACATTATTTTATCTGAGGTGACAAGATTTAACTTTTAAGCTCAATTGATTATCTGTTTCTGTTCTGTATTGCCTGTCCTGATACTTCTCCACCTTTCCCACTTCAAGCTATAGTATGGAGAAAATATTCATGACTTCACTCTCTTGAGATGGAATTTCTCATAATTCTCCTGTTTTGATGAGTCATAGTCGATGCTGATCAAAAACACTTGAAAAGCTTTATTGCTAGTTACAACTCTAAAGTCGCTTGAAGGTGCCAACATCAATGTTTATACGGAAGCAAATCAGTGTTTATACGGAAGCAAAATCAGTAAGCTCTATCAAAGCTCAGTAATTTCTCGGTAGAAATTACTCTGAGATAATAAGATAATATTTTTATAACTAGCAAATTGAGTTAAATTATACTTCAAAAAAAATACAGCTCTAAAAACTTACGGAGTGGGCTTCGATGGTCTGCGGATCTCAGTCTCTCCTAACACTACCCTTAAGAGAGAAACATTGAGGGGTGTAGTTAGGGGGATAATAGTCTCAAAAAATGTAACGGAACTTTTAAAATAATGTTTGAATTACTGGAGCGAGCGCAACCCCTATTCTATTCCCAGCTACGATAACGATTGGCATTTCTCCTCAGATGATGCCAGAATTAATCTCAAAAGAAAGATTTTCGAGGTGCCCAGGATGCTCGATGTTCTAGATACAACCTTAGAATTGCTGTTAAAACGAGAACTTCCACCTGATGTTCCATCGGTTGACACGGAGCTTGTTATCAGTTTTAAAACACCCTATCAAGGAGCGATCGAACAATTGCCTGCGATTAATTGTTTTCTTTATGATGTACAGGAGAATCTGGAATTACGCAGCAGTGCGTGGTCAGTGGAACGACAAAGGAATGGTAAAGCAGTCAAAAAACGTCCCCCTGCTCGGGTAGATTGTTCTTATCTAATTACTGCTTGGCCCGAAAAGGATGATGATATCAAGACTGAACACCAGCTTTTAGGGGAAGTAATGAAGGTGTTACTGCGCTATCGAAAGATTCCCGAAACCTTTGTGACAGATGACTTTGAAGGACAAGAAATCCCCCTGAGACTCATTAGTTTGCGCCCTAGTAATTTACAAAGTTTTGGGGAATTCTGGCAAGCAATGGGAGGAAAAGATGGAACTAGACCCAAGGTTGTATTGCATTGTACTGTTACCATCTCCGTTCCTGTGGATGAAGCAGGAGAAGAAGTGGGACTAGTAGGAGTTTATCAGCCAGAAGTCAGGGAATAGGCAATAGGGACAACTATGCTGAAAATGAGTGTATCTAGCCAACAAATAGCGATCGCTGGTAGAGTGCTTGATGATTCAACCCAGGAAGCAATTGCGGGTGCGATCGTCAAAATCATTGAGATGCCAGACAAATTCAGGACTTATTTATCCCTGAAGGAACTGCAATATGGTTCGCAATGGCAAAAAATGAGCGATCGCGCCGATCGCAAAATTACAGCTAGTGATGGTTATTTTTACTTTGTCGATTTACCGACTGGGGATTACAAACTTGAAGTTTCTGTTAATGCTATAGGAGCTGACTATCAAACAGTAGAACACGAAGTTGAGGTAAGCTTAGACGCATTTAAGTTGCATAGTTTATCTATTAGGAGAAAAACTTAAAACCACCTCTCTCCCTGCTCCGGAGCTCCCTGCTCCCCTGAAGCCAAAGGGAAGCTTAAATGCGAAATAGTTTAGCTTCAGCTTCTCCTATCAATCAGGTAATTCCCACGACGATAGTATATTTTTCTTTAATTCACTAATCAATTAAAATTCAGGAGTTACAGCAAATGCCAACGTATCTTTCTCCCGGTGTTTACGTCGAAGAAGTTCTTTCCGGTTCAGCTCCAATTGTCGGAGTTGGCACTAGTATTGCTGCTTTTATTGGTACTATTAAAGCTACTGCATGGCCATCAACTACTATTGCCGCATCAACCAGAAAGGTCGGCAGTGCAGAAAGTCCCTTCGATCTTGGTATGGGCAACGATACAACATCTTTGAGCTTACCTTCAGGAGATTATCCAGTAGATACTACTGACGGGACTTATGGATTTTTCATTAATGGCGCTAGTGCTCAATTAGATGCTACAACTCCGATTGACAATAATGATGCAACTAAGACTGCAACGGTAAATTTTGAAAATGCTGTTTCTGTAACAGATACAATTACCGGATATTACGTAGTTAACATCCCTGAAACATCTGAACCAACTTATCCGAATATTGCTCAAGAAGGGGAAATTAAACTCTGTACCAACTTTACCGAATTCAAGACTTTCTTTGGTGACTTTTTGCCTCCTAGTGGTGATACCCAAGGACAAAACACTTTAGCTCATGCAGTTTATGGTTTCTTTAGAAATGGGGGAACTCGCTGTTATGTGACTTGGATAACTGAGGAAAGCGAGGTTAGTGGCGTTTTGGATGATTTTGAAGCTATTGATGAAATTACCATCGTCACTGCCCCAGGAAATCTAGATTTGAGGGATGATATTAAAGACCACTGTGAAAAAATGGGCGATCGCATTGCTATTCTAGATAGTAAAGATACCATAGACCTTAGTAGTACCGGAGTTGTTGATGCCCTCAAACCCTTCAATTCTGACTACGCAGCTTTGTATTTTCCCTGGATTCAAGTTTACGATCCAGCCAGCGAAAGTAATATTTATATTCCTCCTAGCGGTCATATTGCTGGGGTTTACGCCAGGGTTGATGGACAAAGGGGAGTACACAAAGCTCCCGCCAATGAAACTATTTTGGGAGCATTAGATCTAAAATATAACCTCAGCAAAGCCAAACAAGACGGACTCAACCCAGATGGGATTAACTGCATTCGGAAGTTAAATGGGAATATCCGCGTTTGGGGTGCGCGGACTGTGGGTGGTGATGCCAATGGGGAATTTAAATATGTAAATATTCGCCGTCAATTTTGCTATCTGCGAGACTCGATTGATAAAGGGATCCAGTGGACAGTTTTTGAACCCAATGACGCCGAACTCTGGGCAAAAATCCGCCGTAATGTTAGTGCTTTTTTGGTGAACGAATGGCGCAATGGAGCATTATTTGGTGCAACACCCCAAGAAGCTTTTTATGTGAAATGCGACGAGGAAACTAATCCCCCAGAAGTCCGAGATTTGGGTCAAGTTATTACAGAAATTGGCGTAGCAGTGATTAAACCCGCAGAATTTGTGATCTTCCGTCTCAGTCAATGGGCGGGTTCGGGATCATAGTTAGTTAATCAAGCCAATTGCGACCCTGCTTCCTGTTAGGAGAAGTTGCTGATAACCCAATATCCCCTGCGCTAAGGGCATTTATCCTATGCAAACTATAGAGCCAAAAATCCCAGGTATTTTTCTCAACCAGATTGTACCCACATCAGAACCTGAATTATTGACAGGGGTTCCGATATTCTTTGGCTTGGCAAAAGCAGAACGGGATGAACCAAAAAAGCTAACTTTGGGGACTCAGTTTGACCAACATTTTAGTCAGGTTGAGGGATATTTGAAAGATGCAGTCAACGGATTTTTTGCCAATGGAGGTGGTCTTTGTTATGTCATTGCCCTAGCCGATAATACCCTTGAGGCTCTGCAACAAGCTTTAGAGGACAGCGAGGTTCTGGAAAATACTGATTTGGTTTGTTTTCCCGATATCATACAGGCGTCAGAAGCTGAAATTATTCAAATGCAGCAAGCGGTTTTAGAACATTGTGACCGCATGGGCGATCGCTTTGCCATTCTTGATACTTTGAATATTGCTGATTTAGAAAAACTAGATGAGCAAAGACAAGCGCTTAAGAGCCATAATGGAGCCTTATATGCACCTTGGCTCAAGATAGAGGAGCGCATCGAGCCGATTCCTCCTTGCGGTCATGTTGCGGGGATTTATGCCAGTCGCGATCGCACAGTTGGGGTACATGGTGCACCGGCGAATATTCCCCTTGAAGGGGTACTGGATCTTAGTTTGGCTCTAACTCCAGCGCAACAAGCACAACTGAATCCCCCCAATGAGTCAGGAATCAATTGTCTTCGTAGCTTCCGAGGACGGGGAATCCGAATATGGGGAGTGCGTACCCTTAGTTCCTTGGCTGAATGGCAATATGTCAACGTGCGTCGCCTATTTCTGACTTTTGGACGCTGGGTAAATCAGAATTTAGCAGATACGGTGTTTGAACCTAATGCTTTTCCTTTATGGGTAAGAATACAAAGAGAATTGAGCGTCTATTGTGAATCTTTGTGGCGACAAGGTGCGCTCCAAGGTGCTGTTCCCCAAGAGGCATTTTATGTGAAATGCGACGAGGAAACTAACCCCTCTGAAAATCGAGAGGTGGGACAGGTTATAGCAGAAGTTGGTTTAGCGCCCTCTATTCCGGGGGAATTTATTCAACTTGTGCTGGTTCAAAGTAGTAGCGGAATTACTGTTACTTAAATAACTGGTAATTGATAACTTTTGTCTGGGTGAATGACCATTCGCCTCTACTGAATAACTGATAATTAAGGAGATTATTTTATGCCGACACTTGCTAACCCCCACGACCCCTATAGTGGTTATAATTTCTGGGTTGAATGGGATGGGATTGTCCATGCTGGTTTTAGTGAATGTAGTGGTTTAACAGCTACTCGCAATTCGGGTGATTATAGAGAAGGAACGGATAAATCGTTAGGTAAGCGTAAAGTTCCCGGTCTAAATGATTATGGCAACATTACCTTGAAACGGGGAATTACTGATAATCAAGAACTGTGGGAATGGCACAAAAAATTACAAAATGGAGAGACAGATAGGCGTAATCTTTCGATTATTTTGGCAGATGACCAAGGAGCAGAAAAAATTCGCTGGAATTTGGAAAACTGCTGGCCGACAACTTGGAATGCTCCAGATTTTAACTCTACTTCTGATGAAATTGCCATAGAAACCCTAGAACTGGTTCATGAAGGCATCACCGTTGGTTAATAGTTTCTTTGAGAAAATTATGCAGCAAACTGAATTTCCTTTTATATTGCCCCAAGGATATCTCGACTCAGAAGGGAATACCCACAAAGAAGGCATCATGAGGCTGGCAACTGCCTATGATGAAATTACCCCGATGCGAGATCCCAGGGTACAAAGAAATCCTGGTTATTTGGTGATTATTCTCTTAACAAGGGTGATTACTAAATTGGGAACGTTAGAACAAATTAATACCAAGGTAATTGAAGGATTATTTTCCGGAGATTTAGTCTATTTGCAGGATTTTTATCAAAGAATTAACCAAAATGGTCATAGTCGTCTTCGAGTAGTTTGTCCCCATTGTGAGGGGGAGTTTGAAGTGGAGACTGTTCCTGTGGGGGAGTAACTTGCTACCCCCCAGAAAGACTGATGGAGGAGGTAGCTTACCTGGCTTACCATTTTCACTGGTCTGACGATCGAATTATGGCCATGGAACATCGAGAACGTCAGCAATGGGTGAGGCAGGTGGCACAAATTAATCAGCGACTCAACGATCAGACCAACAATTCCTAAACTATAGATCAGGCATCATGAATCCCCAGTTTGAAGATTTAAAAAAAGCTTTAGCCACAGGCTCAACCCTAAGTTTAGTGGGACACGATCCCTATATGGCTTATAACTTTGCCGTAGAAATTGGGGGAGTTGTTCTTGGTGGATTTAGCGAAGTTAGTGGTTTAAGTAGCGAAATCAATTTGGAATCCTATGAGGAAGGAGGATTAAATGACTATGTTCATCAATTTCCCAAAAAGACTACCTATCCAAATTTGGTTTTAAGTCGGGGATTAGTCAATATTGATTTGTTTTACATCTGGTATCAAGCAACAAGTCAAGGATTAGTTCAACAATTGAACGGTACGATTTTCTTACTTAACAATCAGCAAATTCCAGTGATGTGGTGGACGTTTAAAAACGCATATCCCGTCAAGTGGGAAGGTCCTCAATTTGACGCCAGTAGCGACAACATCGCTGTAGAAAAAATTGAACTCGTGCATCAAGGAATTTCCAAGTTATAGAATCATGGCAAATTTATCCTCTAATTGGCAAGACTCCCTCAATCAAGAGTTGGTAAATCAACTCACTCGTCCCTTACGTCAATCGGGGATGATCAAAATGGCGATGAGTCAGCGCATAATTAATCGTTGCGATCGCTTTTTAAATCGCTTACCCCTCTTGAATCAACAAATGCAACGTTGGGGTAATACTAATGCACTATCATCTGATGATGTTCCCATTGTTTATGCACAACCTGTTTCTTCGGCACAAGAAGGAGCAAGAGCAAGCAGAGACCAGAATGTTCAACCAACTGTCGCTCAGAATAATCCTTCAGTTCCTCTAATTCAGCGAAAAGTAGATTCTTCTCAAACTTCACCAGTTCAAATCCAAAATGCTGAATCTAGCCCCCCTAGCGCCCTAACCCACCCCTACCCCCTCCCAGGAGGGGAATCTGGGAGAACAGGATTTCACAGTCCCCCAGAATTGACGAGCGACCCTGCGGAATTACAAGCTAAATTTAGTGACTCGCAAACAACTTCGGTCAATCCATCTCAGATTAATCCCAATCCGCGATCGCATTCAGATGAGGTAACTGTCATCAATCAAACTGCCACTTCTGACTCAGAAATGCCCTTGGTTTCGCCTCAAACTATCTCTGAGAAATTAGAGTCAACAGAAAAGATGCCGCTACAAGCTAAATTTAATGAATCCCAAACTACTTCAGCCAATCCATCTCAGATTAATTCTAATCCGCGATCGCACACAGATGAGGAAAATATCATCAATCAAACTGTCACTTCTGACTCAGAAATCCCAGTAGTTTCACCTCGAATTATCTCTGAAAGACTTACAAAAAATGAAGAAATGTCCAGTGTACTAGAATTTACAAGCAATTCTCAACAACCACTTCCCATTATTCAAGCAAAACAGCAAAACTCTTCTCGTTCACCATCATCTTTTCCTATTGTTAATCCTTCAAATACGTTAGTGAACCCAAAATCAACACAACAAGATAATTATAATCCAGAAAAATCCAGCTCAATAAAATATAAAAAATCAAATGTGGAATTCCCTGCGCAAGAATTTCCCATTGTAACAGTTCAACCTCTAACTTCTCCAATTAATTTAACTAAAGAAGAAGTTAGAAATATGCCAAATGATCGAAATCAATTCTCTAATATCGCAAAATCACAAATTAATCAAAGTAATAGTTATCAAAACATCGCTCCTCTGCCCATTGTGCCTGTTAGTGCCCAAGTTAATTCCAGCTCACAAACTCGATCTTCGCCTTTACCCCTAGCAAACAATACCCCATTATCAAACAGTATTAGCCAGAAACCCAATCTATCAAATCAGAATTCAAGAGGATCAAATACTACTAATTTTGCTGCTTCACCTCCTAAAATCTTCGCCAGTCCTTCACCCCCAACCCAAACCTTTGTTTCTGCAATGGAAACTCAACCCAAAATTGATCTAGATGCTATTACCAGCCAAGTTGAAAAAAAAATTATGCGACGTTTGGTTATTGAAAGTGAACGCAGAGGTAAAATTCGATGACATTAGAAAAATTAACGATCAAAGCTGAAAAAAGTAACTCTGGAGACTTTAAAGATGAAATCAAAGTTCTGTTTAATCCGAGTGAAATTACCATGACTATCCCTGGCGGAAAAATGGAAGACTATGGTCTAGTAGCAAGCGATGGCTTAATTAGTTTAAGTCTCAATTTATTTTTTGATACTACTCTCCAAGGATATCCACCAGAAAACGTACAAAACTACACGAAAAAGATAGTTACATTGACTCAACCTCGAATTGGTAAAGATAAGAAAAGACCTCCTCGCTGCCAACTCATATGGGGCATGATATCGGGGAAATATAGTGTTCTGTTGGCGGATTGTTTTTTAGAATCAGTTACGAAAAAGTTAACTCATTTCCTGGAAGATGGAACACCTGTAAGAGCTACTTTAGATTGTTCTTTTAAAGAGTGGAAAGACCCAGAAAAACAGCAAAAAATTGCCAATCCGATCGACGATCCTGTAAGAATCGTGAAAAGGGGAGAAACTTTAAGTAGCATTGCTACCGAAGAATTTGGCGATCCAGCTTTATGGCGGCTCATCGCCAATGAGAATCGTTTAATCAATCCCCGAAAATTGGAACCTGGAACGGTCTTAACTATTCCACCTCTAGAAATAGCTAATCTTACTCAGAGGAGGTAAAAATGGCTAATAAACCTAGTGGGGAGGCTCTGCTTAGTCCCAATATTAAAATTTTAATCCAAGGTAAAGCTCTTGCTCCAGAAGTGGAGGCAGATTTGATATCGGCAACCATATCTGAAGATTTAGAAGCTCCGAGTATGTTTGAATTAAAATTTGTCACTTGGGATGTGGAAAAGCAGCAATTTACTTGGATTGATGGAGATCTGTTCGAGCTAGGCGATCTAGTTGAAATTCAGTTGGGATATGAGAAAGATCTCAAAAC
>JAAUYA010327136.1_pt1 | contig 56468 bp, 60 predicted proteins | sample 7278161 | NCBI WGS metagenome assembly JAAUYA01 (sample SAMN14350120, study PRJNA611818) | marine sediment metagenome | isolation source: surface marine sediment (3m) | place: French Polynesia: Moorea | collected 2018-08
GATAAGTCTAATAAATTCTTGTTCCATTTTTTGTATTTGTTGGAAATGTACATCTCTTTTTTGTTTTAGCAATTTATAAGTTTCAAAAAAATTATTATCTGCCAACCAATGCAAATCAACATCATTTAATAAATTAATATCTAGGTCAGCCTTAGCTAAAATAAAATATAAAAAACTAGAATCAGTAAATTTATTTTTCTCTTCTTGAGTAACATTATATTTAACTTTAAGCTCAGTAAATTTTTGTTCGTCTATCATGTTATGTATGAAATTATATAATCTGAATAAACAGTGAGACTCAGTTTATGATTTTTCCAGCCGATATTAAACCAAAGATATTGACTTCTTTGGTCATCAAATATTAGCACCTCATCTATATCAGGATCGGGTTCTTGTGATGAGATTCTTTCATACTATGTTAGGATTTGTTTGATTAAATTTTGATAACGAATCAGTTTGTCCATTGGAGAATCTCTTCTTTGTTGATAAGCTTAGACGCACCTAACCTACGTTTTTGCCATCCTCAATCCCAGGCTACAAGGGACTTGTTCAGGAAAATTAAATGCGTCTAAGCTTATGAATAACTATTTCATTGAAAATAGGTGTTAATTTATCTTCAACTGTCATCATCAGACAAAGCTTCTAACTCATCTGAAATTAAATCTTGTAAATCTTCATCACAGTGGGAGTGTAGATGAATCGAAGCAACTAGTAATTCCGATAAAATTTGACCTTTTTGGCGATCGCTTAAATCAGATAATTGTAATTGATTTACTAAAGAAATAACATTATGGCATTCTTGTTGTAACTCTATAAGTAATTGGTTTAAGGTTAAGTTTTTAGTGCTAATTTTTTGTTTTGTTAGTTGCATTACTTTTTACCTAATCTTTTTGATGCTTGTTCAATTCCCTTTTCAAAAGCTTTAATTTCCTTTTGCCAATGTTTGATTAGTCCTCGATTGGGAAGTTCCTTCTCTAATTCTAGCCTTATTTTTTCTTGATGTTCAACAATACGAGCTTGCAATGATGCAATTGCTTTTTTAAAATGACTTTTTCCCATAAAAATACAACTTAATAATATAGGTGAGCCGAAAAAAGCCCACCCGAAAAACTGTCTATTTAGATTTTGGATTCCTTTTAAATTTACATTATTTAAGCAACAGCAAACTCAGTTAGCTTACGACTTTCAGGATCATGGAAAGCTAAAACAATATCTTCTTTCGGTATACCTTCTCTTAATAATTCATTAGCAATACCTTCCTCAGTCCAATCTTCCTCAATGTAAATCTTCTCATTTTTAAGGCGAATATGAACAGAAATACCCTTAATTCTTTCCTCTGGTGTCCAACCAACTTGAAACCATAAATATTGATCTCTTTCTTCATCAAAAGCTAACAGCATTTCCACATTAGGAGTAGAAGCTTGAGAAAAAAGTTGATGATACTCTGTTAAAATCTTCTTTATTATTGAATGATAATGCTCTAACTTATCCATTCGGTAATAACCTCTTTATCTAGATCAACAATAATTAATTTGAGCTGGTTTTCATCAATAACAATTTGGATAGTTTCATCAAAATTGGCTTTATATACAAGCTGACTAATGACTAATCATGATAAATATCTTTTGTAGGCATTTTCCTTTTTGTAATTAGTCGGTGAATCTCTGAAAACCTACCCTACAATTATACTAAACCAAAACTTTAAGCCACAGCAAACTCAGTTAATTTACGAGTTTCAGGATCATGAAAAGCCAAAACAATATCGTCTTTTGGGACACCTTCTCTTAATAACTCATTAGCAATACCTTCCTCTGTCCAATCTTCCTCAATATAAATCTTCTCATTTTTAATACGAATATGAACATGAGTATTATTAATTCTTTTTTTATTTATCCAGTCTATAGACATCCATAAATAGTGATCGTGGGTTTCGTCAAAAATCAAGCAAGTTTCGTACTTTTTCTTAGATGAGCGATTAGCAATACTATCATATTCTGTTAAAATTTTTTTGATAAATTCTCGATAATTAACTAATTTATCCATTGTAATACTTCCTCCTTCTCTATATCAATAACAAGTAGATCAACTTTATTTAATTTAACTACGGCTTTAATTGATTTTCTTTGAAAAAAAGTTGCATAAATTTCATCTTTAATAGCCAAGTAAATTTCTTGATATTCATCTTGAGCCAATTGAATGAGATTCCGATATAAAATGTATTGTCCCAACGCCATCTCAAAATCCTTCATCGGAGAAGCACTGATAAAACTTTTGATTTCAACAATAATTTTACGTTGTTTTTGTTCTTCTGAAATTAGCTTTTCTACAGCTAAATCTGGGTAAAGTTCAGCATCTTCATATTCAATAGGATAAGGATCAGCTGTAATCGTCCAACCGTCTTTTATTAAAGCATTTTTTACTGCTTCATGATAAATATCTTTTGCTGACATTGTCTTGCTTCTAATCAATGATAAGCAGATAAAGATCTACCCTAAACTTATAGTAAAACAAAACTTTAAGCCACAGCAAACTCAGTTAACTTACGAGTTTCTGGATCGTGAAAAGCTAAAACAATATCTTTTTTTGGTACACCTTCCCTTAATAATTCTGTAGCTATTCCTTTCTCAGTCCAATCTTCCTCAATGTAAATTTTTTCATTTTTGATGCGAATATGAACAGAAATACCCTTAATTCTTTCCTCTAGTGTCCAACCAACTTGAAACCATAAATATTGATCTCTTTGTTCATCAAAAGCTAATAGCATTTCCACATTAGGAATAGAAGCTTGGGAAAAAAGTTGATGATACTCTGTTAAAATCTTCTTTATTATTAAACGATAATGTTCTAACTTATCCATTCGGTAATAAACTCCTTATCTATATCAATAATAATTAATTTGAGTTGGTTTTCATCAATAACAATTTGAATAGTTTCATCAAAATTGGCTTTATATACAAGCTGACTAATGGCTAAATAAATCTCATGATCTGGAGCAGTTTTTTTGAGAAAATTACGATAGATAATATACTGACCTACAGCTCTTTCTAAATCATAAATAAATGATGGACTGATAAAACTTTTGACTTCTATAACTATTTTTTCATCACCTTTTTCTGCTGATAATGTACGTTCAGCACCTAAATCAGCTATAAGTCTTAATTTCTTGTAAATTATGTAATAAGGATCTGCTGTAATGGTCTAACCATCTTTAATTAAAGCATTTTTAACCGCTTCATGATAAATATCTTTTGCTGGCATTGTCTTGCTTGTGATGTGATTGGGTAATAAGGTGAGCCGAGACAAGCCCACCTCAAAAACTAACTATTTAGCACCGACTGGCATACCTAAAATATCCTCAATTTTTGGCATTTGCTCCAGAGGAATAACTCGTCCTTCATCTTCAAATCCATCAATTTCATTGAAGTTTAAATAGCGATATAATTCACCGGCAAAGGGATCAATTTTCTCCTTCACAATCGACATATATTCCTCAACAGAAGGAATACGTCCTAACAACGCACACACTGCCGCTAATTCTGCCGAACCGAGATAGACTCGCGCACCTTTACCCATGCGGTTGTTGAAGTTACGGGTAGAAGTAGAAAAGACTGTTGCCCCATCTTCAACTCGTGCTTGGTTGCCCATACAGAGGGAACATCCGGGCATTTCTGTCCTTGCACCCGCAGCAGCAAACACACCATAAACCCCTTCATTGCGCAGTTGTTGTTCATCCATGCGAGTTGGTGGGCAAATCCATAAACGTACCTTACATGTTCCTGCACCTTCGAGAATTTTTGCTGCGGCGCGATAATGTCCAATATTAGTCATGCAAGAGCCGATGAACACTTCATCGATTTTATCTCCCGTACATTCAGACATTAGTTTAACATTGTCGGGATCATTGGGTGCAGCCACAATGGGTTGTTTAATCTCGTTGAGGTTGACTTCAATGACATCTGCATACTCAGCATTATCATCAGCAGACATCAGTTGGGGATTTTTCAGCCATTCTTCCATTTTCACAACCCGACGGAGTAAAGTACGCGGATCTTGATATCCCCGGGCAATCATATTTTTCATTAACACAATGTTCGAACGGAGATACTCGGAAACAGTTTCTTTACTTAGTTTAATGGTAGAACCAGAACAAGACCTTTCGGCAGTGGCATCGGTAAGTTCAAATGCCTGTTCTACCTTCAAATCGGGCAATCCTTCCATTTCCATTACCCGCCCGTTGAAGACATTTTTCTTATTCTCCTTCCCCACAGTGAGTTTGCCCTGTTGCATGGCTACCCAAGGAATAGCATTGACGATATCTCGCAGGGTGACACCAGGCTGTAATTCGCCAGTAAAGCGCACTAACACCGATTCTGGCATATCTAAAGGCATCACCCCTAAAGCCGCTGCAAATGCTACTAAACCAGAACCTGCGGGGAAAGAAATACCGAGGGGGAAGCGAGTATGAGAGTCGCCGCCGGTACCTACAGTATCAGGTAACAACATCCGGTTTAACCAAGAGTGAATGATACCGTCACCCGGGCGTAAAGCAACTCCTCCACGAGTAGAGAAGAAGTCAGGTAAATCTTTGTGGGTTTTAATATCAACAGGTTTGGGATAGGCGGCAGTGTGACAGAAGGTTTGTAGAGTTAAGTCCGCATTGAAACCAAGACAAGCCAACTCTTTCAACTCATCCCTAGTCATGGGACCTGTAGTATCCTGAGAACCTACCGTAGTCATAATCGGTTCGCAAGAAGTACCGGGGCGCACGCCAGGTAAACCGCAAGCTTTACCTACCATTTTCTGGGCTAAGGTGAACCCAGGAATCCCCCCGCCTTCGGCATCTCCCTTAGTAAGGGGGGCAGGGGGGATGGGGCGTACAAATAGAGTAGTATGCTCTAAACCTAATGCCTCACGGGTTTTATCAGTTAAAGCCCGTCCAATTAACAAAGGAATGCGTCCACCTGCACGCACTTCATCTAAAATAGTTTCAGGTTTAAGAGTAAAAGTAGCAATTACTTCTCCAGTTTCGTTGGTAATTTCGCCTTTGTAGGGATGAATGGTGATTACATCCCCGGTGTTCATTTTAGTAACATCACATTCAATGGGAAAGGCACCGGAGTCTTCCGCCGTATTGAAGAAAATAGGGGCGATTTTACCACCTAAGATATAACCTCCTGCTCTTTTATTAGGTACAAAAGGAATATCATCACCAATATGCCATAAAACGGAGTTAATCGCCGATTTACGGGATGAACCAGTACCAACTACATCACCCACATAGGCGACAGGATGACCTTTTTCTTTGAGTTTGGCAATGGTTTCTAAACCTTCAGGCATTCTTGCCTCTAACATTGCCAGGGCGTGTAAGGGAATGTCTGGGCGAGTGGTGGCGTGAGGTGCTGGAGATAAGTCATCGGTGTTGGTTTCACCGAGTACTTTAAAGACAGTAACGGTAATAGTTTTAGGTACTTTAGGCTTACTGATAAACCAAGCGGCATTCGCCCATGCGTCAATTACTTGTTTAGCATAGGGGTTTGTATCGGATAATTCTAATACGTCGTTAAATGCGTCGAATACTAGAAGGGTTTTACTTAATGCTGTTGCTGCTTCAGAGGCGATGTTGCTATCTTTAGACTTCAGCAACTCCACAAGGGAATGTACATTATAACCTCCTATCATTGTACCAAGCAGATCTACTGCACCTTGAGAACTGATGAGAGGACATACAATTTCTCCTTTCGCCACCCCAGTGAGGAAACCTGCTTTCACATAAGCTGCTTCATCCACACCGGGCGGGATTCTGTCTCGCAATAACATCAATAATTCTTCTTTTTCCTCTTCGGGAGGATTTTTGAGCATTTCGCATAGGTGCGAAGTTTGTTCGGCGTTGAGAGGTAAGGGGGGAATACCTAATTTAGCTCTTTCTTCTGCGTGTTGACGATATGATTCTAACCAAGACATAGACTTTCTAATATACTCCTTTTATAACTACCTGTATCTAGCATATCAATTAGCTGAGGTTAGATTTTGTATCGCTTTTAATCATTTAGGAAATACCAATGCTAGATTGTACTTCTGGCGATCGCAACAATCATATCGAAAGTGGCGACAGTACAATAAAATTTGAACAGATTGGTGTGAGATAATGAATTGGATTGATTTTTAACTTATTGGTTTTAAGAAATAAATATTAATAATGCCGAAAAAAATTCGGGAATTAAAGAGATTACTCAAAAAAGCTGGCTTTGTTGATCGTTCAGCTAAAGGGAGTCATACTCGTTGGTATCATCCTCTATTAGCCAATGAGCCAATTACTATTGCTGGTAAAGATGGAGATGATGCTAAACTTTATTGAGAAAAAGAAGTAAATCAAAAACTAGCTAAATTAAAGTTAATTCGAGGAAAGGAGTTAGAACAAGAATGAATTTACCCTATACAATTGTCATTCAATGGAGTAATGAAGATCGATGTTATTTAGTCCATTTACCTGAATTTCCCACGCAAAAATTTCATACTCATGGTGAAACTTATGAAGAAGCTTTAAAAAATGCTCAAGAAGTTTTAGAATTATTAATTGAAGAATATCAAGAAGATGGCAAACCTTTACCAAAACCTCAACCTTTAGATCATTTAATTAAGGTAGCTTAAATTATCTTTGAAAGTAGAAGCGCACCGCCAAAGGCGTGTGCCAGGGAGCGATCGCACATCAATATTCATACATCTTCGAGCATTTAGATTTTGGCCGATGGCGAGGTTCATTGCCTCTCTCAATACTGTTACACTAAAAATATCATTAGTTTTAGGGGAATTGTGTTTACAGGATTAGTACAAGGGATGGGCAAAATTCGGTCTTTAGGAAAAGATCGCTTTAGTTTAACCATTCAAGATCAGACTTCTCAAGTTATGCTCGCAGATTTGCGTATTGGTGATAGTGTGGCGGTGGATGGGGTATGTCTGACAGTAGAGGAAATTTTAGCTGAAGGTTTTGTTGCTACTGCCTCTCCTGAAACTCTCCAACGTACTACTTTAGGGAAGCGTTTAGGAGCAGCAGATGACGTTAACTTAGAAACATCTCTTCGAGTTGGTGACAAAATTGGTGGTCATTTTGTTACTGGTCATGTGGATGGTATAAGTTGTTTAGTTGAATCATTGTCCACTGGTAAAGCTTGGGAGATGACTTTTTCCTCTCCCCCTGGTTTAGAAACACAATGGCAAAAATATATTGCTCCCTACATTGTTTCTAAGGGTAGTGTGGCTGTCAATGGTATCAGTCTTACTATTAGTGATTGTGATGTCAAGGGCAGTTGGTTTAAGGTAGCAGTTATTCCTCATACCTATACTGAAACCAATCTTTCCAGCCTCAAATTAGGAGATTGGGTTAATGTTGAGGGTGATGTTTTAGGGAAATATGTCGATAAATTAATTAGTTATCGTCTAGGAGAAAATACTTCTAGTGAAGATATTAGTCTCAATTTTTTAGCTGAAAATGGTTATATTTAGATCTTACATTAATACACCACAACTTACTTGCGATGAACCTACCTATAGTCTATCACGACCATTATGTAACTCCTCTACCACCGCAACATCGTTTTCCTATGCCCAAATTTAAGTTGCTCCACGAGCTTCTTCTTGATGACGGCATTACCACCTTAGAATATAGCTATCCTCCAGAAAGGCCGACTCCAGACATCATGGAGTTAGTGCATACTCCTGAATATGTGGAAGCTTACTGTAAGGGTACTCTAGATGATAAAGCCCAAAGACGTATCGGGTTACCTTGGAGTGAGGGTTTGGTAACTCGTACTTGTACTGCGGTAGGTGGCACAATTTTAACGGCTAAATTAGCTTTAGAATACGGTATCGCTTGCAATACTGCTGGGGGTACTCATCATGCCTTTCCGAGTTACGGCTCTGGTTTTTGTATCTTTAATGATTTGGCGATCGCCTCTCGTGTGTTACAGAAATTAGGGATGGTAAAACAAATTTTAATTGTCGATTTAGACGTACATCAAGGGGATGGTACTGCCTATATCTTTGCCAATGAGCCGACAGTATTTACTTTCTCCATGCACTGCGAAGCAAATTTTCCTGCTCAAAAGCAACAAAGCGATCTAGATGTATCTTTACCTGAGGGATTAGATGATGACGGTTACTTACAAACTTTAGCTCAATATTTACCTGATTTATTGAGTCAAGTTAAACCAGATTTAGTTTTATATGATGCCGGAGTAGATACCCATGTAAGCGATCGTTTGGGTAAACTTTGTCTTACCGATACGGGAATATATCGTCGGGAAATGCAGGTTTTAAGTACCTGTGTGGCTGAGGGTTATCCAGTTGCTTGCGTCATTGGTGGCGGTTATGGCAAACATATGGAACAATTAGTCTATAGACACTCTCTATTACATCGTGCCGCTAAAGAAGTTTGTCAGTTGTATCGTCTCTAGGAGGTTATCAACTGCATTAGAGAAGCTACCGTTGTTGCTACCTGTCAAAGGATTGCAGATTGTTGAAGCGAAGATTGTAGATTGACCGATTAATTGTAGATAAAACAATTGTAGATTGTAGATTTAACCATGCGATCAAAGCAAGGGCTTGTGTTTACCCAATCTGCAATCTCCCCTCTTCAATTCTTTAATCATTAGGTCAGAGACTCATTTGTTCCACCTTACTACATACCACTGTAAATATCCTCCTTCTCCCATATCTAATTCACAATAATTATCCAATAAATATTTGGCTTGTGCCTCTAGAGAAGTAATTTTTTCTACATCCGAAGGAAGATCCTCGCCTAAAAGTGTCAATACCTGTTTTAGTTTAGCTAATAATTCTTCCTCAGTCATTAACTGTTCGGGTTTACCTGCTTCCAAGACCACATAACCGTCTTGTTGGTACATAATTGAATCTGGCATAGTATTTGCTTGTATTACTCTCTATATTAGTCTTGATTATGATCACATTTGGTTTAAAATTTCTTCGTTAATCCAAAATTTTTGCCGATGATAATATTCATAAAAATAAGTTTCAAATTCTAATTGTTCCGTCAGAATTTCTCGCAGACGAGTCGAGTTGATTTTATCTTGTGTGATTGAGGTATTTTTTCTGGGTATATATAGCTCTGGTTTAATAATATTAAGCATTTGAAGAGTATAAAAAAAATCTTCAAGGTAAGGTAATGTACCTATGGCTAAATAATGATTATCAGCAGAATTAAATAAATCTTTTTCATTATATGGTTCTTTTAAATAACAAAAAAATTGTAGGGTTTGAGGTATAAATTCATGCCCTTGTTCCAAGATATGCCAAAGATAATCGTCAAGAGATTCAAAACAATCTTTTGGTTGTCGATCTGGTGAACAAAAAGAACCCAATAAAAAATCACTATTCCATTGCTGTCGCCATAAACTTTCAATTCTCTCAATAGGATTGCGAAGTATGGTAATTATAAACAATTTTTGGTTAAGAATTAGCGGTATAATTAAAGGTAATGCTATAGTCCTAAAAATACGATCAGTAGTATGAAAAGCTATACAATCACTGGTACTTAAGATATGAATAATTTGTGATTGACTAGGGTTGAGTTGTTGACAAATCCAATCAATACGATTAAATCTACTGTAGCTTGATTCGAGGGCATGACAAAAGGAGGTTCCCCCAGTTTTGAGAATATGATTAAAGGCAAGCATATTCGAATTTTAGTGTGACAATTTTTCCATAAAACTGCTAACTCTATATTAGATTATGCTAGCAAATTTACAATCATTTACAGGTTAACTTTATACTAAACTATTCTATGATGTTTGTAAAAATTGATCATGGCAAGAATTAACGACAATTATCTTAAACTCAAAGCTGGTTACTTATTTCCCGAAATCGCTCGACGGGTAAACACTTTCGCGGAAGCTAACCCTAACGCTCAGATTATCAAACTAGGTATTGGTGATGTAACTGAACCCTTACCGGAAGCTTGTCGTCATGCGATGATCGAAGCAGTCGCAGAAATGGGCGATCGCACTACGTTTAGAGGTTATGGCCCAGAACAAGGTTACGCTTGGTTAAGGGAAAAAATTGTCCAACATGACTATCAAGCTAGAGATTGTGATATAGATGCCTCAGAAATCTTCATCTCTGATGGTTCTAAGTGCGATACAGGCAATATTCTCGATATTTTTGGCAAAGATAACAAAATTGCGGTTACAGACCCCGTATATCCCGTTTATGTAGATACTAATGTCATGGCCGGACATACGGGAGAAGTAAATGAGCAAGGGGAATTTGAAGGTTTAATTTATCTTCCGATCGAGGCGGAAAATAATTTTACCGCGACTATTCCCTCTGAGAAAGCCGATTTAATCTATCTCTGTTTTCCTAATAACCCCACTGGTGCCACTGCTACTAAAGAACATCTCAAAGCTTGGGTAGACTATGCCAAAGCTCATGGCTCAATTATTCTCTTTGACTCTGCTTACGAAGCTTTTATTACATCCTCTGACATTCCTCACTCTATTTATGAAATTGAAGGAGCCAAAGACTGTGCGATTGAGTTTCGCTCTTTCTCGAAAAACGCTGGTTTTACGGGTACTCGCTGTGCTTGGACTGTGGTACCAAAAACTCTAACAGGGAAGGCTGCTGATGGTTCTAATGTAGAGTTATGGAAATTGTGGAACCGCCGTCAGTCAACTAAGTTTAATGGGGTTTCCTACATCGTGCAACGGGGTGCTGAAGCGGTTTACACTTCTGAAGGACAAGCACAAGTTAAGGCTTTAGTGAATTTTTACCTCGAAAATGCACAAATTATTCGGGAAAAACTTACTAGTGCTGGTTTAGCCGTTTATGGTGGTATTCATGCTCCCTATATTTGGGTGAAAACTCCTCATGGTTTGTCCAGTTGGGATTTCTTTGATAAGTTACTTCATACAGCTAATGTAGTAGGTACTCCTGGTTCTGGTTTTGGCGCTGCTGGGGAAGGTTATTTCCGCATCTCGGCTTTTAATAGTCGGGAAAATGTGGAGGAAGCTATGAAACGTATTACTGAAAAATTGAAGGTTTAGTTTTGATGGTGGTTGGTAGTTGTTTTTTTGGTTTGGCGATCGCTAATTGAAGAAAACAATAACTTCTAGAGACTATTACCAATAGCTTCTCAAGGATATAATTGAAAATAATTTAGTCAAGAATAGGTTGAGTTATGTCAGTAGATGTGCGTACTGCGGTGGTTAATGCTGAAAACTATCTACAATCTTTAGGAGATCTACTAGGTAAAGATTTAGAGAATTTTCGCTTGGAAGAAGTAGAACCATCAGAAGATAAAGAGTTTTGGTATATAACAATTGGTTATGATCGTCCTGTTCTTAAACAAAAAACAGTCTTAGAAATAGAGCGTTTATTACCTCAATCTCCGTATCAGCGAGAATATAAGATAATTAAAATTAATGCTCAAACTGGAGAAGTAGAATCCATGAAAATTAGAAATTTATGACAAATTACTACCAGCCCAAGGGTATTTTAAAAGTTTATCCTTCTTCAGGAAAACGGTGAATATCATCATCACCAAGATACTCACCATTCTGAACTTCGATCATCACCAAGGGTATAACTCCGGGATTTTCTACTCGATGACGAGTATTCATCGGTACATAGGTTGACTGTTTAGGCATTAGTAAAGTTTCTTCCCCATCAAAAGATACTTTTGCCGTTCCCGAGACTACTATCCAATGTTCACTGCGATGATAGTGCATTTGGGTACTGATATGATGACCAGGCTTAAGCACAATACGATTGATACGATAACTACGTCCTTCCTCCAAAACAGTAACAGTTCCCCAAGGAGGATTTCTAGTATACTCACTTTCAGGATGTTGTTTGGTTGTTTCCTGATTTAAATTATTACTCATCGATCGTTATTTTAATTATCTATTCTCCATCATAAATCTTATCCACATCAATGACATAGAAATGATTCAAGATGCCAATGGTATCAAAGCTGTAGAGATACAATTCAGTTTGATAAGTACTAAACAAAAGATAGTTATGACGTTGAGTTGTTTGGGCAATTAATTTGGGGATTTGCTGTTTGCCTGTATCCACCATTAGGTGACACATCTGACTTTTAATCGCTTCACCCAAGTCTGCAGAGCTTGGCTGACAGATATTTTCTTTAAGATATATTACTAACTGTTTGGTGGCAAAGTCTTCATATTGTTGATTGCCAGGGTTAGTTAATGTTAACAAGCACCCCAAACCTAAAAATGCTCCTCCTCCAATTAGTAGAAGTAAGCGCCAAGGATTCATTTTACCGTACTCAGAGGGGATCATCTGCAAAAACTTAGATAGATTCGAGTAAATATATTATACACACTTCTCAGTTGTGCTCTTAGTATAATTATCAAAATCAGGGAACTAGGGTATAGTCAAACTCTAATTTACTCAGGAATTTGACTTTTAACTTTTATTTGTTTTGTGTTATACTAGGTAACCGTAACGGCGAGCGTAGCCAAGAGGTTAAGGCAGCGGATTGTGGTTCCGCCATTCGTGGGTTCGAGTCCCATCGTTCGCCCTGTCAGACTCTACATGGGGTAGTTTACAGATTAATAATCCATTCTGAAGCACGTTCCCCTAAGTCAAGAGGAACACTTACCGCTTTACCAAGTCGGGGACGAGAGCGACTTTCTGTGATGGCCGCTTGAACTTGTGCAGTAACTCCCCAAGCATTCAGATAACTAGCAATTCGCTCTAAATGAGCCAAGTATTCCTCTTCTGAGAGAGGAAAAGATACTTGTTCTAGATATTTCCACATTACCTGAAAGTAAATCTTGTCTTTAATGGTTATGACTTGCACGTCATAAGAACATCCCCATTTACCTAATATAAGTTGATGTAATTCAAGTCCTGTCATATCTGCTGAACCAAAGGGGTCATTTTTTGTAATAATCTAGTAATGGTGTTGTAAACGTTTTTTAAAGATTGAGGTTCTTTAGTTAATTGTAGAACGTTTACCAAAATATACAATTTAGACGATTCACTATGACACAAATTTCTGGAAATGCTGATGTACCCGATATGGGGCGCCGTCAATTTATGAACTTGCTTACCTTTGGTACTGTTACCGGGGTAGCTTTAGGTGCTCTTTACCCAGCAATCAAATTTTTTATTCCCGCTTCTAGTGGCGCTGCCGGTGGTGGTCTCACTGCCAAAGATAAAGTAGGGAATGACATTATTGCTAGTGAATTTTTAGCAAATCATAATAGTGGCGATCGCACTTTAGCACAAGGTTTAAAGGGCGATCCTACCTATGTGGTAGTCACTGAAGATCAAGCGATCGCTTCCTACGGAATCAATGCTGTCTGTACTCATTTAGGTTGTGTTGTACCTTGGAATGCGGCGGAAGACAAATTTATCTGTCCCTGTCATGGTTCACAATACAACAATCAAGGTAAAGTAGTGCGTGGTCCTGCACCTTTATCTTTAGCCTTAGTTCATGCTGATGTCAATTCAGCAGATAAGATTGTCTTTACTCCCTGGAAGGAAACTGATTTTCGCACCGGGGAAGCTCCTTGGTGGAGTTAGGAACTAGTGCAGAAATGCAGAATTAAGAATGCAGAATGCAGAATTTAAAAACCTTAATTATCCGGGCTTTGACCGAGTTTTAACTAGCGTTTTATTTTCGCTCACCTGCACTAGCTTTAGATATTCTTGAATGTCTAAATGATAATATTTTGTTTAATTAAATTTTGAGTGTAACTGTCGATGAGAAAACCCTCTTTTTTATGTGATATGTCGAGGACAATCATCAGAATTGTATTAGTGGCGATCGCTACTATTACTTTGTTCGTTGCTAACGATCTGCTATTGCCACAGTCTGCGGCTGCATATCCTTTTTGGGCACAAGAAACTGCACCGTTAACTCCTCGAGAAGCTACCGGGCGTATTGTTTGTGCCAACTGTCATCTAGCCCAAAAACCCTCAGAGGTAGAAATTCCTCAAGCTGTTTTACCTGATACTGTCTTTGAAGCGGTGGTCAAGATTCCTTATGACCAAGATGCACAACAAGTATTGGGAGACGGCTCTAAAGGTGGATTAAATGTGGGTGCAGTTTTAATGCTCCCAGAAGGGTTCAAAATTGCTCCCTCTGAGAGAATTCCTGAGGAATTACAGGAAAAAGTTGGCAGTACCTACTTCCAATCTTACAAAGAAGGTAAAGACAATTGGGTGATAGTTGGTCCCTTACCAGGCGATCAATATCAAGAAGTTGTTTTCCCCGTGCTCTCTCCAGATCCAGCTACTGATCCTAATATCAACTTTGGTAAATATTCAGTCCATTTAGGTGCTAACCGGGGACGAGGACAAGTTTATCCTACCGGTCAACTGAGCAATAATAACCAGTTTAAGGCTTCTGCTGCGGGTACAATTACCGACATTAAGGAACAAGAAGCAGGTGGCTATGAAGTGACCATTACTAATGCTGATGGTGATATAGTAGAAACTATTCCGCCTGGCCCTGAATTAACCGTAGTTGTCGGTCAAAGGATTGATAATGGCGAAGCTCTGACCAATAATCCTAATATAGGCGGTTTTGGGCAAAAAGATACAGAAATTGTCTTACAAAGTCCTGCACGGATTCAGTGGTTATTAGTCTTTATTGCCGGAATTATGCTGGCTCAAGTTTTCTTAGTGCTGAAGAAGAGACAAATTGAGAAAGTTCAAGAAGCAGGAATGTATTTCTAATTATATCGCTAATTAATTTCCTGTAGATTTTAGGGCGCTTTATGCGTCCTTTTTTTAGAATTTTGGCTGATCTTAAGAGGATAAATTTTTGACAATTAGTAGGCAATTACGATCGTCCTCAGTGCGAAGATAACTTAAATGATCGGCAATTTTTTGTAAAATTTCAATCCCCCTTCCACCAGTAGATAGATTATATTTTTTTTTATGCTGAGAAGCAACAAAAGATTCTAAATCAAAGGGCGGGCCATAATCCCATATTTGGAGCTTTATTTGTTCCTTGGTTAAAGTAATATCAATGGTAATTTTTACATCTTCAGGCAGAGCTTTATGGGCATGACGTACAGCGTTAGTAAAGCCTTCTGCTAGTGCTAACTGACATTGTAACCAATCTTTTTTACTCACCCAAGGTTCGTTTATTTGTTCCAATTGAGCTAGTACCTGCTCCAAGTAAAGCAAGTTACTTTGAACTTGAAAAGATATTTGTTTACAGATTTCCAAATGCTTTTAAACCTCTTTAAAAGTTTATAGTTTGAGCGGTATTAGTTTTAACAACTATTTTACTACTATTGAACTGATAATCAATAATCACCAGCGATGATAATATTAAAGAACTGTTTAAGTTTAGCGTAGATATGACCCAAATTTTGATTGTTGATGACGATCCTGCCATTCAAATACTACTTAGTAGAGCTTTGAGAAATAGTGGTTACGATACTATTGTCGCTAAAGATGGAGAAGAGGGTTTAAATAAAGCTAAAGAAATTAAACCAGCTTTAATTATTTGTGATTGGTTAATGCCGGGGATGACAGGTTTGCAAGTATGTCGTCAGGTTAAAGCCAATCCAGAATTGGCAACTACTTTTTTTATCTTACTCACTTCTAGAGTTTCTGTTAAATATAGAGTACAAGGTTTAGATGCCGGTTCCGATGATTTTATTGGTAAACCAATTGATTTACAAGAGTTGAAAGCACGGGTAAGAGCAGGATTAAGATTACATCAACTGAGTAAAGATTTACAGCGACAAAAGCAACTTTTAGAAGCAGAACTATCTGAAGCTGCCGATTATGTTGCTTCTATCTTACCAGAACCCTTGAACAATTCTTTAGTAACTATTGATGTTCTTTTTATTCCTTCTAGTCAATTAGGAGGAGATTGCTTTGATTATTTTTGGTTAGACTCTGAGCATTTAGCGATCTATTTATTAGATGTGTCTGGTCATGGTTTGCGGGCTGCTTTGCCTTCTATTTCCGTCATTAATTTATTACGTTCTCGCAGTTTAAATCAGGTTAACTACTATCAACCAAGTGATGTTTTAGCTCGCTTAAATTATAGTTTTCAAATGACACAACGTAATGATAAATACTTTACGATTTGGTATGGAGTTTATAACCTGCTTAAAAGAGAATTAATCTATGCTAGTGCAGGACATCCACCAGCAGTTTTATTATATATCGATGCGGCCAATAATATTTCAGAAAAAAGGTTAGCTACTCAAGGAATTCCGATTGGTATGTTTTCGGAAGCAACCTATCAAGATAGTTATTGTCTAATTAAACCTCAGTCGACTTTATACTTATTTAGTGATGGAGTTTATGAGCTTAAACAAGCAGGGGGAAATATCTGGGGCTTAAATAATTTTATTGAAGTGTTGAAGCAATATAAAAATCAATCAGAAGCTCATTTAGCTCAAATATTAGATGAGGTGAAACTTCATAATCTTACTTATCGTTTTGAAGATGATTTATCTCTGATGCAAATTGATTTTCTCTAACATCAATTAGGCTCGGTAAATTCCATTGTTTCCTTAGCTATTATTTCTTTTATGTCATCTCTACTAGAAACTATTTCAAAAACTTGAAGCATATTGGTTAACTCAAGTAACATTTTAATTTGCTCATTAATAGACATAATAAATAGTCTTCCATTAGAAGAACGCACAGTTTTAAGCATTAATACTAAAGCACCTAACCCAGCACTGTCCATAAAGGTAACTTTTGTAAAATCAATTAAGATCCAAGTAACATTTTGCTCTACTGATTGCTTAATTATTTGCCGCAAGTGATTTCCTTCCGTCTCATCAAGTATTCCAGTAGGTTTGAGAACTTTTACTGTAGGTACCATATTTAATAATAGATAGAGATCACAACAAAATTTTGAGCCAAGTCTAACACAATAGCTGAGAAGTCATTGTAAAGATTTATGAATTTTAGCTAACACCTGAGATAAAGATTTCAGATTGGTGAAGCGAAGATTGGTGATTGAATCAATGGATTGGAGATTGGTGATTAAAGATTGGTGATTGAATAAATACAAACCGCAGTCTTGATCGCAAGGGGAAATCTAAAATCCCAAGCCAATCTACAATCCCTTGACACCTGAGCGAATAAATTTACCCTTTTTTCTTTGGTGCCACAATTGTCAAAATCGTTTTCTGGGGATCATCCTCGACTTTGATCCCTTCTGGCAAACTCAAGTCTCCCACTTGAAAACTACCACCAATATTCACATTAGAGATATCCATGGCTAAAAACTCGGGAATGTTAGCCGGTGCGCAACGCACCTTAACTTCTGTCACCATTTGTTCTAAGATACCCCCTTGCTGAATCCCAACAGATTTTCCGGCAACTTTCAGAGGTACTACCACTTCTACATCAGCATTTCCGGAAGGAGAGAAAAAACTGATGTGATGAATAGTTCTTTTCCAGGGGTGAGTTTGAACTTCTCTAATCAAGACTTTCCCATTCCAAGGTAAGTCAGGAACATTGAGATCGACTAAAGTATTATTGACAGAAGCTTTTTTGAGCAAATTCAAGACTTTTTTGGTTGGTACAACCAGAGAAACTGCTTCTGCTCCACTATGTCCATATAAATTAGCAGGAATTAAACCCTCACGGCGTAATGCCCTTGGTTTACTGCCTCCTGGTCTTTTTTGACAATCTAAAGTTATTTCCATCTTTGTTTTGTTAGTTACAAGTTATTAGTTGTTAGTTATTGGTAGTCATTAGGATTTAACCGGATCGCCATTGGCGGTAAGCAAAGCTCGTTTTGGTCCGTGAATGGGATCTTCTACAATAATTGTTTGGTCACGACTCGCCCCCAGAGAGACGATCGCAATCGGGACTTCCATCAACTCTGCTAGAAATTTGAGATAGTTCAACGCTTGTTTCGGGAGATCTTCTAGCGAGCGACAATGGCTGGTAGATTGTTGCCAACCAGGTAAAGTTTCATAAATAGGTTGACAGCGAGCAAATTGGTTAGCGTTAGAGGGAAAATGATGACAGACTTCCCCATCTATTTCGTAAGCCACACCAACCTTGATTTCCTCTAATTCATCGAGAACATCTAATTTGGTAATAGCCAAACAGTCCAAACCATTAATTCGTGCTGCATAGCGTCCAATCACTGCGTCAAACCAACCGCAACGGCGGCGACGACCAGTAGTAGTACCGAATTCAGCCCCACGATCGCCCAATAAAATCCCGATCTCATCGTGTAATTCGGTGGGGAATGGACCTTCTCCTACCCGAGTAGTGTAAGCTTTCGCTACACCAATAACGCGATCGATAATAGTTGGTCCCACCCCAGCACCTACACAAGCCCCGCCAGCAATGGGATTAGATGAGGTAACATAAGGGTAAGTTCCGTGATCTAAGTCCAATAATGTTCCTTGGGCTCCTTCAAAGAGAATATTTTTCTTGAGCTTGACAGCTTGAGAAATTTTTAAAGAACTGTCAATTATATAAGAGCTTAGGCTTTGGGCGTAGTCTCGGTACTTAACAATTACCTCCTTAGCATTTAAAGGCGGGAAATTATATAGTTTCTCTAAAACAGCGTTTTTATAATTAATTGTCCACTCTAGTTTCTCATGGTTATGATTCCCATCGATCAAATCTAGCATGCGGATGCCAATACGTTCGGACTTATCAGCATAAGTGGGACCTATTCCTCGTCCGGTAGTACCCAGTTTATATTTCCCTCGCCTTTCCTCTGACGCTTTATCTAGTAAGCGATGATAAGGCATAGTTATATGGGCGGTTTGGGAAATGAAGAGATTTTCGGTCGAAACGTTGAGCTGGTGTAGCTTTTCTATTTCTTCCAATAATTCTTCTGGGTCAATTACCGTTCCAGAACCTATAATACATTCTGTATCAGGGTATAAAATCCCTGATGGGATCAAGTGTAATTTAAAGGTTTGTCCCTGTACGACAACAGTGTGTCCAGCGTTGACTCCCCCTTGGGAGCGCACGACCACATCTGCTGACTTACTCAATAAATCTGTTATTTTACCTTTTCCTTCGTCACCCCACTGGGCTCCGATCACAATAACATTAGCCAAGAGTTTATTAAAGCTAAACTTCACACAAACTACTATTATCGCAGTTTAGTTTCCATCTGTCAAGAAAATTTTGTTAATTTCAGGAGGTTTTTGTGGCTTTATATGCTGAGTTACACCGTCATTTAGGAGGTTCAGTGGTTCCTCGCGTTCTTTGGCGTTATTTTCAACGACACAATACCACTTTAGCGACTCAATATCCTGATTATCTGGAATTTGAGGATTTTTATACTCGCGAACGCAGTACTCTAGAAGAATATTTAGAATTACACACCTTAGTCGAGAGTGTACAGAATCTCAAGACTTTACCTTATTTTGTCTATCGTCTGATTCGAGGAGCTTATATCTTTGAAAATTTAGCTTATTTAGAGTTACGCTATACTCCTTATCTGCGCACGGCACCAGAATTAAGTCAAACCGAGAGAATTGCTCAAATGAAAACTATTGTGGAAGTGGTAGGTAAAGCTTCCCGTGTCAATGAATATCCTATTGTCACCAGCCAAATTTTGTGCCTGCACACCAAACTTCCCTATGAAGTAAACAAAGCGATTATCGAGCTAGCAGCCCTGAAAAAGGAGGATGTTTGTGCGATCGATATAGCTGGTGGCGATAAAATTTATGCTGAGAGAATTGAAGAATTTATTAGTTTGTATAAATACGCGCGAGGGCGTGGGATTAAAACCACTGGACACCTTTACGAAACTCCCAACAATTGTTATCCGAAATTACTTCCTTACTTGATGCGTATTGGTCATGGCATCCAAATTCCCCTAAAATATCCTGAATTATTACCAGAAATAGCGGATCTGAATCAATGTTTAGAAGTTTGTCCTACTACCTATCTTAAAACAGGTACTTTAGACGATTTACATGAACTTAAAGTAGTATTTGACCGATGTTTTGAAGCAGGAGTAGATATTGCTATTTGTACTGATAATGCTGGCTTACATAATGTTCGTTTACCTTTTGAATATGAAAATCTTCTCACTCAAGACGTGATTGATTTTAAGCAACTGCAAGCTTGCCAAGATGCTTCTTTCCGCCATGCCTTTGCTTGGCCCTACAGTCAACCTCCTGCTTCTCTGTTAATTGGGTTATTACAAGATAAGTCTTCAGATGAGATTCAAGACTAATTTAAAAGCTTTGCCGAAAAAGGCCATCTGCGCTAGCATTATTATGTCAGAAGCCCTTAGAAAGAACTCATGAAGAAAACAGGCGAAGCAGAAATTGATGACCTTGAGCAACAATTAAAGGTTGCTATGCTGAATTCTGATATTTCAGCGCTTGACAAATTACTTGCTTGTGATCTCATTTTTACCAATCATCTTGGTCAAATCATGACAAAGCAAGATGATTTAAATGCTCATAAATCTGGCCTGGTCAAAATCGATCAGATTGAAGTTATCGATCAAAATATTAAAATGCTAAATGATGTAGCTGTAGTTACTGTGCAAGCGCGAATTCTAGGTAGTTTCAATGGGCACTCTTCCCAAAATAAATTTCGTTTTACACGAGTTTGGTGCAAAAGTTCTGATCGTCAATGGCTCCTGACAGCGGCTCATGCCAGCATGGTTACGTAGAGGGATATTTGAAATCGGTATAAGCTTTTCATAGAGCGATCGCATTATCAATCGTATTATCTAGGCTGATGGCGATCTGTGCTCTATTGGACTATTAACCATCAACTATCAGAAGAATTAGATAACTTTTTCAGAATATCAATAATTTGACCTTGCATTTCAGCTTGTTGTTCTTCAATTTTTGTTTGTCTTTCTGAAACAAGAGCTAGTTGTTGATAGTAATCAGCCTGGACTTCATAAAAACTTGATTGAGCCGAGGCAATTCTTCCTAAATATTGATAGAGTTTATGTCGGTCTTTTTCCCATTCTCTATCAGTCTTTTGTCTTTCTTCTCTTTCAGCTGCTAATGCTTCAGAAAGTGCGGCAATAGCTTTTGCGTTAGAAGCAATTAGAGCTTTAATTTCATTGTCATTTATATCCATAAATTTCTACAAGTTTTTTGCTCTTGATTTATATTGTAGTGTTTATTCAATCAACCTTTACAGAACCTAATATTACATCAATTTGATAAAGACTGAATCGCCCCAATTAATCCCTGACAAACACCTGTTAAAAAATCGAAATCTATGGTATCTAAAGTATCACTGGGACTGTGGTAATTTGGATTTCGTAAATTAGCCGTGTCAGTTACCATAATCGCTTTATAACCATAATCCCAAAAAGGAGCATGATCGCTTCTTCTCGTATCTGGTACTATCTTTCCTTGAAATGGTACTGATAACCATTCACAAGGAATGTTTTTACGAATCTCGCGACTCATACTAATCAAATCAGAAATAGTGGAAAGATTACCAATTACAGCAATAAAATTACCTTCAGAAGGATAAAAATAATCTAATCCTGGTGGATATAATTGCGAATTAGAATTAGGGTCACAATAACCTAACATTTCTAAACTAATCATTAACCTTAAAGATTGGTTTTGCTCCTTTAAAAAATTCGCATAAGAGGTACTACCTAATAAGCCATATTCCTCTAAATCAAATACAACTAAACGAATAGGAAAGTTAGCTGCATTGCTACTAAAAAATCTCGCCAATTCTAGCAACACAGCCACCCCAGTAGCATTATCATCAGCACCAGGCGAACCTGGAACAGTATCGTAATGTGCTCCGATGAGAATAGGTGGTCTATTAGCTACTCTTTGATTAGGGCATAAATTAAGGATTAAATTTTCATATAATTTTCCTCTTACTTCAAATTTATACTGCTCAACTTCACCAAATTTTGCTAATTCTTGACCAATATATTCTTTAGCATAAAAATGTCCGCCTGTAGCGATATATGGGTCACGCTCACGCACAATTTGTTTGAGATGTGTTTGAAGATTACCAAGGATTTCTTTAATCATTTTTATTGATTATTGCCAGAATTAATTCTCATTAATATGCTAGCAATTTCTTGGTATTTTAGAGATATAAATTAACCCAAAAAAGAGTTATAGCAGTTGAAGGGTTGGTTAGAAGAAGCTAAAATGAGTATATGAAGTAAAATCTGAATATATTGATGGAGCAACAAATTGAATGGGATGAGCAAAAAAATCAAACCAACATTGCTAAACATGGAATTAGTTTTGAGTTTGCGGGGTTGCTATTTTCCGAGCATTATTTGTGTCAATTTGATAACAGATTCAATTATGGAGAAGATAGATGGCAGGGTTTAGGAGAAGTTTACGGAGTAGTATTATTTGTAACCTACACGGTAAGAGCTGACACAATTAGATTAATTTCAGCTAGAAAAGCTAGTAAAAAAGAAAGAAAAATATGGGAGAAATATTATTATGGATAAATCATTAAATAAGTATGTACCAACGCCAGCAGAATTAGAAAGAATTAGAAATATCCGAGATGAAGATATAGATTTCTCTGATGCACCTGAAACTGATTCTTCCTTCTGGGCTTCAGCCAAAATGGTTTCACCAAAAGTAAGCAATAACAAAATGATTTCTATGCGATATGATCTAGACTTATTAGAGTGGTTGAAAAATGAGGCACAAAATAAAGGAGTAACATACCAATCTTTAATTCATTCAATACTTGAATCATATCGCAAACATACTCAAAATATGACAAAATCAAGAGAACACTAGTAGTTCAAGTCTATGTAAATAGACTTATAAATCGCAGCAAAGAATCTTTAATGATTGCTCATTGATAATTGATTAAAAAACCTCTTTTACCTAATCTTGTTACCGCAGTAGCAACGGGAAAACGAGGAGATTCTAAGACTCTGGCTAATTCATTAAGATCTAATTCATTCATCTGAGTTAATGTTGTCAAAACTTGTTGATCGAATGCTAAATTACTAAATTCCGACTTCAGTAAATTGACAATTTCGGATATTACTTTATCCGCATCTCGTGCATTGACAGACTTGCCACCAGTAGAAACAGCGATCCCCTCAAAAGCATCGCGGGTAAGTTCATCGTAGCCCATACACAAGCCATAAACTTTGATGCGTTGGTTTTCTGCCGCCGCTGCTACAGATAATACATCTAATCCACTAGGGCAACCTTGACTCCAAGCATCGTGAGAGTCTCTCACACGGTTTCCGGTTAATTCTCTCCACCATTTAGCGAAACCATGAGGAGGTGCATCCCCTACCAACATAATAAATCTACTGCTGTGTTTGCGCCATTGCATTTCCTGGCAAGCATCGATTACTCCTCGGTAGACTGCTTCGGCAGTATCTCCTCCTCCGTCAGGGTTTAATTTATTAATCTGTTTTTGCATCTGTGGGAAATTGTCAGTTAATTCATAAATACGAGTAATAAAAGAATTTTCCTGGGGAGGATGATCTCGATATTCTACTAAACCAACTTGAAGGTTAATATTACTATCTGTAGATAATAATTCCAGGGTGTCAAGTAGTTGACTTTTGGCTGTATTGATAAAACTACCCATACTACCAGTGGTGTCAATTACAAAACAGATGTCAACTTGGTTTAACTCTCGTTTATTCATGTTTTAGTTTAGTTATCGTTCACTAATTATTTGTAGCATATCATACTACATATTGATGAGCAGCAGCGATAGGCGAGCGGCAGAATATAAATCGCGAATTATTCTCAGAATCATTCATAATGCAAAATTTCTACTTGGTAATAGTTTTTTAATTGTTCATAGAGTTGAGGGTACTTCTTTTTCAGTGCTTGAGGCTTAGTAAAATAAGTTTCGCTAGCAACGGCGAAAAATTCGGCGGTGTTGGTTGCTCCATAAGGATTAATTACACTCTTTTTACCTTTTGCTAAATCATGACATAGTTGTTGATAAGCTTGACTAAAAACTTTTGCCCATGCTTGATATTCTGCCTTAGTTTTTAGCTTAGGAACTCCATTGGTGCTACCGTCTTCTCGATCTAATTGGTGAGCAAATTCATGGATAACGACATTATGTCCATGATGATGGCTTTTACCTTCATTTAGCACTTGTTCCCAGGCTAATACTATGAAGCCATGTTTCCCCCATGATTCTCCACTGACAATTTGTTTTTCTTCTACATAATATTCTTCAAAAGGCTTGTTTCGCTTGACCAGGAAAATACTAGGGTATACTAAAATTGAATCTAAATAGGGATAATAATTACTTCTTTCACTTAATAATAATAGACACGCTTGAGCTGCGATCGTTATCTTTATTTCGGTAGTAATCTCTAAACCACCACAACCGATAAACTGTTTTTCTCCCAAAAAAACTAAAATATATCGGTGCAACTTTTGACGCAGAGAATAAGGTAAAATCTTGTAGAGATAAACATTTTGTTCTAAGATACTAATCCAGTACGCCGGAAAAGTTTGACCACCAATTTTTTCGCGCCTATATTTCTTAATTACTGGTGCCAACCAAATCAAAAAAATAATTAATATTATTAAAATCATGAAGATAATCTTAATCATTATTCTAGATTAACAACCAGGAAATAAGGTATTTTCAGATATTAGAAGATTGCTGGAGTTTAGCTGGCTAACTTCATCTGGAATATAGCTACATTATACTAATTTTTTTTCTTCTTTAACTAGACTTTTTACTCTATTTTTAGCTATAATTTGAACAAGCCTTGCAAATCTTATTCAGAAGCCAGTTCTGCTATGGGCTTTAAAATGAGGGGTTGTCTTCTTACTTAAGAAGTGGAATCAAGGGAAACTTGCGAGGGAAATTGCTGCTGTAATGTTGGGAATGAGGATTTAATCATCTATAGAACTTTAGGGTGCGAAGCGCGACAGCTAAGGCACCAAGTATTCAAGTTTAACAACTTATTTAATTCTCGTTCCTGAGCATTTGAATCTTTAGACATTGAAATCGAGAGTATTGTGGCATGAAAAAAAACATTGTTTTGTTGCTGACAGATGACTTGGGTATCGGAGATTTAGGAGTTTATGGGCAAGATAGAATAGAAACTCCAAATATTGATGAGTTGGCATTGAATGGAATGCTATTTACCAATCATTATTGCTCCCCTTGGTGTGTTCCTTCTAGAGCATCTTTTCTTGAGGCTAAACATCCAGGAAATATCCATTTGAGAAATCGACATTATTATCCTAACCATTACCCTATCCTAATTAAAAACTTTCAGGAGAATGGATATGTAACGGGAATGTTTGGCAAATGGGGACTATCGGAGGTGACAGGGGGATATAGATTAAATGAATCATATACTATTGAAGGGGGAGATCCGACCACTTTAGGGTTTGACGAATACGTTGGATTTTTAACCCACAGAGATGCGCATGTCCATTTTCTGGATAACCCCGAAAACCCTCTAGATGGCAATAATGACCATCCTTATTATGAAGATATTCGGCGTACCTTATTTTCCCATAACGGGAAATATATAGTTGAACCTGACACTTATGTTAATAATATTTTCTTGACTGAGTCATTATCCTTCATATCTCGGCATAAAAATAATCCTTTTTTCCTCTATTTACCCCTAACTTTACCTCATGCAGAATTAGTTTGTCCTAATGACGCAATCTATCAAAAATATTTAGATGAGAATGGAAATAGCATCTTTCCGGAGAAATCTTGGCAGGGAAACAGACTTTATAAAAGATTTGTCAAGTTCCCTAAAGCTACCTATGCAGCGATGGTAACATGTGTCGATCGCACGGTGAGTTTAATCGTAGAACATTTAAAATCGTTAGGATTATTTGAAAATACAATAATAGTGTTTAGTTCTGATAACGGAACACATAACGCAGGTGGAAGAACTATAGAAGACATAACATTTTTTGATAGTACAGGAGGATTAAGAGGTAATAAATTTTCCATGTTTGAAGGGGGCGTTAAAACACCCTTAATTTTCCATAACCCAACCTTGATTAACAAAGGAATTTCTGATGCTTTGATTGGTATATGGGATATATTGCCGACGTTGCTAGATTTAGTTGAAATTCCAATTTCTGTCAATATTGATGGAATATCTCTGAAGAATATTCTAAGGGGAGAAGAGAGTGAGGGGCATGATTTCATAAGATTGGAGGAAAATTTACCGACTACAGGATTAACCATAACAGTTAGAGATGATAACTATAAATTATTGAGAACAAATATCGGCGAAGATAATGAAAGTTTATCAGTTTATAATTTAGCAGAAGATCCAAAAGAGCAAGTTAATATATTATTTAATCCTGAGATTCGCAAAGAAATAAATTGGTTAATTGCACAGGCGAATTTGGATAGAACCGACATGGACGAATATGGGCAATACCCCATTCCCTTCCAATCTTTTCTTAACTATTTCCCGACAAAGAAAGGAACTACTTCCAGTGATTATTTATCAGGTTCAGATGTCCATGACTATATTATTGGAGACTCAGGAGATGATACTATATTGGGCAATAAAGGAACGGACATACTCCAGGGATGGAAAGGCTCTGATTTGATTTATGGCGGCAAAGGCTCTGATATTTTAAGAGGAGGAAAGGGAGCAGATACCTTATATGGTGACAAGGGAGATGATGTTATCTTTGGGGATAAAGATGATGATGTGATCGTCGATCTTGCAGGAGATAACACCTATCATTACTCCAGAGGGGATGGAGTTGACACTTTGATCACTAATGGCGGGAGATTAATTTTGCATGATATTGATCCAAATGAGGTTACTGCTGAAAAGATTGGCAGCGATCTGATTCTCTATCTCCCTTTACAGGGAAGGATTATTATCAAGAATTACGTTCAGGATGCTTGGATATTTTTCCCTGCCCTCCTGATCTTTTAAAAATCATCAAAATCGAAGTTGTTGCTTGGACATTTTGGGTACTATGCCAGAAAAATTGGGGTGGGAATTATCAAGAGCGCGAGGATAAGAAAGAAAAAGCGATCGCACTGAGTGCAGCCTCGCAAAAGTAAACCATCAGATAGAAAGCTGAGAAAATCTGCTTCTGGAACTATTTGAACTGCTGGGGTATTTCCGCGAGGCTGTACTGAGTGGGTAGACTTGATGCGAAATTATTATAATAGTAGAGCAATTGAGTAGGGCTAATAACTCGTATATTTTCCCTAGTTTAATTGTCTTTTAACCTATTTAGTAGAAAATTTAGACGCAATAGTTATGCAAACACTAGATCCAGTCAATCAAGCTTCTCAACCCATGAATGCACCCAAACAGGGACTTCCGGTTACTATTATTACTGGGTTTTTGGGCAGCGGTAAAACCACTTTACTCAACTACATTCTCCAAAATCAAGAAGGAGTGAGAACAGCGGTTTTAGTCAATGAGTTTGGTGAAATTGGTATTGATAATGATTTAATCGTCTCCACTGATGACACCATGGTAGAGTTAAGCAATGGTTGCATCTGCTGCAATATTAATAGTGATTTGGTTGAAGCAGTCTATAAAGTTTTAGAAAGAGAAGAGAAAATCGATTACCTGGTGGTAGAAACTACGGGCATAGCCGATCCCTTACCAGTAGCGCTAACGTTTTTAGGTACGGAGTTGAGAGATATGACTCGCTTAGATTCTATTATCACCCTAGTAGATTCTGCTAATTTCAGTCTTGATTTATTCAATAGCGAAGCCGCTTACAATCAAATTGCTTATGGCGATATCATTCTTCTCAATAAAACCGATCTAGTAGATGAAGCTGACGTGGATTCTTTAGAAATCAGAGTCCGGGATATTAAATCTGATGCCAGGATTATTCGTACCAATCAAGCTCAAGTTCCTCTACCATTAATCCTCAGTGTTGGCTTATTTCAGTCTGACGAATATTTCCATCCTGCTGAGCCTGAATCAAATCACCATGAAAGTCACAAGCATCACGATCACAATCATGACCACCATCACGAGCACGATCATGACCACCATCACCATCATCACTCAGATCATTTAGAAAATGATGGTTTTACTTCCCTATCTTTTGCCAGTGATAAACCTTTTGCTATTCGTAAGTTTCAATATTTCTTAGATAATCAATTACCATTAAATGTATTCCGGGCGAAAGGCATTCTCTGGTTTAATGAAAGTCTCGATCGCCACATTTTTCACCTCAGCGGTAAACGTTTTACCATTGAAGATGATACTTGGGAAAGTGATACTGAACGCCAAAATAAATTAGTTTTAATCGGTCAGAATTTAGATCTTGAGCGATTACGTGAACAATTAGAAAACTGTCTCTCTCTTGCTTCTAACGACACAGGCTTGGCAGATAGCTAATTGAAGATATCTTTAATCAATCAAGGGTAAAGGTGAAACGTCCTTTGCCCTTTTCCTTAACAATTAAATGATAAAAATAGCCAAGCCCGATAGTTATATATAGCAATCCTATATTATTCGTCCAGTAGCGATCCTTGTTGGGCAAGGCTTTCAGGTATCTCGATCGGCACAACTCGTTTAGGATTGCTATAGTTAATGAAAAATAAAAATATATGAAAATATACTTTTTATGTTTTGATGATAATAATCCTTCTGGAGGAATCAAACAAATATACAGACAAGTAGATGTTTTGAATAAACATGGTTTTTCTGCCTTTGTTTTGCATAATAATCCAGGTTTTAGATGTAATTGGTTTGAAAATAAAACTGCTATTGCTTATAGAACTAATCTGTCGATTAATAAAGAGGATTATTTAGTAATTCCTGAAATATGTGGACCAAATCTCACCAATATAGCACCCGGAATTAAGAAAATTATTTTTAATCAAAATAGTTATTTAACCTTTAAGGGCTATTGTTTCTCCTCAAAAGCTTCAATCATTCCTTATTCCCATCGTGATGTTGTTGGTGTGATGATAGTTTCTGAAGAGAATAAAGCCTACTTAAGTTACGCTTTTCCTAAACTTAATTTTTGGCGTATTAGATTGGGCTTTAAACCAAGTTTATTTACTTATCAAGCTCAGAAAAAAAAGCAAATCGCTTTTATGCCCAGAAAAAATGCTGAACACGCATTACAAGTAATTAATTTGTTTAAATGTAGAAACCTTTATTCTGATTACAGTTTTGTTGCTATTGAAAATAAAAACGAGACAGAAGTTAGCCAAATCCTCCAAGATTCTCTGATTTTTCTAAGTTTCGGTTATCCAGAAGGTTTTGGAATGCCTCCCTGCGAAGCGATGGCTTGTGGTTGTATAGTGATTGGTTATCATGGCAATGGCGGTCAAGAGTATTTTAAACCAGAATTTTGCTATCCGATTCAATTTGGCGACATAATCACTTTTGCCAAAACCTTAGAAGCAGTAATTCATAAATATGAAAACAATCCAGAATTAATTTTAGCAAAAGGGAAAAAAGCATCAGAATATGTCTTAAGAGAATACTCCTTAGAAAAAGAAGAAGCGAGTATCCTGGCAACTTGGCAGAAAATTCTATAGTTGTTCTATCTTGTCTCACCCTTGCCCGATGTAATACTATTTCTGGTAGTCCTGTAGAAGTAATGCACTTAGATAGCTTTTTCTAAGTTAGGTTGGGAAAGATTTTATCGAGTATGAAGAGGAGAATAGAGTTGAGAAAGCTCAGTGCCAGTGTACCTAACAGGGCACTCCAGAATCCCCAACGCAGTCTGAATCCTTGAACTAACCAGGCAGCTAAGGCAAAGATGATCGCATTGAGAATCAGTAAAAAGATGCCTAAAGATAAAACAGTTAAAGGAATAGTCAACCAAAACAGAATCGGTTTGACAAAAGCGTTTAAAATGCCAAAAACAATTCCGGCAACAATAGCTTTTCCCACATTGTCAACTTCAATTCCTAAAGGGAGTTGAGCAATAATTATCAAACTGATAGCAGTAACCACTGCTGTAATTAAAAAACTAGTCATATTCAATCACCTCAATGCTTCTGTTGGTTGAAAATCTGCTTAGCTGTCTGATGAATTAACCGCCAAGGAAGATTATGTTTCCTTGCTAGAGCAGCACAATCTTCATATTCAGGTTGAACATTTATAATTGTATTATTTTTCTGGGCTACTTTTATTCTTACTCTACCATATTCAGTTTCTATAGCGTGAATTTCCCTAGGTAAAATGCTTCTGGGTTGAATCTGTCTTCTGATCCCTAAGGTAGTAGTTTCTTGAAAAATAATCTCTTCGCAAATAGTAATCTGTTCTAAAGCACAAATAACAGTTAATAAAATACCTGGACGACACTTTTTCATCCCAATAGGTTGGGTGAAGACGTCCAAGGCTCCAACCGCAAATAGCTGTTCAAAAACGTACCCAATTGCTTGGGGATTTAAATCATCAATTTGAGTTTCTAAAACGGCAATATTTTCTAATAAAGATTCATCTAGCTTTTGTTTTCCCACCCAAAGCCTTAAGATATTAGGCAGCGGTAAATCTTGACTACCAGCACCCAAACCAATGGCTTCTAATTCCATCGGTGGAGGAGCACCAAATTCTCTGGCTAAGGTAGTGACAATAGCTGCACCAGTGGGAGTAACTAATTCTTTTTCAATCCCATTACTATAAATCGGAACTTGGCGGGTTTGCCACAGTTGTAATACAGCCGGCACCGGTACTGGTAAACGTCCGTGAGCAGCTTTAACACTACCACCACCTGTAGGCAGAGGAGAACAATATAATTCCTCAATGCCTAGATAGTCCAACCCCAAACAAGTACCGACAATATCTACAATGGCATCAGTGGCTCCTACTTCATGAAAATGAACTTTTTCGGGGGCAATGCCATGTACTTTACCTTCAGCGATCGCCAATTGACGAAAAACTTCTATACTCCACTGAGTAGCCCTAGGAGGCAAATTAGCTCCCTCAATTAAGTGCTCAATCTCTGGTAAATGACGATGATGATGATGGTGATTATCGGTTAAGTTAACCCGGACTTTGGTCGCAATTTGACCTTGACGCTGAACTTTTTCGGCACTGAGATGATATTCTTCCTCAATACCTAAACTTTGAAGGCATTTAATCAAGTATCCTAAAGATATACCCACATCTACCAGCGTACCTAAACACATATCACCAGCAATTCCTGTGGGGCATTGTAAATAAGCTAACTTTTTCATCAGGTAAATTCATTATTATGGCTACTATCTATGAACTTCATCCCCAAAATCCCCAACCCCGTAGTATTAGGGAGATAAGTGACGCAATCCAAGACGGGGCTATTATGCTCTATCCTACTGATACTGTTTACGCCATTGGCTGTGATTTAAACGTAAAATCAGCAGTACAGAGAGTAAGATTTTTAAAGCAATTGTCGAATGATAAACCATTGACATTTTTGTGTTCGTCTCTGTCGAATATTTCCGAATATGCTTGGGTAACAGATCAAGCATACCGAATTATGAAACGTTTAATACCCGGTCCCTATACTTTTCTTCTTCCTGCCACAAAATTAGTACCTAGACTAGTTATGGCTCCCAAAAGGAAAACGACCGGCATTAGAGTTCCAGATCATCCAGTGTGCCAGGCACTACTTCAATTGCTAGGTAATCCTATTATATCTACTTCTGCTCATTTACCAGACGAAGAAGGAGAATATCCTACTCTAGGTTTAGAAAAAGCAAGATTATTCGATAGCTTGGATAAGCTAGTCGATATTATTATTGATGATGGTACCGAACCGGGGTTACAAGTCTCTACCATTATCGATTTAACTAAGGATGAACCTAAAGTTGTGCGTGAGGGCTTAGGATGGGAAGAGGTACAAAATTGGTTGCTGGTTACTAGTTAGTAGCTCGAGTTGTCAAAATAGAGCGAGAAACAATGCTAATTTCCAAGGGCAATATCAACTTCTATTTTGGTTTCAAGTTACAATGGAAAAAATTACCATTAAAACTTAAAATTAATTATTTTGGAGTGTGAACATTCCTCCTGCCCCTAAATTAGATCTTAAAACTCTCTTTCCCTTTAAACTAGATGATTTTCAGCAAGAGGCGATCGCTTACCTAGACCAAGGAAAATCAGTGGTTGTCACCGCACCTACAGGTTCGGGTAAAACTGTTATCGGGGAATATGCTATTTACCGCGCCCTCTCTAGAGGGAAACGGCTATTTTATACTACTCCCCTCAAAGCTCTTTCTAACCAAAAATTTCGGGATTTTCAAGAAAAATTTGGTCAAACCTTAGCTAATGGTATTTTTCAGGAAGTAGGATTGATTACTGGCGATATTTTAATCAATCCTGATGCTCCCATCGTCGTGATGACTACCGAGATTTTTCGCAATATGCTCTACAGTACCCCCATTGGCGAAGTCGGTACTTCCATCGACAATGTAGAAACGGTGGTTTTAGATGAATGTCATTATATCAGCGATCAGGGTCGGGGTACGGTTTGGGAAGAGTCAATTATTTATTGCCCTCCCAGTATTCAATTAGTAGCTCTTTCTGCTACTATTGGCAATCCAGAACAATTGCGAGATTGGATTAATACTGTTCGTGTTGCCCATTTTAGCAAAGGAAAAATTAGTCATTGTGAATTAGTTAATTATGATTTTCGTCCGGTGCCATTACGCTTTTACTTCAGCATTGATAAAGGGTTATATCCTCTCCTCAATAGTAAGCAAAATAGGTTAAATCCTCAATTAAAAACTCAAGGAAGAACTAAACAGAGAGGGAGATTTAACAAAAAGGATTGCCCTAGTATTAAAGCAGTAGTGCAGCAATTAGAACATCAAAATATGCTGCCAGCAATTTATATAATTTTTAGCCGTAGGGGTTGTGATGAAGCTGTAGAACAATTAAGTTATCTTAATTTAGTTTCCATAGAAGAAAGCAAAAAAATATTATTATATTTGCTTTATTTCTTGATGACTGAAAATGTTGATTTACAAGAAAAAATTATCAATTTTGCCAAAAAAGAGCGCGAAAGAGCATATTCAAAAATACTATCTTTTATAAAACAAGAAGAATACGCAGGAGAAGACTTGGTAGATTTTTTGATTGCCAATCCAATTTTAAAAGATAAAATATTGCGTTTCTTAGGAGATAATTGTGAACTTGTCAGAAGTACACAAATTGAACCATTAACTAGAGGAATTGCTGCTCATCACGCGGGAATTTTACCAGCTTGGAAAGAGTTGGTAGAAAAATTATTTGAATTAGGCTTAGTAAAAATAGTTTTTGCTACCGCAACTTTAGCGGCCGGAATTAATATGCCGGCAAGAACTACAGTAATTTCTGCTCTGAAAAAAAGAAGTGATGACGGACATCGCTTATTAACTCCCTCAGAATTTCTACAAATAGCAGGAAGGGCAGGAAGGCGAGGGATGGACAAGGTAGGTTATGTGGTGACGGTACAAACTCCCTTTGAAGGCCCATATGAGGCAGCCAGGCTAGCTAAAGCTTCTGCTGAACCTTTACGCAGTTGGTTTACTCCTAGTTATGGTATGGTCTTAAACCTATTGCAAAAACATACTATTTCCGAAGCGAAACAGTTACTGGAATTGAGTTTTGCCGAATATTTAGCCCAATTGCAACTAGGACCACAAGAACAAGCGATCGCCGCTTACACTACTGAGGTTGCTAAGCTAGATATCGAATTAGCAGCCATTAACCCCAAAGACTTAGCTAGTTATGAAAAACTCAGAGAACGTCTCAAACAAGAACACAAACTATTAGAACTATTCCACAAAAATCTCGCCCAACAACGACAACAAGAAATATTCACCCTTTTAGAAGATTTACCTCCAGGCAGTATTGTTCATCTCCAAGGGAAACACAAAAAAACTCGCTATCGAGCAGAAGGGATATTGATGGCGCAAATTCCCGGCTCGGGACAGGCACCCTATTTGTTGTGTTTAGGAAAAGATAATTATTGGTATGTAGCCGCTAAGGCTGACGTAGTTGACCTTAATCCTGGTTCAGTTCCTACCTCGATCACAGAAAAAATCTACTTACCTCCCCTAGAAAATGTCAAATTAGGGAAATGGTTTAAGGGGGATGAATTAACAGCGGCCATAAGTAAATTGATTCCTGAGTATGAGGAAGAGTATACTCTCACCGGTCCGGAAATTATTGAACAACAGCAAAGAATTGAGCGAGTAGAAAAACAGTTTCAGGCACATCCTTTACAGGGTTTAGATAACCTTTCCGACTTACTGAAAAGTCACAAAAAACGACAAACTCTCAAACAACAACTCCAACAAATTCAGACACAATATCAAAAACATAAATCTCACAGTTCCTATTATTGGCAAGAATTCCTGGCTTTAGTCGATATTTTACGAAAATTCGAAGCTTTAGAAGAATTTACTCCTACTGCTTTAGGAGAAGCAGCGGCGGTAATTCGGGGGGAAAATCAGTTATGGTTGGGATTAGCTTTGATGTCTTCTCGTCTCGATTTCCTTGAACCCCACCACCTAGCAGCAGCGATCGCCGCTTTAATTACTGAGCCACCACGGGCAGATACATGGATAAATTATCTGCCCTCGCCAGAAGTTTTAGATGCTTTAGGATTACAAAAAATAGAAGCATCACCCTATAATCCCCAACAAGAACTGTGGGAAATCAGACGTAAATTGTATCAAGCACAGGCCAAATATGATATAGCTATGCCAGTATGGTTAGAAAGAGACCTAATCGGTCTAGTAGAAGCATGGTGTTTGGAAGTAAGCTGGACTGAATTGTGCGAAAATACTAATTTAGATGAGGGAGATATCGTGAGGATGTTACGCCGTACTGTGGATGTTTTATGGCAAATTCCCCAAGTACCAGGTGTATCTGCTAATTTAGTTAAAAATGCTAAAGCAGCCATCTCCACAATGAAAAGATTCCCCATTTAAATTAACTCTTAGATGTTGGGTCTTAGCTAAGAAATAGCTATCAATACAATCAATATTGCTTAAAATATAGTAAGAATAAATTTATTGTCTAAACAAATGAGGAAAACTAGGACAAAAACCCTAAAAAAATGGATTAAGTTGCTATTATTAGCGATGGGGCTCGGCTATACTCCCGTGGCAATAGCCCTACCACCCCTAACGGAAGTAGGTATAGTCAGAAGTAGAGAAAATGCTCAACAATGGCCAGAAATCTTAGCCAGATTGCAAGTATTAGATCTAAATTATTGTGTTTTAGACAGCCAAAATTGGCAAGAAGAAGCTGATTTAGATAGAGTTCGGATCTTATTGCTGCCCAATGTGGGAAATATTAGCGGTGCCCAAGCGATCGCCTTAGATAATTGGGTTAATAGAGGCGGCAAATTAATTGTAGCCGGGACAACTGCAACCCTATCCTCCGCCGAAGTTCGTTCTCAGTTGAGAAACTTATTTGGTGCCTATTGGGGTTTTCCCCTTTCTACTCCTTCTACCCTAGTTCTAGAAGATCCCAGCATCTTAGGCAATAAAGAATTTTCCAGTACTATTGTTGGTGGCGTCGTCATTCCTACCGCTGTTAACAGTGAAACAGCAGCAGTTTGGTTAGCAGAAGGGAAACCACCAGCAGTGGTGATGAGCGATAATTCTACTTACATTGGTTGGCGTTGGGGCATTGATAATGTCTCTACCGTGGCTTTAGATACTGCTTGGTTAAACTTAGCCCTGAAACGCTATGGGGTTCACTCCATCCCTAATTCAATGACTACCTCTAGTACCCAAGAACAACCTTGTAACCCCAGAGCGACAAACAAAGAAATCCCTTATCCTCTCTTACCAGACTCATCCCAGCAAACTCAACCTGTCGATCGCGATCCTCAGCAAAAGGCAAAAACTACCGCCGGTAATTCTCTCAAATCATCACTAGCTCATCCCAATGCAACCGCACTCAATAAATCTCCAAATCCCGATGTAGTTCAAATTGCTAAGAACAAAAAATTATCCCGTCAAACCATTTCTCGTCAAGAAGTAGCAGAAATGGTGCAGGAATTGGAGGAGCTAATTTATAGGGTAGAAAGTACCCTGATTGCGGCAGAGGCAAGACATTTCAAATATAGTATGCCGATGAGTAAAGTAGTAGAGCAATTTATCAAAGCTCCAACTAGCAATCGCAGAAGTAATAACAGCAAACAATCCCAGATTAAATATGGCAATCAGGCAGCATATCGTGCCATTGAGGAAGCCAAACAGGTACTAAATAAATTCCCGCAACTGGTAAAAATCAACTATGCACAAGCTAGACAGACGTGGTTAGATGCCCGGCGGAATTTATGGGATAACTACCCTGTAGACCGCTATTTGGCCCAACCAGAAATTCGAGCCATGTGGTTAGATCGTGGTACAATTGTGAAAGCTCGCTCCAAAAGCGATTTAGCCAAGATTTTTGACCGTATGGCTGAGGCAGGGATCAATACAGTATTCTTTGAGACAGTTAATGCCAGTTATCCCATCTATCCCAGTCGTGTTGCCCCCGAACAAAATCCTCTCACCATAGGTTGGGATCCTCTTCAAGCCGCAGTGGAATTAGCTCATGAAAGGGGCATGGAATTACACGCTTGGGCATGGATTTTTGCCGCAGCTAATCAAGGGCATAACCAAATTCTCGACCAACCAAAAAATTATCTAGGACCAGTATTATCCAGAAATCCTGATTGGGCTGTCACCGATCAAAGAGGCAGATTATTTAATAACACTCCTGGCTTTAAAAAAGCCTTTTATGATCCTGCTAATCCTCGAGTTAGAAAATACCTCTTAGCTTTGCTAGAAGAAATCGCTACCCGTTATGACGTTGACGGCATTCAATTGGACTATATTCGTTATCCTTTCCAAGACGGTCATACCAAACAGACTTTTGGTTATAGTAAAAGTAGCAGGTTTCTATTTAAACAAATGACCGGGGTCGATCCGGTTAAACTTACTCCTTCTTCTCCGTTATGGTCTCAATGGACGGGGTTTCGCATTCAACAAATAGATAGCTTTGTGGCTGAAGCTTCCTCCCTACTGAGAAAAAAACGCCCTGATTTAATTATTTCTGCGGCTGTATTTCCCATGGAAAAGCGACAACGTTTGTTTCAATTGCAACAAAATTGGGAAGAGTGGATTTACAGCGGATGGGTCGATGTGATGGTTTTGATGACTTATGCCTTACATACAGGTAGCTTAGAAGATCGAACTAAACCATTATATGATTACTCTGAAAGAGCTACTAGCTTAATAGTACCAGGGATTCGTTTGCTCAATGTACCAGATAAAGAAACAATTGACCAAATGCAGTTATTAAGGAATATGCCTGGGGGAGGTTATGCTTTATTTGCGGCGGAGAATTTTAATTCTAACTTAGAATTAATGTTTAAAAAAACTCAAGTTTCTTCTGCAGAAACTAAAGAACCTCTTCCCCATCGCCAACCCTTCCAAAGTGCTTTTGGCCGTTATCAGCTATTGCAAAAAGAGTGGAATTTTTTACTCATGCATCATCAAATTGCCATTGAGCCTCGTTATCTCCGAGAGTGGAGTCGAGAAGGGGATGTTTTAGCCAATAATTTACAAAAATTAGCCTCTAAGCCTTCTAATATTCATCTCATGGCTGCTCAATCTTCCTTAACTTCCTTGCGCCGAAAATTGCCTCAATATCTCCGCAAACATCAACAACAGCAACCTTTACAGGTAAAATCTTGGGAGAATCGCTTAATCACCATAGAGAATTTGCTTCAATACGGTAACCGCACTGTATTAGCTCCCAATTCTAGAGTTGCCATCCAGTAACCGCTTCGCGGAAGTCAACCCACCCCCAACCCCTCTCAGGAGGGAGCAGTAGGGGAGTCAAAACTCAAAACTCAAAACTCAAAACTCAAAACTCAAAACTCAAACATCATGTTACCTATTGTTGCTATTATCGGTCGACCCAATGTGGGTAAGTCCGCCCTAGTTAATCGTCTCGCTGGAGACCAACAAGCCATCGTTTTTGACCAACCCGGAGTTACCCGCGATCGCACTTATCGCCAGGCTTTTTGGCAAGACCGGGAATTTCAAGTGGTGGATACTGGAGGATTAGTCTTCGATGATGACACCGAATTTTTACCTCTGATTCGAGAACAAGCTATGGCTGCTTTGGCAGAGGCTAGTGCGGCGATCTTTTTGGTAGATGGGCAATTAGGACCTACTGCCGCCGATCGAGAAATAGCTGATTGGTTGAGAAGACAATCTGTTCCCGTCTTACTAGCAGTAAATAAATGCGAATCACCAGAACAAGGTTTAATTCAAGCCGCCCAGTTTTGGGAATTGGGATTAAATGAGCCTTACCCCATTTCTGCGATTCATGGCAATGGTACGGGGGAGTTATTGGATCAATTAATTACCTATTTACCCCCTGTAGAAGAACTTGCTCAGGTAGAAGAAACCAAGGTCGCGATTATTGGCCGTCCTAATGTGGGGAAATCAAGTCTTCTCAATGCTTTGACTGGGGAAAAAAGAGCCATAGTTAGTCCTATTTCTGGTACTACCCGTGATGCGATCGATATGGTAGTAGAACGAGATGGCCAACTTTATCGTCTGATTGATACCGCAGGCATTAGACGCAAGAAAAACGTTAACTACGGCACGGAATTTTTTGGCATCAACCGAGCCTTTAAAGCGATTCGTAGGTCTGATGTCGTAATCTTAGTTATTGACGCTTTAGATGGTGTTACTGACCAAGATTTAAAACTAGCCAGCAGAATTATTGACGAAGGAAGGGCGGCAGTAATTATAGTTAATAAATGGGATGCAGTGGCAAAAGATTCCCATACCATTTACGAATATCAACGAATGCTGCAAGACCGCTTATATTTTATGGATTGGGCCGAAAAACTGTTTGTCAGTGCTTTAACTGGCAAAAGAGTCGAAAAAATCCTCGATTTAGTGGATAATACCGCAGCTGGGCATCAAAAGCGAGTCAGTACCTCTGTAATTAATGAAGTGCTCGAAGAAGCAGTTAGCTGGCATTCACCCCCTACCACTCGTCAAGGCAAACAAGGAAAAATCTATTATGGCACTCAAGTGGCAGTTAAACCCCCAACTATTGCCCTATTTGTTAACGATCCTAAACGCTTAGATGATAACTACCGTCGTTATATTGAAAACCAATTTCGTCAACAATTAGGCTTTACGGGTACGCCTTTACGTCTTGTGTGGCGTGGCAAACGAGTCCGTGAGGTAGAAAATATAACGGCTAATCGCGCCGTAAAAGTTTAATCTAATTGACTGTTATTGACTATTAATGGGTAATTTTTTTGAGGATGAATGATGAATTTTAATTTTATTAATTCTGGGACCTTCTGCATCAGTAACGGTTAATTCCAAACGGTCGAAATGTAGAGTTTCGCCCTGGGTGGGGATTTTTTGCCATTGGTAGAGTAAAAATCCCCCTAAGGTTTGATATTCATCGGTTAATGGTAGATTTAAGTCTAATAATTCATTTAATTCTTCTAAATTAATTTGGGCTGAGACAATAAAGGTTTGTTCATCAATAACTTGCACGGGAGAATCATCCTCGGATTGTTGCTCCATATCTTCCCCAATAATTTCGTTGACTAAATCTTGGATGGTAACTAAACCCGATGTTCCTCCATACTCATCCACAATCATCACCATTTTTAAATGCGATCGCTGCATCAGAGGTAATAGTTTACTGAGAAGGGTAGATTCAGCAAAAAAACTTACTGGTTTGATTAACTCCACAATGGGAGTTGCCAGAGTAATCTTACCTGTAGCTAAACCAGAGGCTAAATCTTTAAAGTCAACAATACCTCGAATATCATCTAAAGATTCCCCCATCACGGGATAACGAGAATTTCTAGTTTTGGCGATTTCGCTCAGCAAATCTTGGCAAATAGCATTAAAGGGTAATGCTTTAATGCTGAGGCGCGGAGTCATTACTTTCCCTGCTTCTACATCCCCAAATTCAAAGACATTATTCAGTAATTCTCTCGCCTCTGCTTCTAAGCCAGAAGATTCCTTTTCAGTTTTAATAATTAATTGTAATTCTTCGGAGGTGACTTGTTTATACCATCCTTGTCCTGTATATTCAATCCCAAGCAGTTTCAGTAAAAAACGAGTAGATTGGTTTAAGATCCAAATAAAAGGGTTAAAAATACGAGCGATCACTAAACTAGGAGGTGCTAAAAATCTGGCTAGTTGTTCTGGGTATAGCAAAGCTAATGATTTCGGGCAAAGTTCCCCTAGCACTATTTGTAAATAGGCGATTAACATGAATGCTAAAGGAATGGCCAAAGAATGGGCCAGTACTTTAGTCCCTCTGAGGGATAAAGGTAAGATCGTGATTAAATTCTGTAACAAAACAGCCATAGTTCTTTCCCCAATCCACCCCAATGCTAGGCTAGAAAGGGTAATCCCCAGCTGAGTAGTAGAAAGAAGGCGATCTAAGCTCCTTTGAAGAGACTGGACTGTTTTTGCGGTTACATCTCCGGCTAAAACTAAGTGGTTGATCCGCGATCGCCTGACTGAGACAATCGCAAACTCAGCAGTAACAAAAAAAGCATTAATTGCGATCAGTAAAAAAACAGATAGCAATCGCAATAATATTTCTGACAGACTCATTAAAAGTATCTTATCTCAGAATAGGGATAGAAGGTATTTTTAATTGTAATTGTTGCTCAGGATAGTCAGTGAGTAATAAAGAAATTTCCTGAGATTCACTCAGCAAAGCTAAAGGTATTTTAACTGTTCCAGAAAAATTTTGTCCATTAGCGGGCAATTCTTCTGGAAGCCCTTCAGCAACACTACTTACACTCCTATTTTTTTCATCTTTAATATCCAAAAAACTATAAAGAAATTTAACTGGTTCTAGACCATTATTTTTGAGGTTTATTGTCAGCAAGAGAGAGCTTTGTTCTAGATTGATATCTGCTACTTCGATGATTACTCCTCTATCTTCTCCTTGGAGAGGTAATTTTAATGTTTGAATTGAATTTTCTGGAGATGAGTTAGCTGTACTATCTTCTGAGTCTGACAGTGGAAGTTGGCCAGATTTTTCCTTTCCTTGGGTAATTTTTTTTTGGTAATAGACATAATCATAGACTTTTACCAAAATATTCTTTTCAGAAATAAACTCAAAGTTGGTTGATTGTTGTGAAGATAGCTGCTTGTTCTGGGATAGTTGCTGACTGGGATTAACTTCTGGAAGATTAATACTTTGCAGAGACTCAGTTCCAAATTTATAGGCAAAAAAACCAGTTGCACTACCAGCACCTATGCTACCTAAAAGAATCAGCACAAAAATGATAATTTTAGAGTAAGATTTCATAAATTAGGATCAATAATTGACAATATTCCGTTTTATATAGTTTATAATATTAAGAGGTCAAACGAAATAACCAGGGTTGGCCGAGCGGTTGAGGCAGCGAACTCATAATTCGCCCTAGGCAGGTTCAACTCCTGCACCCTGGATTACTGAGGTTACAGATCATAGTTGCTGCTAAATTCCTCTTCAATCACTGGTATAATCAGGATTTTGTTGTAAAGAAGAGTTAAAGGGATTTTCTATATCTCTGCTTCTAATATCAGGTTCTCTTTGGGTTAGTTGTTTAAAATAATCTTCCACAATAACCTTGATGAATTGTCCATCTTTGGCAACGTTATTTTCAGAGAAAGTACCTACAGGGAAATCTCCCCAACCATAGAGAAAATTCAACTGACCCGAAGCAGAAGCTTGATCGAAAAAGTCTCCACTTCTTTGCGAATAAGCTTTATTAATCAGTTTATCTAAGCCACCAGTCGCAGCAGGTGTAATTGTATCTGCTGTGACTGGTGGTGGACTACCAACCTGTTGGCCAGTAACTTTGGTAGCAAACACGGTAGTTATGGTAGTTAATGCCACAATAGTAAGCAATCGAGGAAAACGGTTTAACATAGGCTTTATCCTTGCTAAAATCAATTTGCTTTAATTGTAACTGATATATAGTAATATGCAAGATAATTTCAACTCTCAACGTGAAACTTTATTAGATTTATTTGCCCGTTTTGCCTATCAAGAAGGTGATTTTTTGTTATCCTCTGGAGTTCGTAGCTCTTTCTATCTCAATGGCAAACAGGTAACATTAAGAGCGAATGGTGCTTTAGCTGTAGGTCAATTGTTATTATCGCTTCTGCCCCATGATACTGAAGCAGTAGCAGGGTTGACTTTGGGAGCAGATCCCATCGTAAGTGCAGTAAGTGTAGTTTCTGCCTATGAAAATAGTCCTCTTCCTGCTTTAATTATTCGTAAAAGAGCTAAAGGTCATGGTACGAAAGCTTATATTGAAGGACCATTACTGCATGAGGGAGCCAAGGTAGTGGTTTTAGAGGATGTGGTCACTACAGGCAAATCCGCCCTGTTAGCGGTAGAAAGGTTGAGAAATGCTGGTTATCGGGTAGAGCAAATCATTGCTTTAGTCGATCGCCAAGCAGGAGGAGCTGAATTGTATCAATCTCAAGGGTTAAAGTTTGAAAGTATTTTTACTTTACGTGAAATCCAGCAATATGTTAAAAATAGTCAACCATCAACCATCAACCAATGATTAATCAGGAAAACCCAGAAAAACTTTACTTTACGACTAAATTAGCTTATGGTGCCGGAGATCTCGGACCTGCTATTACTGCTAATATTTTAGTATTTTTTCTTTTACCTTTCTTTACCAATGTAGCTGGTCTATCCCCAGGTTTAGCAGGTAGTATTTTAATGATCGGCAAGGTTTCTGATGCCATTAACGATCCGATCGTTGGTGTTTTAAGCGATCGCACTCGCACTAAATGGGGCCGTCGTCTGCCTTGGATACTTTTAGGAGCGATTCCTTTTGGTTTAGTATTTTTCCTGCAGTGGATTGTCCCCCATTTTAGCGATAATCAACAGGTAAATATTTGGTGTCTGTTTGTTTATTACATCATTATCGGCATTGTGTTTAACATTGCCTATACTGCGGTTAATTTGCCCTATCAAGCACTCACTCCAGAATTAACTCAAGATTATAACGAACGCACTAATCTCAATAGTTTTCGGTTCACTTTTTCTATTGGAGGCAGCATCCTTTCTCTAGTTTTGGCTGGATTGATTTTTAATATTTACTCTGGTGATGATACCAAGAAATTTTTAATGCTAGGATTGATAGCTACTCTGCTCTCAATTATTCCTTTATTTTGGTGTGTTCTTCGTATTCAAGAACGGGGTAGCCATCCTCTGCTAAATCCTCAACAGAAAAAAGTTATTGGTTTCTTGTTAATTGCTTTAGCTGCCGTACTTATGCTGATTAGTTTGAACAATTTATTTAGTGGAGGTATCAATCCTAAATCTAGTTTTATTGCTCTAATTAATTTATTTATTAGTATATTACTAACTGCGATCGCTTTCACTTTAATCGTGGCTAAAACTGAACCTCATTTGCAAACCTTAGCAGGGGATAATATCCGAGAAACTGCTGATGGTTCCCCGAGGCTAAATTTTTTTCAACAACTAAAAATTGTCTTTAGCAATAAACCTTTTTTATTTGTTATTGGTATTTACTTATGCTCTTGGCTAGCTGTACAACTTACTGCCTCAATTTTACTGTTTTTTGTAGTTAATTGGATAGGATTGCCGGAAAAAGCATTTCCAACCGTGGCGATCGCCGTACAGGGAACCGCATTGGTGATGTTATTTTTCTGGCAAGCAGTTAGTAATAGACTAGACAAAAAAAAGGTATATTTTTTGGGCACGCTCATTTGGATAATTGCCCAAATAGGACTTTTTCTGATTCAGCCAGGACAAACTATTTGGCTTTATGTTCTGGCAATTCTAGCTGGTTCTGGAGTATCAGTAGCTTATTTGATTCCTTGGTCTATGGTACCAGATGTAATTGAGTTAGACGAACTACAAACAGGACAGAGGCGAGAAGGAATTTTTTATGGTTTTATGGTGTTACTACAAAAATTCGGCTTAGCTTTAGGATTATTTTTAGTGGGAGTAGCTTTAGAGGCATCGGGTTTTATTAAATCAGTAGCTGGACAACCTATTCCTATGCAACCAGAAAGTGCTTTATTGGCGATTAGAATTGTTGTGGCACCGTTACCGGCTCTAGTATTAATTGTGGGGCTGATTTTAGCTTATTTTTATCCCATAACTAGAGAATATCATGCTCAAATTCGTTTACAATTACAACAGAGACATACATCAAGCAAACCCACAAGCATCAACCAATAGCCCCTAACCAATAACCAATGCTCAATGAACAAATTTTTCCTTTATCTTTAGTAGTAATATATTTGGGCATAATTGTCCTGTTAGCTGAAGGATTAAACCGTTTAATTAAAGCTGACTCTGAATTAACCCGCAAAATAGTCCATATTGGTTCTGGTAATGTGATCTTATTGGCATGGTGGTTAGATATTCCTTCATCCTTGATTATTCAAGCTTCTGTCGTAGCTAGTGTCATTGCGATCGCTTCCTATTTTGTCCCTATTTTACCTAGTATTAATAGCGTGAGAAGGCAAAGTTGGGGGACTTTGTTTTATGCTCTTAGTATCGGCATATTAACTGCTTGGTTTTGGGATTCTTCTCAACCACAGTACGCAGCTATCGGTATTTTAATCATGAGTTGGGGTGATGGCATGGCAGGATTAATTGGAGAAAATTGGGGCAAACATCCTTATAATTTGTTTGGTTCTCAGAAAAGTTGGGAAGGCTCATTAACTATGGCCATAGTTAGTTTGATGGTAACGAGTTTAATTCTCTTACTCAGTGGCGGAAACATTTGGCAAAACTGGGTTATATCCGTCATAGTAGCTATCTGGGCTACCATCTTAGAAACCTTTTCCCAATTGGGTATTGATAATTTAACTGTACCCGTAGGCAGTGCTGCTTTATGTTTTTATTTACAGCAAATTTTCGCTTAATGGTTGAGGAGAAAAAAAAGTGTTTAATATTTCCTTAAAACAAGAACAATATCTAACTTACATTTTATCAGATGAAGCAGGACATTCTCGTGTTGAAGTAGTACCGGAAAGGGGCGGAATAATAAGTAAATGGAAGATTCAAGGACAAGATATCCTCTATTTAGATGCTGAACGTTTTGCCAATCCTCAATTAAGTGTAAGAGGTGGCATCCCTATTCTGTTTCCTATTTGTGGTAATTTGCCGGATAATTTATTTATTTACGATCGTCAAAAATACCAACTGAAACAACATGGTTTTGCCAGAGATTTACCCTGGAAAGTGATCGCTCAGTCAACTACTAATTGTGCAAAGATAATTCTTTCATTAAAGAGTAATGAACAAACTCGACAAGTTTATCCTTTTGATTTTGAGTTAATCTTTTCTTATCAACTCCAAGGCAATAAATTGATAATTCAGCAAGCTTATACTAACAACTCAGCCGCAGAAATGCCTTTTAGTTTTGGCTTTCATCCCTATTTTTGGTGTCGAGATAAAAGTCAGCTAGAGTTAGATATTCCTAGCGTTGAGTACTACGATCAAATAAATAAAACCATTCATCCTTTTGATGGTTCATTGGACTATGAGCGGGATGAAATTGACATTGCTTTTAAAACTTTACACAATCACACTACTTCTCTCACGAACCATCAACGTCGCTTGAAAGTTACCATTCACTACAGCGAAATTTTTTCTACTCTGGTATTTTGGACTGTGAAAGGAAAAGACTACGTTTGTCTTGAACCTTGGAGCGCACCTCGCAACGCTTTAAATACGGGAGAACAAATTAATTATCTCGAACCTGGAGCAACTCAAGAGGCAGTAATCGAAATGATTATCAGTTAATTTAGCCCATTGTCCTTGCATCTTCTCAAAAAATTTGGTACATTAATAGATGTGCTTAAAACGACACAAGGGTCGCTAGCTCAGCGGTAGAGCACTCGGCTTTTAACCGATTGGCCCTGGGTTCGATCCCCAGGCGACCCATTTAGCTGGCATTTCACTTTTAATGGTGTAGCAGCTTCAATTTAAAATCGATTAACTAATTTACCATCTCTGGAGATTGAGCGCGATCGCTGGGAGAATTACCCCAACCTCCCGCCCCTAAAAGAGGTTTAATGGCTAATTTGCCGCTAATTGCTCTTCAAAACCAACAACCAACAACTAACTACTCAATACCTAATAGTTCTACATCAAAAATTAGGGTAGCGTTGGGAGGGATTACACCACCAGCACCGCGAGCACCATAACCTAATTGTGGAGGAATAATCAGAGTGCGGCGACCACCTACTTTCATCATCCCCACTCCCTCATCCCAACCTTTAATTACTTGTCCGACACCGATAGTAAAAGTGAAGGGTTGATTGCGATCGCGCGAACTATCAAATTTTTGGCCATTTTCTAAAGTGCCAGTATAGTGAACGGTTACTTGCTGACCTTTTTGGGGAATTACTCCTTCACCTTCTTCAATTTGAATATACTGTAGTCCTGAAGGAGTGGTAATCGCATTTTCTAAATTTAGATTCATAATTTTATTTGGCTTAAGATTATCAGCGTCGGCAATTAATTGTCCTGAGGTTTGATTAGAACTAGGTTGAGTTAGCATAGCTTGCTGTGGTTGAATTTCAGAAGCAACAACTTCTGTTTCATTCGTATTAATTACCGAAGAAACTATCAAGAAGATGGCGCAAACAACAACGATACTCAAACTAATTAAAATTTCTTTCATTATAAATAAAGATCTCCAAAATTATCCTAACTTAACGCCACGATCTATTTTCTAGATCGCGCACCTGACGTTCTAGGCGATCGACACGCCCCCGCAGTTCATCAACTTCTGACTGGCGAGGTACACCCAAATCTTGTAACATATTACGCATTTGTCTTTCCATTTGTTTTTCAAAATTACCTTGTTCAGATTGAATTTGTTGCATCAAATCATCAACAAAACCCTTGGCTTGATCGGAATCTATCTTACCATCCTTAACCCATTGTTCACTTACTTCTTTAAGTTTATCGGCCACTAGAGATGTAGTACCAATCCCAATCATTAGTAGTTGCTTGATCCAATCGTTACTTTCCATTGAACTTACTCCCAACAGACTCTTGATTTCTTGATCTATCTTAATCTGCTCAGAGAACTCCCGCTATAACTTTTTGAGAGTTGATTAATTTTGGGCCACAAAATTAGCATAACTAAACTCATTGATGATATTCCAATTAATAATCCCTTGCCGAAATTGCTTCCACTGCTGATAAAGTTCCTTAAAACTAGGATCTTTACTAGCATTTTGTTCATAAATCTCCCAAGAGGCTTTTTCGGCTGAGCGCAAAATTTCCTGAGGATAAGCCACTAATTCAGTTCCACCAGTTAATAACTTTGGTAGGGTTTGTTGATTTAAAAAATTATACTGAGCCAACATATTTAAATTAGCTTCCATGGCTGCGGTTTTAAGAATTTGCTGATACTCTGAAGGTAGTTTTTCCCAAGCAGGTTTACTGATGAGAAGATCTAAAGTTGGTCCTGGTTCCCACCAACCCGGATAGTAATAATAGGTAGCAGCCTTATTTAAGCCTAACTTTTCATCATCATAGGGACCAACCCATTCGGCTGCATCGATCGCCCCTCGATCCAGAGCCAGAAAAATCTCCCCACCTGGCAAAACTTGGACGTTTACGCCTAGTTTTGCCATCACTTCTCCTCCTAAGCCAGGTATGCGCATTTTTAAGCCTTTAAGATCGCTGAGGGACTTGATTTGCCGTTTAAACCAACCTCCCATTTGCGCTCCTGTATTACCGGCAGGAAAGTTGATAATATTAAAATCAGCATAGATTTTTTGGATCGCTTCTAAACCGCCACCATGATATAGCCAAGCATTTTGTTGCTCTGCCAGTAAGCCAAAGGGGACAGAGGTAGCAAAGGCAAGAGCAGGATTTTTGCCAATGTAATAGTAACTAGCAGTATGACCACATTCTACTGTCCCATTTTGAACTGTATCCATGACTTCTAAGCCTGGTACAATTTCCCCTGCGGCATAAGGTGTAATTTGGAAATTTCCGCCAGTCATCTCACGCACGCGCTGAGAGACTGTTTCAGCACCACCAAAAATGGTTTCTAAAGATCTCGGCCAACTAGTTACCATTTTCCATCTGAGTTTGGGTAAGCTATTGCCTTGTACTGTAGGGCTATTATTACTCTGACAGGAAACTAAAGTAGTTGCCGTAGTAGCGGCGATCGCCGAGTTGGTGAGAAATAGTCTTCTTTTCATGGAATTTTTACCATTTAGCTAGGCATGAACACATGGGATTATCGTTAAGATAATAACTCAAAAAAGGGCCAAAAAAGTAGTTATTTTCCCCAAAAATAGCATATTTTAACCAGGGCTGCGAACTACCAAATCAAGCTAGAATCAAGCTCTTTTAAACTAGGACAACCACTCAAAGCCATCGCTAAATCCAATTCATTTCTTAATAATTCCAAAATATGCTTGACTCCTGCTTCACCATTAATGGCTAAACCCCACAAAATCGGACGCCCGACTAACACTGCTTTGGCACCTAAACAAATAGCCTTGAGAACATCAGTGCCCCTTCTGATGCCACCATCGACTAATACTTCTAACTCATCTCCCACTGCTGCTACTATCTCAGTAAGGGCATCTAAAGAAGCTACCGCTCCATCTAATTGTCTGCCGCCATGATTAGAAACAATAATGCCCTCAACTCCTTCTTTTTTCGCGGCGATCGCATCATCAGCTCTTAAAATACCCTTCAGCAAAATCGGCAAATTGGTGATAGATTTTAGCCATGCCACATCCTTCCAAGTAAGACTAGCATCTATTTGTGCTTGAAAATAGGCAAATAAACCTGATTCTTGACTACCTTGAGGCAATTTTAAATTACTCATCGTCGCTAAATTAGCTAACTCCAATCCCTCTGGTAGGGTAAATCGATTGCGGATATCAGCTTCTCTTCTACCAATCAAAGGAGCATCTACTGTCAGACACAAAGCACTAAAACCGGAAGTTTCTGCCCGTTGCACTAGAGCTTTAGTTAAACCCCTATCTCTGTGGATGTATAATTGAAACCAGCGCTTACTGTTTACTTGAGCTACCTCTTCTATACTTTTAGTTGACATAGTCGAAAGTATCATCACTGTCCCCAAATCTGAAGCGGCTTTAGCGGTAGCGATCTCTCCGTCTGGATCTGCTAGGCATTGAAATGCCATCGGTGCAATCAAAATAGGCATGGATAGGTTTTGTCCTAAAATGGAAGTAGTTAAGTCTCGCTGGCTAACATCAACCAGCATTTTTGGGCGTAGACGATAACGCTGAAAGGCTTGGCGATTTTCTGCTAGAGTAATCTCATCATCGGCACCACTGGCATAGTAATCATAAGCCATTTTTGATAGTTTTTGTGGGGCAAGCGCTTCGTATTCAGAGAGATTTATGGGTTGATTCATATTGTCTTAATTCCTAAAGATCATTCCTGAAATAAATTTCGTTTCTGCAAAGGTGCTGTTAAAAATCGTCTCAAAACTTTAGCTTTAGTTAACCATGCTATACGGACACCTGTTTTTTGATTATTAAGTATTTTTCCTGCTAAAGTGGGCGTAACTGTTTCTACTTTATCGGCTAAAATATTCAGTAAAGGTTTGACTTTTTCCCATTGTTGTTTTTGAGTTTCATCATATTGTTTGGTAACAAGTTCAGTCACGACAATACCGGGACTAATAGCACCAATAATAATGGGAGTATTAGTGGTTTCTTGTACTAAAGACTCAGTTAAAAATCTAATCCCATATTTAGTTGTACCATAGAGTGCAAAATTGCTCAGTTTACTACCGCTACTGCCACTGCCTTCCAGGTTATAAACAGCACCATAACCTTGAGCTAACATCCCTTCTATCGCTACTTTACAACCAAAGATAACTCCAGTTAAATTAGTATTAATTACTGAGCTAATTATTTCTGGTTGTTGTTGCCAAACCGGATATCTCGGTTGTACAATTGCCGCATTGTTAATCCAAATATCAACTTGATTAAACTTTTCTTGGGCTTTTTTCCATAAGTTTTTGACCTGTTGATATTCTCTGACATCACAGGGAATACCTAAGATCTGCTCGGGAGAGTATTGAGAGGATAAATCAGCGATCGCTGTTTCTAGAACATCCACATTTCTTCCACAAATAGTAACTTGACATCCCAAAGCCAAGAATTCTTTAGCTAAACCATAGCCAAGGCCGCGAGTAGCACCAGTAATCACAATAGATTTCATCATCTTTAAGCTTTTTGCAGAAGGTCAATTTTCCACTTTTTATTTTCTTGAATTAAACTTATTTTTAAAGGAATTTCTTTTCCTGAATTGAGGATAACAGTTATCTCAGTGCTATATTGATCTCCTTCTATTTTAGGCATAGCAAAACTAGTCCTTTTATATTGTTTTAATTGATTAGTTTTGATAAACTTTCTGAACTTCTGTAGAGAATTTTGCTGTTGAAAACTAGTGGTAGTCATAGCATAAGCTTGATTGAATTCATCTTCAATAATTTTGCTAAAAAAGTCAGTAATATAATTAGTAATCCCTTGAGTACGACGAAAAAAATAAATCGCAAAAGTTAGCCAAGAAATGAGAATAATTCCCAAAATAACGCCTAAACCGATGGCAATATAGGTAAAAAAGGGTTGAAGAGTTTCCATTAATCAATCAACATTAGATTTATCATTATTAGATTTATCATACTTTTGACTTCTAGAGGGGGCGATCGCCGATTTTTTGGGATATGGTCGATAAGCCCTATAAGCATTTCTGACTTTTCACGGTATCTTTGTAAGCAGGATTTAGTTAGCAAATAATGTTCGCTAACCAAGACAAGAACTAGAAAATGTGGTTTGATAGTTATCTGTGCCATAATTAATTAATACATTTAATAGGGTCATGTTCCTCAAGGGGTACAAATTTTTTGCCATACTTGTTTTCAGATGGGACGACATGAATAAATACTTTTGGGGGATTTTGGCGATCGCCGTTATCGGGGCGGTTAAACTGAATTTCTCCAGTGGCTCCACATACTTTAAAGTTAGGATCTGTTAATACTTCCTGGGTTCCTTTCCGAGTCGGTTTTTCTTGGCTTTCCAAAGCCTTGATTAAGGTGAGAGTTGCATCATAGGCTAAGGCTGTTCTCGAATTGATTTGACCTTCCCATAACTTCTCAGCCTCTTGGGAGAATTCTTTGTTTAAGTGGCGATGCCAGGGAGCAAGCGCAACGAGTCTTTCAAAGGGCTTCAGTTCTCTAATCTCAAGAGTGTTAGGACTATAGATAGTCCATGTTCCCACGATCCAATTATGACCATTATTAGCTTTGATCAGATCAATCGCGTTCTTCTGGGCATCACTAACTAGACCATCAGGTACTAACAATATTGTTGTTTCTTTTCCTGTTATTTGTACTTCTTCTATAGCTTTCTCCTCGTTAAAGTTACTACTAGATTTAGATAAATCAAACTCATCTATTTCTACTATTGTTCCTCCTCCTTTTTGAAAAATTTGTTTGAATTCCCACCAAAGAGAGTGAGTAAATGAACTCTCAGGATTATAGAAAATGACTACTTTTTTTTGACCATTATTGAGCATATATTCCGCCAATAATTTTGCTTCCAACTTAGTGGTAAATAGAACCCGAGAGAAATTTTGTCGAGGGTTATGAGTAAGTTCTTCGGTTGTAGTACCTGGCGAAATTAAGACTAGATCATTATCATAATTTTCCAGCCCTGCCTGGGTCATTTCACTCGCGTAGTGTCCTACTACTCCTAAGATATCTGATTGCTTGGAGATTTGCTTTGCCTTCTTTTTAGCTTCTTTTTCATCAGAAGAATCATCGGCAATGACAACTTTTAGCCCTATAGCATTAGTTCCTTGCTCTTTAGGTAAAGCTTTGGGTAAACTGTTAATAAATTCATCAAGAATTTCAGTGATTACGTTAATTTCATTAGGGTGAATATCTTCTTGAATAATTTGATAAATCTTATCAAAAAAATCACGATTTTTTTGAATTTGAGCTTGGGCAACGCCTCGAAGAAGTTCTTGAGCCAGAGCTGCATTCTTTATAGTCCCATCTTCGTTCTCAATAATCGGAACAGCAACTGCGATTGTCTCATATTTAATTTCATGCTCTTTTGCTTTCAGGGCCTCTAATAAAGAATTATTGAGATAAACCAAGGTTTCTGGATCTTTGCTTTCCGCGTTCCATGATTTTAGCAAAAATACAATAGCTTGCTCATAATTACCAGCTGCAAAGGAATTAACCCCAAGTTGCTTGAATCTGTAGTTAGAACTTTGATTTAAAATTTCTTCCCCACAACTTAAGAAGTCGTTGAATACTAAAGGACAGGTTTTTGGCTTAACCATCTGGTAAATGCCAAAGCCGATAACAGCAACGGCCAATGCACCTGCTGCTAAACCCCACCGAAAAAATTCTTTCTTCTCTGGCTGTAGCTGTGGCCAAGTCCAAGGCTGGACTATTGGATTCTGAAAAATTACAGGTAACCAACTTGCATAGGGTAATCTTTTCTCTTTATCTAATGTTTTCTCTAAATCTCTCAACCTGGCTCGTGCTAAACTTACTGAATTCTGTAGAGATTTTCCCTGAGAAAATTCTTCGATAAAAAACTTTAGAAATTCACTGGCAACTTCATCTGGCACAGGTTCCCGCATAACAATAATTTGTGGAATGTGCAAACTACTTAGAGCATTGGCTAAACCTATCCCATCACAACTGTTGAAAATAGCTAACTTCAAGCCATTTTTAATGGCCTTTTCTAGGAGAGAATTTAACTCATTCTCATTCTTATTTTTGCTAATTACTAAGCTGTCTTCTTCATTTTTATTGATACGAAGACGACCTGCTTGACCATTTCTTTCGCTATTACTGTGACCAGCAAAAAAGATAATATCCCAGCCTTGTTCATCCAATAGTTCCTTTTCTAACTTGCTTCGTGTAGGAGTCTCGAGGTTTATCAATTCTACATCAGTTAAGTTGTTTAGGATTTGTTGGTCTGATTCGAGATCAATTCCAGTACTATCGCCGAAAATAGCTAATATTCTTACTTTTTTTCGAGGAGATTGTTGTCGAATTATTTTGGACTCTAAGGGGCTGATGGCAATTTCGATCGAGTCGTTATTGTGCCAAAAATCCCAGAGATGCCAAGGCAGTCGCCGCAGTTCAAGGTTTTCAGTCTGAATCAGCACCCGTATATCCTCGTGGCGGGCTAACTCTGCTGCCAAATTATACCTGATGCGATTAAAGGTAGAGTTGGTAGAGTTAAGCCATTCGTTAATCTCCTTTCTTAAATCGGAGGCAAAGTTGTCGCATTCCTCTCTGGAAGTACTGTATGATGGTTCCCATTCTAAGCGAGGATTTCTGTACAACGCCTCTAGATTCCGATAACTTTTCTGCCAATTTTGGTAGAGTTCGGGAATCCTCGGATTAGATTCTAATCTGCTGAGAATTCTTCCCTCAACTAATCTGCCATCCTTGTTGTCCTGTCCCCATTCAAATGCGACCTGAATACCATCCTTGTAGTTACCATTGAGTCTCAATACGACTACTCTGCCCATTGCCCTATCCTCCTACAAAGTACTCCGACAAATAAACCTAATTAGATTACAAAATGCTCTGTAAAACTAGCCTCACCGAGAACGACTTTTAGAGTAAACCGTTCTTTGAGTTCACCCCTAAATGCCTGTGGTGTTTGAAGAGTATTATCATTGATTCTGGTTGACGCTTCAAAGAAACTTTCTCCCGATTCATCAATCACAATTAGCTTCAAACCTTCTGGCAGCTTCTTGCCTTCACTAGAACGTACCTGTACTTTTATACAAATATGTTGAGAAGGATTTTTAGTTAGAGTGAGAATCAAATCCAAGGAACAATCAGATAGTTGTGTTCCCAAATTTATTTGTTTAACTCCTATAACTCGAGGCTGAAAACGTATAGCTAGTAGGCTTAATGCTGGTTCAAGCTTCTTCCAACCTTTCTTAAAGATATCCTCAAAGAATTGTCTTAAGTGAACAGGTTCAAGGGTATTTATTTGTTCGAGAAAATCTTCCAGGGAACCTAACTGACTTAGCGGTAATGTTTCCTGATTTACCTTATTGATAAATCCCAACAGAGTTGCTGTTGTCATAGATTCGTTTAGCCCTACAGCAAGATAGCCAATTCTATCTTCGGTTACTTCAGGAGGCAAAGACAAAGATGTTTCCCTTGGTAAAACTGGGCGACACTCTAAATTGCCAATCCCAGGTAGGGACAAATCCGCTACATCTAATCTTCTACGCAGAACTGGATGCCAACTCTCACTTTGACTCAAATCTGTTTCGATTTGTAACCATTGCAGATATCTGTGAACCGCATAGACAGCTAGGGTATTCAAATAAACCTGTTTGCCTTTCTCATTGGTAGTTTGTTCGGCACTAAATTGCCTAGCTCGGCGATGTGCTTCAATACCGAGTGGAATTTCTAAAAGTTCTATTTCTTGGCTGATTTCTTGGCTGTTCATAACTCTTCATCTCCTGAGTATCCTAAAAAACTCCTAGCAATTTTTTGCAGAAGTGGTTTACATTTTTTTTTCCAGTGAGAATTAAGGGTCTGGTAGTTAATCCCTAAATCCTGACTGATTTGAGAGATTTTATCCGGCGGGTCTTTTAAAAGCAATCTTTGACTGAGACACTGGCAGTTACAATTAGGTGACTTTCGGCACTTACAATCTCGTAATATCCCTTGTGGGTCTTCTGAAATGTAACGTTCTAATTGCCGACAAATCTCCTGTCTTTCCTGTCTCAGAAGTTGTTCAATGTAGCCATCAATTCCACTAAGCTTAGGGGGTTCAAAACCAGTTTCTGTTAGTTTCTCAAGCAGCGTTGTTGGATTTTCATCACTACTATTGTCAAGTGGAGTATCTAAACTATATGGATTGCATTTTCCTCCTCGATATAAATCTCGAATTCGCCACGAGAGATAGCCATTTATCCATCTCTTCAAGCTTTCTTGAATCGATAAATGTGGATGGGGCTCAAAAGTACAGATATTTCGACTCACCCATTCCCAGGTTTGATCCAAGGCTTCTAGATAGTATAAATGAGAGGATTTTAGGAGTCCTGGTAGTTGCTGAAGTATAACCAGCAGCCGATTGATTTCTCGTCGCCGTTCCAAGCTAGTTGGGTCTGGATTACCACAAATACTGGCGATAAGTTGTTGTAAATGTTCATCCCTTAGGCACATCTTTTTTTTTTCATTACTGGGGTGAGTTGCTCCGAAATTCCAGGCATTTGAATGGCTCTACAGCCAAGTTGGTAGGCAAAATCAAAGGATTCTCCAGCACCCACCGCATCGTAAAAACCAACGGCAAAGCTAATTGCCGCCTTATCCCCAATTTTATGATTCATGCCAATCACATAGTCAATGTGCTGAGCGATCGCATTGGCTTGAATCTCTGAAAAGCAGGCATTGAGAACAACACATTCCAACTGAACTGCGAACAACTGAAATAGATCAGCCAACGCTTCTGCATTCACTAACTGGATTTTCCCCATTTCATCCTCAAATGCTAATCCTCCATTCTCTGCTCCATGTCCACAGAAATGGAGGATTTGCGGTCTAAAATCAAGCAGGGATCGGTGAACATCTCTCGGACGCACTGCCCTCTGCCTTAAATCCTAAGTCTACTAATCTTAAAGAAAAATGGTATTACATAGGATTGCTATATCCACCTTCAACTGAATTAGAGATAATTTGGGAACATTGTTGAACAGATTTTCTTGCTTTCATTGCTTCTACTAAAAGTTCATAAGAGGATTGATATTCCTCAATTAAATTATTTGCTTGTAAAAGTGACCAACGTTCTTTTTGCTGATATACACTTTGAGATAATCCTAAAGATGATAAAGCTTGGGCTAATTTTTGCCGGTCTTCTACTCCACCTTTGCTGTCACCATAAGTTATTTTTTCTGCTGCTATTCCTGCCATTAATACTATACAAAAACGATCTAAAATTAAATTAAATTCTCTTAAATTCTTACCTTGCTCGGCTAAAAAATCAGCATCAAAAACTACTCCCCCTGAGCCTAATTGTTTTGCTTTCCAAGCCTCCCAAGCAGTTAAAGTATAACCAGTAATTGGTATATCTAATAAATAAGCAGCAAGAAAATGTCCTGCTTCATGATAAACTACCCTTTGACGTTCTTCAGAAGAGACGAAAAAATCTAAAACTAAATTAGTTCCTTGATTTTGCCAGGCTAAAGTATCTATAGTAATAAATCCCATCACTACAACAGTAGTTAGAGCAGGAATGGTAGGAGAAATGTTTAATATTGGTCCGAGCAGGACAGATAAAGTAATACTAAAAATACTAATAGCAATTAAATTCAAACCAGTTTGCTGCATATTATGTGGATGGTTGATGGTTGATGGTTGATGGTTGATTGTTAACTAACACCTAATACCTGACACCTAATACCTAGTGGTCTGTCAAGATAGTTTTGAGGAACTGGCTAGGGTGATTTTGGATTTTGGATTTTGGATTTTGGAGAATTATCTATCCCTCATTTCAAAATTGACAGACCACTA
>JAAUYA010218482.1_pt1 | contig 55834 bp, 45 predicted proteins | sample 7278161 | NCBI WGS metagenome assembly JAAUYA01 (sample SAMN14350120, study PRJNA611818) | marine sediment metagenome | isolation source: surface marine sediment (3m) | place: French Polynesia: Moorea | collected 2018-08
GCAGGTAATCGTCAATGGGCAGCAGCAATGCACGACGATCTCATTGATGGGGTAAATTGGCTAGTAAAAGAAGGTATTGCCGACAGCAATAAGATTGCGATTATGGGTGGTTCTTATGGTGGTTATGCCACTCTAGTAGGTTTAACTTTTACCCCCGAAGTTTTTGCTTGTGGGGTAGATATTGTCGGACCTAGTAATTTAATTACTCTGTTGAAAAGTATTCCTCCCTACTGGACACCAATGAAGGCAGAGTTTCAGTATCGAGTAGGCAATTTAGAAACCGAAGAGGAGTTTTTAAAATCGCGATCGCCTTTGTTTTTTGTGGATAAGATCCAAAAACCACTTTTAATCGGACAAGGTGCTAACGATCCTCGTGTCAAAGAAGCGGAAAGTGAACAAATAGTTGATGCGATGAGAAAAGTTGGCAAAAAAGTTGAATATGTGCTCTATCCTGATGAAGGACATGGTTTTGCCCGCCCTGAGAACCGTTTGCATTTCTATGCTGTAGCAGAAGAGTTTTTAGCTAAACATTTAGGAGGAAGATTTGAACCAGTCGGAGAAATAGAAGGTCATTCTGGTGTGATTAGATAACTGATGAGAGCGAGAAATTTCGGTGGAGATGACATGTGTACTACACTAGGCAGAGTTTGGCCCACCCTTTGTGTAGGGTGGGCGTTGCTTATCAAAATATTTTAGGATGTGCATAGCCTGTACCGTAGGCTATGAAGTCAAATCCGGTCCTGTTTATTGATTTTTTATATCATTTCTCCAGTCTAAATTTATTGGCATGGGGAACATAGACCCTTGATGGAATTGTTTCCGAGCTTTGCCTTTGCAACACGGCAATGATATCCTTGGCGACGTTATCGTCTTCGACATGGTAGGAATGTTCGCTCAAGTCGTTGATGTCGGTCTGGACAACATCACTGACATCAACGATGACGACCTTAGAAGGTATTTGATGCGGCTTTCGGGGGCCATCGTGTCCGAGTCGGTCCGGGTTACCTTTGGTGATGTCGCTAACGCTAAGTGCCTTGTCCTCATTGTTGAAATAAACGGTGATGCGCTGGCCCAGCTCAGGCAGTCTCGCCAACTTATGGTCATGCTCAAAGGCATCACTATCTTCATCAGCAGCGGTCAACACAATGTTGTCGAAAAGGCGTGGCAACGAGGCATTACCGCTAATTTCTCGAATTTGTTGCAAAGCATGCCTCAAAACGTAATTTCCCATGCTATGGGCCATAAGATTGATTTTTTGCTGACAGGCTTGTCCGCTATCAGGATCTCTTAAGAAATTAGTCAGCTTTTCCAATCCCCGTGCAAATGCATAACCGGAAGCTTCGGCATCGTGGCGGTCATTTTTATAGTCGAAGAGTTTTCCATTTGAAGGCCAGGAAAATACGAAGATATTGGGTTGATAGCTGTTGCCAGAAAGTTGAGCGTAACGTTCGCTTATCTTGGCACCCGATTCAACTGCTTCCTTGAAGTCGACGTTAAAGCCGTGGATAAATATTAATGAATCCAGCGATCGCTGTCTCATGGTTTGGCGCAGTTGGTCAAATAAGGCTTTTGAGCCCCGTTCAGGTTCGTTCGGCAAGACTTTTATCGTACTGCTGTCAAGATTGCCTTCGGTTACTTGAACTTGACCAAAACGCAGATCGCCCAAATCGCTGTCTGAAAATCTTTGCCCAAAGTCAGTAGGATTTGAGGCATTGTTCGGATTGCGGTTGGTTGCGAAATAAACAATTACCATAATTTCTCCTTGATTTAACAATAGGAAATCTTCTTTCACCATTTCCCATGCCGTTTTTAATTCTTCAAGTGCTCGTTCAGGAGTATCACTAAAAGCTGAAATGTTAGGCATTTCTAGGAAATGTGTAACCAATTCCCTTATTCATCTAATATAAATTATTTGATAAGGTTTTGCTTTGCCATCTTTTTGTGGTTGAATTGGTAAAGCTTGGTTTGTTGGCGAATACCAAAGACGATGGCTTCCTTTTCTGATTTATGAAGTTTATCTACCAGAGGATATGGTTGGGCGAGTTGAGTATCTGTGAGTATAGGCGATCGCGATCAATCGCATCCAGTTTTTTAACTACCACTAGTTAAAGAGGAAAAGTGTCATTGGATGGATTGTTTGACCTTGCCAACAATTGGTATCTAGCTAATCTACCAGTTGAACCAGTGTATTTAGGGCTTGTAGGTGCGATGGGAGACATCCTTATGCGCCGGATTTTACTGGCATGGTTTTGGGGCAATAAGGGGAAGGTGGGCATTGCACCAAAAATTTTGCATGGGTTCGGTGATTATTCCAAGCAATACCCGCCCTACGAAGGCGATCGGCTTATTTATGACTATTTTCCATCCAACAGCTTAATCAAGGTTCAAGAGCGGCGATCGCACTCTCTTTCGAGATCGCAGTTCAAATCAGACAATTGTGAGAAAATAGAATAAACAGTGTCGATAGTTAAGTATGAAACGAGAGTTCAACGTGATTATTGAGCGAGACGCAGATGGCTATTTTGTCGCATCTGTACCTGAAATTCCTGGGTGTCATACCCAAGCTAAATCTTTAGATGAGTTAACAGAGCGCATTCAAGAGGCTATCGAACTCTGTATTTTGCTTCACAGCGATGGATGACGAACAGTAGTTCCTGTCCATTCTGGTGAGACAATTGGTCGTGGTTTGCTAGCTCAAATACTCAGGGATTGTCAAATAACCCGTGAGGAGTTTAAGTCTCTGTTATGAAATATGAAAGCAAAAGCTTTGCGCAGGTATAGTGCGATCGCGCTTCCTGTAGGGTGGGCATTGCTGGTATAGATATTTGTTGTCTAAGATCAATAATAATCGCAATGCCCACCATCCACCTTTCCTCATAAGATATAATTGAATGTGCTTCTATAGGTCTTTAAATATGGCTTCGGTATCAAATCAACAAACAGAAGTTACCCGTACAGAAAGAGGACTTGTAATCGCAGGTACTCGCATCACGCTATACCAATTCATGGACTATATTCATGCAGGATATCCAAGTCCGGTCATCCGGAAACATTTCCCCCAGATTACGGATGAACAATTTGAGGCAGCCATGTCCTACATCGAGGCAAACCTTACTGAAGTTGAAGCGGAGTATCAAATTGTTGTGAAAGAGGACGAAGAAATCCGGCAGTACTGGGAAGAGCAAAATCGCGAACGCTTCGCTCAAATTGCCAAACTGCCGCCGCCACTAGGTCGAGAAACAGCCTGGGCAAAACTTCAGGCACAGAAGGCAAGGCTTAAATCTAAGTCGGGAAGTTTCTGATTGACCACAATATCAGGGGACAGGCGCAGCTTCTATGGAACGTTATTGAAAACCAAGGTTGGCTTGATTTAGTGGCGATTCGCTTTGTTACTTTTGAGGAGATGGCACTAGCAATTGATAGCAGCGATAGAGCGGTTTGGCGATTGGCACAAGCAAATCAGATGATTTTGCTAACAGCGAATCGAAGCATGAAAGGCAAGGATTCATTAGAATAGGTGATGCGCGAAGAAAATACGCTTGATTCTTTGCCTGTGGTTACGATTGGAAACGTCGATCGCGTGAGTGAATCTGAATATCGAGAGCGTTGCGTCAATCGACTGGTCGAAATTGCGCTTGGCTTAGTATCGGGGAAGCTCAAGAAATTTATAACCAAGTAATGATGAAATTCCCTGTGTGAAATAGTTTCAGCTACTTTGCACTTGGTGACAGCTTCCCTAGCTTTACGCCTTGAAGCGAAGCGACTGACTGGCTTTGATTAAAGTTAAGAGAACATTAAGGAATGTAAAGATATGTCTAGTTTTGATAAATAAGAGTTAATTAAAGAAGCATTTTTAAGCGGACTAGAAGATAATGTTTTTAAGGGATTGCGAACACGTTCACTGCGAGCTAAGACTAATGATAAAAACCTCAGCATTATCCTCGAAATATGGCATAGGCAGGACCCATTTTTACAAGCGTCGGGACTACCTCTTGAAACTGGGTTATAACCTACAACCTACTAAGAAAGGTAGGTGCAGTTTTTACAGCCGCGAACAAGTCCGCGTCTTCGACGAACTGGACGCTCATATCAAGGCAGCAGGAGGGATGGACGGGTTTCCTACCCCTGTTATTGAGAGTAGAAATGAAGAGGGAAATGGGAATGGGAAAGTAGAACCTGTTCGCAATGGCGGCGAACTTGTTCACACTGAGCGCGAACAGGTCGCGAACAAGTCCGCGAACAAGTCCGCTCCAGAAGATGAAATCTATGTTGAAACCAACCCATTAGAGGATATTAAAGAGCAGAATTTACGCTCAGTTGATGCCGCAGCCCAGCATTTTGCCGCCCAGAATCTTGCTGCTCTAAATTACCTGACCGTTGATTACATGAACCATAGGCAGTTCTCCATTGGCGGACTATCCGAGCAAGTACAGAAGTCAGAGCAGGCGGTTAAGCAGTCCTTTACCTCGTTAATGGAATCACCGGAAGCTACTACAAAAAAGCTACTGAGCAAAATCAGGCAGAGGCGCAACCAGTAAATCAAGTAGACGAACAGTCAGAAGATGATGAGAAAAACTCTTCGCTGAAAGTAAATTATCATAATTTTTTCATAAGATTAGGAGGTGTTTATGATGTTTAACATGGATATGGGTACAACAAAAGAATCGTTAGAATATTTAAAAAATATTCATGAATGGCAAAAGACAAATAACAATGGTAATTATCAAGGGTCCAACTCAGCTTTATTTTGTGAGATTGGTAACACAGCTATAGATCATAATGTAAAAGCCCTAATATTCGCAACAATATCACAATTATCGTACTTAGAATTTGAAAAATTAAAGGAGGTTAATAATGACAAAAATATTAACGATGTACTAAATAAAATTATAACGACTATGAAAGATGTAAAATTTCAAAAAGTTTACTTCTTTTATAAAGGGCTTATAAACATTAAGAAAGATGAGCAAAATGTTATAAAAATTAAAAATGCTGAAGCATTTGTTGTAGAAGATGAAGAGAATTTAGTAGTAGCATATCGAGGAACAGAGGAATTTTGGGATTTAGTTAATGATGTAACAATACTACCGGAAAGTATAACCCTTGATGGGCGAGAGGTTCAAATACATAAAGGTTTTTATCAATATTATTGCCAAATAAATGACTGTGATTGTCAGGGAGTTATAGAACCAAGTAATAAAAGTCAGAAAATACAGCTAAAAGGGAGTGAATCAACTCCAAATAAGAAATTTTGGAAGTTTCTACAAGAAAAAGCAAAAGAGAAAAATATATGGATAACAGGCCATAGCTTAGGAGGGGCTACTGGAACAGTTTTATTGGCTGAATTATTAAGTTTAAATGATCCAGAGATACAGGAGCATATCAAAGGCTTATACACATATGGACAACCAAAAGTTGGAGATCAAAACTTTTCAAACTATTTACAGAATAAAGTAGTAGAGAAAAACATTAAATGTGAAAAAATTGTAAATGATTACGATCCCATAGCAAGAATACCTGACAAATACAATATCCTTGTAGGTAACATCTATAAAGATACTGGTCACTTAGATGCTTTAGACCGTTCACTATCAGGTAAACGTTATAATCTAAAAGAACTGGATATCAAACGAAATTGGGGTATTATAGACGCCTATTACGATAAGTTTCACTTTTTGCCAAACATAATATCTAACATCCTCATAATAGGTTCACCAGTCTCACTTTTGGGAACACTACCGTCACATGGTATAGGATGGTATCAGAAAAAATTAGACCAAGCTTTTAAACACACTACCAATTAGAGGTAGATCGTTTATCGATCTCAAATCCCATAAAGTTCTAGTTTTTCCATCCAATTATCAGGGATAAGAAATCCAAAGCTCCATCTATTAAATTTTGTAGTATTAGCTATACAATGCCAGAATAATTTATCAGCATCACTTTCAACCCTAAAAAATCTGACTATTTTGGGTTGTTCATTAAGTGTTACTAACTCCTTAGTCTGAGGATTCATATAGCGAAAGAACGATTTTTCAGTCTTGTTTGATTCAAAACCGTCGAAATCAATCCAATACATTCTCCAGCCTGGCTGTGTTTCATTGGTATGCCATAATCTATAAGAACTTGGAGGATACCATAAGCTTCCAGAAAATCTGACTTCAGTTTCAAAAATATTTTCGAGGCATTTAACTATTCTAACTTTCGTTAAAAAAAATTCTTTATACAACTGGTGTTCTACATGTAAATCCAAATTGATTAAATGAAATGAACGTTTAGTGTATTCAGGGTTAGGCTCAAGCTCTTGTAAACTCATATCTGAGCTGACAATCTCTTCATACCGACAATTGAATGCAACTTCAGCAGGAGAGATGGAAGTAAAATTTAAATCGTCCTTTTTAAAAAAACTTTCAAAATGATTAATATCTACCGTACTTGGCTTGATTTTAAGTTTTTCAAATTCTGAAGCTATTTCTGAAAATTTGGGAATATCTGAGCATTTAAAATCATAGTGAAGATTTTGATGGGATTTTTTCGATAAAAACGAAACAGAATTACTCATAGCAATTTCCTGGTTGTTCTGTTGGTTATAATCAGTACTTGCCTTCGCTATATCTTCTGCTGTGAAATAACATCCGTACATTTCTCCGAGCTTGACCAATTCACGATAAGTGGTAACTGCTCTAATTTGTTGCTTCATTTCCTCACTTTCGGAAATTTTTTCATAGAGGTGTAAGATAGCTTCTTGTGACATAATTATTCCTTTAATTTTCATTAATCTTTGGTGGAGGATCTAACAAAAGAGGTGAGGGAATTCGTTCCGGATAGGCTAAGCGTAAAAAGTGCATACCAATTCCAGCCAATCCAAGCATCAAATCAGGAACGACATCGCCCCCTCCAGTACCACAAATCCAAGAACGTGTCTTCTCAAAATTACGCCACTGTGCTTGTGCTTGTACATTGGCTTCCATCTGCAAATAAGGTTCATCCCTCAACTTGGCAACCCGCAATAAAAGTTCAGCATTTCCCGCTCTACCATGGCATAATGAATCGTTACCCAGTTTATCAAAGTTACGCAAGGTTGTACTCAGAGCTATATAGGCCTCTCGCAGTAAATCGTCATCAACTTTCCCTAGAGCGGCCCAACTGGCAATACGGCTCAAACCAATTCCCGCCGCACCGTTGCACCAAGCATTAGCAAAATGCCGCTGTTTTCCATTCAACTTCATCATTGATGTCCGTAAGTCGTACCAATCTTGCTTTATTGTGTCAAATTTAGTTGCTTCATAAGTAAAAGCTTGACGACCTGCTGTAATGTATTTATGTTCTTTCGTATAGCAACCAAGCAAAATCAATGCCCAGCCAATACCACTAGCCCCATGAGAAAAACCCGTTAGATTAGCTTGTGCTAATTCTGTTTGGTGACAAGGCCAACTCAGAGTTTCATTTTCCGAAATCGCATGTTGAAGCAAGTGTTGAGCACACATATGAGCACATTTGAGCGCTTTATCAGATCCAACTTCAGCTAAACTGAGCATTACAGGAACAATCCCGGCAACACCATGCAAAACGTCAAAATATTTATCTTGTTTAATGCGAGGTATTAATTCATCAATCAAGTCGGTTACTAAAGCCAGCAGCGCTGGTTGATTCCACAGTTGGTGAAGGTGTGTTAACAGGTAAATTATGCCAGTTGTGCCTTGGAATACTCCAATCATTGTAGGATCACGTTGCTTGATGGAATACTTCAAGGCTCTTTCTGCCGCTTGGCGAAAATCAGACTGTGGTTGAATGCAGTCCAGGTAAGCTAAAAATAGGCAAATGCCTGCTGAACCAGCATATAGATCTGGTCTAATATCTACTTCATTTTTGCTAGTGCCTGTGAATTCATAATTTTTCCAGGGAGCTTGGCTTGAAGGGGGTTGGAGTAAATCACACAATTGCCAGCCTATTTGTCTAGCATAATTTACGGCAGAAGTAATGAAATATTGATTATTAAGTTCCTCTGTGGACAAGCTGGCATAGATGTATTGATTTTGTCGAACCTGGTTTTCTGTCGTTAATTTATGAATACGCTGGCTTGCATTATCCAAAGGCGAAATAGCTACAGTATTTGGTAGTACCTTCTGATAGTTATAGATTAATTTATTATTAGAAGTAGCTTTAGCAGTAAACAGTGGAATATCTAATTGCCATAACCCCTCAATTTCAGAATCAGCTAGTTGATAGTTTTCATCCCATTTTCGGGCATGCTCAATTAAGCTGTTGAAAACTAAATCAACCTCTAGTGGATCCGCTAAACATTTTGGATGTTGTGCTGCTGCAATCAACTTTACATAAGCTTGTGTTGCTAAATTAATAAATCGTACTGATGAGAGGGCAAACAAATTTTGGATTTTTTGTATTGCCAGACTTTTATTTTGTTGAAACCAACTATAAACTTGGTTAAAACCATTGACAATACAGTCTTGATAATCATGAGGGCTAACTAGCTGTCCGTTATAATAGATGCGATTATTAGCTTCTATCTCTACACGTTCCCCAATCCTTTTTTCAACCGCCAAAGCTAATGACATACGGTGTTCATTAATTTTGGGGACAGCTAATGGGGAATCGTAAGATTCACCACCACTGTAGCCACTTACACTTATATTTTGAACGACTGCTTTAGGACGAGGCCAATCGAGCATCACAGTTTTAAATACGGAATCAAATACTGTATCTGGCAACTTGTTAACTTTGTGGAGGATGACTTCTAACAATGTTTCACAATCACAAATAAACGCATTACCGTCGGCAACCAGAATATTTTCGTAATGCATATCCCCACCACCTAGAATATAAAATATAGCTAGATATCCACCCAGTTGATTGTAAAACCTTTCAATCTCCTTCTTGTTTTGAATATGGTTTTTCCCAGAGGGTATAAACTCTGCATAACCGTAGCTCTCCTTACAAATAACTCGGTAAGTAGAAAACTCGATGACTCTAGCTTGATTCAGAGTTTCCAGTAATCCTTGCATTGCCGCTTCGGATTGCAGACAGCGAGGTTTATAAACTATATTTGCAGTTTCAAATTTCTCTAGCTCTAGTTCAACAATGATTACACTTTTGCCTTGTGCATGATGATCTGATTGCCCTAACTTTAAAGATTTGATTTGTAAAATTTGTCTGCCTGCAAAGAAAGTAGAACTGATTTGCTCCCTATCAATGAGCAGACGTTTTATTAGTTCTTCGCCAGCAATACAGAGAAAGCTAGTGATTTGTGCTAACCAACGACCTAGTATAGGAAACTTACAATAAAAGCGGTGGTAATCTTGCTCGCTACCAAAGGTCTGTTCTAAGTAAGCAACATAAGCATCATAAGAATTCGATGTCTTAGCAATATTATTTTTAGAGCAGTAAACATTAATATCTGCTTCTAGTGCCCAAGCTAAAGAAATTTCAAACCGCTTTAGTAGGTGAAGCTGAATATCAATTAATGCTTGCTGGTTAATTATACAGCTATCCTCATTTAAGCTATTATTTTTATAACATAGCGGTTGTAATGTTTGATGTAATAGCCGCAAAAAAGGTTCGCAAACTTTAGCGAATCGACCGTAATAAATGTCGGTTTTGTACCAGTAGTTCGGAAAATTATCTTGGGGTAAATCGAGTGTTGCTAAAGCCGCTTGATATACTTTTAACCATTTTCGATGCGGTTTAATAAACTCTAAACTCTCCAATTTTGACAAAATCGTTAGATTACATTCATATAATTTATAGCTGGTTAGCAGTTTTGTGATATCAGCTTTTGTTGAGACAGAAACAATTTCCTTATGTTTAGAATTCCTTTGCTTTAACTGTTTTGCTAACTTATTGGCTACTTTTTCAACAACCCAAGTGTCAAGCGCACTGAGTTGATTAATACACTTTGCCTGTAAATTATGCTTATCTAATTGCTCAACAATAATTTTGCGCTCAGATAGATTGCTAGCCGAGCTAGCAATTTCAAGTAATGAGGAATGAGCGAGCATTATAGTTTATATAATTTTGATATTAATGTTTAGAATCTTAAAATCTTCTGAATTGTGAATTTGGAAAATATCATTTAAGAACTAGCATCACATGGATAGTACGGTAATGCTAGTCAATCATCTGAATCAACGTTTAGGCTTATGCTGTTGAGCCATCGCAAACGATGGTGTAAGGACCTTGAGTACAGCTAGTTCGGCAAGCTGTAACTATGCCTAGTTCCCCTGCAACATCTTCATTTAACTCTATACTTGACTCTTCTTGCGTTGCTACTGCCGTTGGCAAAACAAGTTTGGTGTCAGATGGAATACCAAAGGATTCAGGGTTAGTAACCAACTCATCTCGAAGAGCTGAATCAACGACAGCTCGCTGCAACAACTCCTCAAGATATTTATTAGAGGGTTTTTCAACGGTATTGGTAGACATAATTTTTTCTTCAATTTAATTTCCCTAATTTTATCATAAATTTCCCAAAAGCCCACCTTTTATCATGTCCGGTTGAATACTTATACTTTGGAGAAGGTAAGGCAGGAGGCAGGGGCTCACAAGGGTAGGTTTTTTACAATCGGCGGAGACAAGACAAGGAGGACAAGGGTGGCAGGGGGCATTCCGCAGGAGGGGAAAAGAAAATTGTACCAACAAATTTTATCATAAGTGATTATGCGAACATGATATTAGACTACTGCTCCTTAAGTTTATTTAATTTAAACCTTCTTTATACTGTAGTTACAACAATCGCTCCACCTTTTATGCCATAAGTTTTCCAATAATGTAAATATAGAATTTATTTTGTCTACCTACTTAATGAATATGTTTGACAGTAAATTTTGGAATCAACTTTTGGGAATTATTAAGCCTTATTGGTATCCATCTGAGGAAGAAGGAAGAACTTTCTCTCAACTTTTATGGTCATGGTCTATGCTAGCTTTTTTGCTATTACTGATGCTATTTGCTAATATGACAAATGCATTTAATAGCTATGTTAATCGAGACCTTTTTGATGTACTAGAACAAAAAGATGCTACCAGTTTTTTTTTGCTATTATTTATTTATGTTAGTACCTTCGTTCTGTTAACACCCTTAATAGTGTTTTCTGAAGCATTAAGAAAAAAGCTAGCTCTTGACTGGCATAAGTCACTAACAAATTATACTTTGGATAAATATTTAAATAAGCGTACTTATTATCAAATTAATTTTCAAGCTGAAATTGATAATCCAGATCAACGTATCTCTCAAGAAATTGAGCAGATTCCCAACATAGCTTTAGAGCTGTTGTTTATATTACTCGAAAAGATTGCTGTAATTATTACATTTATTCTGATTCTCTGGTCGATTTCAAAATTGACAGTATTTGTTCTGATTATTTACTCAATTATTGGTAACATTGTCACAAGTTTTTTGAGTAGAGAAGGAGTTGAAATTAATGCTGACAAACTTGAATCGGAAGCCGACTATCGCTACAGCTTGAATCATATTCGCAATAATGCAGAATCTATTGCTTTTTTTCGCGGAGAAGAACAGGAATCACGCCTAGTCAAAATAAAATTTACGAATCTAGTTGAGAACATTACTCGGCTGATTAGTTGGCAGCAGAACCTACAACTATTTACCAATGGATATCAGTCTTTTCTCTATGTAGTTCCATTTATGACGGTAGCACCTTTATATTTTTTAAATCAGATTGAATTGGGAGAGGTTTCCCAAGCAACTATAGCTTGCGCTCAAGTTGCAGGTGCTTTGTCAGTTATTGTGTCTCAGTTTGGAGTTTTAAGTTCATTTGTTACTTTGATTAATCGTTTAGCTAATTTTTTGGATACTTTAACAGTAGTGGGAACACAAGAATCTGAGAGTATGATTGAAATCGTAGAAGAAGATCGGCTTGCTCTTGAACATATTACATTGCAAACTCCCGACTATCAAACAATCTTAATTCAAGAATTGTCAATCTGCGTTGAACCTGGAGGACTTCTCATAGTCGGACCTAGTGGCTCTGGGAAAAGTTCTTTGCTACGTTTGATTGCTGGCTTATGGAATGCGGGTACAGGTCGCTTAGTGCGACCGAACCCAGAAGAAATGTTGTTTTTACCTCAAAGTCCTTATCTGATTTTAGGAACTTTACGCGAACAACTACTGTACCCTAATAGAAATGCTGCAATTACCGATCAAGAGCTTGAACAATTGTTGGAACAAGTCAATCTTCAAGATTTGCTTACAAGAATTGGTGGTTTTGATGCAGAAGTATACTGGGAAAACATCTTGTCATTAGGAGAACAACAGCGTCTCGCTTTTGCAAGACTGCTAGTTACGCGCCCTCGTTACATTATTTTGGATGAGGCAACCAGTGCATTGGATATACGAAACGAGGAGAATCTTTATCAACAATTACAACAATCCGAAACAACTTTTATTAGTGTTGGTCACCGTGAGAGCCTTTTGAATTATCATTCCCATGTTTTAGAACTCTCAAAGGATTCTAGTTGGCGGCTTGTTTCAACTCAAGACTACCAGTTGGACTTTCAGTGGAGATAGGACGGATTTTATCGCTAAGAGAGTGCAAAGGGCAAAAGGGTAAAAGAGCAAAGAACTAGTAAGTCCTCGGCAACTCACAAACAACTCGAAAACCAATATAGCCGTCGTTGTCGGGATCGCTGTTGACGCGAAAGGTAGAACGACAATCATTAGGAATGTTGTGCCAAGAACCGCCTCGTAGTATATTGCGTTTCACATTCTCTGATAGCCAAGCACTACCATCGGACGGTGCACCATTATAGTTCTCATGCCAATTATCGGCACACCATTCCCAGAGATTCCCGTGCATATCGTACAAGCCAAAGGCATTAGGCGGAAAACTACCTACCTCCGTAGTCTGTTGCCGAAAAATCCCTTTTGGACCTTGTCCATAAGCCCCGCTGTAGATTCTGCCGCCGTGGTTCCAATCAGTGCCGTGATAGTTAGCATAGTCGGTAGTAATTGTCTTACCAAAATGAAAAGGCTGATGATACTTTTTATTCCACTCTTCTACTCTCAACTGCTCACTGGTTACTGCTCTACAGGCGTATTCCCACTCTGCTTCACTGGGCAAACGAAATTCTTGATTCGTAATTTCCGAGAGCCGCTGGCAAAAATCTACCGCGTTATACCAGGACAAAGTTTCTACCGGGCGATTACTACCATTAGTTTTGAAAGTGGACGGGTTGTAGCCCATCACGGCCTCATATTGTGCCTGAGTCACTGGAAATTGCCCCATCCAGAAGTCCGGCACCGTCACTTGATGTTGGGGACGTTCAAATTCATAACCCTTTGCTGACGGTGAACCCATCCAAAACGTCCCACCAGGGATGCGAACCATGACCAATTCAATCCCTTCTGGCAGTTCCACGACCGAAGTTTCAGGGGTGGGCAGCAAGTGAATGGTAGGGGTAGCATCCTCACTCAGTTCCACTACTAATAGGTCTTGAAGCTCCCCCAGTTTTCGCAGCCCTTCACCTGCCTGCACTCGCACGACTCCCACTTCCATTTCATCCTGGAAGTAGCTGTTTAACAGTTCCTTTAATGCTAACGGTGTCTCCGACTGCTGACTCAGTTGCAATAACGCCTGAATCGCCGCCACTCGAAGTTCTGGGGCATCGCTGCGCTCCGCTAGCACTTCTCGGCAGAGGACATCTCGTTTCCCAGGATCCACTTGGATCTCCATTAGAGCATTAAGGGCTTCCACTCGCAATGCCGCTTCAATCTTGTCCTTGTCAGACTTTAACACTTTCAAGAGATCGGGAATTGCTTTGTGAGCGTAGGCTCCCTCGTCTCGCAGATTGCGAATTGCCTGCTCCAAATACTTCGGCTCGGCATAGTAGAGTTCGTCAATCAGTCGATTAATCCGCTGGCGTCGGCGTGCCTGCTCCAGTTCTTTGGGCTTCAACTTAGCCCGCTGATTCAGTCCCGCTAACACCCCCTCCGGTAGCTTCTTACCTTCCTGCTCGCAACAGTTCCGCACCGCCAGGAGAAAGCCGCGAATTTGATTGAGATCCGGTTTGGCATCTACCGTCTGGAAAAACTTCTCCCAGGGTTGTGTCGCTTCCTCTTCTGGCTTGGCATCCACCATTTGGAAAAACTCCTGCCAGGGTTCTTCCCCATCCTGCTGTTGACAAACAACCACCACCTTAAAAGCCGCTAAATATTCCGCTACTGGGTCGAGAATGATTTTGACGCGATTTGCCAATCGTTCAACCAGCCGGAGTTTTTCTTTGAGATAGGTCAAACGTTCCCTAGCATCTTGTTCGGGATTTTCTGCCTGACTCAATGCTTTGAGTGCCCGGATGACATCCTCATACCTTGCCCATGCCGGATAATAGTTATCTCTGAGGCATGTCCAGGCTACTGCTGTGGCAGCTTGCAAGACTGCTGAATCATCTCGCCGCACTGCCTTATCGATCGCATTGGGTCGGTTGAGCCACTCTAGATATTTCACCATTAGATCGGGAATATTGTCGGGAAGCTGGGCTCTTTTTAACCCCCCTACTTCAATCACCTGATCCACATACATCCGTACTAGCAGGGCTGTAGCACTCTCGAGGGTGGCAGCCATCATATTCGATAGAAGCTTACAGGTGTCGTAAAACTCATCGTCATATTCAAAAATATCTCGTTTGCCCCGTTCTTCCAGATAGGGCTGAATGAAATCGGAAAGCCTCGTTCTTCCCTCAATCTTCTGCGGTTCCAGCAGAATCCTGTGAGAGCGACCTAAATCCTTCTCCTTGAGCCGAGAGGTGATAATCAAGGCATTGACGGGAGTTTTGGTCAATGCCTCTTTTATCTGGTTATAAGTTTGATCGCTCATCTCTGAGACATGATCCAGTATGACCAGTACCCGCTGTCGCCTTAATAGGGCTTCCAACAGTTCATCGGCGATGAAGTTGCCCTCTGGGGTGCGGGGTAACTGTTCCTTAATGGCAGCCAGCAGGGTGGTATTTTCTAACTCCTGCTCGATCGTCACGGGTAACATGGGGTGAAAACAGAGGGACTGCCCTTTAGCTGCCTCCTCGTCTACCAGTCCCAGTCCCCAGCGGGCAATCTGATATGCCAAACTGGTCTTGCCCACCCCTCCTTCTCCCACAATTAGCAAGCATGCGGGCGACTCGCTGAAGGTTGGGTACAGGTCTTGAGGCCCGAGTTGCTCAATCGGTTTTGCGTTCAGTTTGATGAGAATGGGGATGTAAATGGCGCGCTCGCTGACTGTTGGCTGTGCCAAAAAATGGGACTGAACTTGGGGACGGTGTTTCTCCACCCAGTAATCCAGCACTCTAGGGCGGTGGTGGAAAAGGGCAACCAACAGCAGGGAACGAAGAGAGATGGTGATGCCTCCCAACTTATCCAAGGTAACACTGTAAGGTCTGAGGGCATGACTCAGAGCGAGGAGGGATAGGGGACGGAAACGCAGCAAGAGAAACCAACCAAATGGCAGTCCGATGAGGTAAATAGCAGTTCCTACTCCGATTCCTATCACGATGGGATGATCCTTGAGCCACTGAACCAATTGATAGACCCTGCGATTTTTCCACCGCTCCAGTTGAGTCTGTAAGGCATTTTCCAGCAAGCGCAATTCTTGAATCTGTTCTTCCTTTTTCAACCAGTCTCGCTGATCGTTTACCAATTTTGTCCGGGCATCAGATACATTTTTCTTCAGGTCTTCTAGTTCTTGCACCCGCTGGAAGTTCCACTCCGATGAGTCACCTACCTGCTTTTGAACTGACCTCCCAATCTGGATTAGAGCAGTGGCGGCATCGGTACGTACCCTTTCTTGATTGTCTTTCAGAACCGCCACCAGCTCTGGGACTGCTACCCGAGCAACTGCCCCCATTTCTCCCAAAACCTGGGCGGCATTGGCACGAATGGCAGCGGATGATTCACTCAAAGCGTCTTCTAGAGGGGCGATCGCATCCGCCCCACACTCAACCACGGCTTGGCGGGCTGCCTTAACCTTCTTGTCATCCTTAAACTCCTCAATCTTTGAGTTAATCTCTGTTTTTGAACAATTTTTGGCCCAACTTTGATGGCTAAGTAATAAAGGTAGAGAAGCAGCGATGAAGGCAGCTTTAATCCAAAATAAAAGTTGCTTTTGATCTTTTTTAGCCATTCTAGTCTCACTCAATTTGACCTGCTTAATTCTAGATTAGCTGCAAGCTCTGAGTCAACATATAGCAGACAAAGAGTTGGTGGATTTGGGAGAATATTCGATTACGGGTCGGGGCAAGATTAATGTAAAATCATGCCACTTGTTACTATAAGTCTTATTTTATAAGGGTTTTAGAATTTACCAAAATTACGACTCTGCAATGAAATTGATAACGAGAAATCATAGTTTAAGACCCTTGTGGCATCTTTTTGCGCGAATTTTGCCCCAACCCCGATTAGGGACAACAGCAGCGAGCGAGAGCAGGATTGACTGAAGAGAGATGGAGTTGGAATGACTTAATTAGCTATCCCACAGTTATTTGATGCACGACCGATTAGAGCTATAATTTTCTTATTCAGGTAAAGGTGGAATTTCATGAGTAACAATGTATTAGAATCTTGTCCTATCGTTCCACGGAACTGGCAATCAGTCTTAAAAGCCTACCAATCATCTGCACCATATAATTACGCAATAATGGACGATTTTCTACATCCCGATGTTTGTCAACAACTTCATCAACAATTGCTAAACCACTTAGGATGGCGCTACCAGAATCATACGGAGCAACTTATTTTAAGCAATATGGCTCCTGATATCGAGACAATATTTACAATTGCCAAATCACTAAAAATACATTGCCCTTCTTTGTTCTCCAACTATGAACTAGTCGAACATTGGGCACTAATGTATCCTAAGAATGGACAAGGAAAAGTCCATTCTGATATTGGAGCTTTAACTATAAATATCTGGCTAACACCAGAGCAGTATAATTTAGATACTTCCGGTGGAGGTCTGATTTTTTTCGATGTTAAGCGTGATTCCACAGCTTTGTCTAATCAGTCCTTATCATATCGTTGGTCAGAACAATATCTGAAAGATTTTACAAAAGGACAAAAAGTTAGTGTTAGTTACAAATATAACCGTGCTCTTCTGTTTGATGCCAGAACTTTTCATCAAACTGACAGTTATCGCTTTGCGAATATAAAACCGGACTCTCACCGCATCAATCTATCTTTGGCATTTGATAATCCTATAACCTATCGCGAACGCGTAGGCTCATTTAAAGAAGAATTAAACAAGAAAAGCAACGAATAATGCTACCCGATATTGCTCCCTTAAAGGATACTTTGACTCATTTGGTAATACAGATTTAAGTTCTGAACTGATTTTGCTAGTAATTCACTTTCCCTAAAAGCAAAAATTGTAGCTTTGATTGGTTGTTTTCGGTAATAATCATGGACACTATTTGCTAGCTTATTTTGTAAATGGGGAATAAAACTATCTGGCTCAGAAGTAGGATAATATAAAATTGTTTCTGGGTTAGCTTTTGAGAAACCTAATGCAAATGCCCAGCAGTTTTCTAACAATTGTAAAGCAGGTGGAGAGATAAATTTCGCTAATAGTTGGCGTACTTTTACTTTCTCTAATTCATCTCGCAGTATTCTTGGGTATAACTCAATAGTACTACTACCATTTAGGAAAAAATCAAAACCAATTACTAATAAACTAGTACAACTAATTAGTTCTCGTAACTCCTCTGTTGTACTGCTTAGAGCAATTGCTGTTTCTCTTTTTTCTGGATAATCTTGTATTACTAACCAAAATTTTACCCGTGAAGCTAAAAGTTCCTTTCGCAAATCAACTCCCACTAGTATTTGTTTTATCTTTGTACATTCAAAATCATCACCAAGAAACTGTTGCATTAACCGATAACCAAGTTTCACATCATTTCTTGCTTCTACTTGGTGAAAGAAATTTAATACTGCATCAAATTCCTCTACACTAGGGCGGTTACAAAATAGGTTAAACCTAGCTGGATATAGTTTGTTGTTTTGAACTTTGCAAGAACATTCTAATCCCCAACCTTTTGCTTTTTGAACAAAGTCCTCAAAGATGTCTAATGGATAGAGGGATTCAACTTGAAATATACGTTTATGTTCATTAACATAGATTAGATTGTTATTATCATATGGTGAAATGTTAGCTTCAGTAATCATTTCTCAAATATCCCAAAATTATATAGCAGTCCTAAACAGGTTGTGTAAAAAATTCTTCTTGAAAAGGCAAGAGGCAAAAGGCAAGAGTGATAAGATTTCAAGTTTTTATTCTATGTCTCAATTTATTATGACTCATTTAGGACTGCTATAGACCACGAACTTAAATCTATTTATTAGAAATTATTTAAAATTAGGTAATACTGCTATTAATTATTATCTGAGAAATATTATTAGCTACTTCTTCATTTTCCCAATAACTATTGTGTGCACTACCGCCATTGATTAACGAGAGAAAAGTTCCTTGAAGTAAATTACCTAAGAAATCTAATCCTCCTGTTCCCTGAGTCAAAACATCTTTAACCTCGACGTTTTTAGTAAAGTCTCTCCCTACTAAAGTAGGTAAAACACCTTCCAACGGCCAAGCAATGGGATCTCCAGGATGAATATAGTTTTGCCAATATATTTTTATTTTTTGTTCATTGAATTTCCTAAATAATTCTTTTAGTTTGGGACTAATATCATGACTGCTTCCGGGGTTATTTCTACCAATAAATGTGATTAAGCTAAATAAAGCGATCGGTGAACCCATTGTGTGAATACTAGCGAGACGAATTCCTTGATTCACTTCAGGTAGTAATCCAAAAATCTTTTGTCGAATTTCTTGAACGCTATGAAAGCCTGGGATATTGGGATCGTCCCAGCGTCCTGCAAAAAGTACATCAAACAAAATTACTGTTCCCCAACTATGAGTTACTAGATGGAGACGACTTTTGTTAGTTTCTGAATCTAAATTTATATCATTTAATCTTATTGCAGTTTGCTCTCTAAGTTGTTCAACAGCTAAAAAACTAAAATGACGACTCAGATATAAAGCAGCATCTCCAATAAAAGGTAATATTTGACTTATACGAAAATCTTTAAACCAAAGTTTTTCCCATATCGCTGATGCTCTCAATTTTTGTTCAAGTTCTTTTAATGGCTCATCAGGAACATTACCCCAATAAAGTGGAATACTCTTAACTTGGAGAAGTTGGTTTGTTTTTTTTTCTATCGCCTCAATAAGCTTATTTGCATAAACTGGATTATCAACTGAAGTTTCATTAACATTAACTCCATGTACAAATAAAATATAATCAGTAGTCATAATCTAAAAATTTTCTCTTGATAATATAATAAGTACCTAGACATAATTAATTGTACATTGGCTTAGATAATAAGAAGTGGATACGAAATATTTCTTGATTTTCTCCAAAGTCAAAATTTATTTACTACAAGCTTAATTTATGGTTCTGTTGCAACAGAACCGTTATTTGATGCACGACCCTTTTCACGACAAGTTTGATTATATTACGAAACTGTAACAATGCTTGACTTCACTATTTTCAAGTGATATTTTTAATTCTTGGTAGTGATTCGAAAGTAGTGGGAAGGTAGACTGCTGACTATCAGCCAAAGATGCCCAGCCGTTTCATGCAGTTTTCATGCTTCTTAGAACTAAAAACTGGGAACAGAACTGGTTAGAACCAGCAACTTTATTTAAAGAAAAACTGAATTATGGTAAGTGCTGATTTGCTGCGTCGACTTTCCCGTTATATTCCTCATTCAATCGTGAAAATACTTTTTAATCTGTATTCACCATTACGGGGAGCAGGAATTCGGATGACCTATATTAGTCCCGACTACCGTGAAATAAAGGTTGAAATGCCACTTACGTGGTGGAATCGAAACTACGTAGGCACCCATTATGGAGGTTCTATTTATTCGTTGGCTGACCCATTCTATATGTACATTCTTATTAAGAATCTTGGCTCCAATTTCAAAGTCTGGGACAAAAGTGCCTGCGTGTATTTCCTTAAGCCAGGGAGATCATGTCTCTTTGCCTCTTTTTCCATGACAGAAGAGGAAATCCAGAACATCAGAGAAAGAGCGCTACGTGAAGGGAGAGTTCTAGTAGAACGAACCGTCGAGATAGTCGATGAGCAGGGAGAGGAGGTGGCAAAGGTTGATAAGGTCATTTCAGTAAAGGCAAAGGAACACGACTTGGAAGGTTAACTAGGTAACTTTATGAAAAAGTACGATATTGAAACACTAATAGGTGCTCTGGAGAACTCTGCAGAGAGTTATCCCCAACGAAAGATCTTTTTCTCGGACTTTCGCAAAGGACATCAAGGGGTATCTTTGTTCGAGATCGCAGAGACGTCCAAGCGCTACGCCTGCCGTTTGCAAAGACTGGGTTTGAAAAAAGGAGATCTTGTGGGGCTCCTGCTTTCGAGCCGACCAGAATTTGTTTTTAGCTTTCTGGGTGCTCTCCGCATTGGCGGAGTACCAATGCCCATGCAAACCTATACAGGGCTTCAAAGTATTACCGGATTCAGAGAACGCCTAGTCCATGTGACTCAGAAAAGTGGTGTTCGTTACTTAGTTACGGAGTCACGCTTTCTGGATGTGATTAAAGATGCCGTAGGGAAGGAATTTTCTGCCAAATACCGCTGGTTGACGCCCGAGGAGCTTGAAGCAGAAGGTGAGGGGACACCTTGCTACGTACCGGGAAGCAATGACCTATGCCTGGTTCAGTACACTTCAGGCAGTACAACTGCCCCTCGAGGCGTCGCCTTGACACATAGTAACGTTTTAGCCGGACTTAGAGCCATTGTCCATGGAATCCAAGTCAGAGAGGATGATATATGGTGCAGTTGGCTGCCGCTTTACCACGATATGGGTCTGATTGGCATGCTTTGCGCGCTCGCTTATGGCATCACTCAATATTTATACTCACCCCGCTCTTTCATTGGTGCTCCAGGAAAATGGTTACATGAGTTCAGCAAGTGCGGTGCTACCGTTTACGCTGGACCAAATTTCTCTTTTGCTTATATGCTAACGAACATCAAGGAGCGGCAGTTGGCAGGGCTGGATCTTTCCCAATGGCGAATCGCTTTTAACGGCAGCGAACCGATCTCTCCTCTAGTGGTTGAGAAATTCATTGAGCGTTTCTCACAAGTTGGTTTTCGACCTCAAACCATGTTTCCGGTTTTTGGACTAGCAGAAGCTACACTGGCAGTTAGCTTTCCAGCGATGGACAGTAGACCGATCACCCAGTGGGTTGATCGTCAGGTATTGGCTGAAGAAGGAAAGGCAGTCAAAGTCGAACGCTCTAGTAACCAGGCCCGAGGTGTGGTCGCAGTGGGTAAAGCAGTGCTCGGTCATACAATCCGCATTCTTGACTTTAATGGAAGAGAGCTACCGGAGAATTGGGTTGGCGAGATCCAAGTTAAGGGTCCAGCGGTCGCGAGTGGCTACTATGCCGATCCAGACGAGAGTGCTGCAACACTGCGTGACGGTTGGCTTTGCACTGGGGATCTGGGATATATTTCTGAAGGATTGCTCTACATTGTCGGTAGAGCCAAGGAGATGATCGTCGTCAACGGCAGAAAATTTTATCCCTATGATGTAGAGCAGCTTGGAAGCAACATTTCTGGAGTTCATCGGGGTCACTGTATCGCTCTAGGAGATACTAATGGTGCTACAGAGCAGATGATTGTTGTTGTGGAAACAGCTCTAGACAGTGAAGCCGAAAGAACGGAGCTCGCTAACAAACTGCGGTTTCTCCTCCGTGCTCGTCTTGGATTGGCTTCCGTTCGTATCTTTCTTTTGAAACCGGGAGCAGTGCCTCGCACGAGTAGCGGCAAGTATCAAAGGTTGTTGCTTAGGGATAAATTACTACAGGGGAACCTACAAGATAAGGTTTGGTAAAGAAAGATAAGATTTTGGTGATTAGTCAAGAATTAGGGAGGGGAATTTTGCATAGTTTTCTATTATTTCATCGCTATGAAAAGACTAGATGGTTGGTCAAAGACATTCCCTGGTCGCAGATCGAGCCAGAAGAAATTTCAGTAGAGCATATTACTATTGCTAAGTCAGCTGTTATGGGAGAATGCAATTCTATTGCTGCTGCCCACGGCTTTCTGAATGAATTTGTTGATGACTATGACTTCTCAGCTTTTGTTTCAATCTGGGCTTATGAGGAGCTGCAACACCATTATGTCTTTCGCACTTGGCTCGAGCACTGCGGCGAAAGCATAGATGATGAGCCAGTGAAGGCCACACGCCTGCCCTATCCGCCAGGAATTGCGCCAGCTGCAACATTGGCAACAAATGTTATCTCTGAACTTACGGTTCATAATGCTTATCGTTATTTCTCTCAGCATGTTACCGAGCCAGTTCTGGGGAAAATTCTCAGGAATGTCAGCCGCGATGAAGCTCGTCATGCCGAGGAATTTGCCTACTATGCCCAACAGCGGCTCGAACGCTACCCAGAAGAATTGCAAGCAGTTTTAGAGACTCTCTATGTTTATTCTGCTGATCCAGACAGACCATTGAAGCATCCTGTGAGTGTTTTTAAAGGAGATCTGCCAGAGCTGCGTGATCGTGAAACGATCGACGACGGACTGTACTATTTTGCCGCCCTATCTGAGAGCAGTGTCAAGAAACTTCATCAACAGATTTATGCAGCCTTCTCCCGATTTACAGGATTAAAGCTGAATACTCCTACGGATGTCCGACGGGAACTAAGACTTATAATTGCTGCAAAAAGGAAGGTACACAACTAATCCATGGAAACGAATTATATCTCTGTACAAAGCCTCTGGAAAAGTATTCCCGGATATAACTGCTTCGGCTGTGCTCCCCATAATCAATTCGGACTCAAGTTGAAGTTTTATCCCCATGAAGCTGGTATTCGTTCACTGTTCAATCTGTCCCATTCCTATAGCTCCTATCCTGGTATGATTCATGGTGGTATTGTGGCGACAATCCTCGATGAGGTGATGGGCAATACTTTGGTGATTAAAGCAAAGCGTTTGTCTTTCACCCTCAGCTTGTCTCTTAGATACCTGGCTCCCGTGCTTCCAGAGCAAGATTATTCTTCCTATGCGGAGATTAAGAAATACGATGGCGATTTTGCCGAAGTCCAAGGCAGCATCTACGACCAAGAGAATGAATTAATTGTTAGAGCCAAGGGCTCATACAAAGTAATATTATCGGAGGAGGCTAAGAAAATCATGAACATAGATGAGGACACTCTGGAGAGATTTCAAATGTTTTTGAGGTGAGAAAACAATGGAAAAGAAGACTAGTGAAATTGCGGCGGTAGTTAAAGAACTACTCTGTCAGGAGTTGAATTTTGAACCGCCGGAAATAACTGAAACGACTAATATTCGCGAGTTGCCAGACATCGAGTCGATCAAAATTCTCCGCGTTATTTTATCTATTGAAGAACGTTATGACGTGGAATTAGAAGATCAAGTTGTTTTTAGTGTCAATACTATCGAAGATATAGCGAGAGCAGTAACCAATCTACTTGCTCAGAAAACCTGAAATCAGTCGGAGTTAACTTTTTATTCTGTTATGAGTCCTAAGACAATGAGATATTCAAAAAGAGAAAAGGGTCGGACGTTACAGCACTACGATCTAAGACCGGAAATCTTTAAGTTTTTCTTGGATCCATACATGAAATATAGCTCCGGTCTTTATCTAACAGAAAACGATTCACTGGCTGAGGCGCAGATTAATAATATGGAATTTATCGCCCAGCAGCTTGAAATTTCTGGTGGGGAGAGATTGCTAGATGTAGGCTGCGGTTGGGGTAGTCTGCTACTGTTTTTAGCACAACGTTTTCACTGTCGAGGCTGGGGGATAACGCCTGCTCTCAATCAAGTTGAATATCTTCGTGAAAGGGCTGTGGAATGGAAGTTGGAAGAACTGATCCGCGCTGATGCAGCCCATGTCCAGGATTTTGATTTTCCCTCAAGCTGCTTTGATGCAGTGACCTTTGTTGGCTCTATTGTTCATATTGATGATAAGCTGGGGATGCTGCAGAAATGCTATCATCTGCTAAAACCAAAAGGTAGGATTTTCATCTCAGAGAGTTGCTTTAGGAATCGCAAGAAACATAAAGAATTCTCCAACCTGCCCAGCACAAACTTTGTCCGTGACGAAGTTTTTGGTTGGGGCGACATGGTGCCGCTTTCAGTCTATATCTCAACTCTAGAAGATACGGGTTTCTCTCTGGTGGCGTTGACCGACTTAACTAGCCACTACAATCGAACTATTCAAGATTGGATCAGCAATATCAAAAGTCACTATACCTCAATCGAGGCTATCCATCCAGGTATGGCTGATAAGTTGCTGCGACTTTTTGAGATTGCTAATGCTGGTTGGGGTTTTACAACTAAACAATATGCAGTTGTCGCCACGAAGAAACGGTAAAACATAAACAATGAATTGAGGAATCAGAGTATGAGACTGAGCCAAGCTAAAATATCAGAATTAGTTAACAAGAGTCTACTTACTGCAGACAATGTTAATTGGAATCGCTTTACTTCGATACCCTGGCAGGAACTTAAACCGGAGCTTTTGACAGAAAAGCAGCGCTCAGCAGTTGCCTTTATCACTTTTATTGAAGATCATCTGCCTGGATATTTTGCTGAGTATAATAAGTTTTTCTCGATAGACGAAGACACTCCCCTAGAAATATGTGTCCATAATCGCGAGCTTTACCACTTTCTGGTTCGTTGGGCTCAAGAAGAAGATCGACATGCCCATGTGCTAGCTAATTATCAACTGCGCTCTGGATTAGGATCTCCTGAGAAGCTGTACCAAGATCTGGCTCAAGAAGGACGCAAGCATTTTTTTGTAGATTTTACCTCTCCACCCCAAGTCTTTACCTACGCTTTGCTTCAGGAAAAGGCTACCTTGCTTTATTACAAGCAGCTTCATAATGCCATCCAAGAACCAGTCCTCAAATACATCCTGCGTCTCTTGGCAAAAGACGAGGCGCGGCACTTTGCCTTCTTCGCCAGAGTAGTTGGGGCTTACCTCGAACAATTCGGCGAGCAGGTGATTCCTCACCTCAGGACGGTACTGGAAAATTTTAAAATGCCTCTCCACAACACTCTGAAAAATTACTGGCGGTGGTCGCTGGCTATTTGCGATGCTGCTGGGGGCTATAAGCACACAGATGCCTACGAAGATCTAGGGATACTCGTGAATAAATTTGCCGATGCCTCGACCCACTCCAAAGCTGCTGACCTGATTGACCTGATTCATAAGATACAGGTTATCTAGAACACCGACCCAGAGTTACTGGTCTCAACAACAGCCCTATCTGTAGCGGCCAGCAATAAGAATCCCCTCGACGACAATACTGCTCGGTTAAGAGGGGAGAAAGGTTCGGACTATTTATCCCCCTAAAGGTCAAGCTAAACTATATCATCATGTCAGGCTCTGGGAAGATGGACAGCTCGAATGTAACTTAGCTTTAGCTTCTTTGAGAGGAATTAAAGACTGGACAGTAAAAAGTTTGTATTGTATTTGAGCATCTGAGTCAGGCCGCCAAAGAAGGCCCATCAGGGTATGTGGTTGCTCTCATTTTATCAGTGATTAATTTATCCAGAAGTAGACTGGGTCTAGTTTTAGCTAAATACAATTGTAGCTGATGTTGCAGGGAAAGACGGACAATTTGTTCACTGGGAAAACCATGCTTGGGCAAGGTGCGAAACCAACGGGGAAAGAGTGCCCAAATTTGGTGGGGCATTTCTAAGACAAGCACTTGTAGCAGACCTAAGACAATGGCATTGAGATTGACAAAGCGCTCAAACGCTTCAACCTTTCGACTCACTTGCTGTTGAAAGTCCTTGCCATGGTCAGCCAACGCCAAGTTTTGGGGCCATTTGGTAGCAGTGTGCATAGATTTGAGCCAGAAGCGATAGCAAAAGCCACCGAGTAGGTGAACTAGAGTGCGAAAGCAAACTTCAATCTTAAAGCGCCAACCATAAGCTTCGATCACTTGGGCTCCGGTTAACTCAAGGTCGCGCTTAAAGCAAAATAATCTGTTTGCCTGAGGGCAATTGAGTCAGGACAAACAGGACTTGCTCCTTGGGGCTATCCCAGTAAAACTTGAAGCATTGAAAGTACACCGTCACAGGCAGTCCATAGAGCCATACGGATGCTTTTTCACATTGTTCTAGAGGAGCAAACAGCTCTCGTAATTTGAGCTCACTACCCCATTGCCGAGGTCGTCCCGGGCCGTGTTTGCCAGGAAGACGGCTAAACTCCGCATGGGCAACCGTGGAAATTTTCACTCGTGTAATCAAGTTGAGACCATGCTCTCGAAAAGGTTTTAAGACCTTGACTGAGGCATAGTAAGCATCTAAAACAGCGTAGCTTCCCTTGACCATATACTCGACACATACCAACGCCATTTTCTCCACCAAAGTCAATTGAGTTTCTGCTTCAACCGCATCAATCCCGTCATGGAGTTTGAAGACAATGGGGCTGGCAAAGAGAGCTTTCCGGGCTCCCAACAACAAACCTAAGGCACTGAAGTAGTGGCCCCGGATCCATTCTGGTTTACTCACATCATCGGATTCTTGATGAAGCCGTTTAACTCCAGGCATCTTCCGTCCTTCTTTACTCACTTTAATCCCATCGCCTACATACACACGTTGTCCATTTAACGGTTTCTCCTCTTTCATCTGATACGTATTGAATGTCTGTTTGATTCATCAGTGGTTAGTCCCTTATTGAGTTTTTATGAACGATATCAATACCATCATAGCTCTATCATTCCAACACAGCGTCTGAATTTATTGGCGATTTCGAAGAGATCCGCCTTCGGTGGTGAACACTTTGTTTATTATGGGCATTGCCTGTCAGAATATTTATTGAATAAGAGCAAAACTTAGAGAGGCAATGCCCACGATCCACCTTACCTTTAAGGAAGGTCTGTACTACCCATCAAGTAGCGATCGCATTCCCGAGCAGCGCCCCGCCCTTCGTTAAAAGCCCAGACTACCAGACTTTGTCCTCGTCGGCAGTCACCAGCAGCGAAAACACCAGGAATGCTAGTAGCATATTGGCCGTAATCTGCTTTAACGTTGCTGCGCTGGTCGCGTTCCAGCCCAAGAGCTTCTAATAAGGGTTGTTCTGGTCCTAGGAAACCCATCGCTAAAAGTACCAATTGTGTGGGGATGACTTTTTCCGAGCCCGGAACGTGCTTAGGAATAAAACGACCATGCCCATTTCTTTCCCACTGCACCTGTACGGTATGAACTGCTTTTACATGACCGTTTTCATCACCTTCAAACTTGGTTGCCGTGGTCAGATAAACCCGAGGATCATCGCCAAACTTAGCGGCTGCTTCCTCTTGCCCATAGTCCAAGCGATAAATTTTCGGCCACTCCGGCCAAGGATTATTGGGCGCACGAGTCAGGGGAGGCTTGGGCATAATTTCCAGTTGGACGATGCTGTTACAACCATGACGCACGGAAGTACCAACGCAGTCAGTACCAGTATCACCACCACCAATAATCACCACATCTTTGCCTTGAGCGGAGATGAAGTCTAGATCCTTATCCATAATTGCCTTAGTGTTGGCAGTGAGAAAGTCCATCGCAAAATGAATGCCCTTTAATTCGCGACCTTCCACTTGAAGATCTCTGGGTTTACCAGCACCGATACAGAGGATAACTGCATCGAATTCCTTCAGTAATCTTTCTGTGGGCAGATCTTTGCCTATTTCAGTATTACAAACAAACTTAATTCCTTCATCTTCTAGAACGGTAATCCGTCTCATTACCACCTTTTCTTTATCCAGCTTCATATTGGGGATGCCATACATCAGCAGCCCACCAGGGCGGTCTGCCTTTTCAAACACCGTTACCCAATGACCGGCTTTATTAAGCTGGGCAGCAGCACAAAGTCCAGCAGGTCCGGAACCCACCACGGCCACTTTTTTGCCCGTGCGGATCTCTGGAGGTTGAGGCTTAATCCAGCCTTCCTCCCAGCCTTTATCGACGATCGAGCATTCGATGTTCTTGATGGTTACGGGGGGATTATTAATTCCTAGTACACAGGAACCTTCGCAGGGTGCAGGACAGACACGACCAGTAAATTCAGGGAAGTTGTTAGTCTTGTGAAGGCGATCTAATGCTTCTTGCCATAGTCCACGATAGATTAAATCGTTCCACTCAGGAATGAGATTGTTGATCGGACAACCACTCGCCATGCCACTGATAACTGTACCCGTATGGCAAAAGGGAGTCCCGCAATCCATACATCTTGCCCCTTGGTTGCGCAGTTTCTCATCCGCCATGTGCAAGTGAAATTCGTCCCAGTCACTAATGCGCTTTAACGGTTCTCGCTCAGATGGTAACTCACGAACATACTCCATAAAGCCAGTTGGTTTTCCCATAAGTTATACCTCAATTTTTTTGTGTTGATTGTTGATTGTTGATTGTTAATTGTTAATTGTTATAGATTATTTTTTCTGGCGTTGCTGATTAAGATTATGATTTTGCTCCTGTTCCCCAAACCCCCCTCGCCTTTCCCAGGAGACTGCCGTCTATAACATATCTCTTAAGCAACCTCAAAACACTCTATTCTGCCCCCCTAGCCCCACAATTCTGGGGGGAATTCTTCAAAGTCCCCCTTTCTCCCCTTGCCAAGGGGAGATGCCGAAGGCAGAGGGGATGGGGGATGCGCGGGGGCTAAATAAGCCTCAGCAGCAAAACGGAGGACTTATCTAGGGGCGATACAGGGAGGCAATACGAATAAATTCATAACGAATATTCACCAACGCCTTTTTTTTGACACCTAACACCTGAACCCTCTAACTACCACCGATGCGAGCCACGTCTCTGGAGTTGGCTTCAAAGGCAGCAGCTAGGGCGTCATCGCCACTTAAACCAGAATCTAAAGCTTTCTTAAGAGCCTCTAGTACGCGCTTGTAGTCCCTTGGCATTACCTTAACGAATTTCGGGATATTATTTTCCCAATTTGCTAAGACTTCTTGCCCTTTCTTGCTGTTGGTATATTTGACGTGCTTCTCGATCATCTCATAAATCAGCTCGATCTCTTTAGCATCTTCCAGCCTTTCTAAACCTACCATCTCGGTATTGCATCGAGTGGGGAAGTCACCTTGTTCATCAAGAATGTAGGCAATGCCACCACTCATACCAGCAGCGAAATTACGTCCAGTAGAGCCGAGGATGACAACTTTACCTCCCGTCATGTATTCGCAGCCGTGATCGCCTACTGCTTCTACCACTGCATTTACACCAGAGTTACGCACACAGAAACGCTCGCCAGCGACACCAGAAATATAAGCTTCACCACTGGTAGCACCATAAAAAGCAACGTTACCAATAATGATGTTTTCTTCGGCTACAAAGGTTGAGCCTTTAGGAGGATAGACGATAATTTTGCCCCCACTGAGCCCCTTACCAAGGTAGTCGTTAGCATCCCCTTCTAACTCAAGGGTGACTCCTTTGGGAACAAAGGCGCTAAAACTCTGACCGGCACTACCTTGGAAGTGCAAGTGTACCGTATCTTCTGGTAATCCATCCCAATGACGCTTGGTGATTTCATTACCCAAGATGGTGCCAACTACACGGTTAATATTGGTAATGGGCAAGGTGGCTTTTACTTTTTCGCCTTTCTCGATCGCCGGTTTACACAGCTCAAGCAGTACGGTCATATCCAGGGATTGCTCCAATCCATGATCTTGAGGAATCTGGCAGTAGCGGCCTACTTCTGAATCTACTTGCGGCTGGTAAAGAATATTCGAGACATCGATGCCTTTAGCTTTCCAATGCTCCACCGCTTTTTTAGGTTCTAATAAGTCGGTACGCCCTACCATTTCGTTCATGGTGCGGCAACCCAGTTGTGCCATGATTTCCCGCACTTCTTCAGCAAGGAATCTCATAAAATTGACCGTATATTGGGGATCGCCGGTGAATTTCGTCCTTAAATCTGGGTTTTGGGTGGCAATGCCCACCGGACAGGTATTCATGTGGCACACCCGCATCATGATGCAGCCCAGAGTAACTAGGGGTGCGGTGGAAAACCCGAACTCCTCGGCCCCGAGTAGAGCGGCGATCGCCACGTCTCGTCCTGTTTTCATCTGTCCGTCAGTTTCGACCACGATGCGGCTGCGGAGGTCGTTCAGTACTAGGGTTTGGTGAGTTTCTGCTAGTCCCAGTTCCCAAGGTAGTCCGGCGTGCTTAATGGAAGTTTTCGGAGATGCTCCCGTGCCACCGTCGTAACCAGAAATGAGCACCACATCGGCGTGGGCTTTAGCTACTCCAGAAGCGATGGTGCCTACTCCCACCTCGGATACCAGTTTGACGTTAATGCGAGCTTCCCGGTTGGCATTTTTCAAGTCGTGAATTAACTCGGCAAGATCTTCGATGGAGTAGATGTCGTGGTGGGGCGGCGGGGAAATTAAACCTACCCCTGGGGTGGAATAGCGTACTTTGGCAATCCAAGGATACACCTTGCGGCCGGGAAGTTGTCCCCCTTCCCCTGGCTTTGCTCCCTGAGCCATCTTGATTTGAATTTCTTTGGCTTGGGATAGGTACAAGCTAGTGACGCCAAAGCGCCCAGAAGCTACCTGTTTGATCGCACTATTTTTCGAGTCTCCCTGTTCGTTAGTCCAAGTATAGCGCTGAGGGTCTTCTCCACCTTCACCAGTATTGGATTTGCCGCCGATGCGATTCATGGCGATCGCCAGGGATTCGTGAGCCTCCTTGGAGATAGAGCCGTAGCTCATCGCTCCTGTTTTGAACCGTTTCATAATCTCCTCGACGGGTTCAACTTCCTCAATGGGTATTGACTCACAGGGCTTAAATTCCAATAAATCCCGCAGCCGGAAGAATTTTTTACCATGCCGGTTGACCAATTGGGAGTATTTTTTGAACAGGTCGTAGTTACCTTCCCGCACTGCCTGTTGGAGGGTGTGAATGGTTTCGGGACTAAATACGTGCTCTTCTCCATTTTTACGCCACTGATACTCGCCTCCCACATCCAGGCTGCGCCCGTTGACAGAACGGTCTGGAAAAGCATTGTGATGTCGCAGCATTGCTTCTTTGGCAATCACTTCAATATCTACTCCCTCCAGTCGGGATGCTGTCCAAGTGAAGTATTTGTCGATTACCGATTGGTTTAAGCCAATGGCCTCAAAAATCTGGGCTCCGCGATAGCTTTGAATCGTAGAAATACCAATCTTCGAGGCAATTTTAATTACGCCCTTAGTTACCGCCTTGATGTAGTTTTTACAGCCACTCTCGTAGTCAACATCAACCAGTAAATTTTGAGCGATCATGTCTTTGATAGTCTCAAAAGCTAGATAGGGATTAATCGCTCCACAACCATAACCAATCAGCACCGCAAAATGATGAACTTCTTTGGGTTCACCGGATTCCAGCACAATTCCTACTCTGGTGCGAGTACCTTGGCGAATTAAATGGTGATGCAGCCCGGAAACTGCCAATAATGCCGGGATTGGCGCTTGCTCGTAGTTGATGCCGCGATCGCTCAGGACAATGACGTTCACCCCCTCGGCGATCGCTCGATCTGCTTGGGCAAAAATCTCTTCTAAAACATTTTCCATCCCTTTTACCCCATCTTTGGGGTTAAACAAAATTGGCAAGGTAATGGACTTAAAATCCCCCTCAGAGACAGATTTGAGCTTAGCTAACTCTTGATTGGTCAATATAGGAGTTTTTAAACCGATAAGATGGCAACTTTCTGGTTCTGGTTTGAGAAGATTGCGCTCAGAGCCGATAGTCGTTTCTGGTGAGGTGATGATTGCCTCTCGGATCGAATCGATGGGAGGGTTGGTTACTTGAGCGAATAGTTGTTTAAAGTAATCGTAAAGGAGTTTGGGGCGATCGGAAAGCACTGCTAGAGGGGTGTCTACTCCCATGGCTCCTATTGCTTCCACTCCATTGGTAGCCATCGGCGTTAGGAGCAGGCGCAGATCTTCAAAGGTGTAACCAAAGGCTACCTGAAGTTGAGATACAGTTTGAGGATCTATTTCTGGTAATTCTGTGGCTTCTTTGAGTTGAGACAGTGGCACCAGATATTGGTTGAGCCATTCTTGATAGGGATGCTCAGTGACGATCTTCTCTTTAATCTCTCGATCGGCGACGATGCGCCCTTCTTCCATGTTAACGAGGAACATCTGTCCCGGTTGCAGCCGCCCTTTAAATTCCACCCGCTCCGGTTCAACGGGCAATACCCCCGCTTCTGAAGCCATAATCACTAAGCCGTCTTTAGTAACTACATAACGGGATGGCCTCAATCCATTGCGATCTAGCACTGCCCCAATCTGGTTTCCATCGGTAAAAGCTATAGAAGCTGGTCCATCCCAGGGTTCCATTAAGCAGGAATGGTACTTGTAAAAAGCTTTTTTCTCTTCGCTCATGGACTCGTGCCCCGACCAAGGTTCGGGGATCATCATCATCACCGCGTGGGGAAGCGATCGCCCAGCCAGAACTAGCATTTCTAGAGCATTGTCAAAAATGAGCGAGTCACTGCCATTAATGTTAATCACTGGCTGGATTTTCTTCATGTCTTCGCCGAAAAGTTCCGACTCAAACAAAGACTGCCGGGCGTGCATCCAGTTAATATTCCCCCGCAGGGTATTGATTTCCCCGTTGTGGGTGATGTAACGATAGGGGTGTGCTCGCTCCCAACTAGGAAAGGTGTTGGTGCTGAAGCGGGAATGTACCAGCGCCAAAGCCGTTTCTAAATCGGGATCTTGGAGATCGGGATAATATTGTCCTACTTGCACTGGCATCAGCATTCCTTTATAGACGATTGTACAGCTAGAAAGGCTGGAGGGATACCAGTATGAATCTATTTTTGCTTTATGGATAGCTACATGAGCTCGCTTGCGAATGACAAAAAGTTTACGCTCAAAAGCAGTATTGTCGATTAAATCCGGAGAACGACGGATGAACACCTGCTCTACAAATGGTTCACTTGCCTTCGCTGTCTTACCTAGAGAGGAGTTATCCGTCGGCACGTCACGCCAACCCAGAACTTGTTGACCTTCTTCGGCGACAATTGATTCAAACAGTTGGCGACTCTTCTCTCGCATAGCAGCATCAGGTGAAGCGTAGATCATGCCAACTCCATATTCTCCTACTTCTGGAAGTTGGATTCCCTCTTGCGCTGCTACCTTGTTGAAAAACTTATGGGGCAGTTGCATTAAAATACCCGCTCCGTCACCAGTGTTTGCTTCCGCACCACAGGCTCCCCGATGGTTGAGATTGATGAGAATCGTTAATGCCTGTTCGACAATTTCATGGGACTTTTTGCCCAACTTGTGAACTACAAAGCCTACACCACAGGCATCGTGTTCAAATTGTGGATCGTATAGTCCCTGTTTTGCTGGCAGTTCATTCCTGTTCATATTTGCTTGCTTAAAAATTGGTTTCATAAAAGTACGTTGGAGAGTTCTTAACTCTGATTAGTACACTACGGCGTAATTCACCAACCACTGATAAAGATGGCAAAGCCTTACTCAACAATCTTTTTGACGTCCCCGTAGTTGTACTAGTATATATTATTTATTCATAGTGGAAACTCCGACTTTTTATAATCGAAGACGAGACATCATCTATAATTTATATCTTAAGATATACTATGTACTCAAATGTAGTAATGTCAAGAAAAAACAAAATCATAAAGTTTTTTTAAGCTTCTCGTATGAGCAATCAAAACTCAGTTCAGGACCCAGAAAAAGTTTACGACAAGCAGATTAATCTCCACAATATCTACTTTTAGTTTGATTTGCAACATAAAAGTATTATATAAACTAGGAGAGAAAAGATTTCAACTATGACGACTACCCAAAAAATATCTTCTTTACCCATACCTCCCGGTCATTTTGGACTTCCATTCATTGGAGAAACCATTAGTTTTTTATTTGACCCTAAGTTTCAACAGAAAAGAGTAGCCAAATATGGTAAAGTTTTTAAAAATAATATTTTTGGCAATCCTACAGTGGTAATGATAGGAGCAGAAGCCAATCAATTTCTATTCAAAAATGAAAATAAATATGTTGTTTCTACATGGCCTAAAACTACGCGAATCTTATTAGGAAAAACTTCTTTATAAGTACAAGAAGGTGATTTTCACACCTCTCGGCGCAGATTACTTGCCCAAGCTTTTCAACCTAGAGTACTAGCTAACTATGTTCCTACTATGGAAAAAATCACGCAGAATTATCTGCAAAAGTGGGAAAAAATGAATAATTTAACTTGGTATCCTGAACTAAGAAACTATACTTTTGACATTGCTTGTAGTTTATTAGTAAGTACCGAAAACGCTTCTCAAACTCCCTTGGCAGAATATTTTACAGAAAAATTAAAGCAAATGACTTATTTGGAACAAGTCTTAAAAGAAGTACTACGCTTAGTTCCTCCTGTGGGTGGTGGTTTTCGGAGGGTAATTAATGCTTTTGAGTTTAATGGTTATTATATTCCTGAAGGATGGACAATACAATATCAAATTACTGAAACTCATAAAGATCGAGAAATTTATCAAAACTATCAAGATTTTGCTCCAGAGCGTTTTTCTCCTACTAGAGAGGAAGATAAAAAGAAAAACTTTGGTTATGTTCCTTTTGGAGGAGGTTTAAGGGAATGTTTAGGCAAAGAATTTGCTCGGTTAGAAATGAGAATTTTCGCCAGTTTATTGGTGCAGAAATACGCTTAGGAACTTTTACCAGAACAAAATTTAGAGATATCAACAATTCCTACTCCTCACCCTCGTGATGGTTTAAAAGTTAAATTTACTCATCTTGGTATTGATTTTTGATGGATTTTATAGTAGTTTACAATTAAATTCAGAAATTACAAGAGTTAAATTATGCAAACAGGTTAACCTAGAAATGAACTTAAAAGAACTTTATGAAACCGATTTTTACTTATGGTTAGAAAGTACGGCTGATTTACTAGATAAACAGTGTTTTACTCAATTAGATTTAGAGAATTTAATTAAAGAAATTCGAGACATGGGGAGAAATAATAGACGAGAGTTAAAAAATCGCTTAACCGTCTTACTCATGCACTTACTTAAGTGTAAATTTCAGCCCTCAAGACTTCCTAATAGTTGGCGCTATACTATTTTAGAGCAGCGCCGTCAGATTGATTATCTTTTAGAGGATAGTCCTAGTTTAAAGTCTTATTTGATAGAAATGACTGATAAATGTTATCAAAGAGCCAGAAAGGATGCTAGTCGAGAAACCAACCTAAAATTATCTACTTTTCCTTTGGATATTCCTTTCACTGTTGAGCAAATTCTCGATCCTGATTTCTTTGCTGAATCTTAATTAATACATATCAATAAAGCTGATAAATCAATCACAATTATATGTGAAAAAGAGTAATTCGTGAAATATTTTTAAATAATAAACATGAAAATAACTAAGTATTTTATATCTATTCCTTGCCTCATATATCTAATTGGTGCTAGTTTTATTTGTTCTGTTATTTTTCCACTTCAAGGGAAAACACCAGCACAAGATCCTGAATTAATTGACCAGTCTGCTCCTAATGATACCAACGTCTCTAAAGATGATTCTCAACTTCAGACTCTAACTGGAACAGAAGTGATCCTCAATGGTAGAGTTGTTTCTCTTCCTTGGATACAATGGCAAGAAGGAGATTCTCTCCATACGGGTATTAGTGATACTGGTGCCGAGGCTATTTTAGGAATTGAACTTTTAAGCACCAATGAACATCAAATACAGCCTATTCGCTGGTTTCCCTATTATCAAAAACTCCCCACTAAATTCATTAATCCTTATCGTTATATCGACTTAACTAAGTTGGCAAAAATGGCTAAAATTAAGTTTGAAGTTGAAGGAGGACGCCTCAAAATTGACCTAATTTCAACTCAACTGAAAAAAGCTTATGCGACACCAGAATTAAACGGACAAAAAATTATTATTGAATTAGAGCGTCCCACCTTCTGGCAATTTAGTCAAGGAAAAGACAAAGGAATCATCAAGCTTGAAGCTCAAGCTACACCAGAATTAATCGAACTATTTCAACCACAACAATCAACTCCACCAACCATAGAAGAAGATGAAGGTGACAAAGCTAAAGGCTCAGATAATGAGGCTAAAAGTCAACCATTATTTACTATAGAAAATAGTAGTAGCCAAGCTATTATAACTGTCAACATTCCTGCTGGTAATAATTTGAGAGTGAGCAGTGGTAATCCCAATCTTCTGTTTATTGATATCCAACCAGATGTTATGTTAGAGAGGGAAATCACTTGGTCTCCACACATATTTTGGCAACAAAAATATCTTCGTGCATCTCAAGATTATTCTCCTCAAAATAATCCATTATTTTTTGTGTCTTATTTAACCGTAGATTTGAAAGATTTTGACATAGATATAAGACCAATTACAACCAATGATAATAATATGGTCGGTACTGCTCCTCTTGTAAAAACTGCTCAAAATTATACTGCTATAGCTGCTATAAATGGGGGGTTTTTTAATCGGAATAATAAATTACCTTTGGGGGCCATTAGAAAAAAAGGTAAATGGTTTTCTGGACCAATTTTAAATCGAGGAGTTTTTGCCTGGAATGAAATTGGAGAAGTAAAAATTGGTCGTCTTAGATTACAAGAAACCTTGGCAACTTCAAAAGGCGATCGCTTTGTGATTAACTACCTCAATAGTGGCTATGTTCAACCTGGTATCTCCCGTTATACCAAAGAATGGGGACCAACCTATACTACTTTAACCGACAAGGAAATTATTGTTTTAATCGAAGAAGATAAAGTAAAAGCACAAATTAATTGCGAAACAGCAGGACAAGATTCTATCCTCATCCCAGAAAAAGGTTATTTATTAACTATTCGTAAAGCTGATGATTTAGCCAGTAAATTAGAGACAGATATTGAAGTAAAATTAGATAGTTCTACAATTCCGAATGAGTTTGCTAAATATCCTTATATTATAGGCGCAGGACCAGTATTAATTTTAAACCGACAAATTGTTTTAGATGGAGAAGCAGAAAAATTTAGCAAGGCATTTAATAGTCAAAAAGCCTCCCGTAGTGCGATCGCCACTACTAGTGATGGCAAACTATTATTAGTAGCAGTACATAAGCGAGTAGGCGGTGCGGGGCCGACTTTATTAGAGTTAGCCCAAATTTTACAAAATTTAGGAGCAGTTGATGCTTTAAATTTAGATGGTGGCAGTTCAACTCAAATATATTTAGGAGGTCAAATAATCGATCGTTCAGCTGCTAGTGCTGCTCGCGTTCATAATGGAATTGGCATATTTTTCTTACCAGATTAAAAACTAATTTATTGATGAGTTTTATTGCTGCACTAATTGTCAAAAAATCTATTGGCAAGGTTCTCACTATCAAAAATTACAGCAATTTGTTACTAAAGTATTAAAACAGAGCAAGGCAAAAGTCACTACTGTTCAATTTATGGCATTAGAACAACAAAAGCTGAGCCAAAGCAATGTCAATATTGGCGAAACTTAGAGGCTTGACTATTCCTGTTGTGTAAGTTTGAATTTGAGTATAGCGATCGCCTTTGGGTTGAGTATGAACTATTAACTGCTTATTGACTAAGTCAATTACCCAGTATTCGGGAATACTATTGCGAGCATAAATGATAGATTTTTCTTCTAAATCTTTTTTAAGAGTCTGACTAGATACTTCAATTAACCAATATATATCTTGGGGATAAGGATGATGACTTCGATAGATAGTTTCTGGTAAACGAACTATGGCGATATCTGGTTCTGGTTCAGAATTATCCAGAGTAACTGGATGAGATTCCCTAATTTTAGCCAAACCTGTGAGTTTTTCTCTCAGGTAGTCAGCTACACTATCGTTAGTATAACTATGAGAAATACCCTCTGGACTCATTTCAATTATTGCCCCATTTAAAAGCTCTACAGGTTTATCAGCGATAATTCCTGAATCAATTAACTCATGCCATTCTTCAATTGACCATTTATAAGTATTTACCTTCATGGTATTGGGAAGATACTGCTTTGATTATGGTAAGCAATTATAAGCTGAATTGAGTATTTTTACCTCTCTTTTTTCAAAAATAAGTGGCTCGGTTTTTATACTTCTGTTGTGCTACATTTTGACGTGCGGAAGATGGGTTCATAGTTTGCCCCGATAGATAATCTTCTCCTTCCAAGCCATAAAAACGGCGGGGATTATCCCAAAGAATCTTTTTTACTATTTCCTGAGATAAATGTTTTTCCAGATTTACTACTTGCTCAACAACATCCGGCTTATGATCCATATGGGGATAGTCCGAACCAAAGATGAGGTTATCAGAGCCGATATACTGGATAATTTGGGCTAAGTAAGGTTCTCCAGGCTCGATCGCAATAAAGCACTGACGGCGAAAATACTCTGATGGCTTGATTTTCACATTATCCTTAACTTCCCAATGTAAGTTTTCATACTCTTCATCCAGTCGCCACAGCCAATAGGGCAGCCAGCCACAGCCAGATTCAAGAAAAGCTACTCTGAGGTGAGGATGGCGCTCTAATACCCCTCCTTCAATGAGAGCAAGCATGGCCATCATTTGTTCCATCGGGTGAGAGCAGGCATGTAGACCAAAACGAGTGTTAAATCTATCTGCTCCAGTAGTTGGCAAGCGAGAGTGAGTTCCTTCATGAATTGCCACTGCTATGCCTAACTCTTCGCAAGCTGTCCAAAATGGCTCGTAAGCAGGATCACTTAACAATCTTCCCTTAACTGGGTTAGGGCGCAAAAAGACAGCCTTCCAGCCAAATTTAGCGATCTGATGTAATTCTGAGACCATTTCTGTTGGTGAATGAAGATTAATAGCTCCTACCCCTTTTAGCTTATCTGGATTGTAGCTACAAAATGCTTCGTATAACCAACTGTTATAAGCACGGGTAAAAGCACCAGCAACCTCTGATGGCATAGCATCAATTGACCAAAGCCACAGTCCATAAGTTGGATAAACAAAAGCCAAATCGACTCCCATCTCCTCCATTGCCTGGAGGTGAGATTGAGCATCGTAGCGTCGGAAGTAAGCATTGGGATGAGCTTCCATCATCTGTCTACTCCCTTCTACTCGAACTTGGGAAGAAATCTTGGCCACAAACTCTTCCCCTTTAATTTTCATATCTGGAGAGGGTGCAAACTCTTCAAATTTACGCTCAAGGTAATTAGTCCACATTTGGGGAGGTTCGATGACATGAGAATCAGCATCGATGATTTTATATCTATTTAGCATAGGAGAGTTATTGAATTATTAAGTATATTATGCTCAAATTTTATTTAAATCACCAAAAGATTAGCGCTCGCATCTTCAATTTACTAAAATTATAAGATATCGCACTCTAACTTCCGGTCCGAAATGAAGCGCGATCGCACTATAAAAGCTAGATTGGCTTTAAGATATCATCGTATTTGCTGTGCGGGCCGATCCAGAACCATAGAACTCCCTCTGGTTCATCAGAACCTAAAGCTCTATAATTTCTACCTATTCTTACCGACCACAAACTTCTGATCTTTTTGAAGTGCAAAGATGGATGTTTGGGATCTTGCTTGAGCAACTCATTGCCGCTGCGCGGAAGTCAAAAGTCAAAAGTCAAAAGTATTTTGGATTAAGGCTTTCAGCCTTTGTTAACTGGTGGGTTATTTTCGCCGCGCTGCACTCATAGTTCTTATCTGCTAATTCTTGAATTTCCTGTGGTAACTGACGGTAGTATTCCCAAAACTGTGGGGTGGTGAAGTGCTTTAAATTTCCTGGCACTTTCCCTCTTTGAATTCTTGCCTTGCTTGTTTAATTAGATGATCTAGCTTGCCAGATTCAAAGTCTTCCTCAATTTGTTTATCCCATAGAGATTCATAAAACTCATCAAGCCATTTAACCAGATCTGTTAACTCTCCCGTAGAGAGTTTCATTACTGCTTCTTTGATTTCTGCAACACTCATAAAATGCCATCGCCAATATCAACTGCATCTATAATTATAAAGGAACTCATCAGAAGTAGCGAAATCTGGAACGCCAACTTCAGGTGATCGTAACCTATCACAAAAGACGAAATCTTCCCATCGGTACTCTCCGCAACATCATGGTGAGTGCTAATATTCCAGAAACCGAATGGAAAACGGAGTAGAAAAAAGTCATAACTAAGATCTATCATGCCCATCTCTGGAGTTCACGAAAGGAGTTCGAGCGCCAATTTTCAAAAGTTAATTGAAGTTGAATGATAGGACAACCTAACACCATTAATTGGCGCTCGCACTTAGAGTTGCACTACAAGATAACTACTAAAAAGCCCTATATTAGAGCTAACAGCGTCTTAATAATCAGAAAAAATGTCTAAAACATCTGTTATTTCACGCTGGGATGAAAATGTTAACAGTCTATTAACTACTAACCAAGATAATGACTCGTTTTCTCTACGATCAATTTACTAAGGAATATTTACCAGAATTACTCCATCAATATGGAGAAGCTAAATCATCGGTCAAACTCAAAGCAGAAATCAAGGAAATAGATGTGTTATTTTTTCCCACCAAAGAAGTACCAAACACCCGAGAAAGTTTGGGATTATTAGGTAAAATAGCCAGTAAGCCTTGTTTAATTGAAGTATTTCGCAATCCTGTTACCAGTACTCAAATTCGTAGTTGTCTTGGAAAATTGGTTGATGTTCATGCTAACTTAGAGAGGGAGACAAAGAGAAACAATCAATCTTTATCAGTAGAAGATTTACCTAACTTATGGATAATTTCGCCCACAGTTTCGGCGAGAATATTAAAGGAATTCAATTCTACAGCAGGAACCAAAAATTGGCTACCAGGAGTATATTTTTTAGGTAAAGGATTGAAAAGTGCGATAGTAGTGATTCATAAATTACCTCGTAGTCGTGAAACCTTATGGTTAAGAATTTTAGGAAGAGGAAGGGTACAACAAGAAGCCATAGAAGAATTAATTGCTTTACCATCAGATAATCCTTTAAGGGACAATGTATTAGAATTAATATATGATTTGTTGACGATGTTGGAAGCATCTCAACAGGAAGGAGAAGATTTAGCAGCAGAGGATAAACAATTAATTATGAGATTATCACCGATTTATCGACAAAAACTAGAACAAGCAACACAAAAAGGTATTGAACAAGGCATTGAACAAGGTATTGAACAAGGCATTGAACAAGGCATTGAACAAGGCATTGAACAAGGAGTTAGGAGAAACCTTCAAGATAATATTCTCAGTATTTTACAGAAACGATTTGAAACCCTGCCATCTAATTTGGTTGACACTATTAAGAGTATGGAAGATATTACCGAGTTACAAAGACTACTTCTAGAAACAGTAACTGTGAATTCCATCGCCGATTTTCAAAAGTTAATTGAAGTTGAATGATAGGACAACCTAACACCATTAATTGGCGCTCGCACTTAGAGTTGCACTACATGATAGCTACTCAAAAAGCAGCGGATGTTGTTGGCGAAATATTTCTTTACACGGTGAAAGCGTTGATATTGCCTGACGCCCCTACCCACGCAATAATTTTACTATGGGCAATCAATCGGATTTGATATTATTGATAGTTCTTTCATCGTTTTTTTATATCATGTCTGGATAAATAACCATAATAAATTTGTAGTTGCGCTCTTCGCACTAAAGTTTTGCTCACAAGGGCTAAAGCCCAACTACGAACCTAATTTTATTGAGGGCGATCTGCCTTAGATAATATTAGAATTTAATCTCTTAATAAAACTTAACATTTTTCTCAAAAAATTCGACCCGCCGGAGGCGGGGAAAGGGCAAAGGGCAAAAGTGCTAGAGAGCAAAGGGTAAGGAGTCCTGGGCTAACCCCTCCCTACACGAAATCCATAAATGAGGTTACGCCAGTCGGGATTATTGCCGTTGCGGAAAGCCGAACGGCAAGCATTAGCATTGATGTCCCAGGAACCGCCACGTAATACACGTGCGCGATCATCTTTAAGTAAGATATCTAGATTTTCAAGAATATTTTGATAACGATTATTATTCTTTACTTTTTCATCCCAGACTCTTCCATCTTCAGGTGCATCTTGATAATTTTTATGCCAAGGATCTGCACACCATTCCCAGACATTTCCTTGCATATCATATAAACCAAAAACATTGGGAAGAAATTGTCCTACAGGGGTGGTTGCTTCTCTATATTCTCCTTTGGGTTCGTCAGCGTATGTATAGTTAGAATTAGCTCTATAATTAGCTAATTCACCGGTAATAGTTTCCCCAAAGTTAAAAGGCGTAGTCGTGCCTGCCCTACAGGCATATTCCCATTCCGCCTCAGAAGGAAGCCGATAGTCTCTACCCGTAAGCTTGCAAAGACGAGCACAGAATTCTAACACATCATACCAACTTACCTGTTCTACAGGACGGTTATCATCTCCTTTAAATTTGGATGGATTGGATTCAAGATCGAGATTAACTTTCAGATCATCTCTAGAGGCGATCGCCTGCCACTGCCCCTGAGTTATCTGAAACTTGCCCATAAAGAAAGTTTGAACGGTCACTTGATGCTGGGGGCGTTCCCTTCTAAAATAACCCACATCATATTTTTGACAAAGTCTTTCTATTTCTTCATCTTCCGTTCCCATCTTGAAGGTTCCACCAGGAATATACACCATATCGAGAGTGATGCCGTTGCCTAAATCTTCACTGAAGTATCGGGCGGAGTGGCTTTCTCGTTTGATTTCTTCGCCGCGACGGTTAACAATGGGGGTTGTAAATTCAAAGACTTGCAGGGCATCTTCTCTTTCTGGAGGTTTTGGTATCGTCGGTGGCTTTAATTCTGACTGCTCTGGAGCAATTCGCGCTTCTATCGCTTCTACATCTTCATCCCTGAGACTTAAAACTTTCTGCAAACGTTTCAGTGCTTGGATATCCTTCTCTCTGAGAGGACAATGTTGCTTAACTGCCTTAGCCAAAACCTGCTCATAACGCTGCAATTTCCTAAGACGTTCTCGATAAGGCTGCAAAACTTCAGTTTCAATAGTTAATATTTCCTCTTCAGTCAAACCCAGATCGTTGTTTAATTCTTCTAGGTAGCAGCGATTAATGTAAGAAATCTCTCCCTCATCTTCCCGGGCGATCGCCTCTACTTCTTTGCGGTACTTGAGTTTCGGATCGCCGAGAGGTGCTCTAGCCAGCAGAATCTTAAAGCCTTCCTCCACAGGATAGAATTGTGGTGTCATGGCTGGAGCAGCTTCTATTACTTTATTTCTAGCATATTCGTGCAATTCATCAGCCGAAATCCAGCCATCTTCATCTCGATCTGCTGCTCCTGTTTCTATGCCCTCAACCAAGTAACGAGTATAAATTGAAAGTTTAGAACCCTTTTCTTGAAAAGAATACTCAATGGAATCTGAAGAAGTAAAGATTGCCCTTCCTTTACCACCTAATTGAGTTTGAAGGTTGACACTGCTATTATCCTTGGGCATCAGCCCTTCAGCAAAAGCACCACTGTAGCAACAGTCAAGAATCACCACCATTCGCTGTGAATAGCTATCGTTCATCCGTTCGTGAATGAAACTGGCGGCTACCGCAGTGGGGATGACTAATCCTTCCCTCCCTTTTCCCTTGCGAGTGGTAGGAGTTGCCAAATACAGCTTGCTTCTATTATCTATCACACCATGACCAGAGAAATAAAACAGTAACAGATCATCTGACTTACGATTGGCAAACAATTCATAAATAGCTACTTCCATTTCCTGTCGCCCCTTATTAAGCAGCAGAGTGATGTCAGCCTCAGCAAAACCACCCATATCTGGATTTTGCAACACTCGCTTCATCGCCTCGACATCATTAGCAGTACTCTTGAGAGGCTTTAGCCCCTGTTGATATTCACTAACTCCAACCAGTAGTGCTACTTTGGCCATAGATTAGTCCTCAACTATCTATAAATTCTTGGGCCATTTTCATCATTTCCTTCAACTCTTCCAAACTGCCAGCCTTACCCTTAAATTCTTCGCCATTGGGCTTTTTGACTTCCATCTCCATGGTTTCTCCAACTATGCGACCTGCTAAAAACTTGCTCAACTTCTTAAAATTCTCCGCATTGACTTCAGCCGTCAGCACTCCTAACAGAAATCCTCCCCAAGCTTTGGACTCCTCTGGTACCTTCTCAACAAGCACAGGCTCTGCATATTCTACCTCTACGTTGCGCTTAATCTGTTGCAGTAAGTTCATGACTTCTGCTTGCAGTTGTTTGTCTTCTAGACTAGAATCTTGAAGGGTAATCTGAACTTGAACATTTGACATAGAGCTTATTTCTGGGATTAACGGCGATTTCAAGGGCAGATGAATGAGTAAATGAAAGTGTACTTAGTTTACTGGCGTTGGCAGCATTATTTCTCAATCATCTCAACTAATAATCATAACATCTGATTCACCAGTATTTTCGGCGTTGCATTACACGATAACTACTAAAAAGCCTTATATTAGAGCTAACAGCGTCTTAATAATCAGGAAAAATGCCTAAAACATCTGTTATTTCAGAACACATCGAAATTACGCCTGGAGTATGTGGGGGGAAACCGCGTGTTGCTGGACATCGCATTCGAGTTGAGGATATTGTTATTTGGCATGAAAAGATGGGATTGTCGCCAGATGAAATCGTCTCTCAATATCCCACCATTACTCTAGCCGATGTTTATGCGGCTTTAGCATATTATCACGATCATTTTGAAGAGATTAGGCAACAGATTCAAGAAGATGAAGAATTTGCCCGTGAAATGCAGCTAAAAACTCCTTCTCTAGTTCAGCAAAAATTGAAGCAACGAAATATCTTGTGAAGATTCGTTTCCACTTGGATGAAAATGCTAACCCTGCTATAGCTAATGGTTTAAGACGGCGAGGAATCGATGTGACAACGACTCCAGAAGCAGGATTAATTTCAGTTTCAGATGAAGAACAGTTGAGATTTGCTTTCCGTCAAAGTCGCGTAATTTTTACTCAGGATCGGGATTTTTTGAGATTACATCACAATGGTTTTGAACATTGTGGAATTGCTTATTGCATAAAAGGAAGTCGCTCAATTGGCGAAATTCTGCGTGGATTAATTCTGATTTGGGAGGTACTTGAAGCAGAAGATATGAGAGGAAAGGTAGAGTTTTTGTAATGGTTTGTGTTGGGTGTGGCACGACTTCCCACAACCCTCCCTACAAGAGCGGGCGGTAATATCGTAGGGTGGTCAGGTAGGCAAGGGTTTAAGGTATGTTAAGAAAGCTATCGGTAGGGGTTTAGCTTGCCCCACCTACAAACTAAAATAAATGAGGGTTAAGAAAACACAAAAATGTTGGAGGATGTAAGATAATGCCAGAAATCACCCGTTTTTTAGGAATTATTATTACCATGTTTTATAACGATCATCCACCCCCTCATTTTCATGTTCGTTATAATCAGCAAAAAGCAATAATTAATATAGAAAAATTGTCAATTATTGAAGGAAAACTATCCCCCCGTATTCTTGGATTAGTTATTGAATGGGCTGCTATTCACCAATCCAAACTCATAGAAAATTGGCAACTTGCTAGACTTAATCAGCCTTTAAATAAAATTGAACCATTGGAGTAAATGATGCTCAAAGATATTATTGAAGTTAAACCCTTACAAGATTATCAACTCTATCTAAAATTTGAAGACAACCAAGAAGGGCTAATTGATATTAGCCAGTTAATTGAATTTAAAGGAATTTTTGAACCCTTACAAGATTTAGATTATTTCCAAAGCGTAAAACTCAATCCCGAATGGGGCACAATTTATTGGGAAAATGGTGCAGATTTAGACCCAGATGTTCTTTACTCTATCATTACTAAACAACCTTTACCAACTGAGAAAAAAGTAATTGCTCAATAAAAATAGAGGAAATTTAGGATTGCGATCGCACTTAGAGTTGCATTACACGATAGCTACTAAAAAGCCGTATATTAGAGCTAAGAGCGTCTTAATGGTCAATCAGAAAAAATGCCTAAAACATCTGTCATTTCAGAACACATCGAAATTACGCCTGGAGTATGTGGAGGAAAACCGCGTATTGCTGGACATCGCATTAGAGTTGAGGATATTGTTATTTGGCATGAAAAGATGGGATTGTCGCCAGATGAAATCGTCTCTCAATATCCTACGATTACTCTAGCCGATGTTTATGCGGCTTTAGCATATTATCACGATCATTTTGAGGAGATTAGGCAACAGATTCAAGAGGATGAAGAATTTGCTCGTGAAATGCAGCTAAAAACTCCTTCTCTAGTGCAGCAAAAATTAAAGCAACGAAATGTCTGGTGAAGATTCGTTTCCACTTGGATGAAAATGTTAACACTGCTATAGCCGATGTTTTAAGACGGCGAGGAATCGATGTGACAACGACTCCAGAAGCAGGATTAATTTCAGTTTCAGATGAAGAACAGTTAAGATTTGCTTTCCGTCAAAGTCGCGTAATTTTTACCCAGGATAGAGATTTTTTGAGGTTGCACGATAATGGTTTTGAGCATTGTGGAATTGCTTATTGTATAAAAGGAAGTCGCTCAATTGGCGAAATTCTACGTGGATTAATTCTGATTTGGGAGGTACTTGAAGCAGAAGATATGAGGGGAAAGGTAGAATTTTTGTAATGAGTTGTGTTGGGTTTTGCAGGGCTTCCTACAACTCGCTCTACAAGAGCAGACGATAATATCGTAGGGTGGCTGGAGATGTCTATTTCTTGATAGTATGATTATTTACTATGTTATCCAGATATGATTATTGAGAGAAAGGCGTGATTAACTGGTTTGAAGTAATTAGAAATCTATCTCCTATACTTGCATTAGGAGTCATTATAGGACTTCTTCTTCTAAATAGAAATTTAAAGCAAAATAGAAATTTAAAGCGAAAAAATAAAAAACATATTGGAAGAGTAACTCTTAAAGATAAAGTCAACCAATCTACCAATAATATTCATGAGAAGCTAAAGAAAGAAATGAATGAGGATACTCAAAAAGAAGCCGCTCAGCTCTTGAGTTTGCTGTCTATACTTAACTCTCCTGAGGATTCTCACTATGTAAATATGATAGAAATAGCCATTGAAGGCTTAGTGACAGAAAAGCCAAACTTAATATTTGCTGAAGAAGTTCGCCAAAAAATTACGCGAGACATCGAATCAAAAACTAGGGCGAATTCTATTATTAATCCTGTTAGATTTATTACTAGGAGTAAAAGCCCTTCCATAAGGATAGTCTTCGGAATGGGAGTTCTACTATATTTTGCTATACCTCTAATTATAATATATAATCCGTGGTCGCAGATGCCTGCCAAAGTCTTGGACATTCCAACCGGTTTATTGCTTATGGTTGCTTTTTTTGGCTCTGTTGGCAGTATAGTGAGTATTATGGTTAGGATTCAAGATTTTTCTAAGGTCTCTGAAGTAGATGATGCTGTCTTATTCTTCACAGGTTTCTTCAAGCCAATAGTTGGTGCTGCTTTTGCACTATTCATTTTTGGAGTTCTGAAAGCCGGAATCATCCCTGTAACGATAAAGCAAGAGACTGAGTCTTATTTCTTCATGGCTTTGTCTTTCCTAGCTGGTTTTAGCGAACGTTTTGCCAAAGATGTTGCATCGACAGCAGAATCACAAATCAGTTCAATCAGTTCCATAGATCAGTTGCCTAGTAAAGTAAGCAAAGGTAAATCTGAATGAACTTGAAGAATAAGAGGGACCACGTGCAGGTAGCCTAAGTGTGCATTGTACCGGAAGAGAGGCGGCGTCGATAATTTCCAATGGAAGACTTAGAGTATATTCGCCTAACTTAACTATAAAAAGAGAACTAAAGTCAATTTATTGCTCTCTCTAACTTTCATCCCCTAGCATTATCCCATCAACTTTTTTTGGTGCAAGATTGGAGTTTTAGTTTGAACAAGATGTCAAGTTATGTAAAGAATTGTTGCAAAAGGCGGCAATAACGCCCCAGAGAGTGAGCACAAGAGTCGATTTTTTGGTAAAAACACATAAGGAGCCTATTTAGGCCCATGTAATTATTCTCAATATAACCAGATCCTTTTTGCTCAAATAATCAGGAGAATCACAATTTATGTTCACTAACGTCAAGTCCACCATTCGTCATATCGCCCCGGATAATCTTCAAGATCGTGCTTTAATGAAGGTGGTCTATGTCGTCTTGGAATCTCAATACCAGAGTTCCCTCTCAGCGGCAGTTAAGACGATTAACGCCCACAATCCCAGTGTCGCCATTGAGATTAGTGGTTATCTGATCGAAGAGTTGCGAGATCCCGAAAACTATGCGGAATTTCAAAAAGACGTTGCTGAAGCTAATATCTTTATTGCTTCTTTGATTTTCATTGAAGACTTAGCCGATAAAGTAGTAGCGGCAGTGCAACCTCATCGCGATCGCCTGGATGCCGCCGTGGTATTCCCTAGTATGCCCGCAGTGATGCGCCTGAATAAAATGGGTAGCTTCAGCATGGCACAACTGGGACAAAGTAAAAGTGCGATCGCCGAATTTATGAAGAAGCGCAAGAAAAATTCCGGTGCTTCCTTCCAAGATGCGATGCTCAAATTACTGCGCACCCTCCCCAGCGTGCTCAAATATCTGCCGATGGAAAAAGCCCAGGATGCTCGCAATTTCATGTTAAGCTTTCAATACTGGTTAGGAGGCTCGGCAGAGAATTTAGAGAACTTCCTCTTGATGTTGGCTGACAAATACATGTTGAATAAGTCCCAAGGCTTAGAATATGCTGAACCAGTAGTATATCCCGACATGGGTATCTGGCATCCCCTGGCGCCGAAAATGTTTGAAGATGTAAGCGAGTACCTCAGTTGGTACAACAGTCGCGATGATATCTCGGAAGACTTAAAAGATCCCTTAGCCCCCTGTGTGGGACTTGTCTTACAACGTACTCACCTAGTAACGGGAGATGATGCCCATTATGTGGCCATGTTACAAGAATTAGAGTATAGGGGAGCGAGAGTGATTCCCGTATTTGCTGGAGGATTAGACTTTTCTAAACCCGTGGATGCTTATTTCTGGGATAAAACTGTTAAAGGTGTAGAACCTATTCCTTTAGTTGATACCGTCATCTCCTTAACTGGTTTTGCCCTGGTGGGAGGGCCGGCGCGACAAGATCATCCTAAAGCGATAGAATCATTAAAAAGGCTTAGCCGTCCCTATATGGTAGCATTACCCCTGGTTTTTCAAACCACCGAAGAATGGGAAGAAAGTGAATTAGGTTTGCATCCGATTCAAGTTGCCCTGCAAATAGCCATTCCTGAGTTAGATGGAGCCATTGAACCGATTATCCTTTCTGGGCGTGATGGCAATACCGGGCGTTCGATTACTTTACAAGATCGGGTGGAGGCGATCGCCATTCGAGCTTTAAAGTGGGCTTCCCTGCGCAAAAAACCTAAACTGGACAAAAAATTAGCCATCACCATCTTTAGCTTCCCTCCTGATAAAGGCAATATCGGGACGGCTGCTTACTTAGATGTATTCGGTTCCATTTACGAGGTAATGAAGGGCTTAAACAACAATGGTTATAAGATCGAAGATCTACCAGAGTCTGCCGAACAATTGATGCAGCAAGTAATCCACGATGCTCAGGCGCAGTATGCCAGTCCGGAACTGAATATTGCCTACCGCATGAGCGTGCCAGAATACGAACGCTTAACTCCCTACTCCCATCGCCTCGAAGAAAACTGGGGACCACCGCCAGGAAATCTCAACAGTGATGGACAGAATTTACTCATTTATGGCAAGCAATTCGGTAACGTTTTTATTGGGGTACAGCCTACCTTTGGTTATGAGGGCGATCCCATGCGCTTACTTTTCTCACGCTCCGCTTCTCCCCATCACGGTTTTGCTGCCTATTACACCTATTTGGAAAGGATCTGGGGCGCTGATGCCGTGTTACACTTTGGCACTCACGGCTCCCTAGAATTTATGCCCGGCAAGCAAATGGGTATGTCTGGAGAATGTTATCCTGATAACTTGATTGGCAACATTCCCAATATTTACTACTACGCTGCCAATAATCCCTCGGAAGCAACGATCGCCAAACGACGCAGTTATGCTGCTACCATTTCTTACCTCACCCCGCCAGCAGAAAATGCCGGACTGTACAAAGGTTTACAAGAATTGAGTGAGTTAATTGGTTCCTATCAAACTCTCAAAGATAGTGGACGGAGTATCCAAATTGTTAACACCATTATTGACACGGCAAGGCTGTGTAACCTCGACAAGGATATTCCTCAAATAGCTACTCCTGAAGGGCAAGAGCCAGAAGTAATCGACTCGGCGCAGATGATGGCTGAGGAAAGGGATACTATAGTCGGAGCAGTGTATCGCAAGTTGATGGAAATTGAGTCTCGTTTACTTCCCTGCGGACTTCACGTCATTGGCAAACCCCCGACGGCGGAAGAGGCGATCGCCACTTTAGTCAACATCGCTAGTTTGGATCGCGAAGAAGAAGAAATCCTCTCCTTACCCAACATCATTGCTCAAAGTATGGGAAGGAATATTGAGGAAATTTACCGCAACTCCGACAAAGGAGTTTTAGAAGATGTCCAACTGTTGCAAGACATCACCCAAGCAACCCGTGCGGCTGTTGGGGCATTAGTAGAAGAGCAAATTAATGCTGAAGGGCGAGTTTCTCTAGTATCGAAACTCAATTTCTTCAACATGGGTAAAAAAGCTCCCTGGGTGGCAAAACTTCATGAATTAGGCTATACCAAAGTAGATCAAGATGCTTTAAAACCCCTATTTGAGTATCTGGAATTTTGCCTAGAACAGGTTTGTGCTGATAATGAATTGGGTGGACTTCTGCAAGCCCTAGAAGGAGAATATGTCTTACCTGGACCTGGTGGCGATCCCATCCGCAACCCCAATGTACTGCCTACTGGCAAGAATATTCATGCTTTAGATCCTCAATCTATTCCTACCCTAGCCGCAGTCAAGTCTGCTAAAATTGTGGTCGATCGCCTCATTGAACGCCAAAAACTCGATAACGGCGGTAAATATCCCGAAACCATAGCCTGCGTGTTATGGGGAACCGATAATATTAAGACCTATGGAGAGTCTTTAGCGCAAATTATGTGGATGGTAGGAGTTAAACCCGTACCTGATGCTTTAGGGCGCGTCAACAAACTGGAGTTGATTCCTTTAGAAGAATTAGGACGTCCTCGCATTGATGTGGTAGTAAACTGTTCTGGTGTCTTCCGCGACTTGTTCATCAACCAAATGAATTTACTGGATCAAGCGGTGAAAATGGCTGCCGAAGCAGACGAACCTGTAGAGATGAACTTTGTGCGCAAACACGCTTTAGAGCAAGCAGAGGAGATGGGGATTAACCTACGTCAAGCAGCAACGCGAGTATTCTCTAATGCTTCTGGTTCCTACTCTTCTAACATCAACCTGGCAGTGGAAAACAGCAGTTGGGAAGAAGAAGAAGAATTACGGGAGATGTACCTCAAACGCAAGTCCTTTGCTTTCAATTCCGATAACCCTGGTGTCATGGATGATAACCGCAAGGTATTCGAGTCTGCTTTGAAAAAAGCCGATGTTACCTTCCAAAATCTAGATTCTTCGGAAATTAGCTTAACTGATGTTTCCCACTACTTTGACTCCGATCCAACCAAAGTAGTTGCTAGTTTGCGGGATGATGGCAAAAAACCTGCTGCTTATATTGCCGATACCACTACCGCTAACGCTCAAGTGCGTACCCTATCAGAAACCGTGCGCTTAGATGCCCGTACCAAGTTACTAAACCCCAAATGGTATGAAGGGATGTTATCTCACGGTTATGAGGGTGTAAGAGAACTTTCTAAGCGTCTAGTGAATACTATGGGCTGGAGTGCTACTGCTGATGCAGTAGATAACTGGGTTTATGAAGATACCAACGAAACCTTCATCAAAGATGAAGAAATGTGCAAACGGTTAATGAACCTGAACCCCAATTCCTTTCGCCGTTTAGTTACTACCTTGTTGGAGGTAAATGGACGGGGTTATTGGGAAACTTCCGAGGAGAATCTTGAACGTTTACAGGAGTTATATCAGGAGGTTGAAGATCGTATTGAAGGGATAGAATAAAACGGTAGGGTGGGCAATGCCCACCTTATTAAATAAAAATGATGCTTATTCAGCGATTCAAATTGCTGTGGCTTTAGCTAAACAATAGTTAATGACTCGAAGTAGTCAAATAGAAAAGTAGCGTAACCCACCATTTTGCTCAATCTTAACTATCTTTATGATTAAATTACAGTGGTGGAAGATTATCCATCAATTTTTCAAAACTTATAAATGTTGCGATCGCACCACAACCTATTGCCAGTATTAGACTACCCATAATACCCTGAGCAATTGAAGGGGTACTATGAGAATAAATAGAATAAGACCAATATATTAGGGCCAAAAAGATTCCTACTATCGCACCTGAAATAAAATGCTTAATTAGGCGAGAAAAAGACTGTTGTTCGCATGATTGTTTATTCATGATTTAATTGTCTAAATTATTTTCTACTAGTTCCTCTTATCCTAACACAATTTATAGTAGTCAGATGATGAGGTTACAGATAATAGGTAATAGATAACAATTAATTTTAAGTACTTTTGCCTCTTGCATTTTGCCTTAAAGTTGGATTATTTTAACATTAAAAAATGGCATTAAAATTAATATTAGTTCCTTATTGATAGTTATGGTTTTTTATGGCATGGCTGTCACTTCTTTAGCCTGAGAGGTAGCTAAATTTACAATTTCTCGATCGATGAAAAAGATTCCCTGTCCGTCAACCCCAATCAGCTTAATTTTGTCGAGAATGCTCTTGAACAAAAACTCTTCTTGATAATAAACTTTCTCAAACATTTTCGTTAATGACTCAAAAGTCGTCGGCGGTGCCTCGATTCCACCGAGAACGACTAAAGCGCCTGTTTCACTGCAATTTTTTTAGCTGCACCTTTAGCCTATGGAGCAACGACAGGAAGTCTTTCACCACAAGCAATGGCGATCGCTTCTATCAGCCTTCTTCCAGCTCATTTACCTCATCGTTAATAAATTACAATCATTAGCTTTGTTAACAAAAAAAGTAACTTTATTTATCTGTAGCATTTGAGTCTGTCTGCTTGATTATCATATATAATATGAATACTCTTTCAGATATTCAGTTATTTTTAGTAGAGGTATTGTTATGGCAGACTCCCACCTAGCTCGAGACTGTTGCCATGGTGGAGAACAAGCTAAGGTACTACCCCCTGTAACTCGAAGCGATCGCCATTCATGAGTTACCGGAAGCTGTTGGAGTAATGCTATTTTTCCAAGTAGGAGAAGTGATTCAAGGAGCTGCCGTAGGGCGATCGCGTCGCTCGATTCAAGCTCTACTAGCAGTCCGCCCAGATAAGGCTAATCTGAAAGTCCAAGGGGAGATAAAATCCGTAGCACCAGAAACTGTAACTGTTGGGCAAGAAATTTTGGTACGTCCGGGCGAAAAAATTCCACTAGATGGGGTAATTTTAGAAGGTAAGTCTCAAGTAGAAACTTCTGCTTTAACCGGAGAATCGGTTCCCCGTTCAGTCACAGTAGGCGATGGTGTCTTAGCAGGGATGGTTAACCAGTCTGGAGGATTAACAGTTCAGGTGACAAAGCCTTTTGTTGAGTCTTCTATTGCCAGAATTTTGGAATTAGTAGAAAATGCCAGGAGCAAAAAAGCGGATACTGAAAAATTTATCACTCGTTTTGCTCGTTATTATTTTCCCCCTTTACCCAAAATGAGCTTTCTAGAGAAACTCATGCTAAATAATTTAACAAAAGTCCTCGTCGAATCCCTTCTTAAGGAGCTAAAAAGTAAAAGTAGTACGAATAGTACCAATAACCAGAGCAGCGTTGTTAACATCATTACTAGGGTTGGTAACCACGATGATACCTGGAGTAATGGCAAGATTATCAGAAATGGCATACTCATAAAAAGCTTCCACGTGAACTGATTCATCGTCTCTTTCTCTTCGACTACCCACAGGTACAGCAGTATTTCTAGTTGTCCACGGTGGCATCCCCACAATAATCCCCGCCATGCTTCCTTCAGAGAACACATCAGGAAAACCTAAACTAACTGCCCAATACCAACTTTCTTGACTGCCACGAGAGACTGTGCCTACATCTTCCAAATCAAAAGAATTGAGGGTAGAAGAGTCAATATAACCCCCCCAAGCACCGAAAACGAATTTATCTATAATTTGCCAAGACATAGTCAGGGAATAGGTATTATGAAGAGTGTCAACTAAGTCACCTTCAATGTCAAGGAAAGAATCGAAGCTACGAGAGTTAGTACCGGCACTAAGTGTGTTATAACCGTTGTTGTAGGTAAAGGCAATACTGAAATTGTCAGTAGGATTATAACCTAGCTGTCCTAAGACAGCATAAGGACCATTAAATAAACCCTCTCCCTGCTCAGGGCTATTGGCTAGAGAAGCTAAATAACCAAGACTCCACTCAAAATCTCCATTTATTCCTTGAAAAGCTAGTCCTGAGCCTTCCCCTTGATAATAGACCACATTACGAGTACCAAAGACAGAAAGTGCTCCCGAACCTCCATCACCATCGAGTATATTGAGAGTGTTGGTAAAATCATCAAAAGCTCCTCCTGCTGCTTCTGCCCAGAGATAAATTTCATCGAAGATAGGCACATTATAGTTAAGAACTTCCACCGCCACCGTATTATCATCGGGTTGAGCAAAAGCGAGGTTAGCTTGAGATGTTCCTGCAACCTCTTCAAACTCCTCGAAATTCCCAGTTGCTAGACGAGTGTAGAGTAAATCTTCTCCTGTAAAGCTAGTGTTGAGCTCTAGACGGCTACGATATCCTAACACTGGTACTTGCTCAATAGACCTTGTGCCACTGTCTCTCTCTCCTGACGCGATACCTGACACCGCAATTACCGCTTCTCCAGTTAACTTGGTAGTAGTAGAAAATTGATTATCTTCTAAAAAAGCAACTCTGGCTTCTAAATTATCTACCCTTGCTCCTAGATAAGCTAATTCTGTCTCAAATTCTTGGGCTAGTCTTTTGAGCTTTTCGAGATCTTCTTGTAAGACTGCCATAGTTTGGGCTAGAAGACGTTCCATTTGCTGCATACAAGCATTCAATCCTGCTGCAAATTCATAGCGGCTTAAGGCACGATTCCCTCTAAAGGTGCGGTCTGGATAGCCGACAATACAACCATAACGCTCCACTAAACTACGTAGCGCTTCATAAGCCCAATCTGTAGGAGAAACATCTCGCAATTGAGACACAGATGTAACTTGAGTCATGGAACTCTTTTTTTGATTGTAGTAATTGACTTGCTCTAAAATTTGGTCTGGAGATTTCTGATTATTTGCTCTTGGTAAAGCATTAACCGGATTTAAACTACTAGCGATAGCCAAGCTTGTGCCAAGTATTGTGACTAAATTTAGATAAATTTTAGATTGGCTTCTGTTCATAAGTAATTTTCCTCACACTTTATAGTTATTTTATGATAATGATTCTTGTTATCTTTTTCAAGATTGCTTTTTCTTTGGTCAGTGCTGCAAAACCATGAATTGATCCCATATAACGTGACCAAGGACTAGGATTTAATAAATTAACCAGCGGTAAGAACATAAAACTTGCCGCAGACAGAATACTTAACCCATAAATACAGACGGGCGCATCTAGCGGTTGGGGGAGGGGTTAAAAAAGGCGCTCGCGCTTCCCTAAAGTATAGTAGATTATCAGAATGGAAACTTAGATAATCTGGAGGCAATGACACCAC
>JAAUYA010009829.1_pt1 | contig 54100 bp, 72 predicted proteins | sample 7278161 | NCBI WGS metagenome assembly JAAUYA01 (sample SAMN14350120, study PRJNA611818) | marine sediment metagenome | isolation source: surface marine sediment (3m) | place: French Polynesia: Moorea | collected 2018-08
CGGTATATATTCTCTTTTCCTCTTTTCACCGCCTTTATTTACATAGTAATCTTTATTATAAAGGTTAAAATCTCTAGTTATTATTCTACAATTATAATCTTCTGGATTATACCAAATACTAGTTCCGGGGAGTGGAATAAAAGTTGACAACGTTATAGCTGTAAAACTTAGCTTATTAATAAACTCAATGTTCCTCTCTGGCGTATCTTCTCTTTCAAACGGAGTACCAATCATAAATAATGCTCTAACGGTTATTCCAGCTTCATGCGCTGCTTTACATCCTTTTAACATTAAATCCGGACAGGTTTTTTTATTAAGACCTTTTAGTACTCTTATATCACCAGATTCAATCCCCGGAGATATTTCTCTACAACCGCAATCATACATCATTTTACAAGTTTCCTCGTCTAAACTGTCTGCTCTTGCTGAACATCTCCATATAAAACCATAGGCTTTTAACAAAATACAAATCGCAGCTAATCTTTTTTTATTTAAAGTAAAATTGTCATCGCAAATCCGGAGTTGCCTGATGTACCCATCATTGACGTTTATTATGCTTATTAATTCACCCTCGATGCTGTCTAAACTCCTATATCCAACATTGTTTCCCCATAAATTATGCGATGCACAAAAAGAGCAATCATAAACACAACCACGAGATGTTATAAAATTCTCACTACCAGTACCTATATAATTCTTACCGCCCGTAAAGACATTCCCTCCGTGTTCACCTTCTATCAAATTTCTATCGACAATAGGTATTTTGTTAATATCAGCTTTTATCCCATTATAAACACGTTGTAATTTACCCTTTTCCAAATCCTCAATCATTTTTAAAATAACAAGTTCGCCTTCTCCAATGCATATACTATCAATATAAGGTTGTTCTTCTTTAATTGCTGTAATATGAGTACCGCCAAGAAAAATAATAGATTTCGGATTTTTTTCTTTTACAATTTCAGCACATTTTAATATACTGCTTATTTCAAGAGTAGTTCCACTAAAACAGTACACATCATAATCAAGCACGTTTTTCATTTCGCCAATGTTTTCAGGTCTAAAAACTCTAACATTATAACCCTTTTTATTAAGTATAGTAGCAAGATACAAAATCCCTAGTGGTATTTGTACGTGTTGCCTAACTAACCAACTGCACGGAGTTTCAACAAAAATTATTCGCATTTTGTTACCCAAATACTTGAATTATTGTATACACTAAATTCAGATTTATGAAACGCTTGCTTTACAGCTTTAATAACCCCGGGGAATCTAGGATGATAATCGTGACCGCAAAGAATACCTCCAGCTTTCACTTTTGGTTTGTAATTACTAATATCATTTAACAAATTTTTGTAACCGTGATTCCCGTCAATAAAAATTAAATCGAAATGGTTGTTAGGCACAAGGTCAACAGCATCATCACTCCATTTTTTAATTGTCGATACTCTATTGTCGATACCTAATTTTTTCATATTTTCTTTGAATTCTTCGTAATAAAAAAAGTTTACTCCAAGCCCTGCATGAGTTTCTTCAGTATATCTTTCAAAATTATCAATATTTATAAGTTCAGCCGTTTCGTTTGCTAACGCCATTGTAGCCAAACTTCCGCCTTTACCACTCCCAATTTCTAGTATTTTAGATTCTGCGCCAGTAGTTTTAACAAGTTTGAAGAGAGCTAAAACACTCCATAATTGTTGCTCTAATAAAGGAAACAGTTTTAACAGTTTATCGACTGTCAATCCAGCTTCAATAAATATTTCTTGATTCTTGAAATATACATTTGCATCGGCTATTTCAACATTTTCATTTGGATCGGAATTCTCTATAATATCTTTCCATCTCATTGCACTGCCCTCCTCATTGTTTCTGGTAAAAAATTATTCGGTACTGTTCTTAAGCCTTGCCAACAATGTTCATACCCTTTTGTCATATGAAAATTTTCAACCTTGGGTATGTTGTTCCATACCTCCTTTCTCCATTTGTCAATATCTACTGGCTTCATGTTATCGCCTTTATTAGACAGAGCTATTTTGTGGAATATTTCATCTTCATTGTTTCTAATAAGTGTGAAATGGTGAAAATAAATATTTTGCATTATTATTGTATTTTGTAAACTATTGCCTCTTACGCCGTGAATTCTGTCTATATTATTATTAACAAAAACTAGAGGAGAACAAGGTTCAGGAGGCCACACTATAAAATTTAATTTCTTGATATATGTAAACATTCTTGTCCTAAAACCCGAATGTCTCCCGTTATCCATTTCTAACATATCAATAGCACTATCAAGATGGTCATAGCTCCAAACTTCATCGGTATCGATCAGCATAATGTAATCGTAATTTTCATTCTGTCGTATAGCTTCAAATCCTACATTATACTGCTCAGATTGATTAGGATAGTTACCGTAAATTTGTTCAATCTTTCCTTTTTTGTCGTTCTTATCTTTCCAATCATTTATAGGAACGATTGTGTCATTAGTACCCTCATTTCCTAACCAATCAACAAATGAATGAACGAAATAAATCTTCTTTACAGAATCATAAATAGACTCGATAGACTGTTTCACAAATTCGTGCCCAGAGAATGTTTTATATAATGCAATTATGTTCACTTTATTCCCCATTTATTCATGAAATAAGATTGGTTGTGTTTCCAATTAATACCACCTTGATTTTTCATTTCATTTCTATGAATTAAAGATACTTCATTATTTATTAAAAATTTTGCTCCCTTTCCGTACTTATTAATAAGTTGAAAACAAAAATCATTATCTTCAAATCCGCTACCGATGTAATTATTATCGAATCTAGTTCCATCATTCCTAAACGCAATACAAGCTGTTGGAAGTTGTCTGCATTCTACTTCAACTAAAGGCTTAGAAGTGTCATAATTATGACCTACCATTTGACCTAAATCTCCACTATTAGTTAATAACCTTGCAGAAACCATAGCTACATCAGTATTTATTAATGGTTTAATTAATTGTGCTTCCCATCCAGCAAAAAACCCTTCAACATCATCATCAACCATTATGACAATATCGCTTTTGGATTGCATTAACCCATAATTACGGTTTACTGCTGCGCTTACATTTTTACAGGTAGGAATTAAGTTTGCTTTAGGAGTTTTTTTATGCAGTTCGTCAATTAAACTAAGTATTTGGAACTTTTTTTTGTTTGTTGGGATAATTATATCAACCATTTTCTGCCCTCCAATAAAGGAATTATTTTTTATCCATCTTACCTTTTATAAATCCTACACCTTCTTTAATTTCTGATATATCGGTTTTTACTAAATTAATTTCTGTAAATACTTTACCAGTTATTTGATCACACCTTTTACTTTTTACGTATCCATTCATTTTAAGACCAAGACCAAAAGCGGTGAGAACAGCAATAACAGAACCAACCACATGATAAACTTCTGCAGTCATAATTCATACTCCTTTATTGCGATTGCTAATTCTTTACTAAAAAATACATTAAAATTTCTATCAAAGCTTTCAGGAACAAACAATCTTTTTGGGAAATCGTATTTCTTTTTACCACTGCTTGTTCTTCTCAATATTTCTCCTGTTTGGTGTGGTCTTGCATACTTAACACTAGTTGACAGATTAACAACAATATCGCCAAGTTCCTCTTTAACTCTCGTATTCCAACTATTAGCTAAAGTACCTGTTCTCCTTCTCAATCCCGGCCTACCAGTCATTTGTTTTTTTATAATATGACCTTCAAAGTCTCTCATTGCTCTAACCATTGCAAGTTTCATTTGTCTTCTAGCTCTTTTATCCTTCTTCATAAGAGCATCAAGAAATTTATCGATTTTTAATTTGAAAGATAACATTATAAAATAGCCTCAATTTTGTACCTCTGTAATAAAGATTTAGTTTCGGGTTGTAAATCATACCTATTACCTTTACCACGTAAAGTATTACCGTCCTTAGAAGTTGACATATTTTCAAAGTCAAATTTGTGTTTTTTAAGATATCTAATTTCAACTTCCACTGCTCTAACTAAATCTGGGTATAGTTCATTCAATGATTGCCTAGTAATTGACGATATAGTAAAATAATTTGTTCCGTCTGCGTTGCCATTTTCAGATTCTGTTCTATTTATAACCTCACCTGATTCAAAAATACCATAAATATTCTCGATAGTAACAAAACTACCAATTGGTGCAGAACTTATTATACCAACAGCCTTTGAAGTTGCCCCTTTTACGTAATCACCAACCGACATTGACCCATTGGAGTCAACATACAACATTTGACTATTTACAGCATGATAAGCAAGTCCACCAACATAAACGATTTGTAAACCCCTGTTAGCCTCGAATTGTTCTGGAGAAAGAAGAACAACAGAATTAGAATCACTACCTATATGATAGTCATCGCTCTGTAATGTAGATTCATTTCCATCAAATAAACCCTGAGAATCAGATTTAACGCTTGTCACACTGTCAATCGGTATTGCTTCAGGATAGTAAACAGTTTTATTCCAAACCGTATTAAAATATTGCGTATAAGTTCCTTTTTCAATAGTTCTATTTAAATAGTACTCGATACGGCTTGACACAGCGGACAACCAATCTGTCAAGATTAAATCTAGTTCATTAGATTGGTTTAAATTTCCTGATTCACTACCTAAAAATCTGTATAACCTGTTTAAACTTGACAATAGCATCATATTATTTTGCCTTTTATTCGAAAATTTTTATTGATCCTAAATATTCGGCTTCAAGAATTTCCGTTTCTGATTCAATATTTTTACTAATTCTCTCCTCAATTTTATCAAGATCACGGAAATATGTAGCTATTAACTCATTCTCGAAATCGGAATCTCCTTGCCTGTAACTTAATCTCCAAGCGTACATCATATTTCCCTTTATTAAATAAAAAGGGGAGCTTTCACTCCCCCTGTTTTAGACACTAGCAACTGGACTATTAGAAGGTGGATTATCTCTCTTTTTACCGAGAATGATAGTCGCACCAATAAGAGCCGTATCAGTAGTACCAGTTTTATTCGAACGTAACCACAAATAACGTTGTCTCCCTGCGGTTCTAATGAACATTGTTTCCACTGACTGATCATTAGCACTTGTGACAGTGGTAAAATCAGCACCAGAAACAGCACTCGAACCCGTAGAAGCATCACTCGTGTTTTCATAAACAGCAAGAGCAACAGAAGCACTACCAGCAAAAGCACCTTTATTGACAACAATTATAGCTTCATCATAGTCTTGAGTATCAATTCCAGTTCCGGCACTTGTAGTTGTTGCTCCACCATTATATAAAATACCAGTAGTTGATAACTGCTGAGCTTCAATCATTACTTGTGTTACACTCAATCCATCAATTAATCTTGCATCCATGTTTTATCTCCTTGTAAATAGATTTATATGAAAATGAGGGGATTTGCACCCCTCTGTAGTATTAAACGTCAATGCTTACCATGAACTACGTGTAGTTTCGGCATCAGGAACATGAGAAAATTTTGTTCTGTCACCAATATTTACATCATAGTATTGGTCAACGATCAACATTACAGAATGTTGCAAGAAAGCTGAATTGCTGCTTGCATCACTTGCATGTTGTGAAGTTCTCAGTTCAATCCCGCCCCACATCGCCAAGAATACCTGTTTCCAATCTCCGTAAATAACATCTGAACAAGATGTGGAACTACCTTTAGTATTAGTATTTGGTAAATGTGTAGTAAGATGAATCGGAGCACCAACCTGATTTTCTAACCTCTGTTTTGTAACTATAGGAGGAAATACGAATTCACCAGCAGTGTCACCACTATACTGCGGAATTCTTTCAAGTTGCATTCCATTCATTACAACAGGACGCATTAGATATCCAGGATTTGAACCACTAAAATCATGGTCTGCTTCCTGAAGATCAGAACTCATTGCAGATGCTTTTGCAATAGTAAATCTTCCGCCATTAGTTCCAATAGCATCTGTAGCGGTAAAACTACCTCTATAACCCCTAACACCGAGAGGATCATTAGAAGTCCCTGCACCGTTTACAATTCCTTTATGAACTTTTACACGAAGAGAAAGCCCCAATTGCTCACGAATTAAACTTTCAAGAGCAGTACCAGTCTGTCGTAATGTCAATGCACTAATTTTAGTATATCCACTAGCTCTTTTTGCTGAAAAAGTTCGGTTACCAAAAGTATAATCAAGTTCAGATGAGTTTCCAGACTCAGCAACTGCAACTGCATCTGGACGAGTTAACAGGACAGGAATTTCAAAGCTTTTACCCGACATATTCGGGAGCTTTGTGACAACATTATACAAAGGCATAGAAGCAAGAGCAAGATCAACAAAATCGGAAGAGATTTCTGTTGGAATCCAGAACCCAACACCAGTAGTTCCACTGACTTCTGCAGCTCTCTTTTCTCCAAAAGCGTCTGTATGTTTTTTTATTTCAAGTTCAAATCCTGCATCAGTCCAATCTTGAGTCAAAAGACCCTTAAAAACTTTCTGAAACGAAAAGTTTTTTGCTTCATTTTCATCCTCAAGTCCCGGAATTCGGCAGGAAACGTCCTTCATTTGCTGTTCAACATTTTTAATTTTCTCATCCAAAGCTTCCTCGACAGATTTAATCTGTTCCATTGCTTTTTCATGAGAGTCATTTTGTTTATCAGCTACAGACTTAACTTGTTCAAGGATTTGATCCTTTGTCGCATTAAGCGTAGTGATAACTTCTTGTAGTTTCTCCATTTTAATTTCTCCTTTTAGATTTACGAAATAATAATTATACTAAACCATCGAGTTTATTTTTCCAGTCTTCGAGAGAGCATATAATATTATCAAAATTAGCTTTTAGCTCTTGCGTTTCTGAACCGCTGTCGTTATTGACAGGATTAGAACCCATGAACTCCAAACTCCTTTCAATCTTATCTGTAGCGGATTCGAGACTAGATTTCAAACAATTAATAGACGTACAAAAAGTATTTATAGATTCAGACATTTCTTTAATTATCAATTTTGAATCCTCATCGAGTGACATGACATTGTTGTTTTTAGTAACAGTATCTTCTTGAATTATCTCACCGACATTATCTTCCTCATTAATTATTGAATCCTCCTCGTTCTTTTTCTTTGCTGCTTCAAAAAGAATTCCTTTATGAGATTTACAATGTGATCTTGCTTGCTCTTCTGTCCAATCATTTTTTAATGGGTATCGGAAAGATTGTTGTATCCATTTACCGTCTTGTTTTTGATAAATAACGTCATATTTTTTACCGTCATGCTCTCTTTCTCCGTTCTTCCTTCTTGTTTCTGCTCCGGGAACAGGTTTTACAAGACGGCATGCGTGTTCATTAGTAAAAGGACGAATTTCTATTTCTTTTAAAATAGTCTCCATTTTTGTAAATAAATCTTCTGCTTCAAGACCTTCTTCTTTCGCTAAATTTATGTTCTCTTTTGTAAATAAACCACGCTGAACATAGGAAGTGTTATTTGCTCCAACATTTGCAGGAACAGGACAAAGAGTAAGTTCTAGTAAATCACTTTTCTCAAATATTAACCCATATCTTGGCATTTTGAGTTTCTCACGTTCGCTTTCATCCGGCGATCTAGATTCTAAAACACGAAAGCCAATTGATGCTGCTTTCATTACTCCGTTTGATGCCATCCTAAAAGCAATCTCGCTTAATCCTGATGGGTCAACAAATTCGTCAACAAAAAGTACCATTCCTTTTACTGTATTATCACTGTTGTCATACCATGTTTTAATTGAATTACCGACGGGGAATTGATTATAATTATGAAAAGTCATTATTACTGGATTCTTTTTAAAATTAGTTAGGTCTACGCCTTTAGCTCTTACTATATCACCGTATCTATCAACTCTTTCATCAGTAAATGTGTACTGTATTACCCTTCCTTCATAACCTTCACGATATGTAACGCCAACCGATTTACAGAGCTTTTTACAATTTTCTGGTGTCAGTTTTACTTTTGATGGCGTTAATGAACATTCGTGACTGAAACTTTCTTTTTCTTTTTTAATCTTTATTATTTCATCTATATTACTAGTTTCAGTATTTTTAATTTCGTATTCCTTAAGTAAAAACTCTGGAACTTGCTCTTCTACTTGTTTTTGTTTACTCATATTAGTTTATTCCTTTAAAGAATGGTCTTAGTACATAAGGTAAAGGCCTATTATATTTTTCCATGAAGGAAAGATTTTCCTCTTTTGTTTTTTTAGTACCTTTACCGCGTGAATTATTAGATTCCTTGATTTTCCTCCTATCAATTTTTTCCATCATTCTATTATTAGGTGCACCTTTCACACTACCCTCCTTTAAAATTCTAAACAATTAACGCATTTATACATCGAACTATCTACCTTCACTGAATCTGTGACATTCTCTTTTTTACATGAATTATGATATTTCACATAGACCATTGAGCCTTTTGCAACTTGTAAAGTATCATAATCGTTTATAGAAAGAATGTCAATGAGTCTACCTTCATTAAACACCTTGATAAAATCATCGTTTTTACAAGCATACCCTTGATTCGAATAATTTAATTCAAGACTGACCGTATTTCCTCTAGGGAAAAATGGGTTACAGTCACAATTCTGTCCAGTAGAACAACCTATAACGTAAAATAGCACTAAAATTAAAAACAAAAAAACGATTATTATCTTTACAAAAGTATCATTCATCATAGGTCTGCCCTCCTATTTAGGAACATGTTTAATGAAAACGCACCTGCAATTTATTACATTCCCCGATGCACCGCCCGGATCACGAGGATATCTTAAATAATTGGAAAAAAACTGCCCTCTTTCAATTACTTCTTCATCAATACTATGATCATATTTTGATCCATTAGCTGGATTTCTTACTAATTCATCTCTACTACTCAACCATTCTATTTCTTCAATTTTTTCAACTTCAAAAGCGTCAAACCTCGCCATTGATGATATAGTCCCGATTTCAGTTCTCGCTATTGTCAATGCTTGATTCGCTCTCGCTTTGCCTAAAACATTAATTCTTTCTTTCAATTCTTTTGCTAATTCCTGTGGAGTCCAGTTGTTTTCAAGACCTTCATGAACAGTATCAGTAATTTTATTTCTATACATACCAAAAGTTGTCGAATTTATTGTTTTTAAAATTTTACTTCTTCTTTTTATCACACTGTCAATGTATTCTGGGGTTACTTTCCAATTAACAAGTTCACCAAGTTCCTTTTCAATCCTCGCCGTTTCTCTTTCAATCTGGTCTTGTGCAGCGGGAGAATAAATATCAACTAAATCTTTATTTGCATTATCTATATTAAATAAAAACTTGACAGGATCAATAACAACCTGTCTAACATAATTTTTAGTTTGTTCTTTTAACCAAGAATCTATATTATCAAGAACTTCTCTTTTCAATTTATGCATGAACTTTTCAACTTCACCTCTAAACTTCCCCTCGCCAATTAGCAACACGTCTCTTATATAAGAGTTTGACAATTCATCCCTTTCCTCACTCCTTTCTATTTCCTTTTGCACTTTACCAAAGGAGTTATCTAGCATCGTTTTAATTGGGGTCAATATGTGTTTGTCTTTATCATCTTCTTTTGCTTTTCCATTACCATCACTTGTTGGCGTTTTTCCCGGAGGGGTTACAGTGCCATAGGTAGAAGCTGGAACAAGTAATGAATTAATAAAAGATTCTTCTAACCAACCATATTTCTTTGTGTCAACTGGTATATCAAGAACTCTGCAAGCTTCTGCAGGAGGTACACTCATTTTTACTAATTTTTCAGCATTATCAATACTTTGGGTTAAATCGTCTTTTAAAGCTTCAATGTCTGATTTATCGGTTTTTAATCTAAACCTACCACCATCAATGAACTTTACCCAAAGAATATTTATAGCAGAAGTAACTTTCTTATCGTATGGAAGGAGTGTCTTTTTCCAAAAATTTCTTGATGCCGTTTCCGCTGTTGCTCTATTCATGCCACTTTCAAAAATCGCAATCTCACTATCCGGAACACCATAAACGGCTTGTATTCGTTTTCTATTCTCCTCTCTTTGTTGTATAAACTGCATATCAACATTTGTTCTTACGTATTGTTCGTATTTTACGCCTTTACCAAGAACAGCCGTTTTACCGATATTGCCAGCACCACTAAAATTTTCATCCCACTTCTTGGCTATCATTCTTTGTTGTTTGCCATTAAGTTCTTGCTCTGTTGTTAATAAACCACCGATAGCACCAGAATTATTATAGTATTCAGTGTTGTAAACGTCACTCTTATTATCTTGGCTAACTGCAATTCTTGAAGCACTCCAAGGAGAGAGACCCTTACTCGGATCATAAGGATTCATTAAACGGATTCTAAGTATTTCTTCATTTGTAAAGTTAAGAGGTTTGCCCTCCGGAAGTTCTAATTTCCAACCTACTATTTGGTGTGTTATTTTATCACTAATTGGTAAAATGTACCTATCTGAAAATGGAAATAAATAATCAGGCAAGTCACCTTTTCTAAAATTTGGTCTTCTGTCATCATTCATAAAAGCTGGTATTATAAAACATTGACCGCCGGGAGTATTTAAAGTTGGTAATAATAAATTTAAATAAACAGCTTCCCAAAATTCAGTACCACTCATAAGCGGATTTGGTCTTAAAAACAAATCAAGTATCGGATGTTCCTCAATAAAATCGTCTGAACCTTGTTTATCTGTTAATACTCTTGGTGGAGCCGATAAATTATTGACAATAGCAGAAACACATGCATACGTCCACGAGTGATTTTCATACGTCCTTCTATCATACTCAGTTGTATCAAATTTTGACGTGAATAATGATCCTCTTAAAAAAGTAGGGTCTAGGCGCACATCTTTTTGTTCCGTGTCAATTTCATTACCTTGAGCATCAAATAAAGTTACTTTATCCTTTGTCATCTATAATGTCCTTTAAATTTTCAATGTTTTCATCCAACTGTTCAATTTTACCTAAAACTTTACTTTCTGCCCTCTCCGTATATTGATTTGTCAATTCGATTCTCCTGTTTTGCCATTCCTTAATTAATTCTTCCAGCGTTTTCAACAATTGGGATTTTATCATAAAGGATCCCTTTCTCTGCAAATTCTTCCATTAATTCATTAGTTGTAAAAATAGCAGGCGTACCACCTTTTTGTAAATGGTGTGTGTAATAAGCATAACCTCTTGCGTCCATTAAGTGATCCATAAATTTAATAGGCTCATCTAATACATTACCATTCTTATCAACTTTATATTTATAAGCTTTTATCTCTTTCAGTAAATTTATAGAATCAGAAGTTATTCTTGGTTCAAGACGTTTACAATAATCTAATCTTGCTTTGACCGATTTCTTTTCAGCAGGGTAAATTTCAAATCCTGCATCACTAATCTCTTTAATCCTATTTGGGTCTTCTGCATCAGCATAAATTGGGCTTTCTTTGCTAATGTTATTTCTCTCCATCCAGCTTACCAAGTCTTGATTAGTCATTTTGGTTTTATAAAGGAGTTCTCTTTCCCAAAGTTTATCATCCTGAAATCTAATTTCTACCATCGCTGTTGGACTGTTATAACCAAAATCCAACCCATAAATTCTCTCGTCAAAATGCTGTAAAAAGGTGACGGTAGTATATTTAGAGTAAATGAGATTTTCAAGGACTCCCCACTCTCCCTTTGCATAAATCCGATGGAAATTTTCATCATGGTTTACTAAATCCTCAAGTATTTCACAGTATTCTTTGTCAATGAACCTGTTATCTTTGTAAGTTGTATGAATAAACTCTGTATTCGGGTACCCTGAATCTTGAATTTTAACCTTCAACCAATGTGCAATGTCAACTGGATTAAATGTACCAATAATTTGTTTGTAACTTGGCGTATTACCTCTTAATCTCAAAACTATCTGTATGAAATCATTGTACGTTATCTCGTTTACTTCTTCAATCCAAACTCCAGTTATCCCCTCAATTGATTTCAGTTTCTGTACGTCATCAAGACCAACACACAAAATTTGTGATCCATTGTAAAAGGAGAATGTCATATCAGTTTTGTTAACATCGACTAATCCTTTCAATCCCCATGCGTCAATGTAATGATTAATAAGAGCAAATGACGATCTTCTTAATGACGGTTGAGTCTTTCTTATCAACAGGAATTTATGAACAATGCCCTTGTTAAATCCAAGAATTATCCTCAATAAAATCTTTTCAGCAGCAAAATGACTTTTACCGCTTCCAGCACCACCATACAAAAATAAATTTTTTGTTCGATTCCACAATAAAGGTAGATATTTACTGTTAAAAGCTTCTGATAAATCAGCAAGATCAATATTAATACTGTACATTAAACAATTTCCTCTATGTCTTTACCATTTGTTATTACTTCGTTAAGTACTGGTTTACCAATTTTTATGTTAACATTACCACTAAGATCAATTTGTCTCTTCTCAACATAACCCCTTGATTGACCTTTAGTTTTACAAACGAAAATTGCTGATGTAACATCTTTACGATTCTGCATGTTCCAAACTAGTGTATCTTCTGCAATATCGACATTCTGTTCTGCAGCATCATCAAATGCCTCCTTTACTTCAGGAAAATTCTCTATCCATCTGTAAATTGTCTTTCTGCAAACTTTCAATCTTTCTGAAACATGCATTACAATACCATATCCATCATAAACAGCTTTGATAATAACAGGTAAAGGAAATTTTGTTGGTGTGTTGTCATAATTATTACATACTTCTATTATCAGATCATTCATCTTGTTCTTTTGTGTTGTTGTTTTTTTATTCTTTTTCGCATTTTGTAAATATTTGCTACTAACACCAGTTTTACTACCTTTATTACCTCTTCCAGATTTTTTTGTATCAGGTCTGTATACCATCTTTTTTGTTGCGGATTTTTTCTTGGATTTTTTTGAATTCATGATATCCTCCTATAAAGTAAAAACGGAAGATATGCCTCAGAAATATACTATTCACTTTGTCAAGCGTAATGTTTTATTTATAAAACTCTACATTTTAGGATTTTAGGTTTTTCCAGAAAAGGGAACTTTAGGAAACCCGGAGGGAAAGGAAAATCTAGGCGTGCCCACACACGCACATATGTGTATGTTTCTTTATATTATATAAAATCATATTAGGTTATATTATTCGATTGTTTATTATTGAGAAGATTATTCCACATTTTTCTTTCACCTAATTTTGTTTCTAAAACTTCATATTTACATTTATCACACCTGTACCACCTGTTCTCATTCTCAAATACCATTACGGGTATTCTCCGACCGCATTTAAAGCAGTTTATTGTACGCTCGTTCATAATTACCTCGCAAACGGATCAACAAGATTTTTATGCTCTATACAGGAGTCTATTGCTTTCTTAAGTGTTGCATTGTTTTTATCAAAAGTAATATTATCTTTCATCCATAATATATACTGATAATCATTAACGTATACTTGAAACATTGTCCAACCTTTGTGTTTACCAAAATTAACAATATAATCTTTCCAACTACTACTCATAATTCTATTCTCCTAACTTTCTCTTTTGTCTATCATATTTGCATTTATAATTTTTAGAAGCTATACAACAATCGTTTTTATAATTTTTACATTTGTCAATAACACACGGCAATTCTTTATGTTTATTGCTCATAATTGTTCTCCAATATGTAAGAAATCTAGTATATATTTATCACTAGCACCATCATAAATTAAGGGTATAACTTTCCTACTTTCAATTAAAGTCTGTTGTACCCCGTCTTCATAAGGTAAATATTTTGTTATTACAATTCTAATAAATCTACCATCGTTAATATTAAATTTTCCAGACACAAAAACCAAATCAAAAGGAACATATAACGGTATCATTGCGAAATCTTTCTCCTCAAAATATCGGATTTTTCTATCAACAGATTCGTGTATTTTAAATAACACATTGAACATGTCCATGTTGTTTTTAATATATTCCACTACAGAATCTATCATAATAATACTCCATGTCATAATATACTCATAACTTTTCATCTAACCCTTTAGGAAAGAAACACCGTTTTGGGTGTATATTAAACCTTTTATTTTGGCAAGATTTTGTATTCTGAAAATCACAGTCATTGCACCAGAATTTTTTAAAATAATTTACAATCGGTTTAACCTTTTCTCTTAATTTATTCATTTCTTCTATTTTATTCATTTTTAAAAAGAATCCTACCCAAATAGGAAGCCCGACAAGTTCTGAAGGCGAAACTTAGAAACTAACTTTGACAGGTCATTCTCTCTGCAATTAACGCTTCGAGATCAAACTTTCTCCCTTTCGTCTTTCCTCCCTTAATAAAGTTTAAATCTTACTAACTTGAGTCTCATAACAACTTAAAACTTTATTAATAAAGGTCTGAATGGGATTCGAACCCATTACACAAGGATTAAGAATCCTTTGCTCTACCAATGAGCTATCAGTAATTACCAGTAAAGCCTGGTTCACTCTAAGTTTTATCAGTTTTTATCTCTATTTGTTAAGATTTTATGTTATATTTCTAATAAATCTTTAGTAGCATTAGTAATTTCAAGCGCAGCCGTGATTCTAACTGGTTCACTTGTATATTTTTCTACCATCTCATCTCTTAGTTTTTGATCATAATATCTTCGAACTTTTATTATTTCATCCGGATTGCTAGGGTTATCACGATCTCTTTTTACCATCGGTTGCAGATTTCTATTTGTCAATACAGCGTAAGCCTGAACTTCAAGTTTTGAAACCACATCTCTACGTTGTATCCAATAAGCAATAGACTTTTCAACATATTTTCCATCTTCTACTTGTACAGGAACAATAGTATTCAAATTGGTATTCTGAATTGACAATTTAAGATGAATTATTTCTTTTAAAATATCAGAATGAGACTGTAACCATTGTTTAATTTGTTCACGTTGCTTTGTTTCAGTTTCATACGTAGGTGTTTCATTATCTAAATCCGCACAGTTATCCCGAATCTTTTTCCTAATATCATCCGCTTTACGCTGAAGGTCTTTAACCTTCTTTAATCCCTCAATTATTTTCATAATGCCCTCCAATTTAAATGTAATTGTTATACTATTATAAAACACAAGTATTGACTGTAATTTCAAACAATGATCTTATAAATTTGAACATGATTCTCCTTTTCTTTTACAAGTTGAAAATCAGCATCGGGAGTGCCGAAGTATAAACAATGATGGTGCTTTATTAATTCGTCACCCATCTCTACAAGACACTTTCTCCAGCATTTTTCACATTTGTAAATTTGTCTAGGATTATTCATACCTACATTCTAGAGAAAAAGGTAGATAGCACACCCTACTACCCATACAGCGAGCACAATAACACCCCAAATTCTAATATGTTTACGTAATATCTCTTGGTCAATCTGATATTCCTTACATTTATACTCATTATTATGATATTCTCCTAATTCTGAACAATATCCATTCCATTTATTATAATATTTACATGTTTTGCAGATCTTACAAAATATCATTTTCATATCTCCTCCTATTTATATAGACCATTTCTTTAAAAAGTTTTAAACTCTCAACCACCCAATTACAAATTTCATTTGAGTGTCTTGGGTAAACAGCTTTGCCTGTAATATTACAAACTCTAAATTCAAGCTTACAATACTCTGTTTCAATTCTTATATGTCTTTTAACTTCGTAAGTTAATTAGCATGTTTAAAAAATTTTTTGCTGCTTTATTGGCAATAGTTTTTACTTTTTTATGACTAAGATTGTTTCCATTTCTTCTGTATTCATCATAAAATGCCATTGCGATATTTGACTGCCAACAATAATAATAATCCTTATCTTTTTTAAGAGTTAAACATAATTTTGCTATTGCAATATCAAGTTTCATATATTTATCCTTTCTCTTTTGGGTGTTTTAATTCTTTGTGCCAGTTTTCTCATCTTAACACCCTCCTCTAAGATAAAAGATAAGAGCTACCCAAAAAACAGCCATACAAAAACACCTATATAGCCATACTGCTAGACTTACGCGGTGTTTAAATGGATTCATTTTTATTCTCCGGCAAATTTTCAAGCTCATTCCAGGCAGGGCAATCTTCTGGTTTACAATCAGTTTTTGTACATGTATGTATTTTATCACAAAGGTCGAGCGGGACACCATTAATAAACTGTTGCCAAGTTAATACTTTTTTATCCACAATTACCTCCTGTTGTGTGTCGTACGATGTAAAATTGATTCCTTGGTTATAATCCAGTTATATCTATATTATTTTTCATTCTAACCATAACCCCCATCCGGTGATTATAGAAGTCTCCCACACAAGCACTACCCATCCACTTAGCACTCCTATCTTGGCGCAAACTATAAATTAAAAAGATTTACAAATTGCAACCAACTATACAAAGGTTGTACTTTCTTTGTCCCAAAGTTTATAAAAGATAGAATATATCATCATGCACCCTGCTAACGTAAAGTACGGAAAAATTGACATTGGCACATGTCCGATCCATCCTATAGGGTAATCATGGAATACTGCGGAATGGAATACTTGGCCGTTAATCTCAGAGATATAATGCCATTGTTGAAAGAAAAAATCCCATATTCCAGAGAAAGCATGAAAGATTATCATACATATACCCCAGTGCCGGAAATCAAAATATTTTAGCTCATTAAAGGCAAAAAAAGCAATTACTCCAAAAAACAGAACCAAGCTTATGCCGCATACATCAAAGAAATAAAAAACCATACTTACAAATAAAAAAGAAAAAGAAACGCATGCATGAACAGCATTATACTTTGTCGGTTTCATTCTTCTCGGTATCAAAACCATCACACACAAGAAAAGCTTTCCACAGATGGGATAGAAAAGCCAGTCCTCTAAAGGAACATTAAGAATATGGATACCAAGTATTGACTGTGATCGATACCACCAAGCATTGTATACAGGGTCAAAATTAACTATAAGCAGATTCCACCCCCACCCCAAAAACGTACATATGCCAACCGTATACCAGTATGCTTTTGATTTTAAGGTGTCATACAGTCGATTTAAAGCCAAAAGTGTAATTACCCCTAGTATGCCTATAATTTTGGTGTATTCAAGCTTGGAGGGCTTTGTGTGTGTTTTGTGAGATTCTAATAGTTTTTTAGTTTTCATTTCTTTTCCTTTTTAAACTCTAAAATAGCACCGCCATTATCAGCATCGCCGTAAGAGAATTATATTCAATCCCTAAAAAAGCAAAAACATCTATGAACGTTCTCATTAAAGCATCAGGCATAATATTTGTTGGAACTTTAACCCTCATAATATGCTTATCATCTTTTGTTTTTATAGAGTCGATATTTAAACTAGTTAATGATACTGGATCACCTGAATAACAACTATCAACCGCTATAGTGCTACATTGTTTTTTCATAATCATTTAGTTTTAAGAATCCGTTTTGCTAATTTAATGACACTTCGTTTACAAGGAGGTTGTGGGGGTTTACGTTTTGCAATACTAAAGAAAAGGAACATCATTATATAAATGAATAATACTAAAACGCTCAAAAGAACAATAAACATACTTAACTGCACCTTATTAATACAGTTATAATTGACACCGCACAAGTAATTAATGCCAATATCAAACTTAACCCAATCCCCACAACCCATTTTATAATCCTCAATACTATATCAGGAGAAGCGATTATAAAATTCCTAATGTCTTTTTCTAAACGTTCCCTCTTTTCTTTATCTTTTTTATATTCCCACATATGTATTCGTATTTCATCAAACATCAAAGCCCTTGCGCCTAAAGCATCTTCAAGCATCTCAACCAAAATACCAATCGGGGCAGGTTTTAATATTGTATATTTAGTAATCTTCTTTGCTTCATTAAGTTTATCTTCGTCACCGCTAACAGCAATAATCACAACATCAGGATAACGACCTTTATAAAGCCTCATAAATTTAAGACCTTCACTATCATGGTCATAGAGCATAATATCACAAATTACTGCATCATAGTGACTCATTAGCTTTTCTCTAGCTTCATCAGGAGTTAAAGCTTTTTCTATAGTACCGAATTTTCCTAGTGCATCACAATACATTATACATAATTGTTCATCATTTTCTACTACTAGAATTTTCATAATAAGGACGTTCCTTTTTTAAACTGGCTGTAGATAAATAAATGATAAAAAGATCAACGAATTCATTTAAACCACTTCCCTTCATAGCTTCTATACTTTCCCCCCTCGATCTTTTAATAATAATATTTTTCACCTTTTTATTTAATTCGGGATATTCTTTTAAAACTGTGTTGATGTTAATCATTTAGTGCCTCCTTTATTATAAAACCTACTAATACTTGTTTGTTTCATGTCGTTAAGTATGTATGAGGTCATACTTCTTTTAAAACAAAATGGACACACAAAAAGACCATCGTGTCTACTAATACTAATATAACCACCGACTTCTATTTCACATCCACATTTACCACAATACCATTTAATCATGCTATTCATTTTACTCGCTTTAAAATGAAAATATTTTATACCCATTGATTTTCAACAGCCATTTCTCTTAATCTACTTCTAAACCTACTAGATGTTGCTTTTGACACACCAACCGTTTTCCCAATTTCTTCATCAGTTGGATGAGTCCTGTTATTATACACCCCTCTATCAATACAAATTTTCACTCTGTTATAAACTGTTTTCATAGTCTCCTTGGACGGCTCATATGACTCACTGAAAAATTCTTGAAGTCTAACATCAGGAATTGACTTCTTAATTTTTTCGGCTCTAATATCAATTTCTATTCTTTCAAATGCATTATCATTCGAATGTACCCCTTCATCATCAAGTATATGCTCAAACCTATTAATATTGTTGATATTATTGCGATAACATGTAAGAAGTTTTAAAGCAACTTGTTTTCCGGCAATTTTAATTAAATCATCTTTAGTTTTATCCGAATCTTTAAACTTTTCATAAACTTTTATTAATGTCATTACAGCTTCACCAGCCCAATCATTAGATAAATGATAATCCCCTTTTGCAAATTTTTTTGCTCTCGCCATGATCCCGGGATATACTTCTCTATAAAGTTCTTCTAATAAAATCATTTCTGCCCTCTCTTTTCTCTAATGTTAGATTTAATGTAATTAATAGTATGTTCTAGACTTAATACATAAAATTGAGAACAATCAACCTCAAAACTTGGTGATATATCATAAAGGTACTCATCAGGTTCTATATCTGCTATAACTGAATTTCTTATTATACCACAAATTTTTTTATTGTACATTGACATAATAAGAACAAAGATTCTAGGATGGCCACTCTCAAGATTATCAGATAACCAGCCACTGATAGTTTTAAAACCATTACTGAATTCAGTATTAATATCAAGATGCCAGTTTTTACATTCAATTATAAAAGGAAATTTGTATTGACCATCAATAAGCTGGATATCACCTTTCCAATGCATACCACCAGATAGAGGAGTTCTTTGGAAAGTAAATTTAGTAGAATCACTTAATATCTTCGCAATCCTTCTTTCAAATCTCGCTCCTTTATTTCTTGATTTCCTGCCTATTTTAGACCAATTAGTCATTTCCTACCCCTGTTCGTTTTAAGAAAACTGTCAATCTCTCTTAATTTTTCATCAAGTTCTTTTTTATTGTCCACCACAGCCCAACCATAAGGAGTGTATACTTGATACTGTGTTCCACCAAAATATCGGTATTCTCCCATTCTTGGTTTTTTCTTTCTAGTCTTATTTTTTGTCAATTCCTAACCTCCTTAATTTTTTAATAGTACGCTTAAGATTTTTAACAAGTCTACGATTATTTTGGATTGTTTTATTAAATTCTTTAATCAAATAATTCATTTTACAAAAGCTGCAACCAGTGAATTAAGAGTTTTTAAATTCTCTAGGTTAGAAAGAAGGCATTCAACTTTCGCAATAGCTTCTTCTTCCGGTAAATTATTTCTCTGTGCTGTCTTAACATTAAAACCACACATTGCATATTCTATCATACCCTTTATGATCTCATTTCTTTTAGTAATTTGTTTTTTATTAAGATTCATTATTATTTCTCCAGAATTAAAGATATTTGAATTTTTTTCACTTCATCTTCCCAAAAACCAATTACTCCTTCACCATTCCCAAGATCAACTAGGATATACGTTCCTAATTCCAGTTCAGCAAATCCCTCCAAACCCTCATCTAACACTTTTGATACCTTTCCGATTTTTCCATTATACTCAACAATATCTTCCGTGCTTTCTACCATCACAAATTCACCAACCTTGAATTTATTCATGGTTCACCTACTTTCAAAGTCTCTAAAACTTTGGTTCACCATATCAACTTCTAACCTTTCAAAAAAACTTTCCGTCACTGCTTTAAACTCTTTCTTAGTTAATTTTAATTCTTCCATCATACCTCCTTTTTAGTTATTGTTAATTTCTACTATAAAAAATCGCAAATCTCGTGCCAATTTTGGAAGTATTATATACTACCGGTTGTATTTTAAAATATTATTTAATATACTATTAGTCGTATGCTATTTGCATTTTGTAAAGAAATGATACAGATTTGTATCAAAACGATTAAGCCCATTTAACTTTTAAATACAAGAGGTAGTATTTTAATAAAAATTTAAACGATTTTACATACAACGGATTGTATTGATACAAGGCTGTATCAAATATGATACAAGGCTGTATCATTTTAGTATTCCCATAAATAATGGGAATACATTTTTTACAATTTAGGAAGGGTAGTAATTTAACTGATTTAATCATCCTTTACATCCTCTTCTTCCTCAAACTTTATTGGTTCAATACTACTCATTTTTATTATATCTTTTACTATTTTACCATTTACCCTTATTTTACCCCATGAACACAACATACCAGCACAATTACAACACACTAACAACGATTGTTCATTAGGATATATTTCGAATAATGTTTTATAATTCCCAACTACGATATACGCATCTCCTTTAAATTGTACACCACAATGCTGACAATAAGAAACATGCTCTTTATTATTGTAAACCTTATAAATAATCCTAGCTTGGAGAGTTTTTTGTACAATCACATCACCATGATAAACCATCATACACCTCCTGTAAAGTAACCAATTCATTTATATTTTTTATATATATTTTCTTATCGTAAAGTATTTTCCTTTCCTCACTATTTATATTATCCGGGTCACATTCACTGAAATTAGTTAATAAAGTCCAATCGATTAAAAACAGACTAACAGAATTAATTAGTATAAATTCCCTTATTATTTTGATAGCTTTGTGTATAGCATCACCATCCAACCATACAGTTATTTTATTTACTACACCATCATTTATCAATCTATGTATGAATTTAATTTGTCCTTTCGTCAATTCACTGCCAAGAATACCATGACCTTTAACAGTAATTGCATCAGCAACACCTTCTACCAATATTAGTTCATTAGAATACCCATACGGAGTATATAAAATAGAGGGTTTTTTATGTCTCGGATTTACATTCTTTTTCTTCTTGTAGTCACCTTTCAATGCTATTCTACCTTGATAGTACACCAAATCCCCTTCATTATTAAAAATCGGGAAAATGACATAATAGGGGTGTTCAACTGAAGTGCCGCATTCAACATCAAGAAAATTTCTTTCCTCGGCATATTGATATTCAATCATATATTTAGCTTTTGGGTTATCTTTAAATGATTCATACTTAATATCAATTATTTCGTCTTGACAATTGACAATATCAATACCGTTATTTTTAGTAGATATACTACCATTTAAATTTATACCTAAATCACGACACAGTCCTTTTAAATTACCAGATTCATTGCACCTAACACAACCATATACCGACTTATTAACATTAACACCAAATACATACCTTTTATTACCAGTTTTCTCTCCTACACAGAAAGGACATTTGAAATATAATTCACCTGTGTTGCCATCTATACATTTTCCTAATTTAAAGGATAATATTTCTTTTAACTTGTATTTATTAATCTTGGTATCCATCGTCTTCGTCAACTATCGATTTTTTATTATGTAATGATAAGTAATTAATTATTAATTTCCTTTCATCATTCATAGTAACCCTAATTTTATGACATGGTCTAAGTTTATCAGCATCAACAGAGGTTAAAATCACTTCTGATTCACTTATACAATCAACTATTATTGCATTATTCATAATTACCACCTTTCTTTAAATCGCAAATTTGCATTTTAGACCAATCTATATGTACAGGAATAGCAATATCTCTTTCGTCATCTCTATTTTTAGCTATAAAAAGTTCTCCTCTTTTAAGTTTTTTCTGGTTTATGTCTTGATTTATCGATACTATAACATCGAGTATAGCAGCTTTACCAACAATTGATTCTGCTAAATGTTCCATTCCGATGTGTTTTACTCCTTTTATAGTTTCTGATTGAGATTGTGATGCTGTCCAACCCCTCGTTTCTAATTTTTGCATCATTCCTCTTAAACCTCTATATATATCTTCTAATTCGAACCTTCTTTGATTAAATTGTCTCGATGGTAATAGAAGATCAGCATAATCAACTATTATTAAATCAGGTTTTACACCACGAGTGTCAATCAATTTTTCTATTTCATTACATAATGTATTTACATTAACTGAATTCGAAGGGTGTTCCTTTATATAAAGTTTCTTTTTAATTTCATCTGATATTTCCATCAATTTACGCAAAGTTCTATTAGGGGTACGCATTATTTCTTGTTTGGACATACCTAATATACTTTGGTCATATCTCCTTGCTGTCTTTTTATCTGATAATTCTTCTGTGAAGTGAAAGACGTTATAACCATTCATTAAGCAGTTTCTTCCTATTGAAATTAAAGTCGTGCTTTTTCCGCCACTTGGCGGAGCTACTACTAGACCAAGTTCTCCATCACTAAGACCACCATTGTCCAAACAGTCATCAACACCAATTATACCAGTACCTACAGTTCTAATAGTCTCTTTAAGTTTAGTTATTCTAACTTCTGCCATATCAAAATAATCGTAAATATCTTTACTCTTGTCAATACCGATTGACGATATTTCTATTGATCTTTGTTTTAATTCATCAAAATTTCTGTTTTTCAACAATCCATCAATATCAAGACTTAATAAACGCCATTCCTGCGTCTTAGCAAATTCTACTAGTCTATCTTTTATATACTTTGTATCTTTTATGTCAATTTCATACAATTCTTTAAAAATGTTACATAGGTATTTGTCTCCGCCATTATTAGTAACATGGTTTTTTATTATGTCAAAACTAGGACATATATTATACTTATTAAAATAGTCACTAAATAAAACAAATGCGTCTTTATAGTCATCTAAGGTAAAATAATCTTCTTTGACATATTTTATAACCTTAGTACTAAATGATAAATCTGTTAATAAAACAGACAACATATACTTTTGAAAATCAACATCACCAATGTTTTTCTTCATAATAATTGAATAGTATTGTCCATAGTTGATAATACATCGTCCATGTTATCAAATTTATAAATCGACTTTACGTGGTAATACAACCATTCTGATACTCCATGGAGTTCGTCTTTATCGTACAACGTTTTTGGTAAGAATACAATTACAGGTTTTTTTAGTTGATACATCAACAATATTTCCATCGATTGACCAACAGAAGGCTTCATATATAAAACAATCATCAAATCAGCTCTTTCAATTAAACAACGCCCGTCTCTAACAATATGACAAACATTAGTTATCGATCTTTCCTGTGGCATTCCGTTCTTTAATGTATCTACAAATATTATGTTATCATATTTTTCTTTTATTAAATATATTTTAAACATTAATAAATGCGTTTCTTCTTCTGTTAATCCAGTTATTGGGAAAGATAAATAGATCAATAATTTATTTTTTCGGGATTCCGACATGACAATCATCTCCTTTTTTCTTACCTACTTTCGTTCTATGTATGTTTACCTCACGTTTACCAAGATATACGCTCCCCAATTCATTAGAATTAACCATAAAACAAGACGCTAGAGTAAACCAAAAATGTAAAACGTCAACTAATTCGACTTTTATTTTTCGTACGTCAATTTTATTTTTATCCCAAAATTTAACATGTATTTCTTTGTACAATTCATCAATTTCCTCTTTCATTCTATTAATCATAGCTTCAATAAATGCCGATGACTTAACACTTATATTATCGAGTAAATTAATTTCTTTAAAAACACTGCGAGCATCTATGCCGTACCTACTTGTATAAAGTTCGTCTAATTCTAAATGTCTTTTAAATATATAATCTAAATTAGTTTTCAAACTTATTTCTACACAATCTGCTATTTTATTAGCCCAATCGCATGTTTTTAAGTCTTTTTTAATAAAACAAACCTTCATGCCAATATTCATCATACAATCTAAATTAGTTAAAACATCCGGAGACATAAACTGTACAAATTTATTTACTAATCTATCAAACAAATGATATTCGTCTTTCCTTCTTTTATTTACTAAATCCTCCGATTTATTACCATCAGGAAGTTTTCTTTCACCAAGTAATACTAAAATTTCATGTCTCTTATAACTACTATACATACTAGACAATCGCACCACTTCTTTTAATTGATCCTCACTTCTTGGAAATCCGTCAATAAATATATTTTCCACACTGTCAATGCAATGAAAGACTTGCAAAAAAGACTTTACAGTATCTCTAACCTCTTCTTCCGTTGATTTAGGAGTTACACTGTTTTCTTGCTTAATAAAATAATCATCGCCGTATTTTTTTCTTAGTTCTTCACCTATAAAAAGACACTTATTATTTTTTTCTTTCTCCATTAATTTCATAAAAGTAGTTTTTCCGATATGAGAATTACCAGTAACCCAATAAACAGGCATAAACAATACCTCCTCTAGAAACCTGTATTAGAAAGTAAAACGGCAGAGTTTCTCTTTCCAGTACCGAGATATGTTATCTTACAATCGTAGTCTAACATTAACTCAGCATCCTTATCATCATCCCTTATTAACCTGATTTCATTATTAAGCTCTGTTAAAAACGATCTCGCTTTAATGGAACTATTGAGCAATGCAGCATCCTCCGATAAACTTTCACCGCTTTTATCGTGTAAGTTCCAATCTATATAATCCATAAAAGTAATAGCAAGTTGAGTAGGCCTACATACAGTCAAAAATTTATTGATTTGTGTTTTTGAAAAGGTAAATATTCTTCGGACTTTATCAGTTACGGTTGTTCTCTCTTCAAGTTTATCAGGACTCCCAGAAATTTCGGTTATTTCATCCCATGTCAATTCTTTCTGGTCTTTATAACAATCTCCAGAATAACCAACCATTTTACCACTTTCAACGACATTACCAACACGTATCGGGAAAGTCCTAATAACGCCTATTACCTCACTCAACCACAAAGGAGATACTCCGGAGTTTGAGAGAGCACTTCCAACATTTATATCACGTGAAGTTACATACGGATAAATTTTCCCATGGTTAATAGAAAGATCAAACCCTTGCGCAGTCTCCGCAAGAACCGTACCACCACACTTGAGAGCAGTATTAACAATGAACGTAGTATCAGCTATAAACATTTCCAATTCAGGGATATCTTTTGCTAATTTAACCCCCGGCAGTCTCATTATTTTTCCACTTAAAGCTGCGCCCACACCTTGACAAGTTGATGAAATTCTCTTCAATAACTGCGCTTCTTCTTCTTTGTGTTTATCTTCGACTATACATGCTGTCGGATTAATTTTTAATCTCTTTTCATTAAGGTTTAAGATATCAATTTCTTCTTTTAATCTATCAAGTCTGATAGTTGCTGCCGGGTTAATACAACACATACAGTCTTCATTAACTGCAGCAGAAGGTACAGTATGAACAACAAACTTTTTACCATTATCCAATACGGTTGTGTGTCCAGCATTAGCTTGGAAATCTGAAACAGCAACATCAATGTGGTTCGAAAGTGCTATATGTGCTGCTACTTTACCTTTTCCTGTTGAACCCCATTGCCCATCAATTAATACGTTAAATCCTGGTTTTATCATGTCAATTTCTCCTTTTATTAAAAATGCCATGACAGGACGGATTTTTCATCCAATCATGGCGCATTGTTCGTTAACCGCAATATGTGTTACTCTTTTTAAATAATTTTACCTCCTTTTTCTTGGGGATGATTTTTTCTTTTCAGGACGATAAACCTCGCCACTATAACCTTCATATTCATCATTATCTGATTGATTTTTAATGACGTAGATCGTATCGCCTTTTTTATTTTTATCAATTTCAACAAGCTCACCCTCAATATGACCCAATTCTTTATCATCAAAAGCTAATGTTTCGCCTATCTCAAATTCTCCATCTTCTGATTTCTTTTTCTTCTTAGGTTGTTCCTCTTCTTCCGGTTCTTCTTCTTGTTTTTTCTTTTTCTTCTTAGGTTGTTCCTCTTCTTCCGGTTCTTCTTCCCTTCTTGCAGATGTACGTTTCTTCTTTTTAAAATTGTCATCACCATCATCTTTAGAATGAAAATTCGGTTTCAATGCGTCAACTTCCATAAGATCAGTAGGTTCAATTTCAAGATCGGAAAAATCATCACAAACATCCTTATCACGAATCTTTACCCTATACATATCAGTTCCTTGTTGACTCGAATCGTATTCGATTATAAAATCACGGCCTTTAACCCCAAGTACCTTAACGCCATAATCTATATCAAGAACGTACGAAAGGATATCATTATAAACAGTTTTAGTTAAAGTGGCAATTCGAAGTGAATTATCCTTTAATTTTTTATCTCCTTCCATCAATACTATAGCGTTTACATAAAATCTTTGTCTTGCATTCATTGATTTATCATTTTTCCGCAAGGCATCATCACATATTTCGCAATTTTGTCCAGAACAATTAAACGGCTTGTTATTAACGAAATGTACATCTTGTTGTACATCAATTTCCTCAACTAAATCGTCAATTTCATAATCATCAGAAATTCTACCAATTTTTATATCGTGATCATTAACACGATGTTTAAATGAAAATATCCGGATTATATTTTTCCCATCTCTAGGTATCCAAAAATCACCACTGCCACCACTTCTTTTCATATTTTCTTTTTTCTCACGGTATTTATCTAAATTAATACCCATGTTTTACCTCCTTTTTATACGTTTATTTTTATTAATGTTAACCTTAACGTGGTCAATGTTTAGGTATGTTAAAGATTTATCAACTTCGCTTTGCAAATTTTCGTTTACCTCCTTTCTCAAATGGCCAATAGCCAGGTTAATATTATCCTTTTTGTCAAGTTCTATAGTTAACCCAAAATTACATTTAAAAGAATCAAAGTTCCCTAAATTAACTGTAAGTCCTTTATCTAACCTTATTTCTTTAATATTCATATAATTACCTCAATATTATAAATTAGACAAAACTACTTCGTCTTCAAATAATTCAAATTCCTGTTCGTTCCACGCATCAGCCCAATCACCAATTGAATAACCTGAACCAAGTGGAACCCTAACTACCATACCAGTATTTTCCCTCGAAAACAAAACCACCATCCCCTTATTTTCATCGTTAGAAATTTCGTGTTTTAAAACGGGATAAGCGTGCTTTACTTTTTCTGATTTTCGAATAATAGACTTCATAAAATTATTTTTCTCCTTTCATTGATATGTTTACATAACTAAATTCAGTTATTTTTAAATTTTTATTTGTGCAGTTTATTAATAACGGGGTTTTTAAACCAACTCCCAAATCAAAAACTTCATCGTCATTAATTTTGATTTTTAATGAATGATTTCTTTCTTTATTGGTATTTGAAAAACTACCAATAAAATATTTATTAATATCAATATCACTAAATTTAATAGTGCTGCTTTCATCTACTATTGAAAACGTTACTCTGTCTAAAATCATAAATCCTCCTGTTCTAACCAGTTTTCACCGATTGAAATATCCATTTTTAATGGGACTTTTTCAAAAAATTCCCATTTCTTCATTGCTAAATCAACAGATACTTCTTTAACAATTTTAGCAAGTTTCCTTAATTCCCTGTCATAATAATCTATTATTAAAGAATCGTGGACTTGTCCTATAACCATCGATTTCATACCTTCATCTATCAATCTTTGATCAAGTGTAGCCATTGCCCATTTTGTCAAATCAGCGCCTAAACTAGCAATCGGAAAATTACACGCCTGGTTTAAAGCTCTTTTTGCTGTCCAAAAATCACTCGAATTCACATCAGGTAAATGCCTTATTCTACCAAATTTACTAACTACATATTCATGTTCTATACAATAGTCAAATAATCCCTGCATGTAGTTCATGACTCCTGTATATCTATTTGCATAAGCATCTAGATAATCTTGGCATTCTCCTCTAGGTTTACGTAACTGTTTTGATAACTCGCCAGCTCCGATATTGTATTGTACACCAAAATTCACTCTTTTAGCATTAAACCTATACTCCTTTCTTTTCTTTTCCCCTACTTCGTATAAATCCGGATACATACTTTCTGCAGTTATCATATGAAGGTCTTTATTATTATTTAACGCATCAATATAAGTTTCATCTCCAGATTCATTAGCACATAATCTTAATTCTAATTGAGAATAATCGGCATTCATTATACCGCCCCTAGCACCAAACCTACTATCAAATATCTTTTTAACCGAATCACCAAAAACCCTGCTTCTTTCACCCTCTCTTATTTCTTTCGGATTCGGCAGATTTTGTAAATTCGGGTCTTTTGATGATAACCTGCCAGTTACAACATACGTATTTGTATAATCACATGATATAAAATCGTTTACTAACTTGTCAAGTATGACTTTTATGTCCGATATACCATGGCTTATACCCCTATATTCCCTAACTAAATTTACTTTAGGGTATTTATTAGACAACAACTCCATGGCTGTTTTATCTGTTGAAAAAGACTCACCAGAACTAGTTTTTTTTATGCCGAATGTATCAAGATTCCACCATTTATAAAACAAATTATTTACCTGAACAGATGAATCTAAATTTAATTCAGTACCATTAAGACCTTCTTTCACCTTCCTACTTTTTGTAATTGAATTACTTATACTTTTCATTCTCTCTTTTCCGGATTCAACTACTTTTTGTGCTTCTTTTACATTTATGTGCATCCCTCTTAATTCTATTCTCGCTAACGTTCTCATTGTCGGCAATTCTACTTCTTCATATAATGTTTTAAGTCCTAACTTATCAATTTTTTTACGAAGAGTATTTCTAGCCCTTAATGTCATATCAGTATCAGCGCAATTATATTTTGCCAACTCATCAAAAGGAACAGTGCCCCAATCATAACCATTCTTATTCATGTAATAACTGAACGTACCTTTATGGCTTTGCATCTGTGTATACATAGTACCAATAACTTCTAAATTACACGGCATTTCTTCATTTAGTAAATGTGCCATTATAGCAGTATCATCAACTATATTAGGTTCAATCCCTAATTTTTCAATACACCATTTCATTTCATATTTTGCATTTTGTGCAATTATAGGACGACTCATTAAAAAATTCGAAATGTCTTTATATAAATCTTTATTACCTTCAATTTTAAATGCTTTGGCTCTACCAGCTTTATCACTATATCCAAGACATCTTATTTTAGTATTTTTCAACCTCGGATCAAATCCACCGCACGTTTCAAAATCAACTGCAACAGGGGTATCAAAACTATCGGTATAAGCACCCCCGCAGTCTAAACCTACTAAAAAAGGTTCAGTAACTATTTCATATTTTTTTCTTATTCTATCAACATTATCTATAAATCTATGGAGCATATCAAACTGCGATTCAAAAGTACCTAATAAACGCTCATTCCTAAGTATAGCGGACGGATGATACATCGGAAAAACACTCCATGCGTCTCCTGATATTAATTCACATTCAAACAAAGTACCTAAATAATCAGATAACTTATCAATATTGGTTAATGCTTTCAACGCTACAGAACCAAGAGGTACAATAATTTCAGGTTGATATTTTTTTATTGCAGTAAATAAATAACTCGAACAAGCTTCAATCTGTTTTTTTAAAGGCCGTTTATCATTAGGTGGATAACACCTAACAGCATTTTCTAATCTATATTCATAATCATCAATATGATGCTTTTCTATTAAGCTAATTAATAACTTACCAGACTCACCAACAAAACACTCGTTTTGTAAATCTTCATTTTTTCCGGGAGCTTGTCCAACAAACATAATATATGGCTTACTGCTGCCCCTACCATTTATACAATTGCTCTTCGATTTCTCGCAGAGATCGCACTTCGTACACACGCCTTTGTTTTTTAAGTCTGTCATAATTATCTCTAATACCTCTTAACATTTTGTAAAGTTTTGCATTAGTCATTTTGTATTTGATTAATTTTTTCTCATAACCAGACCACTCACAATTACTGCACTTGTACTTAACGTTACCATTTGTAAATGTAATATCTAGTATGTTTATGTATGATTTACAAGATGGGCAAACATTACCAGATTTTTTCTGTGCTTTTTTTACCGGATGAATTTCGCCACTGAGTATTTCTAACAACACTAAAGATATAAATTGCTTCACTTTTCTGCCAGATTGATCTATTATTAAACTCACTATATGCAATAACTCTGGTATGTTAGACGATGCTATATTGTATAAATCATAATCCAAAAATTCGATTTCAAAATCAAGACTAACAAATTTCTTTCTATTAGTACTATGTTTTCTTAATATATCAATACATTTATTACGGAGTACAAGAAACAAATAATTATCGCTTACATCAACTAAATTATTTTTGATTATGTGCAACCATAATTCATTAATTACGTCCTCTCTTAATCCGTTATTGACTCTCCAAACAACAAATTTCATCATTCTTTTAATACGGTCATAATCCATGTTGTTATTTTCCTCTACACCTTTTCCAATGCCCACAGTATTTATCACTACACAAATAATTTTCTGGATTGCACATTGGAAATATCCCTTTTTCCGCTGCTTTGATAACCTCTTTTACTACACCCATAGACCACGCTAATTGTTTCATATTTCTATGGCCTGTCTTTACGTCAATCATAGAATTCTTAACCATACTTATGATTCCAGCATTAACATTAGAAGCTTTAGTCAAAGTATTTTTCATAATTGCTATTGTATAAATTGACAATTGTAAACTACCATTAACAAAAGTTTGGCTTTTTGCAGCTTTAGTGACCTTATAATCATATAAGTTAAACGACTTTTTTGGTAAACTCACTAAATCGATAAACCCCTGTATAAAATAAGTCTCTCTACCGACCTCAATCGGGAATTTAAAAAAATACTCATTTGCTGGTTTATTATTTATTTTTGCTGGTACAACATTTGAAATATCATTTACTTTGTAACTATTAATTATAAGTTTACCTCTATTAATAATAGTATTTTCTTTATCTCCCCAAACTTTGATATTCTTCTTTTCAGTAGAAAAATTATCGGCAAAACACTCATAATGCTTCTTTGCGGTAGTAGGTTTCCCCTTTTTGTACTTAGTAATATTATCCTCGTCAAGTGCATGGTGATGTGATATACCCTCAACCAAATCGGAAGACAAACTCGCTCTTACCCCGTCAATATAAGTTAATTCAAAATATTTCGGACATCTAAGATATGCCGATACTGCTGAATATGTCCATTTTCTTTCTCTAATATCACCAGCCCGACTTTTGTAATCGTTCTCTTTTTTCTTTGTCACTAAGTACCTCCTTTATAATTTCTAAATGGTATTTGTTAACTCTTAACATTGGTAATTCGTCAATTATATCATCATAAACCCAACGCCTTATTAAATATATAACAGCTAACCCATACATACTAACGGTACCATTCTGTATAGCAACAGCAATCGCAGATATAGTTTTACCAGTTATAAACTTAAGGTCATAATCTAAAATCTTAAATATATCTACTTCTTTTGTATCGACATACCTTTCATCCCATAATAACTTCTTGTACCTATTAACAGATTTTTTAGAATACAAAGTATGGACTGGTGGATATACAACACTAAATACTCTATTACAAAAACTCATAGGCATGGATTTGAATTGTGACTCAATATAAACCCCAATATCGGTACTTAGTGCAACACAAATTTCTTGTAGCTTTTGAATACAATCATTGCTTAATGATGTTCTTGAATTGAAACCAGTACGCTTACATTTAAATTTATTGTAATAGTATTCACATCTTGCCTTGAAGTTTCTACCATCACGAAATTTATTAAGATTCATAATATCTCCTCTATTCAGATAAATTATGAAGTAATGGATCAGTTTCAAATATACTATGACCATGTTTTATTTATAAAACTCTACATTTTAGGAATTTAGGTTTTTCCAGAAAAGGGAATTTTAGGAAAACCGGGAAGAAAGGAAAATCTAGGCGTGCGCACGCACGTATAATAAAGAAAAAACAAAAAATGAAACCAAAATTAAATTTTTTGTTTTATATAAATACAAAGAGGTTATTTTTTATTAACTTTTAAAAAGGGCAGTTATGGGTAAACTTAGGGTAAGGAGGTCAAATCATGAGGTAAAGTATTGTAAGATTCATAAAGACGTAATTAATAACAAGATGTGTAGAGAAAAATGGTGGAATAGTTGTTGCAAGGATGTACCGGAAATACAAATTTCGAGGGCATATTGTCAAACTGTCAATTTTAAAGAAGGGCAGGAAAATATACCTCTTAATAAAGATTTGTACTATAACCACCCTGAAAAAATTCAATACGAAAGAATGATGAATGGATTGAATAAAAAAGAGAATAATTATTTAAAAAAACCAATAAATAATAAACCTAAAACGGAGGGAAAAATTATGATTAACGATAAAGCTGCAGAAATTTTGTCGTCTGCGAAAAACGAAAAAGAAGTTATCAAACTTATGAAACAAAATAAAGATAAGTTTGACATTTCAAAATTAAAGAAAATTGAAATCGCTGTTAAAAATGGCGAAACGAACTTCGGTCGTGCAAAAATGACTTGTCTCAATATCTTGCGTAATGGAATGAAAAATGATAAACAAACTATTAAATCATTACCAACACCAAAAAGCAAAAAGAAAATAATTACAAAACAAGAAACACAAACACCAACAATAACTTCCGGGAGAAAACGTATCCGTAGAGAACCTGCATAAATAAAAAAGTGGGTAGCCAGAAAGGAGGGCAGTGGCTTAACTGGCTACCCTTTACGCCTGCGAAAAAGGCGATTTAGTAAAACGAAAAAAGAAATTTGCTGTTTGAATTTGAAATTTTTTACTACTTTTAATACTCCAATTTCACTGATATAAAAATTACTCATGAAAGCGAAATAAAGGTTTCTGTGTACTGTAATACAACCCCTTGAACCTCTCCATAATGGATTTTTATATCCAATATTTGCTTCGTGTAAATAAACCCCTGTCATATGATAAGCTTTTTTATTAGGATTATAAGACCTTGAATTAACCTTACCGCCATTATTAATTAACAAACATTTCCCGAATTCAGGATGTTCCCTACAAACAAAAGAGTATTCACCAAAATCAATAAACCCGGAAAATTGGTTCCATTTTATTTTAGGGTTTGAAGGTTTATAAGGATTTGGACAACACGAACATTCACAAGCGAATTTTAAATTTTCTTCGTTATATAAATACAACATATCACCAAACCCAAGCTCTGGATTTAATGGGTCAGATTTACTATGAATTATTAGTTCTTTTTTTCTCACTTAGTCACCATTTTAATATAAGCTGAACGGTCTGCAACTCTAGTCGGTGAATTTCCTGTTTGTATTCTATTAAGAACAGTATATTTATTACCTAATACACCGCCAGAAAGCCAAATAGTTGTGGATGTAGTGTCGTTTGTGTCAGAATCTTTTGTAATCCCATTAGGCACTACCCACGAACTAGTTGAAATAGTATCACTACCTAACCAATCAGACCAGTCAAATTTAAAATCTAGAACTTCATTCGGGCCTTTCTCAAATTCTTTTTCTATGGTAGTTATCATAAATTTTCATTCCTATTAAGTAAAGGGCTGCTTTTACACAGCCCGGTAATTATGAAGCAGCAGCAGTGCAAGTAACGGTCACATTAAGAGTATCGTCGTCATCCGCTGATTTATCACCACCTGAAAAAGCACCAGCACCATACAGAGTGCCAGATGATCCACTTTTTGTACTATTTGTTGTAACAAATGCTCCTCCAATGGTAGTACTATTAGTAGAAATAGTAAACACTGCTTTACTCGCACTATTATCTACAGATTGCCCCGAGACACTCCCTAATGTCAATGTCTGTCTAACAGCTTCATCGTAAGCTACAACCTCAGTCCATCCGGCATGTGAAGCCATAGTATCACCTGCTGCAACACTTGGTGTACCGTCTGTTAAACCGACATAAAATGCTGCCGTGTATGCTGAACCCTTTAAATATTTATCAAGCACATCATCGAGGCCAACATTTACAACGAGGTTTTTTACCTCATCAATCCATTTTAGTTTCCCATATTTATCAAAGCATTCCACTTTGTAAACATTTTCAAGCTTTATTTCATGAATCATTTTCGGCTTTTTGATTAACTGCGCCCCGAAAATAGTCATAGGTTTTACTATTGCATTCATACTACTACCTCCTTATTTAATGTAATAAATACGATTTTCTTGTTTTATATAATATGTCCTACCTTCTTGTTTTATATAATATGTCCTACCTTCTTGTTTTATATAATATGTTCTCTTTGCAGGTGTCGGGGTCACACCTGCTGTCCCTACCATGGTTATTGCTTTGTCAATTGCTAATGTTAAAGCTGCTGCGATTGGTAAACCCCCACCAACTGCTGATACTGCTAAATAATTTTCTAAATCTAGAGAAGAAAGTAATTCAGATTGGACATTTTCATCTAGTTGCATTGCTGAATTTAAATTTAGACTTGCAATTAACTCAGCAATATTACTTACACTTATACTGTTTATAACATTCAGGTTGATACTTGCTCCTATGGATATTATTGACGCTAAGGAAAGCCCTGAATAAACATCTAGTTGCATCCCTGCTTGTACTCCTTTATAGCTCTCTATCGATAATCCTTTGAATAACTGTAGAGAACTGTTTGCGGATAAGTTCGCTTGTGCTGAATACGAATCCCCTAAATTTACGTTAAAAGAATTGTTAACTAATAAATCTGAATAAGCGGAATTGTTTATAGTTATTATTTGATTAAGTGACATTGATGAGAGAAAATCGATATATCCTGAAACTACTACACTCGATGTGAATCCTAGAGTAAGTAATCCTGTAATGGAAGTACTACCAGCATCATACAACCCTTGCCAAGCGCCCTTATTTGGATAAGGATTTGTAGTATCTCCTTGCCAAGCACCTTTGTGCGGTAACGTAGTTGCCATAATTAAACTCCCTTAGATATTTGACTGCCAGTGCCGTAACACGGGCTAGAGGAGGAAATTTTAAAATCCCCTCCAGCTGCATCATCAAAGTCCGGATCACCTGTACTAACATTATTATCTTTATATATAGGGCTTGTTGTTTCAACCCCATCCCACATGTCATTACATCGTGCATCGTCACCATGATTATTATCAAACCAATTACTATCAGCTTGAGTAGTAAAATGTACTGCACCGTTTGAACTACTTTCAAAAATATTATTAGTTATACACCAAGAACCGCTACCGCTATCTGCGAAAATATCATATGCCCCATCATTAAAAGTATTGAATCTTACTGCCGTTCCATCATAACCATTTGTATCGATTTGTAAAGAACAATTATCAAAAATACAATTTTCTATCATTTGTCCATGATAGTCAGTCGTTACCCCTCTTCCCCCGGTAGCGTCTGGAATATCATAAAAATAGCAGTTTATCACTTTGTTATAATCTGAATAAAGCATCACACCGCTTGCTTTTGCAGATGTAAACTCGCAATCATCAATTATATTTCCCTTATTTACGAGTAAACAATGTCGGTTTGCACTCGATGCGTAATCTTGATTAAAATTACACTTCCAAAACAAACAATAATCGTTCGTCTCTACTGTATTATTCGTTTCTCCTTCAAACTCAACACACATAAACTGTACGTAATTATTACCAATAAAATTGTAAGTTGATATGTCAAACTTTGGTTTATCAGCATCATCAGTTGAAAAATCTGAAAGTGTGACATTTGCTCCCTCATTCGTAGTACCAGATTTGACACCAATGATTGTAGCTGGTTCAGCTTGTGTACCATTTCTAGCAGAAAAATCTATTGTACTATCAAGAGTAAAAGTCCCATCTTTTACATAATAAATATCACCAGCACCTAAAGAACCTTCAAGATCTGTCTCTAATTCAGCTTCACCCATAGCATTAGCCCAACTAGCACCAGACTTTGTACCTGCTCCTGCTGATGTAACGTGATGATATGTTCTTGCCATAATTTATTCTCCTTGAAACTTTTTTGCGTTTATAAAATTATCTAACCGTTGAGAATCGCCTACAATATCTATTAGTAATTGTTTTTCATCAGCTCTTTTCTTTTCAATTTTTTTAGTGAAAATAATTGGTTTATCTAATGGAGTAGCAGGTATATTTTCTGGATCGGTACTTATTCCGTATTTTGTAAACTCAGATTCATTAACGGGTCTTATTGGTTTTAACGATTTATCGACTTCCCATAACTCAAGATCATTTTGCTGTTTATAGTGTTTATTACTGCAATTTTCAAGAATACATCCAGTTGGTATTATACAATTATTTAGAATACATCTTTTAAAAGTTGTGTTTACTAAGTTTGGGTTGATGAAATCCGTATACGGTTCCGATTGTGAGAAGTCAGTACTTTCGATTACAGTATTTGAAAATAATTTTGCTGATTCTCCTGTTAAATCTTTTCTCTTAAAACCCATCTTCATATCATGAATTTGATTTAAATACACCTTTCGGTTCATACCCTGTGATTGAGCGTCTTGTTTTAATGCATCTCTTTGAGTGATAAACTCAGGTAATGTAATTTCGCCTTTGTCAAGTTTCTTTTTTAATGCTGTAACATCTTTAGCGCATTGCGCTAATGCGTCTAACCAAATTTGATGTTGTTGCTTTAAATTTACCTTTTTATCAATAATTTCTTTATCTTTAGGATCATAACCATTAAAAGAATACTTAACATTATTCGGTTTTCCTACTTTATCTAAATGATTTTCCAATGATCTAGGAGCAATAAAGCCTCCTGCATCAACCCTTGATTTCAAATAATCAATAGTAGGGTCAAACACACTTTTTGATACTTGAAATCCTGTCGCACTCCCTGTAACTAATCGATGATACAAAAATACGGCTACTGTTTTATCAGCTTCAATTTGATCTATAATGCTAACCATGTCAGGGTAAGTTCTGGAACTACCAAGATTATAAGTTGTTCTGCATTTTGTCAAGTCTACTAAAGGTATACCGTGATATTTTTCAGCAACCGTCCTAACATATTCAATACCAAGTTCTTTGCATACCTTGTATACTAAAGCATTTGCCTTTCCACTAGGAAGAGCAAGTAACCTACCTCCAGTTAAGCCGTTCTCCTGCTGCCATACTATCGGACGTTTTAACTCTTCATAAAGTTGCTCCTCAGTAAGAGTAGTTAAATCTGGATGCGTCCAAGAGTGATTACAGATCGACCAATCGTGGTTATCTTGTAAATCTATACATTGACTAGTTGTCAAAACATCCTGTACACCATATTTTACATTATAACCATTCACGAAACTTGTTGCAGCAAACCCATACATACTTAATCGAGGTTCCATTATAAGCTTATCAGAATTATAAGCATCATCTGACATAATTAATATCTCGCTCTTTGATAATGGTGGTGTATGATACCAATGTCCAAAAGTGCAATTACAAGGTACACCATCTTTAGCTTTTAGTGAGATGTATAATTTGTTGATTGCTGCCCAATTAATTGTGCCTGATTCTGCCCAATGTCTCTTATGATCATGTAAAGGTTGCCACTGCCCCGGTGTGTAATATTGTTCTAAATCTGTAAAATCAACATAGAATAAATCTGCATAATCACTTGGACTACTTTCTAAGGAAACAAGTATTCTTTTACAATTCTGTATATCTTGTAAAGTAGGAAAATAAATTAACAGCCCGATATTATTACCACTAATATTGATTGGTGATATTGCCTTTTGAGCCACAACGACACTATTAACAGTAGCAACACACCTAAGTTGTAAAGCTTTTGTATCAATAAAGTTAACTGTATCATCCACTATACTACCATTCCCTGTTTCTTGCCAACTACTTACACCATCATTAAAAAATGATATCGGTGTTTTAACAGCGCTTTCGTTTGGGTCATGATACATTTTCTTTCTCCTTTTCCTCTTCACATTTATTTGGATGCTGTAACTGTTTTATTAATGAACCATAGTTAAAGAATGCGCCTGATTTGTCTATTTTATTGTAAGCACTCATTAAGAAATCAAAATCAGGCTTAGAAACGATCCAATCTTCTTTACTAAGATTTTTAAGTTCATCATTCAAATCGATAGCAATTGCAGTGTCGTCAATTTCTTTACTTTCTTTAATTTTGATAGTGAGGAGATTCTTCATGAGATTGATTTCTCCCTCTTTTTTAGAAATAATATTTTCTTTAATAATTTTTACTTCACGCTCTGTAGGTTCTCTCTGCTGTGTAAGTAACAATTTATCAGAAAACTCTTTAATTGCCTTCTCTTTCGCTTCATTTAATTCTGTACCATCTGCTGAAACTTTGTCACTCGAAAAAACGATTTTGTACCTTAGACCTTTAGACATAACCTGCCCTCCTATTATATTTGGTTTGATTTTTAATACATGATGCTCAAGTCTGCAGTCACAGTCAACATAGATCTTGTGACCAGCATTATGAGCTTTTATACAGAAACCAAAATCTTCTGTTGCTTCATCAGCAGAATCCTTATACTCATAATAGTGCTTTCTGAAATAAGGATACCTCATACTCTTAAGTACTTCGGATGTAAAGAATAGAAAACCTCCTCCAGTCCAGCGACACTCGTGGAGTCCAGAAAGATTACTATCAAATGGTCTTGCATCTCCAATACACTTATCCCAAACCCCGGCATGTATAACATTTTTATGTTTCTTCCCCGGATACGCTCCAGAGATAATGTTAATCTCTGGCTTTTGAAGATGCATTATCATTTTAAGAATGTGTTCGTCATGATATTCAACGTCTGCATCGATCATTCCGAATATCTTAAAATCAAAGTTGGTCTGGATCTTCTTCTGACTCCGTGTAATTATTCGATTTCTATTCGTACCAATAGTTGCCCCATTCCTCTCTCGATACGGATACTGAACCTTCAGATTCCTATAACACTTAAATGCTATAGTATCTTCAAGATCGATCTCGTTTGGTATACAGAATCCTAGTAGTATATCATTCATAATTTGGTTAATTCAAATCCTTGAATCATTTTAATATCATAACTCACTTTGTTAAATAGGACTTCTAATTCACTCTTGTCCTTCTGTAAAAGGTCACCATCTCTCTTCATTCTTTCTAACTCTTTAGCATTCATATAGGCTCCTTTAATTACAGGGTATAATGATAATGTAACTCACCTTTCACGCCTTTCGTACCTGAATTAGTAAACGTACCTAAATTTAGATCTTTAAATACTTGACAGTTTGAACTATCATCGGCAACAAATGCCTGCCCAACAGACCAATTCCCTCCATTGTCTTTAGTAAATACTAACGATTCTAAATTCCGACCACCACTTAAATCCTGCGCTTTTGGAAGGGTAAATGTTAATGCTGTAGAATTACTCGTACCACTAACTAAAAACCAAACATGACACATATCTCCACTCAAAACATAATTGCACCATTCTGTGGGGGTGCCTGAAAAACCCACTGCATTCAATGAACTAGACCAATCAGTTAAATCTTTCCAATTGTCCCCTCTAATTGTAGTACTACCACCAACCGCTTCTATATCAACATCCCCACTATCACATTTTAAATCTAAACTATTGTAAGCATGGACAGTCGTACTTCCCGCTGTAGCATCAATTAGTATATCGCTACAATCATTCTGTAAAGTGATATCTCCACTATCAACGACCACATCAAAACCAGCACTTGATCTTATTTGAAAAGAATCACCACTATCGGTATTCAATTCAAATGTAACATCAGGAGCAGCAACAGTATTCCCAAGTTTTATTTGTATACCGTCATCAGCAAATATATCAAATTTAAATTCGACATAATCGGTCGCACCTTCTACTATATCAATCGCATCTGCTCCACCAGCAGTAAAAGTAATCTGGTCATCTTGGAATCTAATTCTAGTATCCGTATCTCCATCATGGCGTATGTATTCACTAGCAAGAAAATCACCTTGAGCAGTAATATCATTGAAATCTGCATCCATATAATGTAAACTACCATCCCAATAATGTTGAGTAGCGAGAGTATGATAATTACCAGCAGCATCATCATATGTCATGAATCTAGAACCTAAAGATTCACTACTTTCTATCATCAATTGCAGTATGTCAAGGTTTGATCTACCGTTTGCTTGACTGTCACCAATGTGTTCTATGTGTTTGAGGTCAGCCATTTTGTAACCTCCATTCCAAATTTATTGCTTTTGTCAATTAACATTTTAATACATGAGTCTACCATTTTGGCAGTTGTTTTAGTCACTTGTCTATCTTTCTCACAATCTTCAGTTAAGAATAATTTACTAAGTTCTTCTTTTGTCAATCCTTTTTTACCTAATTGTTTTGTAGTTTCTGATATCTTCTTATTGAGAATTTTCTTAATATCAACATGTCTATTGACATGATCAACAGCCTTTTTTCTAAGTAACCTATTAAGTGATTTCCTACTAAATACGACTTCATTCTTTTCTAATTCTTGTAATACTACTTTCTCATTATCTTTCTTACAAATTATTTCTATCCTGTCAAATGTCATTTTTACCCTCCTTTAATAAGAGTCCTTTACGTCACTACCTTCACCATGAATTGCATACTCTTCCCAAGTATCTTTCCAATCGGGGGTAACTCCGACCCCGTAAGTATCTTTGATAAAATATTCTATTGCTGTAGTTTCCCCTAGTAATATAGCCCTTATAGTAGTTACATTGTTATTGATATTATGACTAATTGACTCAAGGATAGATTCTACTGCAACGTTATTTGTGTAATGCGGTATTTGAATTTTTACTCTCTGTGATATAAAATAACTTTCTGCTAATTGATAAGGCATATCAAAAGTTATTCTTTTAGGAGGTTCTACCTTATAATTACTTTGAGTCGAAATATCTCCTCCAGTATAAATAGTTCCCATCCATCTTAACCATGATTGCATTTTGACAAGTGCAGCTTCTTCACTCCTAATCCATTCACTTTCTATAAGTTCGTTTGGTGGTTCTTCTACGTGCCTGTAAAAGTTCCACAACGCTTTAGCCAATCTCCATATATATTCAGCAGACTCTCCCGTATAACCTATTACATAAGAAGCGTCATAAGACGATGCAGCAACATTTTTAATTTGAATTAATCCTTCAAATTCATCATTAGCATAATTTCTTTTATATCGTATCAATGGCTCACAGAAAACGTCTTCTTGTGACTGCATTTCAATAGATTTAACATTTATTAATTTTGACAACGTAATAGTTGCAGCATCTATTGTGTACCCCTTTTCATCAAACTCTAGAGGAAGAAAAGACAAAGCTTCATACCCAGCATAAGTAGCCGAATGTTTATTAAAACTGCAAATGAAAAAATCTCGACAAAGTGACTCTTTTAGTTTATCGGTATAAGCTTCTGATTCACTTAATATTTGTCTAGCACAATTCAATCCTGTGATACTGCTTAAACTAGGATGACCAAAACCACCCTCAACCGCACTTGTATCAATTAAAGGACTGTCTGCATATGCTTTCCCCCAAGTCTCTGCTGTTGATGTATCACTCCAATTCTGTAAACGAATAATGTGTTCTAAAACATCGTGTGGATAATCAATCATATCTGTGGCAGTACGCCTACTTCCCCAAGTATCAGTATAAATCCTACCCTGAAATGGGGTATAAATTTCGCTTTTAATATCCGCTTCTTTTTTAAATATTATTGCAGAATCATATATCCATATTCTGCTTGTATCATTTCCAGCACTTACGCCAGTATTACGCCTTAACATTATCATGATGCTTTCTATCTGTTCATATTTTGCTTTTGAATCTATATCAGATAACTCAAAAGCTGTATATCCATATAATTTATGCGAACCATCGTATTGATAGTAGAAATTTTTCGAATCAGTGTCAGCATTGGGATCATAATAAAAGTCCGGAAGGCTATCAAGTTCATCCATTGCATTTTCTGTAACGAACCTATCATCTTTAGAATCTTTACTCACTATTAACGAAGCTACACCGTACCATTTTTTATATTTTATTCTTAATTTGAAATTACTGGCTGCAACTCCTGCACTAATTACGCTTTCAGTATCGACTTTGAGACCAAGATAAATATTGTTAAACGTAAATTTTTCTGGATAACTAGGTAGTTTAAACTCAATACAATGCCAGTAGTTAGCTGAATTGGTAGTTGATTGATAAGTATGTTTAACTATGGTACCTATCTTTTTATCAATTGCTTTAGTCGGGTCTCCTGTTACGTCTCCTCCTAACTCGTCTAATTCAGTATAAGTTACTACATCTAAAGAACCATTATTAGAGTAAATACCATCTGTTATTTTATTAAAAGTACTTCCGTCGTCTCCATCATCTGTTGTATTTAGCCAATTTTCTAGAGTACTTTGATCTGAATATCTTTTAACATCAATACATGATGAAATTAAATAACTATTTAGAACATCAGTATTATTATCAAAAACTTTAGGATCAATTTGTATTTTATTATTATCTGCATCACTTGTGTCAACGTCATAACCGTATTCCGGAACACGAATAAAACCATCATCGTCGTCGTGTGTATATAACTCAATAGCCTGTGTTTTTTGATTTCCATCACTATCGATAAAATCTTTGCAAGGCCAAGTATCGGCTTCATAATCCCTGCTCATTATAAAAAAGGCTACCCAACTTTGATCTGTTCCTGATGGTACTAGTATATCTTCGAAATAATCAGCTATGTCGAATGTTAATCTTCTAAAAGATTGGCTTTTCCATTGCGTAATCGCCCGTATTTGACCTTCTCCAGTTCCATCGGTTACTTTAACATACATGTTGTCCGGTGGTGCTTCGTACGGAAAAGTACTAGTTGATCCACCAACTGCAACTACTATTTGGTATGTCAATGAGGGATTTTGATCAACCGCTCCCTGATTAGCTGTTGTATAAGTATTAGTAAGATTGTCTTCCATCGTTAACGTATCAGTAGCTATACTAGCAATTACATTTTGTTCAGAAGCAACATCGTCTCTTATTGTTACCGTATCACCTACAGAAAACAAAGAACCTTCCCCGGCTTGCACCGTTACATTTTTTTGACCACTATTAGCATTACTTGCGATATCACTTGAAACATCACTAGTCTTTACAATGGGGAAATATTTTGTAATTGGAGTAAGACCCGGAGCTAACCAATCTTGTAAATCGTAAATTTCTTCTTTATTAGAAACTCTTTGAAATCTTGCTAAGTTTCTATCGTTAAGACCATTAAATTCACCAATAGTAATTGGAACTGTTTTACCTATCAAATCATTTTCGGCATCAGGGTAATTTCCGTCTTCAACCCCATCAACCAAAGTCGCAAGATTTGATACTCTTTTGTATTGAGTAGAAACAATTAAAATATTAAATTTCGTGTCTGTCCAACTTATTTCGTCTATTTCACCAAAATATTTACAAACTTCAGTCGGGTTTGAATAACCTTCAAATCTCCAAACCTCACAACGCAAACCTTTTAAGTCAAGTTCTAAATCTTGCAATTTTTTAGAAAATGGATCACCACCATCTCCTGTATTATCAACACTTACTTTAAATCCGCCTATTTCCTCAACACCACCACCCCACCTCAAATCGGCTTCACTCTCAATAGAACCAAAACTATCTTTTATTATAAAACCGTCTTTCCAAGTAAGAGTAGTGCCGGAAAGAAGACATTCAATCCACCTGAATTCTGATGTTCCAGAAGTATATAAACCTATATCAGTATCTTGAGATTCTACGGTATCAAGATAAATTCTTATTCCCCATGAGTAAATTTTTACGTTATCATCAAGTGGCATATTATGAAACCCTGCTAAATTTTAAATCAAATTCAAACCTATTATACATCGGATTATCGATTTTTATAACACTTTGTATTAATTTGGCGGTAAATGCCCCGTCCCCTAGTCTTCTACCAAAAATGTATGAATCGCTAGGAGGAGTTAAAGTTACGTTATTACCCCTTACGGTTACTAATAAATGTTCAATCAAAGCTGCTGCGTTTTCTAAATTTAATCTCATTTTTAAAATAGTATTTGCGTAGTCTGCATCAGTTCCTTTACTGGTAGAATAAGGTGTACCATCAAATGATAATTGTGTATCATAATCAATATTAATATCAGGTTCTGCATATTCATCAGGCCATCTTAAACCACTAATTGTGCCTATTTGTAAATTACCCTCGTCCGTATCTGGATGAGTTTGACTTGGGGGCGTATAACTAGGGAAAGATTCTGCAACAAATTCAACATCAACTTTGAAATATTTAAAAGGTTTATCCCCTATGCCCTCTGATTTATGAACAATCATTCTAACTTGAAATGGGTTTAGCTCCGTACTAGTATCTCCCTTGTCAGCACCAAATAAAAAGAAACCACTTCCACTAGGAAGAATCAATTCAACGCTTTTTGCCCTACTACTAGCTGAATTCTCAAAACCAGCAAGAAAATTGTTCATTTGTGTAGCGTCAAGAATCCACGTGGCTCTACAAGTTCTATAATCATTTGAAGAATTGTAATCATATATAGAATATTCACCATTAGATAATTGGGTTATCTTAGTACTCATATAAATATAACTAGTATACCCAGATTCTGCCGGGGTAAACGAACCGGACGCACCGTTAACGTCTTTTATCGTTATTTCACTCATGCTGATTGCAACCTTAATCTAGACCGAATGTTTGTATTACGAAATATTTTTTCTAAAGCCCTTTTTTGTGACATTTCTACAGCTTCACTAATTTGATTTATTTGTCTACTACCTATATTTCCTGAAACATTAACAATTGTATCTCCTGTTCGAACATTAGTAGAAGGCTGTGCACCATTAAAATTAGAACTTGACAAAGGAGTAATTGTTACTCTTTCTTTAACACCCGGATTATCACCAACTACTAAATTTTGTCTACCATTTGTAACAAAATCAACACCCCTTGCTGCAAAAGTCGTGCCTTGTATTTTTGATAAATTAGCAAGTCCAGTAGTTATAATACCAATCATAGAAAACACTTTCCCGATAGTAGGAATTGTTGGGTCAGCTAACGTTTGAGAACCAGCCCTATAAGCGTTTATAAAGACTTCACCCTCGGCAATTCTTTTTGCAAGATTAGCCGAAACTAAAGACCTTTTTGCCCCTTCTGATGCCAATTGAGTTATACCATTTGACATTTGTAAAGCACTATTCCAAACTGCGTCTCTTTCTTTTCTAGACCAACCTATTCTTTTGGAAACATTTGAAGCTTTATTTTGTGTTACTGCATTTTCGCTCTCCATCTTAATATTATCACTTTCAAGCTTTGCTTCTTTCCAAATTTGATCAGTTATTGCCATTCTGTCAGTATGATTTTTCCATTCAATACCAATAAATTCTAAATTAGTCTTAAAATCTTCTCCAAATTGACCCCATAAAGCCGATTGAGTATCAACAAATTCAGTAGTAAAATTTTTCCCTTCCTCGAAAGCTCCTTTAAAATCGAATTTTATTAACTTCCATAGTGCTTTAGATAATGACATTACAGCTTGAACAGCCCCACCAATAGCAGAAGCAAGCAATGTACCAAAGAAATCTAATATTGTTTTACCTGATGCAATTATAGTATTGAATACAAAAATAATGGCACTAAGAGAATCTACAAAACCCTTAACTATATTTTCTAATGTAAAGAAATTTTCACCCATAGGTTTAAACAGTCCGAAAAGATTTTTTACACTCGGTATTATAGATTTTAATGTTTTTCCTAAAACTCTAAATGTTACTTCTAATGAATCGCCCACCATTAAAGCAAATTCTTCAATCGCTTTTCTATTTTCGTTAATCCATCCCACAAACGATGCTAGAGAATCTGTTATTACATCAAAAATACCACCTGCTCCAATTTTTCTAAGAAATTCGTCCATATTATCTCTAATAGTTGACATTAAACCACCAAAAGTTCTTGATTGCATTTTCATCATACCATCGAATTTACCCATTTCTTCCCTAAATGCAGCCCATATTTTTTGTGCACTAGCCCCTTCATCTGATAAATCTTCTAATCTTGACCTAGACACTCCAGACAATAGCCCAAGTTCTTGTAATCTCATAGCTGCTTCTCCGAACGGTCTTCCGGCCTGTATATTAGTATAAGCTCTACCAACCCACATGGCCACGTTTTGAAAACCTACACCAGCACCTGCAGCCATATCACCCACCATTTTAAGACTATCACCAGTTGCTAATAAATCACCACCAAAAGTCTGCAATAATCTACTAGCTTCTACTATTTCTGGCAATTGAAATGGAGTAGTAGCAGCAAAAGTAGATAATTCCTTCATTCTAGCTGCAGCAGATTCCGTACTACCCAATAACACAGTAAATTGTACTGTAAATTTTTGCATCTCTGCATTTGCGTTTATAAATCCTCCTGTTAGTCGTTTAAGACCATTAACCGCCATGTTAAAACCTTTTAATATAGCTTGTGCTCCGATAAAACCTTTCATGGTTGATAAGAAGGTACTTGCCCCACTATTGGCTTTCCTAAATCCTTTATTAGCGTTATCACCAAATTTATTTATATCAGCACGTATCTGATTAATATTCTTAGTGATAAAATTTTTTAATCTCGCTTCTGCTTGCAATACTGCTGCTGTTCTAGCCATTTTTATTTTTTTCCTTCAAATATTCATTAAGTTTACTATCATAAAATTGACAAGCCAAAATAAATTTTCCTGAAACATTATCTATGCTAGGCATACTAGCTCCTTGAAAATCCTTATAGTACTTGTAAATTTTCATGAATCCAATTATACTTGTCGGTATAAATCTCATTGGGCAATTCCGATATTTATAATAAACTTCATTTTCAATATTTTCAAATGTTGGCATCGGCATTTGAGTTTTCTTTTCACAGCCCCACACTTCTTTCATTTTTGGATTTTTTTGGCATAACTGGCATTGAAATCTATCTCCACATAATCCAGAATGATACCAAGCTGTTATTGTAAACCCTGCAATTCCTCCTCTGTCAACGTATCTCTTTCGTTAATGGCGTTAACTAAATCTAACTGTATATCAGAAGGTAAATATTTTATAAAACCATCAATACTAGAATTAATTTTAGATTCTGTACCATCTTGTTTTTTAATTATTATAATTCCAGTTTTAGCATCGAAATTAATAAAACTACCATCCTCATGTAGTTGATTTTTTACAGAAATTATACCTTCTCGTAAAGTTTTAAGTTTTATAGTTCCTGATCTTGGCATGTATTTAGAATCGCCACCAGTATTATCAATTGACACATAACCAATATCATCTTCTAGTTTAGTAATCTCTAATCCATTCTTACTTTTTAAAACGTAAATAGGCCATAATTCTTTTGGTATATCATTTTCCCTATAGACTTTTGGGACGTATTTAAAAGTATTGTTTACTGAAAAAGCTACGAAACCTTTCAATTTTTGTTTGATTTCATCTGTTAATACCATGTCTTTTGTCTCCATGTCCTGCCCTCCTAAAGGAAAAACCGCCCTCTATTTACAAAATAAGAGTATAGGAAGAAGTAATGAATGAGGGCAGTCAAATCCAAAACTTCTTTTTATCCTATACTCAAAAATTATGAATGATTGCTAATTTTCAGCTCATCATTTCCAGAATCTCTTGTTAAAATTCCTTCAATAGCGTTAACCGACATACCCCCTCTTTCTCCAGATTTGTACGCATCGATTACTTGCATTTTAGGAGCACTAATAGTAATATTGCTACCTACAGTCATAGAAAAAGCTCCGGTAGTAGCAGCACTCCATCTTGAGTACATGTTATCATTAGCAAGCAAATCCATGTATGGATCAAGTGAAATAGAAGGAGGATCACGATCTACAATGTAAGCCCCTCTATAACCTTCATTATTAGATGGATCAATGTACATTTCAACTATATTATTGGGGTTAATATTAACACTGTTAATTGGTTGTGCTGTCCCATAAGCTGTAATTGTTGCAGCTAACATTGCGTCAGGTTCTGTAGCGTCAGCGCCACTCGGAGTTATTAAACTCCCCTGCACTCTGTCTTCGATAGAATGTAAAACCCCTTGAAATTCAAAATCAAAACGCACAGTTTCACCAACATTAGCACCAACAATAGGAGAATTACCACACATACCCCGACCTTTTAATATCAATCCATTTGAAGTAGTATCACACATTCTTTCTTGAACTTCAATAGTTATTGGTTTTGAACAACCGTTTGAACCCGTTTCATAATCAACACTACTACCGATAGTTTCGATAAATCCGCAAGCCTCAAGTAAGTCTCCCCAAATTGGAGCAGTTGTTGCGCCACCACTCCATTTAATATCCATTGAGAATGAAACAGTAAATTTCTTCTTGCCTATAATAGATGAAAATGCGGAATAATCACCAGCAGCGTATTTTCTAATTGCATTTTCAATTTCAGGTGTATAAGAAATATTGTACGCATCACGTAAATAATTTGATGCTGCTAAACTCGATTCGACTGTATATGGAGTAGATTCAACTTTAAATCCAACAGTCCTTTTTCTTACCATAAAAGGATTTCCCATAATTAACCTCCTTAAGACGCTACAATTTGCGCCGGATCAAAGACATAAGGTTTGTATAGACATCTTAGTTTGACCCTAATCATACCAATAGGATCATTTACCTCCATGCCGTATATTTCATTATTTACAAAATAAGCTGATATTAAAGTTCTATTTCTATTTTCATCTGGCAAAGTATAATTATTCATTATTACTTTTTCTATGTCTGCTACTAATCTTTCTTGAGCCAATAAAATATCATTAAGGTCTTCAACATAACAATATAAATTATAATCTAATTCTTTATGAAATCTCCTGTCTTGTAAATTATAATCATCAGCATTCTTGATAACTTCTGTTCCGTTATCAATACAAATTGAGGGGTATGAATTAATTTGTTCAGAAGACTTCCATAACTCATGAACATTTTCGTTATTAATATTAAATTTATAATCTCCGCTTTTCTTTATTTTCTTTAGATTATATATTAATGCTTTTCTGATATCTTCTCTTTTAGAGATTTTTACAACACCAGCAATACCACTCAACATTCCAATATCAGTTGAATTGTGCGTTGATAATTCAGGGTCAATAACATTTTGTAAATAAATTAAATCTACATTAACCACAATTTTACCAAAAGGTTTATCAACGTCAATACCAATCATTTCATTTCCAGAAAACATCAAGTCTCCGACCAATTGTGACACATTGCTTTCATTTGGTAAATTATCATTATTCATAAAATATTCTTCTATATCAGCCAAAATTTTAGCTTCTTTTTCTTTAATATTATTAACATCTTCAACGTATATTTCAAATTTTACTGGCAAAGATTTAGTTAAGTAACCTGTTGTATGACCGTTAACGTCGTAAGATTCAACACCAAAACTAACATTTACAAAAGGGATGTCTCCTTGTTCCGGTGAATGTTCTTTATCATATATATTATTCATAGTGCAATTATAACCATTCCTTTTAGTTATTTGACTTAATCCGTATATAATTGCTCTTCTAATGTTTGTTCTAATCGACTCTCTCATTATTAATCCTTTTAAGAATCTTTTTTCTTATTTTAAGCAACCTAGATTTCTCGTAGTTTGATTGAATAGCCATTTTATTATACAATAAGGCGCTTTCAAAATCACCAACAGAAAAGAATAACACAGACAACCTATCGGCTGGTATCAATCTATAATACCTTATATCTTGAGCTAATACAGCATTCAACTTTTTATCTAAGGCTTTCTTATACCATTGAATAGCTAAATCTTTGTTACCTTTGTAATCATTAATATCACCAAGTATAACATCAAATTCTGCATATTTGTCGCAAAACCCTAATCCAAGATAAGCGTAAATTTCACCTTTAGCAATTGTTTCTTTATTAAAAGTTTGTATACCGTCAATTTTATATGTGTAATAAGTTGCAAGCATTAAACACACGTGTGCCAATTCTTCGTCTCCTCCTTCATTATCTTTAACGAATTGTATTTGTATTTCTTCAGCTTTTTTAAACATTTTTTCAATATAAAGTTCTTTACAATAATAAAATGCGATTCTTGAATCTCTTTCAGTTTTATATAATTTTTCTAATATTTTAAGATTTCTATCACCATGCCCTTTTTTATTTGGAGGTCTATGTTCTATAGCTATATTCTCAAAATAAGCATGTGGAGTGTTAGGTCTTATTGATAATCCCTCGTGTATTTTATAGAGCCATTTGATTTCTGATCTATTTTTAAAACAAAACACTCTTTTTACTGATTCAAGTGGAACATTACCATTAGAAAATGCTACAATATATCTAACAGCGTAATATAAAAAATGTTTGTTTTTTCTTATATGTCCTATAGCCTCTTTAAACCCATTGATATTGACTTCTGAAATTAAATCATCAGTATCTAGCCACATTATATAATCAGATTCAGTATGTTCCATACAAAAATTTCTTGCGCTAGCGAAATCATTGATAGGTTCATCTCCTACAAATCCAAACCACTCATAATAATAAACTTTGTCAGTATATTTCTCTGCTGTTCTTTTAACAACAATATCATTATGAGTGACAACAACAACGATTTCATCGAGGTCTAATTTACTAACCTGTTTTAAACATCTATCGAGGAGTTGTTCTTCTCCTCTACCGACAATTAAATTAAAACCTACTGTATTCATACTATCTGCCCTCCAAATGTGTTAATCGGATTCTGTGAAAAGAAATGTCCGAAATTATAATTTTTGTCTAATTTTACTGGTTTAAGATCAGCACCCTCGAAGCCATTAGCGTAGAATTTATTCCAATGACCGCAATGCATCGATAAATCACAATTACTACACGGTATACTATTAATGCCTGTAACACAAGCCAATTTAATAGCTTCGTTTAAAAATTCTTGATCACTTAACCCATGTTTATTATATTCCCATTCATAAGGATCATATAAAACATTAATTGCATTTGTTACGTACTTCCAGTATTTTCGTTGTAAATGGCACATCGGGAAATACCTTACAGTCTGATAAGTTAAGGAATCTTCAAGTAATTCACTAGTTTTTTCTATATAAGGGGCTAATTCTTTCGGGTGAACTGCTACAAGTCTTAATTTTTCCGGTTCACTCCACTGATAATGAGGCAAAAAATTCAACATTACCGTATGCCATACATTGTTTTCTATTAAAAACGATGCAATTTCCGGAAGTTGTTTGTAATTTATCAATTGCATAGTAGTATTAGTTCTGTACGGCCTACCTTTATCACTCAGCCACCTAATTAAATCTTTTTGGTGTTCGCCAGAATAAATTTTTTCACTTATTTTATCTAATACTTCACCTAATCCGTGTACTGAGATATGTAAATGGTCAAGCCCTGCTTCATAAAGTTCTTCATACCTTTTTATTGACGCACTACCATTAGTTATGATAGAAGAATGTAAATTAACTTCTTTACAATACTCAACAAATTCTTTTATTTGAGGGTAAAGCATAGGTTCTCCCCATCCAACAGCAACGATATGATCACACCCTCTTTCTTTCGCATTGTGTATTTCAAATCGTACTGTTTCGAATGGCTTATCGTATGAGGAGTTGAAATCATCACAGTGACGATAAAAACATGTTGAACATCTCCAATTACATCTTTTTGTTAAATCTATTCCGTACCTACTACATTGTCTCATAATATCTGCCCTCCAAATGGTACTGCTTTTAACAACGCACCAATATCAATTATAGATTCTTTTACTTTTGTCATATTTTTTATATCATTACTACCACAATTTTTTAATTCTACAAAGTTAATAGGTTTTTCATCAGGTAAAGTAGTTGTAGAATAATAATCATGAAATTTAGTTCCATCGCCACATAGCCTATCTGAAATAACTACCCACTTATTAGGTATTTGGTATGCATCAGCTACAATTAATCCGTGTAAAGAACTTGATAAAATACAATCACAACTACAAATATCGTTTATAACTTTTTCGATTTCATCAAACACATTTATAAATTTGTACCCTCTTTCTAAGATAAAATCGAATACTAAATCCTGTTCAATATAATGTGGTAATACGCCTATTTCATATTTCATGTAAGTTTTGGGCAAATATAACTTCGGTAAAATAATAGCCGGATCACCAAAAACCTCTGGACACTCAACTTTACTTTTCATGCAAGCTTCATACGATAATTTACCCCTAACAGCTTTTATTGTAGTTTCTGGATTTACCCATTCATCCTTATTCCCAATCCCTGAACCCCACACAACACAACTTTTGTTCGCCCAATTAAGAGTAGAACCTACAGCCATGACTTTTTTAGTATCATCTTTTAAATCAATGTAAAATGGTTTTTCTCCTGCAAACCTCTCAATTATAAAAGGAGTTAACCTGTCGCCAAAATTTAAATTAAGACACCAAAACGCATTCGTCGGCATATTTTCTCCCTAATTTAAATATTACTTCCATTATTCTATGTTCGGCTAAATGTTGTGATAAAATTCTTTTTCTAGCTTTATTACCAATAATCGATAGTGATATATTATTATGAGTTTTCAATTTGTAAATTAATTCATTAACATTGTTATATGTCAATATTTCTTCGTTTTTAATAAACAGACTCAATATATCATCTCTTTCGTTAGTAATAGTTGGTACTCCGCATGCTGCTGCTTGAAAAATTCTACTGCCGATAGATGTTACTTCATTACTCAAGTCTACCATAATACTTGATTGATTTATTTCCTCTATTAATTTATCGCCAGTTATAAAAGCATTATTGTCTTCATGTAAACCCCAACCATTACCAAATATTTTAATTTTTATCCCGTATTCTCTTAACTTGTTAACTATTTCCCTTCTATCTTTTATAAAAGGATGGTCACCTACACCAACAAACAATATTTGGTTATTCTTTTTAATTTTTGTTTTTTTAAAATATTTTATATCAGCAAAACATGGTAAATATTCGTAACCATTCTTAATTGCTGTGTTATAATCATTAGTGAAATACATATCACAACTTTCAGCTTTATTTTTATTAAATAAATTAGGGTCAGAAAAACCAAACCCTATTATTTTCGATCTTCCATTTTTGTTAATGATTTTCGAATCCGCCCCAACAGCAAAAATGTAATCATATCCTTCCCTTTCTGCACAATCAAACACTTTATGGAACTTATCAGTTTTAATAAATTCTTTAGTAACTTCATAAAATGACCTCACTATTGAATAACTACTCCAATTATAATTAGAAGAAACATAAGCAATCTTTGTCATCATCCTTTATTTACTTTCATTTTATCAATAAATTTTTCCATTCTATCAACATTGTTTACCATTTGTTCAATAGTCAAAAATTTATTGTGTATTAACGGTATATATTCTCTTTTCCTCTTTTCACCGCCTTTATTTACATAGTAATCTTTATTATAAAGGTTAAAATCTCTAGTTATTATTCTACAATTATAATCTTCTGGATTATA
>JAAUYA010032905.1_pt1 | contig 53593 bp, 42 predicted proteins | sample 7278161 | NCBI WGS metagenome assembly JAAUYA01 (sample SAMN14350120, study PRJNA611818) | marine sediment metagenome | isolation source: surface marine sediment (3m) | place: French Polynesia: Moorea | collected 2018-08
CACGATAACGTTTCATGGCAATGCTTTTTTTCCACGGCTCTTGCTTGAGTAAGTTAATGCACAATCGACGTATTAGTCCCATATTCTCTGGACCATGTCCTTGACGAATGCAGCTGGAATCTTCCTTGAAGGTCACATCTAAGACCCAATGAAGACTGTTTTCTACTCCCCAATGAGCACGAATCGCCCGAGCCAACACCAAATGCTTTGGCTCTCGTTTGGTTCTGGGCTCTTCTAATCTCCCGAACTCTTGGATGACACTTCTTTTTAGCTTTTTGATAATCCTAGGGGGTTTAGATTGGACCACTCTGGCAAAGCCCTTTGACATTTGTGGGAACTCCTCATTACATTTATGCCTCTCTTATCCCACTCTTCTGAACTCGATTTCATCACCTTCATTCTGGAAATTTTGTCAAGTATATTTTATCCAAAATAACTGCGATTACCCTGGGGGGTGACACAAAAAGTCATAAAGCTCTCCAGAAATCAGGCAGATGTGAATGGTATCTCAAAGCCAATTTCCTACGATCACAAAGGGTGCCCAGTAATGGGGACGGCGTTCTTGACCATGCAAAAGATACAGCTCAGCGTCCCGCAGGGCTTCAGCTATGGTCTTCCCCTCCCTCAACCCTTCGTAAAACTCAGCCATCAGATTGGCAGTAGTCTGGTCATCGACTTGCCACAAGGTTGCTACTGTAGTGCGGACTCTTGCTTGGGCGGCTACCCCCGCTATTCCCAGTGCAGCCCGTCTATTTCCCCGAGCCGTTTGGCAGGCACTGAGAACGAGCAGTTCGATCGCCTGGTCTCGACTGCCAATCCTCAGAATTCTATCCAAATCCGCGACTTGTATTCGCTTGCCCCAAGCGAGAATAAAAGTTTCCGATGGCTCAGAACTGAATTCCCCGTGGGTGGCGATATGGACGATGGGAAAAGCTGCCTCCTCGATTTGTTTGGCCAAACTCTCATCGGTAAACACCTGATTCAAGAGCGGCTCGTTAGGCGACTCTGCTACTGCTTGGATTTCGTTTAATTCCTGGCGCACATAAAAGAGTTCTTTAAACTCTATCCCTTCAACTGTCTGAGCTTCACTTACGCCAGCGGTTAAGACTTTTAACTGTGCTTGCCGAGGTCTGGGGTCAAAAAGCTGCCGGCTGGGAATGACAGCAAGGGCATACTTCTCTACCAGATACTGTCCCTGATGGTAGAGAACTGCCATCGGTACGTTGCGTAAGGAACCATCTAGCAAGAATACTAAGGTGGTCACCTCACTACTCTTGCTCAAATCTTCTAAATCTTCCTCAAGAGGTTTAATGAGCCAATCGTATAACTTTTGCGAATCTTCGAGTACTTCAGAGGTACGATCGGGCCTAGCTAGGTTTTTTTGCAGTCGGCTGAGAGTCTGTTCAACCTCGCTCTGGCTGATGGGATAAGCTTGATGGCGTAGAGGTTGTTGGGGTAACTTAAAGATAATCTCCAATCGATCGCTCAAAATAATTGGATAGATGAATACTGCCTCCGAGTCGATCTCTCCTACTATTCGCTCTACTTGCAAACTAGTGGACAGGTCACATCTCAGGAAATTCTCCAGCTCCGCTAGTTGAAGCGAGTCAATGACTTCAATCGCTTTGGATAGACGTTTTTGAGGCACGGCTGTACTAGTTTTCTCCGTACTCAAGAGCAAATCGACTAGCTGGCGGTAAACAGGCTCTACGTTATCTCGAAACGAAAACTGCACCTCAGAATTGATGGCCACTAAATCGCCGCGTACAGATTCGAGAGTCTCGAAAGCAGCTTGGTAAGCAGCAATAGCCTTTTCCCTGTCGCCCTGAAGCTCATACAGCCGTCCTAGCTGCCACTGCCACTGGTAAGCAATACTAGGTGCAACAGAGGGTTGGGCCAGCAACAACGCCTCAGAAGTCAGTTGTTGGGCTACTGGCAGCCTGTGCCGCTCTTGTGGATTTTGCCAAGCCAAGTATTCGTAAAATCCACCGCGATTGCCCAGAGCATAAGCAAGGGCGCGCTTATCTTCTAGTTGTTGAGCATCTCGTCCAGCTTGGTCTAAGAGGCTGCCAATTTCTGACCACGAGGGCATATCCCCAGAGAGGCTCAGTTGCTGTCGCAGACAAGCTAAATTGCGGGCTAGATTAATTTGTGCATAGACGGCCGTCCGACTTTGAGGCAAACTAGAGAGGTTAATCTCATGCCGCAATTGCCAAGCAGCGCTCAATTGTTTAGTCTCCACCAGCAGGCTGAGACGATTGAGCTGAGCTTTTACTTTTGTAGGTAAGGAAGGAAATGCCTCGCTCGCTTGCTGGTAGGCTTCCTCACCTAACTGATAGAACTTTAAAGCTCGATCTGGTAGAATTGCACCGCCACAGCGCCAAGGTAGAAAATTAGCTTTGCTGGCAGTCTCCCGACGGTCTCGCTCTAGATTTCCTAGAGCCCAAAAAGTGTTTCCCAGACTGAGCCAGGTTGCACTTATCTCTGGGGGAGAGTTCAACTGTTGCGCTATCTGGAGACTCTTTTGCAAAAACTTTTGGGAACGATCCAAATCACCCACAGCACGGAGGACGTCTCCCAAACTACGCCATCCTTTGATTTGGAGCGATAGTGGCAGGGATTGGAGGTCTTGCTCCACCTGCTCTAAGGTCGCCCTCGCTTGACTTAAAAGTCCTAAAGCTTGCAGTGCTTGTAGTTGGTTAATTTGACTGCTGGTGACTCCTTGACGATCGCCCAAGCTTTGGTAAATGCTTTCCGCTCGCTTCCAGCTTTCTAGGGCTATGTCCGGTAGGGAGCGGAGATACCATAGCCGACCATAAATAGTCAAAGCAGGAGCTAACCAACGTAAGCGTTCAGAAACTTGTGACAGCTTCGGATTTTGAGGCTCAACCCCAAGCAGTTGAAAGCTTTCCTGAATGGCTTTTTCGGCTGGCTGCCACTGTCCTAGATGTTGGTAAGCTAAGGAGAGATTACTCAATGCGGTAGCATGATAGAGCTGATTTCCCTGGACTTGAAAAGCAGCAGCAGCCTGCTGGAGCTTCTCCACCGCCGCAGCAAACTGTTGTGCCTCATAATGGCGCTGTGCCTGTTGGACTAACTGAATGGGCGAGGGTTGAATCTGGGGAGGAGTCGCTTGGGGGAGGGCTGGTACTGTCCTAAGAACTAAGAGCAATGCCAGCCCGAAAAAAATCAGGGCATTAGAGAAAATTTTTAACTGCTTCAATAACAAGTAGGAAAAGGCTTTTGTTGCCATTGCCACTAGCCAGTTTACCATTAAATTTTCGACCAATTTGAGCGCGATACTGCATAAAGGATAGCACCTAGAACCAAGTAATTAGTAGAAGTCTAAAAATTAATTGATTAGGAGCAACTGAAATGAGTTCTATCATCGGAGATAATGGTAACAATTTTTTAGTAGGAACCCCAGGAGACGATCGCATTAATGGCCTTCAAGGCAGTGACTCGATTTTGGGTTTGACAGGCAATGACGACATCAACGGTAGTGGCGGCAATGACATAGTATTCGCCGGTCAAGGCGCTGACTCTGTAGACGGTGGTAGCGGCAATGACTTGCTCAGTGGCGATCATGGCAATGACTATATGGTTGGGGGACTAGACGCTGATACCGTCTTTGGCGGTCAGGGCAATGACACAATCTTCGGCGACGATCCTCTTTCTACTGGTGGAAACGATTTCCTCATGGGTGGAAAAGGTAACGATCTCATCTTTGGTGGCGTGGGTGATGATCTCCTCTATGGTCAGATGGGCGCTGACACACTGCGTGGTGGCATTGGCGCCGACACCCTAGGTGGTGGTCAAGGCAATGACGTCCTCTATGGCGGCACTGAGAACGATATCTTGTTCGCCGGTCGTGGGGACGATTTAGCCTATGGTGGTACTGGAGATGACGTTTTGGTCGCCCATTCAGGCACAGATAACTTAATCGGTGGTGAAGGTTGGAGTGACCAGTTTATCGTCTATCAAGCAGTAGAAGGAACCGCCGCTATCATTCATGACTTTGAGACTGTCAACGAAGAAATAGTTTTTATCCAGGGAAACAGGTCAGATTTCAGCGTGAGTTACCAAAATTTTGGGGCCTCCACCAGTCTAGATACTGTAATCTCCAGTAATGTGGATAACATGGTCATTTATCTGCTCGATGTCACTCTCGATCAAACACAGATTGCTACCAATGTCCAATTTTTTGCTTAACTTCAGAACAGTAATTAAAGACTAAATCGGTAGCTGCTTCAGAAAGGATTCCACTGAATAGAAAAAAGCAGACCATTTTCTTGCCAAGTTCTTTCTCTCGAATCAATATCTACCAAAGGAATGCCCCAGTCAAAGCGAGCAGTAAAATTATCTCCTTGTCGCCACTGCAAGCCAATGCCCACTGACGCTAAGTTTTGGGGATCTGGGTCAATTAACCCAGCACTATTCCAGCCAATGCCGTAATCGACAAAGGGAACTACCTGGAGAACTCCCTGCCACTCAGGAATCCTGAGAATTGGCAGCCGCACTTCTGTAGAGGCAGAAAACCCATTGTCAGTGAGGATGGCATCTTGCCGATAACCCCTAACACTGCCAAACCCGCCAATGCTAAACCTCTCTGAAGGAAAAAGGGCATCGTTTGCCAGTTGTATATTGCTACGAACTACCAGCAAAGTTTCTGGCCCTAAGACGCGGACCCACTGGGCTTGCCCCCGCCAAGCAAAAAAGCTGCTATCAGCAATAACTTCACCTGTTTCGGGAATCGGATCGTTGATAGTAGAACCGAAGGTATTCAGCCCCAAACTCATCTCCGAGCGCAGGGCGAATACCGAGCTAGCATCCTGTCTCGTCCATTCCGTCAGAAACCTCAGGGCAAAGATGCGGATACGGCCCTGGTTATCGGCTCCTAGAGAGAGAGGGAAAGGAGTATCCAACAAAAAAGATTGACTGTCTCGCCAAAAGCCTGTCAGCCCCAAGGTAACCTCTTGAAAAGTTTGGCTCTGTTGGTCGATGGTTTGAATGATTGGCTGGCGCAGGGTTATCTGATAGTAGTGGGACTCCGATTCTATATCTAGTGGCTCGAAGGGAGGCTCAATCACCTGGTTATCGATGTAATTGTAGTTAAAACGGACAGTGCCGTTATAGGGATTAATGGGAAATGTATAAGAGACATCTATCCAATGGCTACCATCAGTATTGGTATAAATTAGCCTGGCTTTATCCCCCAGTCCTAGCAAATTATCTTCACTCAACCGCCCTCCCCGTTGGAAACTGCCTACACTGGGGGAGCGATTGTTGTCAGCGATAATTTGAAAATTAAAGGAAGGAGCCTCTGTTACCTCTACTTCTAAAATACTTAGCCCCGGTTGGGAGCCAGCAGATAGGGTGGCAGATATTCCCGAGATGAGGGGGTCGAGTTGTAGCAGTTGCAAAGCTTCCTGGAGGTGGTTAATGTTTAAAGGCTTAGTTGCCCCCAGTATCAGGCGCGATCGCACGTAGTCAGGATGCAGTCGCCCTGCTGGGGAAATAACTTTAATCTCTGCCAATTCCCCTTCAATGACTTGGATTTCCACAACCCCTTCTCCCTGCTCTCGGGTAGACTAGGGAATAGAAATAATCGCCCCAGAAGTGCTATATCCTCGCTCAGCGTAGATTTGGGCAACATCAGAGGCAATTTGGAGCAATCTGGATAGAGGAAGCGGTTTTTTGCTCAGACCAGCAGTAATTGCGGCTAATTCTGCTGAGGTGAAGGCTGTGTTGCCTGTGAATTTAAATTCGGTGACGATAATCGTTGCTGCGGTACCAGGTATTGCTGATGGCGGACTCGCCGGTGAGGGAGGGGAAGGGACTAGCTCTTCTAGAAATGGCAGTGATTGAGGAGGAATCTCCGGCAGAGTAGGTGAGGTACTAGGGGGTATGATTTTCTCTAGGGGCAGTTGAGACAAATGGAGACTAGCGGCATGAGGATTTTGAGTAAGGTCAATGGTTTGTGCCCTTAAGGAACTAGTGGTTAAACTGCCGGTCAAAACTACTACCAACCAAGCTCCCCATTTTGGGAAGAGAGCGTCCCTTTGAGAAAACCTAGTTTCCACGGTGAGAAAGCGATCGCAGTAGCCAGAAGCTATTGCGATCGCTTTCGCCGCTTGATATTCCTTCTTGAGAAGATACTGTTTACCAAAAAACAATTGAATCGTTGAGAGGTTCAATTTTAGTACCCGGATAATAGAATGCCAGGATTTTTTGCGCAGACCAACCAATTCTGGCTAGATTATAACTACCATATTGACTTAACCCCACGCCATGACCAAATCCTCCCCCAATAAAAGCATAACCTGTGAGTCTTCGATTAGAATTGTAAACAGGTTGAAGATAAAAAAGGGTACTGCGGGGAGGGTAGAAAGCACTACGAACTTCAGTTTTTTCTAATTGAATTATGCCTAGATCGGTTTCTACATTCAACTTTAAGATACGACCCGAAGGCGATCGCTCGGTAATTTCCATTTGTTTAATGCTGGTAAAATTAGCTGAGGGATGCTTGCGTTTCTTTAAATATCTTTGTAAGTCTTTAGTTAAATTTCCTAAATTACTTTGCCGATGCCAGCGAAATACACTCCTTCCTGTTTCATTAAAACCACTTCTTAGACTGATAAAACGGCGAAAATTATCCTCAGAAGCCAACGAATGTTGACCCAAATCCCAAACTTGTCTAGGGGCATCAATTACTGATTTTAAATAAGGACGTTCTTCTCCATTCCAAATATCACTAAAACTGGCGGTAATCCCACCTGTAGTGGAAGAGTATAAGGCATCTACTAATTCGTTTTGATAAGTTAAGACTAAGCCTTTAGTAGCGGCGATGGCGCGATCGGAAATGGGAGAGGTACCACCTAATCCATAATAAACTTGACAGTGAGTATTAGCACACAATTGATAATTGTCAGCTTGAAAGCGGCGGGTATTACGCAAAGCATAAGTGCGAGCGATAATTGTTTGTGCTTCAGCGGCAGCGCGAGGTACATTATGCCCGATTTCGTGGGGAACAACACCTCGCAGATAGGTTTCCAATGGTACTCGATTAACTAGAGTATAATTGCCATAAGCATTAGCCTGAATTTTTAAGCTACCGCCATAAAGACGTAAAGCCCCTTTTTTACCTTCTCGTACTTGCACTAAATTTTTCTTAGTACTAATCCCTAAAGCTGTAACTTGATAAGAATTACCAGTAACTTCAAAACTAACCTCTGGTTTTTCTAAGAGAACAGCAGTTTCAATATAAGGTTCATCATAACCTTGTTCTTCAAGAGTGTGTAACAATAATCGTTTTAATAAGGGGGTTTGATAAACGTCTCGTTTAGCCCAAACTTGCCAACGTTCAGGTTGGGTAACTTCGACTTCAATTCCTAAAGCTTTCCAGTTATTAGCATCATCTTCAGCCGTTTCAAAGGTAGCATGATCTCCTAAAACTAACCTCTCCTCTACTGAAGGAGTAGGAAGAGATTTTGGTTTGATTTTGAGAGTTAATTTATTAGTTTGTAAGGTTTTGGTTTCTTGGGTGTTTGCATCAGCAAAAGTTAGAGTCAGAGAGTCTCCTTTAGTGCTAAAAATAGCCATCTCATCTTCTAGTTCGTCGCCAAAACGTTGCACAATACCTACTTGTAACTCTAAATCTTGTGCTTTAATATTTTGAGGCACAAGAGTAACCAAACAAGTAAAAGGCAATACCAAACAAAGCTTAGTAACCAGAGGGAGGGAAAAAAGGGAAGTAACAAGTTTTTTTTGCTTCATACAGTGATAGTTAATGGTTGATAGTTGATGGTTAATAGTCATTGGACACAAGCCTAACTTTTGAATATGTGAGTTTTGAGTTTTGATTTTTCCTAGAGGTGGTTTAATCTATGATTCAGGCTTTTTTAGCAATATCTCTCCTTGAATTAATCGCTCAGTTGCTTCTATTAATTCTTCTTCCAGGTAAGGTTTAGTAAAATAAGCTTTTGCCCCTAATTCAGCGGCAATTTTACGGTGTTTTTCGGCCCCACGGGAGGTGACCATGGCGACTGGAATATTTGATAAATCGTCATTTTGCTGCATTCTGGCCAAAAATTCTAACCCATTCATTCTGGGCATTTCAATATCACATAAAAGGATATCACAAGGTAAGCCAGAAGAAACTTTATCCCAAGCATCCTGACCATCACGAGCTTGTTCTACTTGATAACCTGCTTTCTTGAAAGTCATAGATAGCATCTCCCTGACTACTACTGAGTCATCGATAATTAATACCATAGGGGCAGCTTTTCTAACCGCTGGAGTTGAGTATTCTTGATTTTGTTCTACATCAACTGGCTTGGTTTTTAGTTTTGTGACTTTGGTACTACCCGCTAACAACACCTCTCCTTTAATCATCCTTGCGGCTGAATCCAATAAGTCTTTTTCCACATAGGGCTTAATTAGATAGGCACTAGCTCCTAAACTAGCAGCGATTTGTTGATGTTTTTCCGTGCCTCGAGAAGAAAGAATTGCCACGGGAATATCTGCTAGATCTTCATTTTCTTCAATTTTCTGAAGAAGCTCTAGTCCATTCATTCTGGGCATCTCGATATCACAGAAAACTAGATCGCAGGGTAAGCCAGAGCGCAATTTTTGCCAAGCTTCTTGACCATCACGAGCTTGCTCAACTCGATAACCGGCTTTGCTAAAGCTAATAGACAACATTTCCCTGACGGTAATAGAATCATCCACAATCAGTACCATTGGTTGAACATTAACTGGAATATCAAACAGTGTTTGCTGATCTCCACTGATGGTGGGGAACATATCGATCGGAACTTCTTTACTGATGGTTCCTTGAGCGATACCAATAAGTTCGATGACGTCCCCAATCGGCATGACAGTACCATCACTTCTGACTGTTGCTCCAGAAATGCCCTTGGGCTTGGGAAGAGGACCAGATATTTGTTTGATGACGATTTCTTCTTGACCAAGAACTTGATCTACTTCGATGGCTAATAAATTGTTCCCACCTCTGAGAATGACGATGGATACTGTCTCGTCATCTTGCCTACTGTTGTATACAATACTGCGAGTTATCTGACGGTTGTATGTTAACAGCGTATCTAAAGGACGGAAAGGTAAAAGGTTATTGTGCCACGGAATACATTTTTGCCCTTGGGCATTAACTTGGATTTCTTTAGCTAAGTAATCTTTGGTGTCTTCAATCGCATCCATGGGAAAAGCGATGCGCGCATTATCATTCAAGCAACATAGGGCTTTGCCAATACTCAGGGTTAAGGGGAGACGAATGGTAAAAGTCGTTCCTTGTCCTTTGGTTGAGTCAATCGCAACAGTTCCTCGAATTTCGTTCAATTTATTCCGCACAATGTCTAAACCCACACCCCTGCCAGCGTGCTTGTCTGCTTCTTCTTTGGTGGAAAAACCCGGATGAAAGAGAAATTCATAGATATCTTGTACCCCAATATTTTCTGCTTGAGCTGGGGTAATCAATTTTTTTTCAATGGCTTTCTGTTTAATTTTTGCGGGGTTAATCCCTGCTCCATTATCTTCTACAGAAATAACGGTTTGCGGTCCCTGAAGGAATGTCCGTATGGTAATTGTTCCCGTGGGTGATTTCCCCATCTCTTTTCTGAGCGCGGGAACTTCTATCCCATGAGTGATAGCATTTTTAACTAACTGTTGCAGCGGATCCCAGAGATGCTCAAGAATCATTTTATCAACTAATACTTCTCGACCCTCTACTTTTAGTTCTACTCGTTTTTTATATTCCATAGAAATATCTCTGACCGCACGAGGGAGGCGATCGGCTGTTTGAGAGAAGGCGACCATGCGAGACTTATTGATTTCTTCTTGTAGTTGATTTGTAGTTTGCCGTAAACTACCCCCTAAGCGATCGGTTTCATCAACCAGGTATTGAATATCAGAGGTTGATTCTCGCACTCTAACGATCAATTCAATAATCTCTTGAGAGAGGATATGAAATCCTGAGAAACGGTCTAATTCGAGTACATCTAGTTCGGGAGAATCAAATTGGGTGCTGTCTAATTCAGATCGATCTATTTGTTTTTTGACCAAAGCTTGGTTGCGCTCACGACTTGCTAGTAAAGCTCCTTCTAGAAGGCTTCTTTCGTATAAATCTTGCATTCGTGCACCCACGTCACTGAGGTTTTGAACGTGAGCTAGAAGGTTATCGAGGAATAGACGTAAACGATCTTGGTCTTCTTCTAATCGATTTCTACCGACCACCATTTCCCCAATCAAGTTGTTGAGGTTATCCAGTTGTTTAACTGGTACTCTCATGGTTTGCTCAAAAGCTTTTTGTTTTCCTAAAACTTTAGGACTAGCTTGGCTAGTTGGTGTTCTTGCTTGCCATTTAGTTTTAGTACTGGAAGATAGTGATTTTGCTTGTGTTTGTGCTTGTTTTAAGAGCCGATCTAAATCACTTAAATCACTTGATTCTGGTGCAAATAATTGTTGTTTATTTTCATCTTCATTTTTTCTCTCGGTTTGTTTCTCATCAATATTCTCTTCAATCAATTTGTTTAATTGTTGCCAATTAGGAGAAGATTTTGCTTGAGTTGGAGTTGCTATTAATGTTTCTAATTCTTCAAACTGTTCATAGTATAATTTCGGCTCTGCTGAGAAGATTTCTTCCCACTTTATCTCTGATTGCTGTTGTCTTTCTGAACTACTTTCAATTAAACTTTCTAACTCATCAAAATTGCTGTAGATTAGCGGCGGAGATTCCGTTTGCGCTTCAACTATTTCACCTTCCTCTAGTTGAGCAACTTTTGCTTTTGTTTCTTCTTCTTCAATCAAAGTTTCTTGTAAAAAATTTTCGATTGTGTCATCTTCTTCAGCCAAAAAATCGATAGGAATTTCCTGATGTTGCTCTTTTTCTAGTTTTGGTTCGCTTTCCCAATCTTGCTCAAAAAAATTATTAAATAAATTTGACAATTCTTTTGATAAATCGTTATCTTCTTCCTGTTTACCCTCTGATAATTCTGCTTCCGTATCCAAAGATAAATCCCAATCATTTCTTAGATTTTCTGGAGTAACTATATTTTTTTTGTTCCAAGTATCTATGTCTTCTTCTGGATGCTCAAATAAATCACTAATTCCTTCTATAGAGTTTGGATAATTCGTCTCAGTCGAAAATCCTTTTCCTTTCAAAAATACTGCCGTGCTACTTTCTTCATCTTCTTCAAAATCACTGTCATCAAACCAATCAATTGTAGATTGCTGTTCACTATCTATATCAATTGCTAAATTATTGAGGTCATCTTCTAAATCCCTATCCATTGTTGCTGTAAAATCGTTAACATTTAGATCAATATGAGTCCCAGTGTTCTTGTCCAAATCTCGCTCCAGAGTGTTTTTTGGTCTTGAGGGAGAATCTAATTCTTCATAATTTGTGTCTACATCCTTCAATATCAGGCGAGAATTAGGGACAAGTGCTTGTAACTCACTACTAACGTAAACTGGTTGATTTGTTCCTGCCGTAATAATGTCTACTGCTTGTTTAAGTTCTTTAATAATTAACTTAGTTGTTGTCTCATAGGAATTGTGGCGATTAGCGATCGCCATCCCAGCGATTTCTAATAATCCTACCCAACCAGACACATCGGCATCTTTTCCCAGCTCAGCAAGATATTGACACTGAGATGTAAGTTTCTCCCTATTTTCGCCAGTATCTCCTTGCTTGAGCATTTTCAGCATTTCCCCGAGACGCATGAGAGTCTGAGTATATAAATTCTGTATTAAAACTTGCTTATTTGCTGGTACTTGTCTACTGGTAAAAATGTTTTTATCATCCATAACTAATACTCTCAACCTAGATTTTTGATATACGATTTTATTTGGTTCATTATGATATTTGTTTAACCAGATCGTCTCCAAGCTTTTTCTATCAGCTTATTTTAGTCTTCTAATTCATAACCAAACTCTACTAAGCGCAGTCTAGACTGTCGCCACTTTGGTTCCACTTTAACAAATAATTCTAAATATACCTTCCCACTCAGTAATTTTTGCATTTGTTGGCGGGCAGCAGAGCCAATTTGCTTAAGCATACTTCCTTTGTTGCCAATGATAATCCCTTTCTGGGAGTTTCTCTCTACACTGATCGCCGCGAATATTTTAGTTAGTTGGGAGGTTTCTTCTATTTTTTCAATGCTCACTGCTACCGAATGGGGAATTTCCTCACGAGTTAAGAGTAAAATTTGTTCCCTGATTAATTCTCCGATAATAAATCTTTCAGGTTGATCGGTGACTACATCGGGGGGATAATAGTACGGTCCGCAATCTAAAGTTGCGATTAAACTACTTTGTAGTTGCTCTAAACCATCTCCTGTTACTGCCGAAAATTTCACGCTTAACCAGTTATTTTGGTTTAATTCTTCATAACTTTCGTCTAATTTACTACTATTTGAACCTTGTAAATCGGATTTATTTAGTCCTAAAATTACCGGAGTTCGACAGTGGGTTAAGATATTGGTAATGTAGCGATCGCCTCCCCCTGCCGGTTGAGAGCTATCGACTACAAATAGAACGAGATCGACTATATTGATCGAGGAGGTAGCATTTTTAACGATCACCTTTCCTAACTCGTGATGGGGTTTATGAATTCCAGGGGTATCCACAAAAATAATTTGTGCTTCTGGAGTAGTTAAAATTCCCCGCAGTCGGTTACGAGTAGTTTGAGCTACTGGAGAAGTAATCGCAATTTTTTCTCCTACTAACTCATTCATTAGAGTTGACTTACCTACATTAGGACGGCCAATAATCGCGACAAACCCTGATTTAAATTCCGGGGGAGGTATCGGTATAAGTGAGTTAAGGTTGTTGATAGTATTAGGCATGGGGAAATATTCCTAGTACATATTCTCCCTGATTTACGACTTCGTTAGTAGAAACATCAAAGACTAAACCTCGGTCTTCTGAGCTCACTTCCATTATAGTTGGTGTTTGTTGTAATTTATTAAAACTTAAAATTTCATAAAGTTTATCGCCAATCTCAACTTTTGAACCAACATTTACCCTTCCTTGAATCATTCCTCCTGTGGGTGCATAGTAACTTTTAATTTCACTTTTAGGAGTGAACTTTATTTCTTGCTGATTTGGTTTCAATGATAAGTTTAAAATACCTTTATAAATCAGATAATTTTTGATTCCTGCTAAACCTTTAGTGACAGAATTGGGATTCATTTTCATGCCTGAACCTAATTCTAAAGTCCATGACTCTACATCAAATTTTATTTTTCTTCCGAGTTGTGCTAACTTTGCTTCTAAAGCTAACCAAGGTTTAAGAAAAGCTTCGTCAAAAGCATCACCATCATATTTATTCATGAGAATGCCATAATCAAAGAGAAAATATTTAGCACTTTCTTGACGGGATTGAAAGCAATATAAATAATCAATAGCTTCTATACTCCCACTATGAATATCGATCACATAATCAGCATCTAAACACAGAGATTGTAATAGATAACGATAGTGTTGGCTATAAGCAATACTTCTTTGAGTTTTTGCTTCTGCTTGCTTTTGATTAAAAGCTCTTTGTAGTTCCTGAAGATAGTTTTTTCTGATTTGCTCAGGAGTAAGCTCAATTTGTGATTGGGCAAAAGTTTCTAAATCAGGCTTTTCTTTTTCATAATCCCAGAAAATTCGATTCCAATCTTGACCGTCATAAGGGTTAAATCTGCCGGTAGCGAAGAAATGGCTACGTTGATTAACCCCTACTGGATTACAAACTGGAACTAGGCAAATTTCTCCGGCAATTTGCTGCTCATCTAAACTGCTTAAAAATCTAATTAATTGAGCGATAACTGCATTACCAGCAATTTCCGCACCGTGAAGATTAGCTTGAATATAAGCTTTTTTGGCTACTTTTTGGCCCCTGAACTTGTATAGTTGTAAACAGAGGCGATCGCCTGAGGCTAAGGCTTGTAAATCAATAGTTTCAATAACAGGAATCACCATAATTCACATCGAGAATAACATCAAGTAAGTATCTAGTGGTAGAGTGCGGAAATAAAACGGGAGTTAGAAACACTCGAAACGCTTAAAAATCAGTACTTATTACTTATTACTTATTACTTCTTACTTATTACTTCCGCACAGCGGTACTAGGGGAATTTATATCACTTTTTGTAACATAACTGTTTTCCTGAGCAAAATTAGCTCTAAACTTAGACTATATAAAGTTTGAAACTAGGGGCTATCTAATGAAAAAGTTAATTAATAACCCTGAAGATGTTGTTCATGAAAACCTAGCGGGTATTGCTCTTGCCCATCCAGACATCGTTAAAGTCCAATACGATCCTAACTTTATCTATCGTGCCGATGCACCCATCCAAGGTAAAGTCGCACTCATTTCTGGTAGTGGCAGTGGACATGAACCTTTATACAATGGTTGCGTTGGCTATGGCATGCTAGATGCAGCTTGCCCTGGGGAAGTTTTCACCGCACCTACTCCAGATCAGATGTTAGAAGCAGCCAAAAAGGTTAATTCTGGTTCAGGAGTACTCTACCTGGTTAATAACTACAGTGGCGATGTGATGAACTATGAAATGGCTGCGGAACTAGCCATATCAGAAGGAATTAGAGTGTTAAATACTATCATTGATGATGATGTTGCTGTGAAAGATAGTCTTTACACTCAAGGACGTAGAGGAGTAGGAACGTCCGTATTAGCTGTTAAAATTTGCGGGGCGGCGGCGGAAGCTAAATATGACCTCAAAAAAATTGCCGAACTTGCGCGTAAAGTTAATGTTAATGGTCGCAGTATAGGAATGGCTCTCACTTCCTGTATCACTCCCCAAAAAGGTACTCCTCTGTTTGATTTAGGCGATCGGGAAATAGAATTTGGGATTGGGATTCATGGTGAACCAGGTCGAGAAAGGTTACCCTGGAAAAGTGCCGATGAGATTACCGAAATGATGGCACTTTCTATTATTGAAGATCCTGCTTATCAAAGGATTTTGAGAGAGTGGGATGAGGATAAGCAAGAATGGACAGATGTAGAATTAATCGATCCTCCCTTAGCATCGGGAGATTCTGTCTTGGCTTTTGTCAATGGCATGGGAGGAACTCCTATTTCTGAGTTGTATATTGTCTATCGAAAATTGGTAGAAATTTGTGAGCAAAAAGGCTTGAAAATTCTCCGTAACCTAGTGGGAAGTTATATCACATCTTTAGAAATGCAAGGATGTTCAATTACCTTGCTCAAGATGGATGATGAATTAACTAAACTCTGGGATGCTCCGGTGAAAACTATGTCTTTTCGTTGGGGAGTGTAATCTTTAGTCATGATCAGCCAACAACAAATTCTTGACTGGATCGACAATTTTACTACTGTCATTGCCGAAAATAAAGACTATTTAACGGAGTTAGATGCAGCTATTGGCGATGCAGATCATGGGATTAATATGAATCGAGGTTTTCAAAAAGTAAAGGAAAAGTTGCCTACGGTTATCGATCGAGATATTGGCACAATTTTGAAAACTGTAAGCATGACTTTAATCTCTACTGTTGGAGGAGCAAGTGGTCCCCTTTATGGGACATTTTTTCTCAAAGCTAGTGCTGTTGCTGCCCACAAAGAAGAGTTAACAACAGAAGAGTTGGTCAATTTATTACAAGCAGGTGTAGAAGGAGTTATTCAGCGGGGAAAAGCCCAGTTGGAAGATAAGACCATGATCGATGCTTTATCCCCCGCTATAGATGCTTTTAAACAAAGTTTAGCCGATCGTGATTCTCTAGTTGAAGGCTTAAACAAAGCGGTTGATGCTGCTGAAGCAGGGATGAAAAAAACGATTCCTTTAATTGCTCGAAAAGGACGAGCTAGCTATTTAGGAGAAAGAAGTATTGGACATCAAGATCCTGGTGCAACTTCTTCTTATTTGATGTTAACAACTTTGTTAAAAGCTGTTCAGGAAGATAACTAGGGCTTGCTTTCAATGCCTCAATTGGTTGGTGAGCTACACTTTTTGGGCGCAAGCCTTGCGCCCCTACAATTGCTATGTTGCATGATTAAATGAAATTGGTATAACTAAAATTCCCACAAATATCAATTTATTCGTGTTTCAAGCCTAAGGAAAAATTGTCAATAATAATGGTTGCTCTTGTTCTTGTTTCCCACAGTCTACCTTTAGCAGAAAGCATTGCTAATTTAATTAAACACATCGTCAAAAAAGATGTGAGCCTTGCGATCGCAGCAGGGGTAGACGATCGCGATCATCCTTGGGGAACAGATGTACTTAAAATTCAACAGGCCATCGAATCAGTATATAGTGATGATGGCGTTTTAGTGTTCATGGATTTGGGCAGTGCTGTTTTAAGTGCGGAAATGGCTCTTGAATTTCTCAATCCCGAACAACAAACTAAGGTTAAGCTATGCGCTGCACCTTTGGTAGAAGGAGCGATCGCTGCCTCAATCATTGCTGCCACTGGAGCCGATCTTGAGACAGTAATTACCGAGGCACAACAATCTTTAACTGCTAAATTATCCCATCTAGAATCTGGTAATATTCGTCCCTCTGTAGAATTATCATCTCAGTTATCAAGCAAACCTTTGACCTGTATTTTAACTATCAACAATCCTTTGGGTTTACATCTTCGTCCCGCAGCCCAATTTGTAGCAACAGCTAATCAGTTTACTTCAGATATTCAAGTTAGAAATATTACCAATTTAAGAGATTTTATTAATGGTAAAAGTGTTAATCAATTAATGCTTTTGGGAGTTAAATTAGGAGAGCAAATTGAAATTCAAGTAAAGGGAGATGATGCTGATTTAGTGTTACAAGAAATTAAAAAATTAGTAGAAAATAATTTTGGAGAACCACAATCATCAACGCCACAAAAATTAAACTATAGACCACAAAAACCTACGACTAAAAATAATGAATTAAGAGGGATTCCAGCTTCACCTGGTATAGTCATTGCCCCTGCCGTATGTTATCAACAAACTTTACCCGAAGTTAGCATCAAAACTAGTGAAAATCCTGAGCTGGAATGGCAAAAATTACAACTAGCTCTAGAAAATGCTCGACAACAAATTGAGAGTTTAGCAACTAGAGAAAATCCGATCTTTCAAGCACATCTATTGTATTTAGAAGATCCCCAATTACGCACTCAAGCAAAGCAACTTATCTTTGAGCAACAGCAAACTGCCTCCTATGCTTGGAAAACAATTATTGAGCAAGCGATCGCCAATTATCAAGACTTAGAAGCTGAATATTTACAAGCTAGAGCGATTGATTTACTAGATATTGGTAGTCGCGTCCTAAAAATTCTCCTGGGCATAGGAATTATCCCTCTGAACTTAGAAACACCGAGTATTTTGATTGCCCCCCAATTAACACCCTCAGAAGTAGCGCAATTTAACCCGCAACAGGTATTAGGTATTTGTACTGCTTTTGGTAGTGCTACAGATCATAGTGCCATTGTTGCTAGTTTATTGGGGATACCTATGGTGGTAGGAGTTGGAGCCGAGTTACTAAAAATTACTTCCCATACTCTCTTAAAAATTGATGGCAAAACAGGAATAATTCAGCTCAATCCATCATCGGAAACCCCTATTTTTGAACCGACTCAGCCATCCCCCACGATTAAATCAGCTATTACCCGTGATGGTTATGAAATCGGTGTTGTCGCCAATATTATCGGGGTAGGAGATGCCCAAAAAGCGATCGCCAATGGAGCCAAAGGAGTAGGTTTACTGCGTACAGAATTTCTCTATCTCGATCGCCTTATGCCCCCTACAGAAGAGGAGCAAGTAGAATTTTATCAGGCGATCGCTCAAGCGATCGCACCTCATCCTCTCACCATTCGCACTGCCGATCTTGGCGGCGATAAACCTCTTCCCTATCTAGATCGGGAACCAGAAGCTAATCCCTTTTTAGGATGCCGAGGAATTCGTCGAAGTCTCGCTCAACCCGAGCTTTTTAAAACTCAATTACGAGCAATTTTAAGAGTCAGTTCCCAGTTTAATCTCCGTTTAATGTTACCGATGATTAGTTGCATTGCCGAAGTCAGACAAACAAAACAACTTCTGCAAGAAGTACAACAGGAATTACAACAAGATCAGATTCCTTTTGCCAAAAAACTCCCCCTTGGTATTATGCTGGAAGTTCCTGCTGCGGTAATTATGGCAGATCAATTAGCAGATGAAGTGGATTTTTTTAGCATTGGTACGAACGATTTAACTCAATATCTCATGGCAGCAGATCGCACTAATCCCTATGTGGCTCATTTAGCTAATAATTTACCTCCAGCCTTATTGAGATTAATCGCTCAAAGTGTAACCATTGCCCATCAAAAAGGAATCAAAGTTAGTTTATGTGGCCAATTAGCGTCAATTCCGGAAGCTATTCCTACTTTACTTGGTTTAGGCATAGATGAATTAAGTATTAATCCCCAAATGATTCCTCAAATCATGGAGATCATTTCTGAATTATCCCTTTAAGAAGTTATAGCAGAATGCAGAATGTAGAATTAAAACGCCTTTCATTCGGTGACTGTAGCTATTCAGCTTGTCCTAACCTTTGCTTCGACTGCTATAAACAATTAGGGGTGGGGCAATACTACTCGGTTAAGCAAAAATTCGCAGGTGTTGGCTGCAAGGGAGCAGGGTGCAGGGAGCGGGGGAGAAACCTGAAAACCCTTCTCCCTGCTCCGTTCTCCCTTCTCCCCTGCTTACTTTGGGAAAATCTAAAAATCCTTAACCGAGCAGTATTGAGGGGTGGGGTTGATATCAAATCCGCTTCGCTTGATCTATTCGAGATCTCCCTGCAAGCTCGGGCGATCGAGTGGGGGTTGTCGATGAATGCTTGGGTAGTAAAAAGAAAAACAGAAGAGGAAAAATGAAAGAAGGAAATCTTTTTATTCGCTCAACGGTAAGTATTCAATTCGGTCTTGATATTCATTGGGAAAGGAGGCTCCAGCAATGATTATTAGCTCTGCAAGAGTTTCACCAATATTTTTGGATGGATCGATTACAAAAATGCCTGGTACGTGGTGACCCTCTGCGAGATGATCTGCCAGGTGTTTAGGCATAGATTTCCGATTATTTCTAACTAAGATGAAATCATGAGTCTCACACCAGATTAAAATATCTGGATCGAGAGTTCCTTTAGGAGGAGCGTCTGGATCGCCAATCATTCTGACAACAAGATCGGGTGCTTGGCGCATCAGTTGGGTTCGGTACAGCGAGGCGATATGCTCATCCAACAAATATTGGATCGTCATACAGCGTTAACTGATTCAGTAGACTCTTGCCGAACATCTGCTTCTGCTTTCAATTGGCGAAACCTCTGCCGTGCAGGAGAAGGATTACGTTTTTGCTCTTCTCGTTGTTGACGGCCAAACTCTAGCCAGTCAGCCAAGTAAGCACTCACCTCTTCTTTGTTGTGTAGATAGTAGAGGATAGTGGCGTAGACTTGTTCTAAGGTAATGGTCTCAAATTGTTGGGCAATTTCTTCAGGGGTTTTGGCACGATAGATGTATTCGTAGAGGACGCTTTCGATGCCGATGCGACTGCCTTTGATGCAAATATCGTCAGAGGCTAGGAAGTTGAAGTAGTCTTGGATTTGCATAGCAATTTGCAATTTCGGGGTAAAAAGTTCTTTTAAATTATAATAAATCCCGCACAAAGCCTACCCCTTTAGGCTGACGACCAAGAGTAGTCGTGACGAAAAATTGTTGAGAAGGATTTGGTTGCTTGAAGCGTTGATTAAAATCTGTGGTGAGAGAAGGTCGTAGAAAACGCCATAAGCTTAATATCCTTAAGGCGATCGCTTTGGGATAATTGTGTGGAATCTGGTTGTTTTGAGTGCGATCCCGTTCCGGATCTGCTTTCAGCAGCGCGCTTGTGGGTATAGTGAGGGCGATCGCTCTCATAGGCTACATTCCTTAAGATAATGCTTATTGTGATGCAGAAGATGCCTCGCAATGTAAACAGATGTATCTATTATGATTGTTTAGTTTTCTTGGTTAAGAATTGTGGGAATATCACGGGAAACATGAACAATTCGTATAATCAGTAAATCGTCTTTTATTAGCTAAAAAATCAAATATTTATCAAATCCTTTAACTTTCCATTTTCTTAGTCCTTGTAAACGAGAATTAGTCAACGGATAAAGACTACCAATTTGGGGAGTTTGCGCCAATTTTGCTATAGTCTGTCGGGTAGCGTCAAAAAAACCTAATGCAACATCAGGGTTATTTTCAGCAATATAATCAGCTATGTTCTCTAGGTCTTTGCTGGCTTTTAGCGTAATCAGAATGCGTAAAGCCATGATTAATGATTACCAAGGCGGTTAATCAGTTGTTTACGCTTATTTTCCCACCATTCTTCGGTAATTTCGATGGGTTTACCCCTATCTAAACCTTCGAGTAAAAGGGTTTCTATGCGTTTTTCTGCTTCTTTTTCCTGTTCTTGGCGAATAAGATGGCGAATATATTCACTAGCGATACTATAACCCTTAATTTTAATCTGTTGGTCAATAAATTCCCGCATGGTATCAGGCAAGGAGATATTTAGGGTGGTCATGACATAGTAATGGTAAACACTACTTTAAGTTTGGCATTTTTTGCCAATTTTTGCTAGGTGTTGCCAGTATTGTGGGGGATTATAAGTGCGATCGATTGTATGCTAAATTGATTGGCTGTGATAAGATGCGATTGCTCTTGGATATGTTAGGATGTAGGGCAATCCACGTAGCGGAGCTGCTAGAGCTTCGGGAACGCAGCGTGCTTTTTGAGATTGAGATGGGGTGAAGGGCGATCGCTTCATCCACTACCATACTATATAGTGGTTGGTGCGTCCCCCATATTATGATTAATATGATTAATTGTAATGTTAGACTAAAAACAAATGAATGCCCACCAAAATACAATTAGAATGCTTATACCGAATCAGTTATCGGTTAACTTATATTATGTTTCAACCAATTCATTTAATTTGTATAGATGAACGAACTAAAAATTTATTTATACTTGCTGGAAATGATGAAGAAATAGAATTTGAAATTACTCCTAAAGGAGAGGTGCTTTAATGAGTAAAATTAATTATCAAACAATGTCTAAACAAGAATTGAGAAAATATTTTCTGGAACATCGAGAAGATAAAAAAGCTTTTCAAGAATATTTAGCTCGCCGTCACCAAGATTCTCAAACTGTTATTACTACAGCAGACGATCTCTCATTCGATAACAAGATCCAACAAGCAATTATTGAACAAATTAACCAGAAAAAATAGTTCAAACGCTATCTTTGAGTGCGAGCACCCCATAGTGCGATCGCGTCATCTCGCTTCGCGGTACCGCCAACTGTTTGGCGAACTGCCGTCGGAGACACTGCGAAGGAAAAGGAGGTAAAAAGAATTTAGAATTCAGAATTCAGAATTCAGAATTACCCAAGCCTGAAGCCTTGGGCTTGGAATAAGGAATTATTTTTCTTTGTTTCACCTTTCAAAAGGTGGGCTTATATCCTCTATTTTTTTTGTCAAAAAGCCTTAATTTACAGAGGGCGATCGCCTTTATAATTGCGTTCAAATAAGAGTTATAGAATATTGATTAAAAACTGAATCAACTGTTATGATAGGAATATTTTCAGCCATAGATTGAGTAATAATGATGCGGTCAAAAGGATCTCTATGATGAAAAGGTAAAGAGGCATTGATTTTAAGATGCTCTAATTCAATATTTAATAAATTAATACTACTTTCGCTCACTTCTCTCTCCATAAATTCTTCATAGGAAGGAGCTAACGTTAACTTTCCTAAGTTATATTTAATCGACATTTCCCAAAGACTTGCAACACTAAGATAACTAAAGTTGTTTTCATTTTCAATCAAATCTTTGAGGCGGTCGCTTAATCTGGGATCATCATTAACAAACCAAAGGAATATATGTGTATCTAATAATAAATTCATTCCATATATTCGGCAAAATCTTCAAGGGGTTCATCAAAATCATCGCTCATCCATACTTTACCTTTAGCACTTCCTCGTTTTAACGGTCGTTTGATAGGGGAGATTTTCGCGACTGGTTTGTCGTCTTGAGTAATAACAATTTCTTCTCCTTTAATAGCCAAATCAAGAAGTTTTGAGAGATTAGATTTAGCTTGACCGATATCTAATGTAGTCATGACTTTAAATCTGATTTAACAGAGAGTTTTTTCATATATCCTAGCATTTCTCCTAGTGCGCTCACGTAGTGCATGCGAAGCATGGGAGCGAAGCGCTGCTGATACTGTTGGCGAACGTTACATTCATAGCCTCAAAGCCAATCAACTCGTTCGCCGAGATAAGATATTTCCGGCGTTCTAAGTTTTGATGTTAAGTTCGCCAACAAGATCCGCTGCTGCAAGCAGATCGCTTTTCGGGTTGGAAAGGGCGATCGTTGTTTTGGTAGTGTTCACTACCTGATTTACCGAGAGCGATCGCTCACAAGCGATCGCGCAATAACCGATTACTCTTGGTAATGATAGCGACATGAAATAATTGTCAGATAATCGTCATCGATAGCATAGACAAGACGATTAGTTTCATCAATGCGACGCGACCAAAAACCTGACAAGTTCTCTTTCAAAGGTTCGGGTTTACCAATTCCTTCAAAAGGATCGGATAAAGTATCTTGGATAAGTCGATTGATTCTTTTCAAAGTTTTCTTATCCTGAGATTGCCAATAAAGATAATCTTTCCATGCTTTACTACCCCAGGCTAACTTACGCATCGAGCAAATCATGTTGTTGTGTTTTACCTGCTCTATATTCAGCGATTGCTTCTTCTAAATGTTTAGCATTAGCAGGAGATTTTAAAAGATAAACAGTTTCCATCAGACTGTCATAATAACTTTTAGACATGACTACAGCATCTTCTGCATCTCTTCTGACAATGACAGTACAGTTTTTATCATTTGCTACTCTATCTAGTACAGATTTAAAGTTGTTTCTCGCTTCGCTAAAGTTTACTACATTCATAGTGAGAGTTGTACATACTTAAGTACAAGTATAATTATAGCCTATTTGCGGTTAGTTAGTCTGCGGGCAATTTTGGCAGAAGATGAGCGAACCGGCAGCTTCATCAGGTTCATCATGAGGCGATCGCTCTTTGAAAGTGCGATCGCTCTTTTAGGTTAGGTTAATTTGGGTTTTACCGTTGACTTAGATCGTCAAGTTAGACAAACAATTCCTCGAAGGTAAACAGGGTGCCGTCGCCAGAAAATTGAAACATCTCCACCCCTTGAACCTCTAAAGGGTTTCCTTAAGGATAGTGCCTATGCGTTCAGTGATGTTTTGTATGTCAAAGTCGGAATAAGAGTTCTTAGTTCCTGACAAGATTAGAAGATCCTCTCATCGGTGAAGATGAATGGGTTGGGTCCGTCATTCCCCTCTTCTTTATCGGCATCAGTGGCTTCTATGGACAGTTCTGGCAGTTCTGGCAACTGAGGCTCATCATCATCATTGAGAATGGTTCCTGTGGCAGTGTCTTCGCCGATGGTGCCGACGCTAGGATTGGACAATGTGACCGTGAATCTTTCATTAGACTCGAAATTGGTGTCGCCCTGTACCTCAATCACCACCTCAGCACTTGTATCGCTCGCCAGAATGGTGACACTGTCTTTTTTCGGTTGGCCGAATACGAAATCGTTGGCATCGGCTTGACCAGGAATAAGTTCGATCTCCCAGTCCACTGTCACCGCTTCGCTGGGATCGCCAGTACGAGTGACGGTGAAAACAAACTCAGTGGTTCCGGTGTTACCTTCTAATTGCTCTAGGCCTTCGATGGATACAACGGAAGGATCGGGAGGGGTGGGAGGAGTGCTTCCAAACAATTCATCGAATCCAAACGTACCATCGTTAAATTCAAACAGGTCAACATCGAAGACCGTTAAATTTGTGCCAAGATCATCATTGACAATCGTACCAAGATTCAGGTCAGTAATTCCACTGAAGGTATAGTCCAATGACTGTCCATCTAGGATTAAACGATCAATTGCCTCCCTCAAACCACCACCGACGACGATACCAGTACCACTTCCAAGGTCAAAGGTATCATTTCCTTCTCCCCCATTAATCAATACATTCTGAACACCCAAGGCTCCTTGAGCGGTAATAACATCGTTACCAACTCCGGCTTGAATGGTGACATTATCCATGCCAATGCTATTAGCACCCATAGCCATAGCCAAGATAATATCATCACCATCTCCACTAGAGATGGACGTATCACTGATTCCAGTGCCACCGTTGTTGAAATTATTTCCAATAATGGTGTCACTTCCTTCCTTTGTGTTAAACGAAGCATTTACTATCCCGCTTGTGGTAGCAAAATAGGTATCATTCTTATTGGTGCCGTCAAACTCACCCGTTAGTTGAGCTTGTATTTTAGAATCAGGCTGATTAAATAACTCATCGTAGGTAAATACGCCCTCGCTAAATTGGAAGCTCTCTATGCCATCTATGGTTAAGTCTGTGCCATTAGCCCCTGTAATATTGCCACTGCCATTCTCTCCACTAAAAGTATAGTCCGACGACACCCCAAACAGGGTTAGGGTATCATTCCCGTCACCCCCAATGACTTGGCCTGTCCCATTTTTGAGGTCAAATCTATCATTTCCAGCACCACCATCAATGGATACATCTTGTACACCCAATAAGGTTCCTCGAGCGGTGATAACATCATTACCCATTCCTGCTTGAAGGGTGACATTATCCATTCCGATACTATTAGAACCTGTAGCAGTGGCTGTGATAGTATCATCATCATCTCCAGTGCTGATTGAGGTATTAAGAATGGCAGTGCCACCGGCTATGTTGGCACTATTACCAATAATGGTGTCATTTCCTGCTTGTGTATTAAAAGATGCCTGTACTATCCCTTGGCTGGTTGCTTCATAGCTATCATCCTGATCCGTACCGACAAATGGACCTGTCAGTTGAGGTTGGCTTTCATTTTGACCGCCACTACCAAACAAATCATCGAAGCTAAATTCAACCCCGTTCAATACGAACCGTTCTATTTCTTCGACATCTATGTCTGTGCCATTAGCATCTGAAATATTGTCTGGGTTATTAAAGCCATTTCCTTTGGTAAAGGTATAGTCCGATCTGTCTCCCTCTAGGATTAGAGTATCAATTCCTGACCCACCGTTTACTGTGGCGATTCCACTTTGGAGGTCAAAGGTATCCGCTCCGCCTTTACCATCAATTGATGCACCCTGGACACCAAACAACGTTCCCCTGGCAGTGATATTATCAACGCCATCTCCCCCGAAGATTGATGTGAGAGACATCCCGATAGTGGTGCCATTTGCGATGAGAGTAAGACTCCCTGTGGAACTGATGGAACTCCCCAGTATGCCAATACCGTTGCCAAAGGGTTGAGTGTTATTACCGGTAACAACATTACTACCGCCCCTTACGTTAATTGTGGCATTACCTATTACACCTGTAGTGGCATAGAACAGATCAAATCCCTCACCGCCGTCAAGACGGCCAGTAAGTTGGGGTTCGATTTTTACAACCATAGAATTTATCTCCTGAATTTCTGACAAAGTTGATTGTCAATCAAGGGACTGGTTCCTGACTATGCAATTTCGGAAAAAACTCTGAGCCATAGCAAATGTAAGAGTTAGGAACAATGACAGCAACGGTTTGCTATTTTTCGTCCGATACATAAGTACCTAGTGATAGAATGCAGAATTAAGAATGCAGAATGCAGAATGAAAAATCCTTATTTTTCAGTACTTACACGAATTATAAACTCCCGTTTCATTTACGCCCTTTACTACTAGAGAGAATTAATTTCACATGATTGTGAAGAGAGGCAAAAGAAATATAGATGAAATAAAGCAACTGCTTTGCCGCTTTCTGGCTCACTTTCATTCCCCGCGGCCATCACTACGATTACTCCATTATTAGCTGCATATTCTATGGCTAGAAGCTGGGATTTACTGGGAGTGTCTCCACCTAAACTCAGATTAATAACATTGGCACCATTATCCACTGCATAGCGAATACCTTCAGCTACATCAGTCGCATTACCTATGCCCAAATTATTCAAGACTTTCACTGGCATGATTTGAGCATCATAAGCAACTCCAGTTACTCCATCTCCATTATTATTCCCTGCGATTGTTCCAGAAACATGAGTTCCATGACCTCTTACATCTAGAGTATCGTTGTTATCGCCGTTAAAGTTCCAGCCAAAAACATCATCAATAAACCCATTATTATCGTCATCAATGCCATTATCGGGAATTTCATTACTATTAGTCCAAATATTATCCCTGAGATCAACATGGTTGCGATCGACTCCTGTATCGACGACAGCAACAACTATACCCGAACCAGTATATCCTTGCTCCCAAGCCTCAGGAGCATTGACCATATTTATGTTCCAATCATTAATGCCTCCAAAATTAGGGACTGAGGGAAATGTCTCTTGATTAATCGCTTTGGCTACTGCTCCTGCTGCATCAGCAAAACCATAACCAATGATGGGATTAAATGAGGAAGCATCTTCTGCTAGGTCTTCAAAGCTAAATGTGTCCCTCAGGAAAACAGTGTCACCATCTAGTTGGTAAGCACCAATCCCATCGAGAATACCGAGAGGGATATAGCCACCGATGGTTTCATCCACTCTGAAAACTGGTGTAGTTAAATTGTGATTTTAGTTGCGATTTTCGCCCGTCATTTGGGTTGGTTCAGTAGTTTTAACCATGGATTCCTCAATTCTCCTTAGAAAGCTTATCGATCAATAGAGAGTATTTCATCAGCTGGGAGAAAAGCATATAAGTACCTAAGAAAAATCAATATCCTATCGTAGCATTCAACTCTACTCGATGCTTTTGTCATACTTCATAAAGACCTAAATAAGGTCTTAGAAGCCAAAGAAATTATCGAGCAATGGCTACAAGAAATAGTTGAGTCTCAATATATAGCAATCCTAAACCAGTTGTGCCGATAGAGATATCTAGGTAGTCCCTACAAAACAGTGAAGGTAACGAATTAATGGGCTTTCTCAGCGATCGCCAAGGGCACCATTCTTAGCCTGCATTATTCATGATTCATGAGCTAAAAAAGGGGAGTAAGAAGCTAGTTTTTGAGATTAGGCACGGAGGATATCGGACTATGAGTATTCAAAAACAGGTGATGTTGCTTTTCCAAGTCAGAAGAAATGCACGATTTAGTAATTGGATTATTTATCAATAAATATGAGTTTGGATTAAGCTTCTAAACACAGAAAAACAACACCACCCTTACTTTGGCAAGAAGTCTATTGTCAGGAGTCTGTTAAGTCAGGAAATACCTGTTGTACTGCGGGATGAGCTAAATGATGATTGCGCACATTCAACCCTTTAGCTAAATCAGGATCGGTTTCTAGGGCTTTTAGACCATTACTAGCTAACTTAACTATATAGGGTAGGGTACTATTATTTAAGGCTTGGGTCGCAGTCCAGGGTACTGCCCCTGGCATATTGGGAACGCCAAAATGGATTACTCCCTCTTCTACATAAGTGGGGTTACTGTGAGAAGTGGGATGTAAAGTTTCCACGCATCCTCCTTGATCTACTGCCACATCAATAATAACTGAACCCGATCGCATTTTAGATACTAACTCACGAGAAACTAAAACCGGGGCTTTTTTTCCTGTTACTAATACCGCACCAATGAGTAAATCTGCTTCGGGAACGATATACTCAATGTGGTCAGCATTACTACAGAGTAACTCTACCCTAGAACCAAACAAAGTCTCCAGATACTCTAAACGCTCAACATTGATATCAATAATTTGTACTGCCGCACCCATGCCCACTGCCATTTTAGCGGCTTCAGTACCTACTACTCCACCACCTAAAATAACTACCTTTCCTGGACGTACTCCCGGTATACCCCCTAAAAGTACTCCCCTTCCTCCTTGTTGTTTTTCTAAATATCTTGCTCCAAATTGGACTGATAAACGCCCAGCGATGATGCTCATGGGAGTTAACAGGGGGAGTCTGCCATCGGCTAATTGTACTGTTTCGTAGGCGATCGCTGTTACTCCAGTAGAGAGTAAATGTTCGGTCAAAGTACGATTAGCAGCCAAATGAAGATAAGTAAACAAAAGTTGCTCTGAGTGAATATATTGATATTCTGAAGCTAGGGGCTCCTTGACTTTTATTACTAATTCTTGATTCCATGCTTGTTGACAACTAACAATTTTGGCTCCGGCAGCTCGGTAATCTCCGTCAGTAAAACCAGAACCATTGCCAGCACTTTCTTCGACAAAAACCTGATGATTTTGTTTTGATAATACTCTAACACTAGCGGGAGTTAAACCGACTCGGAATTCTTGGTCTTTAATTTCTTTAGGAACGCCTATTTGCATCTTCACCTCTGATCAGCTGTTACGTACCGCTCTTATAAACTTATACAAACGATTGACTTAATTAGATCAACTTGTATGTCTTAGTTTGAAGTTATATTTCTGCTTCGCAGTATCCTGACAACCGCAGTTATCAATGGGTTTGATACTCCACAGACTCAAACGGGAGAGCTTCCCGCGTTACACAAATTGATAGAAGCGTTCAGGTCGCGATTAATGTCTAATCCACAATGATCGCAATGGAATCTTCTATCTTGTAGTTTTAGTTCTGAGTTTATCTGTTTACAGTGACAGCAAGTTTTTGAACTAGGAAACCATCTATCAACAATGGTTAGTGAACTGCCATACCAATCAGCTTTGTACTCTAACTGTCTTCTGAACTCATAAAAGCCACAATCAGCAATAGCACTAGCTAATCGATGGTTTTTTAGCATTCCAGACACGTTGAGATCTTCTATCACTATTTGACTGTGGTTCTTGGTCAGATAGTGAGTAAGCTTATGAATCGCATCTTTACGAATGCAAGCAATTCGATAGTGTAGTTTGGCTACTCGCTGAACAGCTTTTTTCCTGTTCTTTGAGCCTTTCACCTTGCGACTAACCGAACGTTGCAGATAAGCTAATCTTTGCTGAGCTTGTCGGTAGGCTTTAATGTTCGGGAAGATTAAACCCGTGCTAAGTGTTGCTAGGGTTTTTACGCCAATATCCACACCAACACAGCCCATAGAATCAGCTACTGGTTTGGGCTCAAAATCTACCTTATAAGCGATAAACCATCTATCAGCACGTTTGCTTATGGTTAAGTTGCTTCCTGCCTTCTTGACCAATATCGGAGGGATAAACTTCTCATAGGTTTTCACCCATCCAATTTTAGGTAATTTAATCTTATTGCCATTAATTTGGATATTACCTTCAAGATAAAAACTATCTTTGTTGTTTTTCTTCTTGAATTTTGGGAACCCTCTATCATTGATGGTAAAGAAGTTTTTAAACCCTTGAGATAAATCTCTGAGTGCTTGTTGTGGGCTACATTTAGATACTTCGTAATACCAAGGATTTTCACTTTTTACCTCTGCTACTAACTTTTTGTGAAGGTCAATAGCGGTGGGTAATTTTTCCTGGTTATCCAATGCAGATATACAGACAGACAAGCCCCAATTATAAGCATGACGGGCAGTGCCAGCGTGTTTAGCCATCGCCTTTCTTTGCTGATTATTGAGTTTTAACTCTGTCTTAAAACTAATCATTTTAGATTATTGGCTACCTCTATTGGTGATATACTGATTAAATTTCGATATAAACCCAGTATCTCACAATATATGTCCAATTGTGAGCAATTATGGTCATATATTTTTATTCAGTTAGTTGCCCAATTAGGCTAGGGATGACAACCAGATGTTTGTAGTTCCTAGATTTGGCATAATTGGGCATCACTCTTAACTTATAATGACCTATAAACTAGCTTATTACGAAATGTTAAGTTATGGAAAAAAGAATTCTCGGGAAATCAGAGCTTAAAATTACGCCTATTTTAATGGGAACCTGGCAAGCAGGTAAAAGGGGGTGGGCTGGCATTGAAGATGAGGAAACCATCAAAGCAATTCGTGCCGCCTTTGAAGCAGGAATTACTACAGTTGACACAGCGGAAGTTTATGGTGAAGGTTACTCAGAAAGAATTGTGGCGCAAGCTTTAGCTGATGTTCGAGATCAGGCGGTTTATGCCACTAAAGTATTTGCCAATCATCTCAAATACGATCTAGTAATCGAAGCTTGCCACCGCTCTTTAACTAATCTTCAGACTGAATATATCGATTTATATCAAATTCATTGGCCTTCCGGCACTTGGGATAGTGAAATAGTACCGATTGAAGAAACCATGAGTGCCTTAAATTTCCTGAAGGAACAAGGTAAAATCAGAGCCATTGGCGTTTCCAATTTTTCCCGTACTCAATTGGAGGAAGCTTGTCAATATGGACAAATTGATAGTCTGCAACCCCCTTACTCTTTGTTTTGGCGACAGGTAGAAAAAGACGCTCTTCCCTACTGTAAAGATAATAATATCTCCATTCTCGCTTACTCATCTCTAGCACAGGGTATTCTGACGGGAAAATTTGGACGAAATCATCAATTTGCTGAAGGCGATCATCGAGCCAAAAATAGACTCTTCCAAGAGGAAAATTGGCAGCGAGTAGAAGTAGCTTTAGCTCAACTACGCCCTCTAGCAGAAAAATATCAATGTACTCTCGCGCAACTGGCGATCGCTTGGTTAATTGCCCAACCCAATACTAATGCTATTGTCGGTGCCAGAAATGCTCAACAAGCAACAGCTAATGCCAAAGCTGCTGAGGTTAAAATCTCCCCTGAAGACTTAGGAAGAATCGAGCAAATTGGCTCTCAAGTAACCGATTATCTGGATGATAATCCAGTAATGTGGAATTTTTAATCTGTTGATTATGTCATGAAATACTTTTTTCTCTCAGAAGGCTGGACTTATAGTAGAGTTTGGGAAGCAGAAGGACTATGGGATATCATGGTCTGGAGGCGTAAACCAGAGATTAAAAATCTAAACTTGGGTATCATAGAACGCGAAGAGGTTTTCTGGTTATATCAAGTGGAAGATGCTGTGTTAATGGTGGAGGTCAAACCTATTCCCCAACAAGCTAAGCCTTTACCCACTATTGGTGATGTGGTCATCAAAAGATTAATTAACTCAGAGCAAGTAATTCAGCGTCTTCTTGCCGCTCAAGCAATCATTAAATAGTTGATACTATCTCCCGATCGTCATTCGGGAGATCGAGGCTTGGTCAGAAATAAGGCAAAGTTGTGTAGCCTTGCCGGTTATAGTGTTAAGCTCCACGTTAAACAAGGCTTATCTGAACAGTATTTGTTTGAGGGTAGTGTATAAATAAACCATCTAATCTAGCCACTGTTGCCATGCCAACCGAAGGTAGTTGAGAAAGAATACATGCAATTTGACTCGTGGGGAGTGCCAAATTTCGCTCAAAGATAAACTCACTATAGTCAGCTAGATCGTCTAATCCTAAAAGGTTGAGTGAAACCTCTACTAGTAACCACAGGGTCATTCTAGTTAGTAATTTTTTCCATTTAAGTTTCATGTAAGCTGAGTTGCGCCTTAGTTTAAGCCTTCGGCGGTAAATTTAATATTATTTTAACATTTGCTTTTACGAAGTGTAACATTGTTGACAAAAAAGATCAACCTTTTTGCTCAAAAAGTTTGCAAGCTCGTCTTTTGGCCTGAGAAGGGCGAATGTGTCAAAACTTAAGAAAAAGTAAAGAATAGTAATGTTAGATCAATTTAAAGAAGAAGAAAACAAAGAACTTGGCAAAATTAATTTAACAATCGCTAACTCAAGCCTAAATCTACGGCGATACGATGAGCACAACTAAAACCGGAAAAAGCTACTGCATTTAAACCTTGTCCGGGAAAAGTACTATCACCAACACAATATAAACCTCCAATCGCAGTACGATTAAAAGGCATAGTTAATAAACCAGGTAATTTAACCTGGGGAATAGGTCCATAAGTGCCACCATCGCGCCCTAAAAAACGACGATGAGTACGAGGTGTTCCTACTTCCATCAAGTCTAAACTAGTCTGTAAACCAGGGAAGATTTTTTCTAATCTTTCGATTAAACGTCCTGCTGCTGCTTCCTTTTTAGATTGGTATTGTTGCGGGGAAAGTCCTTGCCAATATTCCATGAAACTAGGAGTAAAAGTATGAATGATGTGATAACCTTGGGGAGCTAATTCTGGATCTAAGAGAGTGGGAATAGAAACAAAAATTGTTCCTTGTTCTGCTTCCATATTCTGCCAATCCTCTAAAAGAATATGATGGCATTCTGTATCAGGCGATAAAACTCCTGCCTCAACTCCTAAGTGTAAACTGAGGAAGCTAGGTGATTTTTGATAACGTTTTCGCCATTTTTTTTCGGCCACAGGCATTTTTTCAGGCGCAATTAATTTTTCAAAAGTATCCCAACGGGTAGCATTAGAAACAATTCTTTTGGCTCGATATTGCTTGCCATTTGCTAATTCTATCCCGACAGCTTTGCCCTGGTTCAATAAAATTCGCCTTACTCTGGCTCGGTATTGAATTTCACTCCCTGCTTTTTCTAAACCTTCTACTAACTTTTGAGCAATTTGCCCTACTCCCCCTTTAGGATAGTTAATACCTCCATAATGGCGATCGGAAAATACCATTCCAGCATTAATCATCGGAGTATGAGAAGCTGGTACTACCGACCAACAATAACATTCCATATCAATAAATTTTAATAACTCTTGGTCTTTAATATAGCGACGGGCAACATCACCAGCATTAAGAGGTAAATACTTCACTAAACCTAAACAAGCTAGGGGATGCTGAAAAAATACCCGCATTAAATAACCAAATTCTTCTAGAGAAAGTAACTCTATGCGGTTGAGACAGTTAAATACCTGCCAACATTCATCATAAAAACGACGAATACCCTCCCTTTCTTCAGGAAAACGAATGGTTAATTCTTGCAAAAATTTTTCATAATCTTGGTGTACTTTCAGCTCTAGATGATTGGGTAAATGATAGTGAATTTGGACGGGATCTGGGATGGTTTCTAAACTCACATTTACTGCTTCCAAGGCACGAGTTAGCAGGTTGGTAGTACCTCTTTTGCCAAACCCGAAAATCATCGACGCTCCTACATCAAAGCGATAACCCTGTCTTTCAAAATAGCCAGCGCTCCCACCAGGGATGATATAACGCTCTAAAACTAATACCCTAGCTCCTTTAGCTGCTAATTGAGTCGCAGTAACTAAACCACCAATACCTGAACCGATGACTATTACATCATAGTCTGTTTTACCATTCATAAACTAAGAACTTAAAATGTGTCTGTCTTTCTAGTTTAACCCTGTTGAGGTCTAATTTCTTATTGCATAGAATCAAGATAACATTTATTGATTGAAGGCGATCGCCGTTGGGGTTTTGGAAGTGCGTGCTGCTTTCTTGAAGGTAACTGCAGCTCTTTTCGAGAGCGCATCGCCTCGTAGTGCGATCAGTTAGAATAAATTTTACACCTTATTTAATTCTCGTTCCTAACTGCAATGGTGACTCTTCCTGATTCAGAACCAGAGCCAGATATTGCCGTTGTCAGATTACCAGTTTCCTTGTCTGACTATCGTCACCCCCATGCCGATGAAATTTACTTATTACTGCTAATGGTTGTTGATATTGAAAAGGAGATGATTGTTGAATGGATAAATTAAGCCACTATCGCCAGCTAATTCAAAAAATTCTCACTGAATACTATGAATGGGCTTCTAATAGTTCAAGGGATGGTGTAGAGGAGTGTTTATCCTTTGATGAAAAGCGAGACCATTACTTTTGGTTTCATGTTGGTTGGAATGGTAAAAAAAGAGTATTTGGGGTAATGGTTTATCTGCGAATCCAAAATGATAAAATTTGGGTTGAGGAAGATTGGACCAAACAGGGAATTGTCAGTGATTTGTTAGCAGCAGGGATAGTAAAAGAGGACATTGTTTTAGGGTTTCAGCATCCGAGTAAGCGTCCCTTGACAGATTTTGCGGTAGTATAATTCAAGATTTGGTTAAGAGGCGATCGCCGCCGTCAACAGTTTCAATCAGCTCCTGCTGCCGGAGTAGATCGCCACCGTAGCCACCGTAGGGTGGGCATTGCCAAAGTTAATGATGTATTATTTTAATCTTTGGGAAGAGTAATGCCCACCAAAACCGATTCTAATCATCATCATGCTCAAACTCAACAGCGATCGCCATGTTGGCAATTAATAGATTAACCTTGCAAACCATTGGCGGAGCAGTTCTACCTGAAAGCGATCGCCACCATCAACAGTTTCAATCAGCTCCCGTTGCCGGAGTAGAGTCAGCGTCTGCTCTAAGTTGTCAGGAAATTGTTGGGCCAGGTTTTCGTGGCTGACCACTTTACCTTCGCCGGATGAAGCCAGATACCTCAAAACAGCTACCCCTTGGGTATCAACCTGATTGACTTCAATATCACTAAAAAACATACTGCCACTGCTCAGGGCTTCTGAGACGGCCGCGTTTACATCAGCGAGGGTGGCTAACCGTCGAATTTGGGGATCTTGTTCATTCTTCAAGGCGACAATCTCAGCGCAGAGGAGCTGCACGAGAAAAGGATGGCCGCGAGTGAGATCCAGCACCCGCTGACTAGCATCGGGTTCGTAGCGCAAGGCAAAGTCCTTCACCGGATGTTCAATCAGCTTACGGGCTTCGTTTTCTTTTAAGTAACCAATATGCACCACCTGGGCATTAATCAGATAGCTAGACCAACGCTGAAACTCTTGGAGTGTATGAGCACCAGAGAGGAGCACCTTAAAGCGAGGGCGATGTTGAATCAGGTTCCGCAGCATGCCCAATACGTCTGCTTCATTGAAGCGTCCTTGAGTGATCGCAGCATCCAACCTTTCAAACTCATCCAGGGCTAGCAGGGCGGTATTGTCACCCAGGGTGTCTTCCACTTGGTCTAGCCATTCATCAAAGGTGGTAAATGGATCTGCGGTGAGGGCTTCGCGACTGAGAACCGGCAAAATTAGACCTCTTTGCCGCTTGGCCGAGTTGACCATACTCCTGGCCAAGTTGTAGAGCAAGCCCACATGGTCACTGGCGCTAGAGGCTGGTCCCTGTAGGTCTACAAATAGAGGAATTAGGCTCTGGGGGAGGAGGCGACCTAAGTTTAAAAGCAAGGAGGTTTTACCGGTGCGGCGTTGGCCGTAGAGCAACAAGGGAGGGCGACGGCGGTCTAAGAGTAGCTGCTCAATCTTCGCACTGATGTCGGTGCGACCGACAAAAATTTCTTGCTGTGCTGTTAGCGGGACGCCGATAATGTAGGGCGAATCAATCTCCTGTCGTAGTTCTGCTTGCTGGACTAGTTCCTGGATTTGGTTGGTGATAATTTGCTGCCAGTGAGTGGCGATCGGGCGAAACCGAACTGCATATTTATCACTGCTGCGGGTTAACTCTCGCAACAAAGCGTCTAACCGATCCGCTATGCTACTTAGGGCTAACCGCTGATTGTAAGTGCTCTCCTGAGTCAGGGCAGCGTTGACGTCTTCGCTAAGGCGACTAAAGCTGCGGAATAGGGCACTGGCAGGACCTTCCAATTCGCCGACGGCTATACGCTGATGAATTATCCCAATGGTAGTAGCGTCAAGACAGCGCTCTAACTGTCGCGCATCCAGTTCGATCTGAGCAGCTTGGGCCGCCCATCTTTGACGGCTGGTGCTGAGGTAATCTATGGCAGCTTGGGCTTCAGCAGGATTGCGCTCTGCGACCAGAACCAGATGCTCGTCTAGACCCAGTAACGGCAACCGCTGAAATTCATCCCAGAAAGCAGAGTGATAGCGTAAGAGGCTGGGACTTCTGCCAGACCATTGCTCATCAGCCCGATAGAGAAAAGCATTCCAGGCTGCTAGCAAAGGATAGAACAGAAAGGGACGCCATAAAGAGAGCGTCAAACCAAAGCAAATTGCCAAGAAACCTGCCGTTAAGATTACCCAATCGGAAGAAGCAGGAACGATTATCCAAAGTCCGCCACTTGCCAGCGCACCGGCAATGGCACCTGCCCAGGGACCCGCCATGCGCTCAGCCACAGCGTAGGGCAACGCAAAGAAAGCTGCGAAGGCCACGCCTAGCGCCACGGCTGTCACCACGCTGTCCGCCGCGCCTCCCACCACGCCTAGCGCCAGGCCTACCGCCACACCTACCGCCACGCCTCCCACCACGCCGTACGCCAGACTAAGCCGCCATCGACGGGTCCGTAAGCTTACCGCCAGGCCTAGCGCCAGGCCTACCATCACGCCGTACACCACGCCTCCCACCACCTCTACCACCTCGCCTACCGCCGCCGTCACGCCGAACGCCACGCCGAACGCCACGCCTCCCATCAAGATACCGACGATGACCCCCCCAATCTGTCGGGTTAAGGAATAGCTCTTTTGCTGGCCCACCGCGCCTACCGCCACACCTCCCGCCACGCCTAACGCCACACCTCCTGCCACGCCTAACGCCACGCCTAACGCCACGCCTAACGCTATGCCGAACGCTATTTCTAACGCCACGCCTACCACTACGCCTAACACCATACCGTAAGCCATGCCTACCGCCACGCCTACCGCCACGCCTACCGCTACGCCTACCGCTACGCCTACCGCTACGCCGAACACCACGCCTAACGCCACACCTAACGCCACTTCTGCACTAGTTGTTCCCAATCCCCAAAGCCCTAACCCAATCATGCAGCCCATTAAAATTGGCCAAACAACATAGACTTGGATCAACAGCCGGCACAATGCAGGCTTGCGCCACTGGGCACGGGTTAACTCCACCAGGCAGAAGTCGGGGCGAAGCGTTGGATCGATCCGGGCAATATGATTTCGCCAAGCAGCAGGATGAATCAACAGCCAGAACAACAATTGCAAACTCCCCAAAATCAAATTGGGATGTTGCTTAGGGGCATCAGTATAAGCATTACGAGGAACAGGCGGTGGCATCATGATCTCTCTAACAGGTATTGGAATGGCGTCATTTGCTGTAGCCCTTCAGCTTGCCAGGAAAGATCAGTTTCCCCCTCTTCCAGGCTAAATAACCGTTCTCGACAGAGAATTTGCAATAGCAAAGGCCAACCCTGGCTCTGGGAAAAAATCCACTCAATATCCTCCTCCGCAAAGGGCAGAGGTGAACTAGCTATCAATTCACGGGCTTCCGTTTCTGTTAACGGTCCCAAGGTCGTAGTGTAACCAAAAATATTAAAAAATGGCGAGCTGTGGCCGGTATGATGAGCCAGATCGATGGGGGCTTCCGGTGTAGCCAGGATAAAGGCTAAGTTCCCTCCAGTCAGGTTGGTAGCCAGTGCCCGTAGGCTTTCCCAAAAGGCATCGTCTAGTTCAGGACAACGCTGTAGCCCCACGCCTATCTCATCCATCAAAATCACCGTGGGCGTGTTGATGTTGTCAGCTGCCACATCCATAAAATGCTCCAGATCGCAGGGATAAGGTACCTGCAACTGCATAGACTTTAACAAATAGCTCAAGAGCCGCTCTCGGCTAGCCATGCCAGCGTTCTGAAAATCCACAAAAATCCAACGATAGCGTTCCGGATGGGGTAACCAATCGTCTTTCTGCCCTGGACGCAATTGATTCGCTGGGGTTGTGGTAATTTTGCTCAGGTAATGCAGCAGGGAGGTTTTACCGGTACGCTTTTGGCCGATAATGGCAGCATTTTGCAGGGGAGGAAACTTTAGCAAATTAAACAACCGCTTCAGGATATACTGCCGCCCAAAGAACTGACGCGGATGAAGGATGGGCGTCCCAGTGACAAACGGAGCTAGTTGCTCGATAACATCTTCATTAGAGGATGTTCCGTTTATGGGGTTCACGGTTTCAGTCAACTGCGGACGTTTTGGTGTCACGTTCTCAACCGCTTTACGAATCCCTCTAGCAATATCTGCGAAGGCTTGGTCACGATTCGGCCAGTTAGTTACAGCTTTGGCATTCGTTGGTAGGGCTTGAAGCTTCCCAAATGGTGCCCTTTTCCAATCCACCTCCCGTAGGATAACCGGAATCACGCAGGCTTCTCTCGCCTCGTGGCGTTTCATTGCTCGCTTTAGTTCTACATCATTGCAATAATCAGACGCCAGAAAGTCTGCACTGACTAACAGCAAGATGATTTTGGCAGTTTCCAAATGCCGATTGATTTGGCCTTTCCACTCGGTTCCTGCTGTAATTTGACGGTCGTGCCAAGCTGTAATCGCTCCCTCTCGCTCCAACGACTTGAGGTGCTTCGCGAGTTCATCTCGCAGCTTCTCATCCTCATGAGCATAGGAGAAGAAAACTTCAATTGCTTGACTGCCTGAGTCAGATGTCAGTTCTGGTATCACAGATGTTTCTTTCCATTATGATCTAATTTTTCTCCTAATCCGAGCAAAAAATTCTCCCACTGCTGATTCAAATTAGGTCCTAAGAACATTATGAATCAAAAAAGCCCTTGTTAAATATTCCCAGACTTACCTTAAAATTATGAGGAATATAAGCAAGTTTTTTGAGGAACTAGAGAGGAGAATTTCATGTCTTATTCTTCCCCTGAATCGGGAGAAAGCCAAAATACAGCGTCTAATCATGACGAAAATAGCTCATCTTACGCCGTCAAGCAATCCTCTTTTACAACAGCAAGAACGTTAGCATTACTGATTGGTATTGCTGATATTGTTGTTTTAGGACTGGGGGGATTGTACCCACAATTTCTTTACTGGTCGTTAGGAAGTGTGGCGATTATTACCTTTCTTGGCATTTTAACCTTAGTTAATTCAGCTTCTCTAAGTCCTGAATTTAATACGGGGGAAATGCGCAAGGCCATTGCTAGCTCTTTTGTCATTCTTTATCTAATTGTTCTAGCTGTCTTTGTTTCGACAGGCTTTGGCTCTTCAGGTAATGAACAAAGTACAGAAGTCATTAATAATGTAATGACTCCATTATCCTATTTGATGGGAGCTATTGCTGCTTTTTACTTTGGTGAAAAATACATCGAGAAAATCAAGAAGAATTAGGGGTACAGCCGAGAGTGCGATGTAGAAAGCTGAGTGCTACAGGATTATAACAATCCTAATCCTGAGTATTGCATAGGGTGCGTTGCCAACGCACCAAAACCTTTTCGTGATCTTATCTTTATTTAATTGAACCACAGCATCATTAATTTCGAGGCTAATCATGAGTGTTCAATCTTCTTGAACTCCTTACCTTATTTTATAAAGTTTTAAGTTCATTATTTACCTGTATATATTAACTCAAGTATGAGCAGCGATCGCCAGAGAAGGGTAATGCCAAATTAGTATTCGGGCATATCTGGCAAATATTTATGCGGTTACGAGATTCTAAACTCAGTGCTATTCAACTTGGCATATCAAGCTAAAATCGTATATCTTGCCAAATTTTGGCTGCTGTAAATCGGCTAATATGTTTCAAAACCTACAGCCAATTAAGATTCAGCCACTACTGGACAAGCTGCCTGTGCTTGGACGAATTCATGTGAAGAACATAGCTGCTTAATGGCGAAGGTATTGTTATCAGCATAGGAGCACATCAAGGCGATCGCTGCTCTAGAGCTACCCTTACTCCTACGTGTAGAACAAGCGTCTCCCATAATGCGATCGCCCTTGCTATACCGATCCTCCACCAAAATGTATGGTTCTATCATGTCGGGGAAATTAACCACAATATCTGTAGGTTGGGTGCAACGAAGTGAAACCCAACACAAAATTAAAGTCAAAACTCACGCATTCAAAACTCAAAAGTAATTTTGATAATTATTGAAAAAGTTGGGTTTCGTCGCCTCAACCCAACCTACACACGATATTAATGGGAATCAATTTGATAAACCGCCCGCACTACATCAATATTTTTTTCTAAATTAAAACCAAGTTTTTGACATAAATTTTGCATTGGTTTATTTTCCGCCAGAATATCGGCAATAATGAATTTTAATCCTTCCTGACGGCCTATTTCTAGCAATCGCTCTCCTAAGATAGTTCCTAAACCTTGTCTTTGCTGGCGATCGCTTACTAATAAACCTAACTCAGCCTGTTGGGGACTACCATGAACTTTACTTAAACGGGCGATCGCCAAAATCTCATGTTCTTTCGTTTCTGGATTTTCATAGTTAGCTACCAAAGCCATTTCTTGATCGTAGTCCACAAAGCAGATACGGGCTAATCTCTCATGAGAAAGAAGATTTTGAACATTGATCAGATGAAAATAACGATTATAGACGCTCTGTTCCGAAAGTTCCCGAGAAAAATTGACCGCTAAAGGTTCATCTTCGGGACGAATAGGGCGAATAGTAATTTCTTTGCCATCTTTCAACTTGCCACAACTAACATACTGGAGCGGATAAGGACGAATAGCTGAACTCGGTAGATCTTCCTCTTTGACGTTGCGATCGTACAAGACAACCCGAGCATCTAAAGCGATTAACCCCTCAGAAGAAGCTAATAACGGGTTAATCTCAATCTCTTTAATGCCTGGTTGTTCAATCACCAACTGACTAAATAGGACAATTAGTTGCTCTAATGCGTCTAAATCTACTGGTTTACGTCCTCTTACACCTTTTAAGGCTTGATAGATTTTAGTTTGCTCCATCATCCGTCTTGCTAAAGTGCTATTCAGTGGCGGTAAACCTAAAGAACGATCTTGAACTACTTCTACCAGTTGTCCGCCGGTACCAAATAATAACACCGGACCGAATTGAGGATCGACGCTACTACCAATAATCAGTTCATAACCCTCTAGTTTTAACATGGGCTGCACGGTAACACCAAAAAAATCGGTGGCACTAATATCTTCTTGCATAGCCAAGAAAGCTTCTTTAACTTCCTCCTCATTAGTCAGATTTAACTTAACTCCTCCCACATCAGTTTTATGAGTAATGGTCTCGGAATGGAGCTTGAGTACCACTGGATAACCAATTTGGGCTGCAGCTTCTAGTGCTTCTGGGAGGTTTTTGGCAATTTTAGTTTCCACAGTGGGAATACCGTAAGCTTTCAATAATTGTTTTGATTCAAACTCCGTTAACAGAGTACGTCCCGAATTTTTAGCATAGTTGATAATTTTTTGAGCTGCATCGCGATCGATGGATTCGCTATAAAGTATTAAAGCTGGAGTTTCGTATAAACCCTTTTGGTTATAACTATAGCGCCACATTAAGTTAAATAAACGGGCAGCATAATCAGGATAGGGATGAGTATAGATATTGGCACGATTGAGAATTTCTTCTCCTGCTTGTACTGCATTGCCGCCCATCCAACTAGCTAAAATGGGTTTGGATTTGAGCTGAGCGCTTACATTTACCAGCTCTTGCGCTGTTTGGGTAGGATCGCTCATATCTTGAGGGGTGAGAATCACTAACAAACTGTCACTATTGGGATCGCTAGCCGCCACTTGCAAAGCTTTGGCATAACGCTCAGGAGTGGCATCTCCTAAAATGTCAATGGGATTGCCGTGACTCCAATGAAGAGGTAAAAATTCATTCAATGCTTGAATAGTTGCAGGTTCTAAAGTTGCTAACTCTCCACCTCCCCAAGTTAAAGCATCAGTGGCTAAAACTCCCGGTCCCCCGGCATTGGTGAGAATCGTTAATCTTTTTCCTTTAGCATGGGGTTGTTTAGAAAGCAGTTCTGCCATATTGAAGATTTCACTGATGGTATCTACTTGCAACACGCCACAGCGACGGAAAGCTGCTGCTAAGACATCATCTCTACTAGCTAAAGCTCCTGTATGAGAAGATGCTACTTTTGCTGCTGTTTCAGTACGCCCACCCTTAATTACAATAATTGGTTTACTTAGGGCTACTTCCCTGGCTGCTGAAATAAATGAGCGGGCATCGCCAATAGATTCCATGTAAATGACGATGCTTTTGGTGTTGAGGTCATCACCCAAGTAATAAATCAAGTCTCCCCAACTGACATCAACCATGGAACCGACGGAGATAAAGGCACTAAAACCGAGATTCTCTCTTAAACTCCAATCGAGAATGGAGGTACAAAAAGCCCCACTTTGACTGATAAAACCGACACTGCCTTTCGATGCCATGGTACTGGCAAAGGTAGCATTTAAACCTGAAGGGGGACACATCAATCCCAAACAGTTAGGACCGATAATCCGCATGTTGCCCTGCCGGGCTCTGGTGAGAATTTCTTGCTCTAATTGGACTCCTTCTGTGCCTATTTCTTTAAATCCGGCGGAGATAATAATTGCTCCTTTAACTCCGATCTTGACACATTCACTCACCACTTCTGGTACAGTAGGGGCTGGGGTGGCAATGACTGCTAAATCGATTTTCTCTGGTACCTCACTAATACTAGGATAGGCCCGAATCCCTAAAATACTCTTACGCTTAGGATTGATGGGGAATACCGTACCCCCAAAGGGATTGCGAATTAAATTCCACAGTAAAGTCCGTCCTACACTTCCCTCTTTTTCAGTTGCTCCAATCATCGCCACTGCCTTGGGAGCAAAGATAAAATCTAGGGGATGATAATCATAACGCATGATGTCATGGGATTTATCTGTAGCCATATTTTCCTCCTTGTTTGACTGACAAATTAAGAAATGTAACTAAATTATTAAATTTTAATTAACATAATCAGAAAGAATTTTTTTGATGTTACTTGTTTAAACAAGGTTAAATAAAGGTAAAAATTCTCGGTTTTTATCTGAATAACTTCCTCAATTTACTCAAGTTAACAAAGTCAATTTTTCTTGACAAACTTTATTGTTATTACCTCTATATGGTAGCATAATATTGTACAGTAAAACTTCAGTAAAAATACTAAGTTAAAAACTTGAAGGAAATACTTAAGATAATTTAAAGATACAAAACGTCAAGAAGAATACAATTAAATAATTTTTTTAGGCCAATGCTTTAAAGAAAAAGCGTGGAGGAAAAATTAGAGACAAAAAAGACAAACAAACTGTTAATATTTAATGTATTTGCGAAGAAAGTCAAAGTTTTTCTCAAAAAGCGATAAAAATAAAAAATATCTGCATAATAATCTAAAGATAGGTTCAAAAATAATCGGAAGAATCTTAAAAGTGAACCAAAGTTAGTGGCAATATATTCAATTATTAACTAGAATGAGTTACTTGAAGTAAACAGTAAGAGGAAATGTAAAGTTATGGTAAGTACCGCTCCAAGAAAAACTAGTGAAGTCACCAAAGAACAAAAATTCGTGCTTTGGTTTGAGGAAGTAGGCATTGAAGATGTGCCCCTCGTGGGAGGGAAAAATGCTTCTTTAGGGGAAATGATTCAACAATTGACATCTAAAGGAGTTAATGTTCCTACTGGTTTTGCTACCACTGCTCATGCCTATCGCTACTTTGTGGAGAAGGCAGGTTTAGACAAAAAACTCCGCAAAATCTTCTCAGATTTAGATGTGGAAGATATGAAGAATCTCAGGGAAAGAGGCAGACAAGCAAGAGCCTTAGTACTCAATACTCCTTTCCCCAAAGAGTTAGAATTAGCTATTTCTGATGCCTACTTTAAACTCTGCGAACGTTATGGTGCCGATCCTCAGCTGTGCGATCGCATGGAGCCTGAGTTCCAAGAACAATGCAAGGAATTTAGCTATGATACAGACGTAGCGGTACGTTCCAGTGCTACAGCCGAAGACTTGCCGGACGCTAGTTTTGCCGGACAACAAGAAACCTACCTCAACGTACATGGGGTGAAAAATGTCCTACAATCCTGTCACAAGTGCTTTGCTTCTATTTTTACCGATCGCGCTATTTCCTACCGTACCATTAAAGGGTTCGACCACTTTGCGGTGGCCCTCTCCGTAGGCGTGCAAAAGATGGTCCGTTCCGACTTAGCTTCCTCGGGAGTAATGTTCTCCATCGACACCGAAACCGGGTTTAAAAACGCGGCTTTCATCACTGGCGCTTATGGTTTAGGGGAAAATGTGGTCCAAGGCGCAGTCAACCCCGATGAATTCTTCGTCTTCAAACCTACCCTGCAAGAAGGCTATCGACCCATCTTAGCCAAACGTTTGGGTACCAAAGAGGTCAAAATGGTCTATGACTTAGGCGGTGGCAAACAGACCAAAAACGAGCCCGTACCGGGGTCCGAACGCCGTAAATTTTCTATCACTGATGATGAAGTTTTGGCCTTGGCAAAATGGTCTTGTATCATTGAAGATCACTACTCCCAAAAACGGGGAAAATTTACCCCGATGGACATTGAATGGGCCAAAGATGGACAAACTGGACAATTATTCATCGTCCAAGCCCGTCCCGAAACCGTACAATCCCAAAAATCTGGTAGTGTCCTCAAAGACTACAAACTCAAAGGTACTGGTAATCTTTTAGTTTCCGGTCGGGCAGTAGGGGAAATGATCGGTCAAGGACAAGGGCGGGTGATCCTCGACGTCCACAGAATCGATGAATTCAAAGCTGGGGAAGTCCTGATTACCAATAAAACCGACCCGGATTGGGAACCGATCATGAAAAAAGCCAGTGCGATCGTTACTAATCAAGGTGGGCGCACTTGCCACGCAGCGATTATTGCTCGGGAAATGGGCATTCCGGCGATCGTCGGTTGTGGTAATGCTACTGGTGTCCTCAAAACTGGTCAAGACGTCACCGTTTCCTGTTCGGAAGGGGAAGAAGGGAGAGTCTATGAAGGTTTAGTACCCTTTGAAGTCCAAGAAACTCAACTGGATAAATTGCCCCGCACCCGTACTCAAATTTTAATGAATGTGGGCAACCCAGAAGAAGCCTTCAAGCTCTCCTCTATTCCTTGTGATGGCGTGGGTTTAGCTCGGTTGGAATTTATTATTGCCAACCATATCAAAGCTCACCCGTTAGCCTTAATGAAATTTGACGAACTCGAAGACGAGTCCGTTAAGCGGCAAATTGCTGAGTTGACCAAGGGTTATGAAGAAAAATCAGACTTCTTCATCGATAAACTCGCTCAAGGTGTAGGTACGATCGCGGCAGCTTTCTATCCCAATCCTGTAGTCGTAAGGATGTCAGACTTTAAGAGTAACGAATATGCCAATCTTCTGGGTGGTAGTGGATTTGAACCCCAAGAAGAAAACCCGATGATCGGCTGGCGGGGTGCATCTCGTTACTACGATGAAAAATACCGGGAAGCTTACGGTTTAGAATGTAAAGCCATCAAAAGGGTACGGGATGAAATGGGCTTAACTAACGTAATTCCTATGATTCCCTTCTGTCGCACTCCTTATGAAGGTCGTTGTGTCTTGGAAGAAATGGCCAAACATGGCTTGAAACGGGGCAAAAATGGCTTACAAGTCTATGTAATGTGCGAAATTCCTAGCAATGTCATTTTAGCTGACCAATATAGCGAAATCTTTGACGGTTTCTCCATTGGTTCTAACGATCTAACTCAGTTAACTTTGGGGTTAGACCGTGATTCTGCTTTAGTTGCTCACATTTTCGATGAACGCAACGATGCAGTTAAAGAGATGGTCAAGATGGTGATTGAAAAAGCGAAGAAAAATAACCGCAAGATCGGTATTTGTGGTCAAGCGCCGAGCGACTATCCTGAATTTGCTCGTTTCCTAGTGGAATTGGGTATTGACTCCATCAGTTTAAACCCAGACTCGGTACTCAAAACTCTTCTTGACATTGCCAAATTAGAAGGTGTGAGTTAGTTAGTGATGATTAGGCTTCTTGCAAAAGTCCTCAATCCAAAATTCCATCAGGATTAAAGGATTCAAAGGATGGAAGGATTATTCTTCAATCCTGAAAATCCTAAAATCTTGGTCCAAAATCCACCTATCATTTATTTACACCCCTTTACTCTAATTTGAAACAGCCCTGCCTCACCTTCGCCCAAATCTTAAAAACATACACCTGAAAGGAAGGGTTGGGGGTGAGGGCATTGATTTATGTCTATCATCTTTTTTGAAAACTGGTATTACAAGAGCGATCGCTTCTGCTTTCAATAACTTGGCGATCGCCTTTTCTTCTCTTGTGAGAATTTTTAGTTGTATATATGGAAAGGGACTGGTGAAGGAGTATGAAAAAGAAGAATCAGAAGCGATCTTTATCAATAGACTTCATCTTAGTAAGATTTGAGTGCGATCTCGAAGAGATCCGCCTTCGGCGGTGCGCATCGCTTCTGCTAAACTTGTAAAGATAAACCAAAGTTAAATGTGTATAGGGCTTACTAATCATTCAGGGAGAATGATTTTGCTGCTCCAAACAATATGTAAAATAATGATCGATACAAATAAACCCTTTTAATATCTATGTTTTATAAAATAGAACTACCTCAAATTCCTGCTCATGCTTGGCAACGTGAAATTGGGAAAAAATGGCAAAATCCCTATACAGTGCGCTACGCAAGTAATCTTGATGATGGACCAAATCATGGCATGCCTCTAGGAGGGTTTGGAGCGGGTTGTATCGGGCGATCGCCTCATGGAGATTTTAACTTATGGCATCTTGATGGCGGAAATCATCTTTTTCGTACCCTTCCTGCTTGTCAGTTTAGCATTTTTGAACAACCCGAAGGAGGCGAAGCCCAAGTTTACGCTATGAGTACAACCTCTCCCGAGGATGGTAGTTTGTCACGCTGGAATTGGTATCCTCAAGGCAAAGGTAATTATGCTGCCCTTTACCCGCGCAGTTGGTTTGAATATGAGGGCGTGTTTAAGTCTAAGTTAATTTGTGAGCAATTTTCGCCTATTTGGGCTGGCAGTTATCAAGAATCAAGTTATCCAGTGGCCATTTTTGAATGGAGTGCTCACAACCCTACCGATCGACCCATCACTCTCAGTATCATGTTGACCTGGCAAAATACTGTCGGTTGGTTTACTAATGCGATTAAATCACCCCAGGTAACGGTTAGAGACGACGGCAGTCCCGTTTACGAATATCAACCACGTTGGGGCAACAGTACCGGTAATCTCAATCAATGGATTCAAGATAATTTTCGGGTCGGATTTCTCTTAGATCGCATTCGCATGGGAGACGAGCCCCAAGAAGGAGAAGGACAATGGGCGATCGCCAGTATTACTAACCCTAGCTTAGAGGTATTTTATCACGGGCGTTGGCATCCCAAAGATGACGGGAGTGAGATTTGGGATTATTTTGCCATGAATGGTTCCCTACCAGATTACCAAGATGAAACCCCCGCCGAACCTGGAGAACAAATTGCCGCAGCCATGGCGATTAGATTTACTGTTAGACCGGGGAGAACTCGCAAAATACCCTTTATTCTAGCTTGGGATTTTCCCATAACTGAATTTGCCCAAGGAATAAGCTATTTTCGCCGTTATACGGACTTTTTTGGTCGTTCAGGCAAAAATGCCTGGACAGTGGTCAGAACTGCTCTGAAACATAGCGATATGTGGAAAGAGAGAATTGTTCAGTGGCAAAAACCGATCCTAGAGCGTCCCAATTTCCCAAATTGGTTAAAAATGGCCCTGTTTAATGAGTTATACTTGCTCAGTGATGGTGGTACCCTCTGGACGGCAGCCACAGAAAACGATCCTGTAGGACAGTTCGGGGTATTGGAATGTATGGACTATCGCTGGTATGAAAGTCTCGATGTCCGACTGTACGGTTCTTTTCCTCTGATTATGCTCTGGCCAAAGCTAGATAAGGCGGTTTTAGAGGCTTTTGCCAGGGCTATTCCCAGTAGTGATGATACCCCACGTATAATTGGCTATAATCAAGCCAAAGCTATTCGTAAAGCTAAAGGTGCAACTCCCCACGATTTAGGTGCGCCCAATGAACATCCTTGGGAAAAAACCAATTACACCAGCTATCAAGATTGTAACCTCTGGAAGGATTTAGGTAGTGATTTTGTCCTACAGGTATATCGTGATTATGTCTTTACTGGTGGTGAGGATCCTGAATTTTTGTGGGAATGTTGGCATAGTGTCACAGAAACTCTTGCTTATCTAAAAGGTTTCGATCTCGATGGAGATGGCATTCCAGAAAATTCGGGTGCACCAGATCAAACTTTTGATGACTGGCGCTTACTTGGTATCAGTGCTTATTGTGGAGGTTTATGGATTGCTGCGTTAGAAGCTGCGATTAAGATGGGTGAGATTTTAATTGATCATCCACCCATGAATCCTCAATTGCAACCTGATGATTTTCCAGAAGGCATAGAAGGGGCGATCGCCACCTACAGAAATTGGTTAACCCAAGCTAGATCGATCTATCACACCACCCTCTGGAATGGTGAGTATTATCGTCTTGACAGTAAAAGTAACTCAGATGTAGTGATGGCAGATCAACTTTGTGGTCAATTTTACGCCCAATTACTAGGATTAGTAGATGTAACAGAAAAACAATATGTAGAAAAAACCCTAAGTAAGATTTATGATGCTTGTTTCCTCAAATTTCATCAAGGTAAATTTGGGGTAGCCAATGGAGTTAAACCTGATGGCAGTCCTGAAAAGCCAGATGATACTCATCCACTAGAAGTTTGGACAGGAATTAATTTTGGCTTGGCTGCATTGATGATTTTAAATGGGATGAAAACAGAAGGCTTAAAAATAGCAGAAACCGTAGTCAAACAAGTATATGAAAATGGCCTACAATTTCGTACGCCTGAAGCGATTACTGCTGTGGGTACCTTCAGAGCAAGTCATTATTTACGGGCTATGGCAATTTGGGCAATTTACTATGTTTTAAAATAATTGTTACTTCGTAGTTACTTCGTAGGTTGGGTGGAACGAAGTGCAACCCAACACAAAGTTAAAGTCAAAACTCACGCATTCAAAACTCAAAAGTAATTTTGATAAAAGTTGATTGTCAATCACTGAAATATTGCCTCCAGATACTCTACTATAGGGCGATCGCTGATGATTTCAAAGCCACGGCTTGCCAAGCGCTGGCGCTCATCGGGAGCATCAATTAGTTCACGAGCACGCTGTACTAGGTGTTCATAGTCGGCAAAGGCTACTCCCTCGGCAAGACTTTCGTCCTCTTTTGGCTCCGAGCTGTACTCCGAGAGAACAGCACAATGGTTGGCAAGCAAATATGAGATCCGCACCATCTCCAGTACTTTAGTATCGTAGAAGTGAACGTTGAGCAACAGCTTGGCGCGACTGATGAGTTGGTCGCGTTTCTTGCCATAGATACCAAAAGCAGCCACAACCCTGAGCCCCGCTGCTTTCATCCGGTTGACGATCTCCTGGCGACGGGGGTTAATGGAGCCAAAGAAAAGAACATCAATATCAGGTTCTGGCGCAGGCTGGATGCGCGTGAGTTCCTTAACGTAACCGAGCGGCAGAATATGGGCAACCTTCACTCCCAGTGCTTCGAGTCTGACGGCATTCTGCTTACTATAGTCCCAAAGGGTATAACGGCGGAAAATCTCGAGCAACTCGGGGCGCAACCAGCTCGAGCCCGCGTCCACCTGCTCAAGATTGTAAAGGATGGCGTCAGGGGCAAGAGGCAGCGGATATTGAGGCAATAAATTTGAACCAAGTATGATGTGCTGCCGCCCTGGTAGCATGCCTTCAGTGGTTAATACCGAGTCATGACCAAGCGATCGCAAGCCGTAGTGAATAGTCTCTGCCACCTCGTTGAACGCCGCCGCATGTATGTACCCTGGTGGCGAAATGACAGTAACGGCAAACTTCTGCCTCCCCTGCTCCCCTGCCCCCGAGCGCAGCGGGCTCCCTTGCTTCTTTCCCCCCAGCTCCCCTGCCCCTGAGCGCAGCGGGCTCCCCTGCTTCTTTACCTCACCATCCCTCAATTGCGGTTTAACCGCAAATGCCCTCGGTTCTTCTCCACCCTGCCAGAGCGACCACATTTCTAGGTATGCTGCCTCAATATGGCGACGAAAACGGTCTGTGTCAAACAAGGGTGTAATCAAGCGATTCTGTCTCAGCTTCTCTTTAATATGATGCAGGACATCGGGCTGAGTCGCTAGCTTGAGAGCCAGTGCTTCATAATCCTCCAAATTATCGGTTACTAATTCCGGTAAACCGATCGCCTGGAGCAGACTCCCAGCTACACGGGCAGCAAAACTCCTTCCTGCACAGGTTAACACTGGTAATCCTGCCCATAAGGCGTCGCTGGCGGTGGTGTGGGCATTGCAAGGCAAGTTATCTAAAAACAGGTCTGCTAATTGATGGCGTGCCAGGTGTTCCGGTAGTTTTTGCTTGGGTGCAAACACGAGGCGATCGGGATTTATCCCCCTGTTGTAGGCTTGGTGGCGTAAATTCTCTTTCATCTCTTGGTTATTGTCTAACAACCAGAGGACGCTACCAGGAACTGCTTTGAGCAGGCGCATCCAGATATCGAAGAAGGTGGGAGTAATCTTATAGGAGCTGTTAAAACTACAGAAGACAAAGCCCTGGGCTGGAAGTCCATACTCTTGACGTGAGGGGGTATGCTCAGCAATGACGCGCTTAGAGTCGTTCACCTGATAGCATTCGGGCAGGTGAACCAGCTTTTCACTGAAGTAGGGCTGTTGGTTTGAGGGGACAATAAACGGATCGACGAGAATGTAGTCAATAAAGTCTGCTCCCATAGTACTGGGATAGCCCAGATAGTTGACCTGAATCGGGGCAGGGCGATGGGCCAGAATTTGGGGGCGACAGTCTTGGGTATAGCCTTTGAGATCGACGGCGATATCAATTTCTAAATTCCGGAGCTGCTGAGCAGCATCTAGATGAGACAGCTGGCGTACGTCAATGAAGCGATCGAATGCCCTGACTAGTCTTTGACGCATAGGGCTAGTATCTTCGCCACCAAAGGAGATGGCGAACAGCTCGAAGCGAGAGCGATCGTGGCGCTCGAATAATTCTGACATGAGGTAGGCAGTGGGGTGTTGGTAATAATCAGCCGAGAGATAGGCAAGGCGAATCTTGTCATGACTATATCGCTCTCCCTGCCACAGTGGCGATCGTGAATGGCCGGTTCTATTAGCGCAGTAGTTTCGTGCTGCTGTCAACTGCACATCTGGAGCATCGGTTACTGCCAGTAGGGTAAAAGGGGGCAAAGGAGATGTTGCCAGTTGTTCGGATTGTACTGCTGAAATTAATCGTTGCTCAAAGGTTTCTAGCCCATCCCAATCGCAGCTCAGCCGTCTTGCCCAAACATATTGTTGCAGCGCGATTTGGTAATTAGGGTTGATTTGTAGAGCACGGCGGTAACACTCAATCGCTTCATCTAACTTCCTTTGCTCTTGAAAGGCATTGCCCAGGTTATAGTGAGCCTCTGCATAGTTAGGGTTGATTTGCAGAGCGCGGCGGTAACACTCAATCGCTTCATCTAACTTCCTTTGCTCTTGAAGGACATTCCCCAGATTATAGTGAGCCTCTGCATAGTTAGGGTTGATTTGCAGAGCGCGGCGGTAACATTCAATCGCTTCATCCAAGTTGCCTTGCTCTTGAAGAGCATTCCCCAGGTTGTAGAGGTTGAAGTGAGCCTCTGGATGATTGGGGTTGAGCTGGAGAGCATGACGGTAACAAGCAACCGCTTCATCTAACTTGCCTTGTTTTCTAAGGACGCTCCCCAGATTATTGCGAGCACCTGGGTAGTTAGGGTTGAGCTGAAGAGCACGACGGTAGCACTCAACCGCTTCATTTAACTTCCCTTGTTTTTGCCAGGCAATTCCTAGGTTGTTGCAAAAAAGAGGCGATTTAGCATTCAGTGCGATCGCTCTTTGAATCTGTTCAACGGCGGTTGAATATTCTTGGCGCCCGATGGCGATTACTCCCAAAAGATGCCAGACATCAGGATGATCTGGTTGCCACTCTAGCACTTGTCGAAAACAGGCTTCTGATTCTGAGGGCTTTCCCGACTGCAAATATTTGACCCCTAAGTTAAGCTGTTGATTTATTTGCTCAGAAGTTATCGGTGTTTGAGCTTGATGTTTTGGAGTTGAGCCTTTTTCAGGCTTGGACTTAAAGCCTTTAGAGCTCGATTTTTGTTTACGCTTCCGACGTTTACTCACTTAATCACTTATTACTTATTACTTATTATTTATTACTTTGCCCTAAAAATAAGCATTTTGACACTAACCCAATCTCTTCTGATGCCAACGCCAAGCATGAGTAATGATTGTCTCCAAGTCTGGATACTGGGGTTGCCAGCCGAGAATTTTTCTGGCTCTCTCACTACTACCTACTAGCGTAGGAGGATCCCCTGGACGCCGATCGCCTAAGGTTACCTTAATTTCTTTGCCGGTTACTCTTTGGGCCGTTTCAATGACTTCCTGCACGGAAAAACCATTGCCGTTACCTAAGTTAAAAATCTGGCTCGGATTGCCTTGGAGCAAGTATTCTAAGCCCAAAAGATGAGCTTGGGCTAAATCTACGACATGGATATAGTCACGAATACAAGTACCATCAGGAGTAGGATAATCCGTGCCAAAAATAGTGATTGAGTCTCTTTTGCCCAAAGCGGTAAATAAGACTAGAGGAATTAAATGAGGTTCGGGATCGTGATCTTCTCCTAACTGTGCTTGAGGATCGGCTCCAGCAGCATTAAAATAGCGAAAGCAAACGTAATTTAAGTTGTAGGCAGATTCAAAATCAGCTAACAATCTTTCCACCATCAGCTTACTCCTACCATAGGGATTGATCGGGTTTTGGGGGTGATTTTCCGGAATTGGGACTATCTGTGGCATACCATAGGTAGCACAAGTAGAAGAAAAGACCAGTTTATCCACTGCAGCAGCAGTCATGGCTTCTAATAAATTCAGGGTAGCGGCTACATTATTACGATAATATTTAGCGGGATGCTCCATAGATTCACCAACATAAGCGTAAGCGGCAAAATGGATCACTGCTTCTATTGGGTGGGTATGGAAAATTTCTTCGAGCAGAAGGCGATCGCCTAAATCGCCGATAATTAATTTGACTTGTAAGACTTTCTCTACTAAATCTTGATGCCCATAAACCAAATTATCGAGAATAATTACCTCATAACCTTCTTGCCTCAACAGTTTTACTACCTGAGAACCAATATAACCCGCACCGCCAGTTACTAAAATACTCATTGAGTTTTTTTTATTGTAAAGATTCAATAAATTTATTATCTTTGCTACTTAAAAAATAGTACAATATTGTATTAGATAATGTCTAGTTAGTACCTACGTCTTATAGGCGTCAACTGTATTTTAAAACTCAATGGTCGACTTTTCCCCTTAACAGGTGAAGCAGGGATTGAAAAGCAGCCCTCATTGCTCAGGCTCAGTTCCTCTCAAGACTATGGAAGGAGGATTACAGAATGCAAAATGCAGAATTGACATGATTATTTAAAATCGAACTCAGAATTCAGAATCATTAACTTCGTGGTTTATTGATGCCAAAAACACTCAAAAACTGGGAAAATTCTCCTGTTTTTGTCAAAATATCCCTTGTGGTTTGAGAGATAGATGAGGAAAACGTCATGGGGACATTTTCTGAATGCAGAATTCAGAATTCAGAATTCAGAATTCAGAATTAAAAAATTATTGATTCTATTACATAAGTGCTCTCTGCCCCCTGCTCTCTGCCTTACCTTAACCAACAATTCTATTGCCAAAACCCTCGCAGTATTGACAATGCCCCTAGCCCCCCAATTCTGGGGGGAAAACTCCGAAAAAGTCCCCCGCGCCCCCCTTACCCCCCAATTCTGGGGGGAATTAGAGGATGCTTCGCTGTTTTTCAGCGGGGATGCGCGGGGGCGGAAACG